>Ga0123337_10000638_pt1 | contig 55164 bp, 48 predicted proteins | sample frozenSSSSmetaG_FD_89792 | JGI IMG/M metagenome (GOLD analysis project Ga0123337, IMG submission 89792) | Glacier valley bacterial and archeal communities from Borup Fiord, Nunavut, Canada, to study Microbial Dark Matter (Phase II) -... | ecosystem: Environmental > Aquatic > Freshwater > Ice >... | reverse complement strand
TGGATTGGAGGAACAGGTGGAGGGAACTGGAACAATGTTACTAACTGGTCATTATCTTCCGGGGGTGCTGCTGGTACAGCTTATCCACATCTTACAACGGAAAATGCTGTATTTGATGGCGCTGCATCTGTCAGCCTTAATGTGAACATAGACCTGAGTACACTTACTATTACAGGTAACAGTTCAGTCAAAATAACCGCAACCGGAGGCCCGACCGAAACAATTACCTTAAACAGTACCAGTGCGGCAACGCCAGGTTTACAGATTGATGGAGGCTCCAAACTGGAGACAGACGCTGCGAGTAATGTAGAATGCGTATTTAATTTTATACCAGGCGGACAGGGATCTGTAAGCGGAGAATGGCTTACATCTGGTAACGATGCCCTGAATTCCTTTGCCTACTTTATTTTACCCACTACAGGGTCAACGGCACTGAATTTCAATAACGGCGGCAAACTGACCATTGGCCGTTCCGGACTTCTGTACGACAATGCTAATTCAGATAATTTTCTGATCTTCAAATCAGGTTCTACCCTCGAAATAAAAACGGATCCCGCATCCGTTCCAAAGGCCAATTACGATAATAATTCAACGATCCTGATCTCAGGCTTAGTGAATTATGGCCTGGCAATCGATGAAACAGGTAATATTGGAAACCTTACCTACAATTGTCCGGGTCAGAGCTCTAATCTTACTCCTCTTTCGCTGTTAAATTTAAACATCAATGGTGATGTCAATATACTTAACACCAATAGCAATGAGCTTACCTTATTAGCTAACGGAGGTCCGAGTCTTCCTCTTAATACTGTTGGTATAAAAGGATCACTTAATATCTCCGGCACCTCTAAGGTGATCGAATCAAAAGTCGATGGAATTGATAAGACAATGACACTGAACGTGCAGGGTGATTTCAATGCCGGTGGAATCAGTTTCAACCTGCAGAATAACAATGATAATTTGATCAACCCAACAAGCCTGGTAATTAAAGGTGATTTTCACCACACTGCAGGGAGTTTTGGCGCTTCTTCCACTGCGGTAAATGAATCGCAGAGTATTTTCAATGTTGAATTTAATGGCAGCACCACGCAGACGATCAGTTCTTCCTCGGGCACTATAGATAATGCCAATCACCAGGTTAGTCTGAAAGTTAATAATGCTCTGGGAGTAACATTGAACAGCTCCATGGAAGTCGGCCGCATCGACTTCAGCGGTGGCACACCCGGCAAATTGAATACCTCGCTGGCTAATTATCTTACGATCAACAACACGAGTGGAAACGCTATCGTGGTTAATTCACCATCAAACAGCGCCTATGTAAATGGTCCGGTGAGGAGGAAAACACTTTCTACGTCTCCTGTTGACTTTCCTTCCGGAACAGGTGACGTGCTGCGAGCGCTTACTATTACGCCCAACAGCGCTGCCGCTAACACCTTTCAGGTCAATCTTATAACTGGTAATAAAGGAGGTACTGTATTATCTCCTTTATCAGGATTATCACCCTACTACTGGGATGTAACCCGGCCCTCGGGTACGGCAAGCGCTATCGTAACCATGAAACTGGTAGGAGCAATAGCAGGTGCTTCGGCGACAGATACCCTGGTGGCCGCTGCTTATGACGGAACAAACTGGATCGACGCCAGGGGCGCAACCGGAAACAATATTTTCCCGGGTACTTCCGTTGCCGGCTCACTCGCTACTGCATTACAGTCTTCCTTTAATTCTTTTGCAATCGGCTATAAAATAAACAGCGCCCTGTTTATAAAACTCCTGTCGTTTACGGGTAAGAAATTGCAGAACAGCGCTGAGCTGGACTGGACAATTACGGAAAACAGTACACCATCAAAATTTGAGATAGTTAAATCTGAAAATGGCATTAGCTTCAGCAGCATTGGCTCACTGCCGGGTCTTGATGGAAAACTGAATTATGGCTTTACTGATAACACACTCAGTTCCGGAAATAATTATTACAGGCTGAAAATGTATGATAAAGACGGAAGTATTTCTTTCAGCAATATTATTATAGTGATGAACGGATCGAAAGGTGTTATGATCAGTTCCATGATCCCGACGCTGGTAAGAGATAGGGCGAGACTGAATATCAGCTCTTCTGTGAGAGGAAATATGCAGCTTGTGGTGACGGATATTTCCGGAAGGATCATGCAGAACCAGGTTGTATCAATCAGTTCCGGAAACCAGGAAGTATGGCTGAACGCTACTTCACTGTCGGCAGGCATGTTTCAGGTGACCGGGTATATCAATGGTGAAAAGACGGCAACTTTCAGGTTTATAAAACAGTAACAACCGGGTGTTTATCCCTTGTTACCACAAGAGGTGTGACTGTATTTTGCATACATGTCGCACCTCTTTTTTTATGTCCTGATATTTCTGGTTTTTTTATCTCCTGCAGCCTGTGCCCAGGCAAAATGGGATGGCGGCGGCGGGGACAACCAGTGGAATAATGCGCTGAACTGGTCGGACGACCTGTCGCCGGTAAATACAGAGGTGGTGGTGCTGGATAATTCGTTTGTGCAGGGCAGTTATACAGTAATTCTGCCATCAGGAAATGTTACTGTCACGGTTAAAAACATCAGCATTTCCCCTGCTGCTGGAAATAATATTGAACTGGTATTGCCGGAAGAAAATACATTGGTCCCGGGTCTGGTGATCACCGGTCCGGGTTATGGGCTGGACGTTCACAACGGAGGTATTTTCAGAAATTCATCCGGCGCGTCTTCTGGAACACCCGTCAGCGTTGCTGACTCCATCAGGATAAGAAACGGGGGAAGGTTTGTGCACAATACCATTCGGGCGCATGCCGCAAATATGCAGGTATTATCTGTGGTTGCCGGCACGGAGCAGGGGGTAGTGGAATTTGATGTGCCGGCGCTCTCCAGCACGATATCACTCAGTGGAAGAACGTACGGTAAATTAGTATTAAAGTCGGATGCCGTGGCAGGAGGAGCCTTAAAATATACAGCTGCGGGAACAAGCGGTGTTATAATAAGAAGCGACTTTGTAATAGATGCCGGGGTTACCTGCGGTCTGAACTTTTCCGATACTATAACTGTCGGCGGAGACCTGATCGAAAATGGGACTTTCGACATGGGCAATACTGCCAGGAATGTGGTGCTGGCCGTTAAAGGCAATATTATCCAGCCTTTATCCGGAACCATTACAGAGTCTGGCACAGGATCACAGGAAATAATGCTGAATGGAAATGCCTCTCAGAAAATAAATATGCTGGGCGGCATAAGTAATACTGTTGTCCTGACAATTAATTCAGCAGGGGTAACTTTGCAGTCTCCACTAGTGCTTTCATACAAATTATCTTTATTAAAGGGAAGGCTAACATCCACTTCCGCCTCCATGCTTGTACTGGCTGCTTCCTGCAGTGTGAGCGCCGATACCCTTACGGCAGAAAGTTTTATAAATGGCCCGTTAAAAAAATCAGGGCTCGCGAACGATGATTTTGTTTTCCCTGTTGGAAAAGGGATGAAAATGAGATGGCTGGCGCTGAAAAATGCAACGGGAGATTTCACGGTGGAATATAATCAGGCAGATCCTTACACGCTTAATAACACAATGGGCAGCGGAATTAATCACGTGTCGCATATTGAATACTGGAGTGTTTCCGGCATTGGAGCACCGGTAAATGCAGTCACGACGCTTTCCTTCAGCGACCCGGGAAGTGGTGGGGTGACCAGTCTTTCTGATCTCCGTGTAGCCAGGTTGACAGGGGATAAATGGGAGAATGCAGGGAATACTGCTGTGGGCGGAAGCGCAGGAGCAGATGGCTGGGTTAGCAGCACTGCTGCAAGCGGGTTTTCAGCGAATAGTTACTTCGCACTGGCCAGCGCCATTGGCCAGGAAAACCCGCTTCCTTTTTCCAGTATTTCCTTAAAAGCAGAAAGCATCGGGAATAATATCCGGTTCAACTGGAACATTAAGTCTGAGGCCGATTTTTATAAACTTGAATTGCAGCGTGGCGTAAGCAATAATAACTTTATAACCATACGCGAGCAGTTTGCCAGGAAAGGTGTTACTCATTATAAGGAGGATATATCAGAAAATGAAACTGCATTTTTCCGGGTAAGGGCCGCTGATGCGGAAGAAAAATGTATCTATAGCAATGTTGTTCCTGCAGGATCGGTAAAGAAAAAAAATGATTATTGCATATCAGGGGAGAATTTGGTTATGGAAAGGTTGAACGTAACCGTTACTGTTCCTGGTGTGTGCCGGATGAATATGGCTGTCTATAATTCTTCCGGCTATGTTATAAAGCAGCGTATATCAGATCTTCCCGGAAGTTCATCCGAGCAACATTTCAGCGTAGCGCATCTGCTCAAAGGAATGTATTATTTAATCGGGACAACGCCTGCTGGCCGGACAAATGTTTTCAGATTTATAAAGCTGTAGATAGTTTTATAAGTGCTGTATCCACATCCTTTCTGTATTTCTCCATGGCTGCCTTTTCCTGCTTTATAAAAACATTATCTTCCAGGCTTCCGATGACCGTATTCATTTCTTCGGCATTTTCATACACCATCAATCTGAAGGGATTGATATAATCTTTTTCACGGGAGCTGTAAATATTATTCACCATCCATTGTTTAGTAACAACACTTTCTTCCAGCAGAGCATGCAGATCATTTTTATCAATAGATAATCCGGTTGCCTCTTTCATTGCTGCCAACGCATGCCGTAGCTTGTCCATAGCGTAATTAGCGCCTTGTTCGCTGTACACTGCGTGGATGTCTTCCCAACCCGTAAATCTTCCTTCCCTGATATCTTTTTGTACTTCATCTATTACATCCGCCCTGATCAGTTGGCCGCCGATATTTTTCCATTCAGAAAGGGAAGCGAGCGGCGGGGCTGCCAAATGTAAAGATTCCAGGGAGCCGGCATTATTTACATTGATATAATTCACCAGCAGATTTGCCGCATGGTAATTTACCAGATCCTTAAATACTTTGTAGCAGGAAGAAACTTTTATCAGTTTGGTCTTCCGGTTCGTATTTTCAAAACCATCGGCAAAGATTTCAAGATCCTGTAAAGAAGGATCATCCGATTCCAATAGTCTTTCTCCAATTTCCAATTCATTTCCTGTTGCACCGGGATTGTTTTTAAGCCATGCTTTGCCGGTCAGTTGTCTGAATAATTTAATCGCCTGAATAATTTCATTGATCGTATCCGGGGCAAGGAAATTATGTTCTATCAATTGTTTTTTTTCTGTGCGTTTGTCGCGGTCGGAGTATTTCCATGAATTGCGCGCCAGCGCATACATATTATACAGGAACCAGTATCCCGGCATCACCACCAGCATGTTATTGGTAACGTCATTGCTGACCAGTGAAAAAGGCACCGGAATATTCAGCTCTGCCGGAAAATCTCCTTTGGCAATAATAGTAAAAGAAGCGAATCTGGAATTGTGCTTTAGGCTCACGCAAAGCCCTGGCCAGAAACCCCGGCCGGCAATGATCTCTCCATCCGGACTGCGTGAATTGTGATTTGACCCGATAGTGGCGCCTGCGGCGATGTTGGTCTGTCCCTTAAGCAGGGAGGCGCATAAAAAAGAATTGTTATGATGCTGTTCGTGAAAAGGAAAAATTAACGAATTCAGTACCTCGCAACAGGAGATCGTTGAATTATTGCCGAGGTACGAATTAATGAGCCGGGCGCCATATTTTAGTTGAGAATGCGATGCCATAAAAAAACGAACGGCTTTAGCGCCATAAAATATTCTGCAGCCATAATCTATAATTCCATTGACGAGTTCACAGCCTTCCCCGATCTGGGAGGTCGCTTCTGCGGATGAATTAATGGTGAGGTTCTTTAATTTATTCGCACCCTTCAGGTACGCATCACTGCCTATATTAACATCCTTTATTATTTTACAGTTTTTAATAACTGTTCTGTCGCCTATTACTCCGTAATATCCCCGGCGGGTATCGAATCTTTTTAATGTAAATTCCCGGAACCGGGATTGAATTATCTCGTCTTCCCGGGACTGTGTCCACAGGTAAGCATCTCCCGGCAGCATACCATTAAAGGGAATTACCCTGCGGCCGCCATTTTCGTTGCAAACCTCCAGCCAGATCCGTAATTTTTCTTCTTCACCGTTTTTCAGTATACCATTACCAAATTTCGCGTAATCCGTTGTGGCGAGCTCATTAACATTCACCACGATCACTTCATTTCCGGTAATATAATGTGAAATATAATTGACGTTATCGATCACCACGTTATCACCAAAATCGCAGCTGATGATAGTGCTGTTATACAAGCCCACCGGCCTGCGAAGGTTTTTAAATTCCAGGTAGAAAGGTTCGAGCTTACCGATGCGAACCAGCCCAAAGAATTTGCAGTTGTGCACCTGCTCAGCACTAAATGCATTGGACACAAGTAAATTATTCCAGTTATCGGAAGTATTCCTGTTGCGTACCAGCACTTCGATTTCATACGCTGTGAGGCTGCGATAATTAATGCCGTTTTTATTCTGAGCATTGCGCAGGTAATATTCATCACTGCCCGCAGGAATATCTTCTGTGGGGATAAAATTATATCCTAAGGAAGTGACCGGATTTTTTTTTATTATGTTCATAGGCAGGATAGGTTATTCCACTGTTACACTTTTTGCAAGGTTGCGGGGTTTGTCAACATCCGTACCCTTGGCTACGCCCACATGATAAGCAAACAACTGCAAAGGTATGGTGCTTAGCATTGGCGCCATAAGTTCATCCGCTTCGGGAACTTCGATCACATCATCGGCCAGGTCAGTGATCACTTCATCGCCGCTGGTAATGATGGCTATGACCTTTCCCTTACGCGCTTTTATTTCCTGGATATTGCTTATGATCTTTTCGTGGTAGGAATCTTTTGTGGCAACGATCATTACCGGAAGATTTTCATCGACCAGCGCAATGGGACCGTGCTTCATTTCAGCGGCAGGATATCCTTCTGCATGGATGTAGGATATTTCTTTCAGTTTAAGCGCTCCTTCAAGCGCGATGGGAAAATTATATCCCCTGCCCAGATACAGTGCGTTATTAGCGTTCTGATATTTAATGGCCAGTTTTTTAATGGCTACGTTGGATTCCAGCAAGGTTTTTACTTTGCCTGGAATTTCATGCAATTCATTTAATAAATGCATAAATCTTTTCTGCTCCAGTGTCCCTTTTTCTTTTGCGATTTTAAGTGCGATCATGGTCAGTACTGCCAACTGTGCGGTAAATGCCTTGGTGCTGGCTACACCGATCTCGGGTCCTGCATGGGTGTATGCGCCCGCATGGGAAATACGCGCTATGGAAGATCCTACTACGTTCACTATGCCGAATATGAATGCACCATTTTCTTTTGCTCTTTCAATGGCCACCAGTGTATCTGCAGTTTCACCGCTCTGGGAAACGGCAAATATTACATCGCCTTTTGCAACGATGGGATTTCTGTACCTGAACTCTGAAGCATACTCCACTTCTACCGGTATGCGGCATAGTTCCTCAATAACATATTCAGCCAGCAGCGCTGCGTGCCAGCTGGTGCCGCAGGCAATGATAATAAACCGGTTTGCATTTTTTAACTGCTCTATATTTTTATCGACACCTGCCATCCTGATATATCCTGCTTTCGCGTCCATTCTTCCACGCAGGCAATCGAATATCGTGTCGGGCTGTTCAAATATTTCCTTGAGCATGAAATGATCGTACCCGCCCTTTTCAATAGTGGCGAGTTCGATATCGAGTTTTTGAATAAAAGGGGTCACCTTATCATTGCCCAGGTTTTTGAGTATCAGCTCATCAGCCTTTATAATGGCCATCTCATAATCATTTACATACACCACTTCTTTGGTGTATTCAATGATCGGGGAAGCATCAGAGGCAAGAAAATGTTCTCCTTTGCCAATGCCGATCACCAGCGGACTTCCCTTGCGTGCGGCAATTAATGTGTCGGGATTATCCTGGTCGATCAGTATGATCACATAGGCGCCTGCAACACGTCTGAGCGCGATCCGGGCCGCCTCTTCCAGGTCGACATTGTTATTAAGCTGTATGTCTTCAATGAATTTTAATAATACTTCTGTGTCCGTATCGCTGCTGAAGCTGTACCCCTTATTCAGCAGTTCGTGCTTGAGCAGATTATAGTTTTCAATAATACCGTTATGGATCATGGCAAGCTTGCCATTGGCGGAAATATGCGGGTGCGCGTTTCTGTCGCTTGGCTCGCCATGCGTGGCCCACCTGGTGTGCCCAATGCCGATATGAGAATGAACATCCTGCCCGATAAGTGACTCTTCGAGTTCTGAAACTTTCCCTTTTTTCTTATATATTTTTAATCCTTTGTTTAACAATGCAACCCCGGACGAATCGTAACCACGATATTCAAGTCTTTTTAATCCTTTAAGTATAATAGGGTAAGCTTCTTTTGGGCCAATATATCCGACAATTCCACACATAGGAGAAAATAATTATAATATGATGAATAATTACGCTAAGAAACTCAAAATTAATGGTCTGCACAAAGTTTAGAGCAGTATTCCTTTCATCAGCATAAACGCAAGGGAGAAATAGATCAGTAATCCGGTAACATCCACCAGCGTAGCGACGAAAGGAGCGGAAGACGTTGCGGGATCTGCTCCCAGCCTTTTAAGGATGATGGGTAGCATGGACCCTGTCAGTGTGCCCCAGAGCACCACGCCCACCAGTGAAGAACCGACGGTGATGGCGATCAGCACAGCATGGGTACCGTAGGTATGAAAAATGGAATCCCAGATGATCACCCGGAAAAATCCGATCAGACCCAGAACCGAACCGAGCAGCAGGCCGGACAGAATTTCTCTTCTCAGCACCTTCCACCAGTCTCTGAGGTGTATTTCCCCCACTGCCATTGCCTGTATGATAAGTGTGGACGCCTGCGATCCACTGTTGCCGCCACTGGAAATGATCAGTGGCACAAAGAGCGCCAGCACCACGGCCTTGGCGATCTCATCCTGAAAATAGCCCATTGCTGTAGCAGTGAGCATTTCTCCAAGAAAGAGAACGATCAGCCATACCACGCGTTTCTTAAAAAGCTTTATCAGGGAAATTTCAAGGTATGGCTCATCCAGCGCTTCGGTACCGCCTATTTTCTGAATGTCTTCACTGAATTCTTCGTTGGCCACCCAAAGCACGTCATCGATGGTCACGATTCCAAGCAGTATATTTTTATCATCTATAACGGGCAGGGCCACGCGATTATTCATTTTGAATATCTGGTTGGCCACTTCCTGATCATCGGTAACCTGCAGGGTGATGTACCTGTTGTCAATCACCTCGCCCACGATTTTTTTAGGGTCGGCCAGGAGTATCTCCCTGATGCGCATGTCATCAACGAATTCACCCCTGTCGTTAACAACGTAGATCACATCGATGGTTTCGCTGTGCTTACCTTCCTCGCGGATATGGTCGAGCACTTCGGTCATGGTCCAGTCTACCTGCACTGCGATGTAGTCCGGGGTCATCAGCCTGCCGACACTGCCTTCAGGATAGCCGAGGAGCGCCAGGGTTATTTTTCTTTCTTCCGGATCCAGCAGGCGGATCAGTTCTTTCACTACTTCACTGGGCAGTTCTTCCAGGAAAGAGGTCCGGTCATCGGCGGGCAACTGGTTGAGCAGCTCTGCTGTTTTATAGGGGGGAAGTTCCTGGATGATGGTTTTCTGAGTGGATACATCGAGGATCTTGAATACGCTTGATGCCCTGTGCGTGCTCATATTGCTGATGATCCTGGCCTCATGTTCTGGAAATTCATCTATTAGAAGCGCCACATCACTGATGTTCTGATTATTCAGGAATTCGCGCGTTTCCAGTACGTCTTCCTTACGGATGATTTCCAGAAATTGGTCGGTTAGGTCGTCCTGTTCTGTATCCAGCATCATGCGACAAATTTACTATCTATATTGCACCATGTTCATGATATTACCATGCATATACGTCGGATCGGCAAAAAAAATGGGAAGAGGTGTATTTACATCTGAATCATTAAAAGCGCGAATGGTAATTGAGGTGTCTCCGGTAATCGTCATGAATCAGAAAGACAGGAAGCTGCTGGACCAGACCCTGCTTCACGATTATATTTTTGAATGGGGCGATAGCCCTAAACAATGCTGCATGGCGATGGGGTATGTGCCGCTCTATAATCATTCCTTTAATTCCAACTGCGAATATGAAATGGAATATGATGAAGGGCTGATCAGAATACAAACTATAAGAAAAATAGAAAAAGGGGAGGAACTGTTTATAAATTATAATGGTACTTTCAACAATACTGCTCTGCTCTGGTTCAATGTTAAATGAGCTTCATCCGGGACTTTTATCTGCCGCGCAAAGCCGCAAAGGATAATACAACAAAGGTGCATAAGTAAAAACTTATGCACCTTTGTGCTTCTTAGGGCCTTCGCATGAAATAATTAATCGTTAGCAAACTGCCTGCGGATAACGTTCAGCGCGCCACCGGCTCTAAACCACTCGATCTGTTGCTTATTATACGTATGATTTAATTTTACTTCATCAATTTTGCCATTCCCGTGTGTGAGCATCATCGTCAGCTGCTTGCCTGGTGCAAACGTTGCGAGTCCGACAATGTCAACCACATCATCTTCCTGCACTTTATCATAATCTTCTTTACTGGCAAAGGTAAGCGCGAGCATTCCCTGCTTTTTAAGATTGGTTTCATGAATACGTGCGAAACTTCTTACAATAACAGCCCTTACGCCAAGATGCCTGGGCTCCATGGCGGCGTGTTCCCTGGACGAACCTTCACCATAATTTTCATCACCAACCACCACGGTGCCAATGCCCTGAGCCTTGTAAGCCCGTTGTGTTGCGGGTACTGGTCCATATTCACCGGTAAGCTCATTTTTAACACTATCGGTTTTTTCGTTGAAGAAATTAACTGCGCCGATGAGCATGTTGTTGGAAATATTATCGAGATGCCCGCGGAACTTTAACCATGGCCCTGCCATGGAAATATGATCAGTGGTGCATTTTCCTTTTGCTTTGATTAATAATCTCAGTCCCCTGAGATCGGTGCCTTCCCATGGGGAAAAAGGATAGAGCAGCTGCAGGCGGTTGGAATCGGGAGCCACATCCACTGTCACGCCGCTACCGTCTGCTGCGGGGGCCTGGTAACCTGCGTCTTCAACTGCAAATCCTGAAGGGGGCAGTTCAACGCCTGTGGGTTCATCGAGCATCACTTCTTCTCCGTTCTCGTTCTTTAATTTATCTTTTAAGGGATTGAAAGTAAGGTTGCCGGCGATCGCAAATGCGGTTACGATTTCAGGTGAGGCGACAAATGCATGAGTAGACGCAAGACCGTCATTGCGCTTCGCAAAATTCCTGTTGAAAGATGTGATGATGGAATTTTTCCTGTTCGGATCATCTATATGCCTTGCCCACTGGCCGATACAGGGACCACAGGCATTAGCGAGCACTACACCGCCTATCGCATCGAAAGCCTTCAGTAATCCGTCTTTTTCGATGGTAAACCTTACCAGTTCACTCCCTGGGGTGACGGTGAATTCAGAACGGCTTTTTAGATTTTTTGAAACAGCCTGTCTGGCGATCGAGGCTGATCGGCTGATATCTTCATAAGAGGAATTGGTGCAGGATCCGATAAGCGCCACTTCCAGTTTTTCAGGCCATTTATTTACCCTCACCGCATCAGCAAATTTACTGATGGGCCATGCGAGATCCGGCGTGAATGGTCCGTTCACGTATGGCTCAAGTTCATCCAGGTTTATTTCTATTAACTGGTCGTAATAAACGCCTGGATTTGCATAAACCTCCTCATCTGGCCTCAGATGCTGCCGCACCCCGTCTGCCAGCTTTGCCACTTCTTCCCGGCCGGTAGCTTTCAGGTAAGCCGACATTTTTTCATCGTAAGCAAATATGGAGCAGGTAGCGCCGATCTCTGCACCCATATTACAGATAGTGGCCTTACCAGTAGCGCTAAGGCTATCGGCGCCCTCCCCAAAGTATTCTACAATAGCTCCTGTACCGCCTTTTACAGTCAGGATGCCGGCTACTTTAAGGATTATATCTTTTGAAGATGCCCACCCGTTTAATTTGCCGGTAAGCTTGATGCCGATCAGCTTGGGCATTTTTAGCTCCCAGGCCAGGCCTGCCATCACATCTACCGCGTCGGCTCCGCCAACTCCTATGGCCACCATGCCTAATCCGCCTGCATTTGGCGTATGGCTGTCTGTTCCGATCATCATGCCTCCGGGGAAAGCGTAATTTTCAAGAACAACCTGGTGAATGATGCCTGCTCCGGGCTTCCAGAACCCGATGCCGTATTTATTGGATATGGAAGAGAGAAATTTAAAGACTTCTTTGTTAATATCAAGAGAGGTGGCCAGGTCGGCCTTGGCGCCGGATTTGGCCTGGATCAGGTGATCGCAGTGTACGGTAGAGGGAACTGCGACGGTTGCGCGACCGCAGGTCATAAACTGCAGAAGGGCCATCTGTGCGGTGGCATCCTGCATGGCAACGCGATCTGGTGCGAAATCCACGTAATTCTTTCCTCTTTCGTAAGCTGCCGCTGCGGGCTTGTACAGGTGAGAGTACAGGATTTTTTCGGCCAGTGTCAGGGCTTTTCCGGTGAGTGCCCTTCCTTCTTCTACTTTATGTGGTAATCTTTCATACACCTTCCTGATTAACTCCAGATCAAATATCATTCTCGTACAATTTTAATTACGTATCAAAATTTATGCAAATTTACCTAAAAATCAAGTTATCAGCTTAATCAATCTTGCATGATAAAGGTTTAATCTTTAAATTTATAGTATGAACCGCCTGAGATATTTTATCGAATGGAAATTGTTCGGCGTCTGTGCCGCCATTGGTGACAAAATGGGTCTTTCTCCCACACGTATCAGGACATGGTTTATTTACATTTCTTTTCTAACGATGGGCTCCCCGCTGATAATATATTTCATTGTTGCATTCTGGATGAATATGAAGCGGTACATAATGGCCGTAAGAAGGAATCCTTTGTGGTATCAGTAATCACACAACGGCCTTTCTGATTTTTACCAGGTCAGTTAATAATTTTTCAAGGAGATCCAGCTTCAGCATATTCGCCCCGTCGCTTTTTGCACGGGAAGGATCAGGATGTGTTTCAATGAACAATCCATTTGCCCCGGATGCAATCGCCGCTTTCGAAATAGTTCCGATCAGTTGCGGATTACCTCCGGTGACCCCACTGGTCTGATTGGGCTGTTGCAAACTATGGGTGCAGTCCATGACTACAGGCACGTTTAATTTTTGCATCGCTGGTATGTTCCGGTAATCGACAACAAGATCCTGGTAGCCGAACGTAGTGCCGCGTTCCGTAAGAATTATTTTATTATTCCCTGCTTTCTGTATTTTTTCAACCGCAAATTTCATTGACTCGCCATTGAGGAACTGGCCTTTTTTTACGTTTACGATTTTACCTGTCACCGCCGCTGACTGCAGCAGGTCGGTCTGCCTGCATAAAAATGCAGGGATCTGCAGGATGTCGACATATTTTGCGGCGGGCGCGGCTTCATCATGCGCGTGAATATCCGATGTTGTCGGCAGGCCATATTTCAGCCCGGTTTTTTTTACCATTTCCAGTGCCGTTTCATCTCCAATGCCAGTAAAGGATGCGCCGCTGGTGCGGTTGGCTTTTCTGTAAGACGCTTTGAAGATGCAGGGGATGCCAAGGTTCCTGCAAATACCCGATATCTTTTCCGCCACTTCCATGATGAGATCTTCCGATTCCACCACGCAGGGACCTGCAATTAAAAAAAAGTTGTTTTCATCATACACCTGGTTCGCAAACAGCTCTTTTAAAAATATTTCCATCCCGCAAAAGTAATTAATGTGGGGAATCTTATTTTTGCGCGTTTTCATACCTCAAAACCCATCTAATGATCAAGGAAAAAATCCTGGTAATCGGCGCTTCCGGACAAATAGGAGTTGAACTCACACTGGCACTCAGAAAAATTTATGGCAATGCAAATGTCGTCGCCTCGGATCTCCGGGAAGAGAATGATCTGCTGAAAGGCACCGGGCCGTACGTTTCCCTGGATATCATGAACAAGGAAATGCTGCATGTGCAGGTGATCCGCCAGAATATCACACAGATATACCTGCTCGCCGCGATTCTTTCCGCTACGGGAGAAAAAAATCCCAACCTGGCATGGAACCTGAACATGCAGGGATTGCTTAATGTGCTCGACATCGCCAAGGAGGAACAGATACACAAAGTATACTGGCCGAGCAGCATAGCTGTTTTCGGTCCGACATCACCAAAAATCAATTGTCCGCAGCAAACTATCATAGAACCAATAACAGTCTATGGCATCAGTAAATATGCGGGAGAATTCTGGTGTAATTATTATTTTCGCCGTTTCGGTGTGGACGTGCGCAGTCTCAGGTACCCTGGGCTGATCAGTTATAAATCCGCGCCGGGAGGTGGCACGACGGATTATGCCATTGAAATATTCCATGAAGCATTGTCTGATCAGCACTACAATTGTTTCCTGAAAAAAGATACTTATCTCCCAATGATGTACATGCCCGATGCCATACGGGCCACGATAGAATTAATGGAATCGCCGGCAGATAAAATTTCTGTAAGAACATCCTATAATCTTTCATCCATGAGCTTTTCTCCGGAAGAAATGGGAGCGGAGATAAAAAAATATGTTCCTGGTTTTACCATAAACTATGAACCCGATTACCGGCAGGCGATCGCAGACAGCTGGCCGCAGAGCATAGATGATTCGGTGGCAAGAAAAGACTGGGGGTGGACGCCTGAATACGATATCAGCAGGATGTCCGAAGAAATGATGGAAAATATGAAATATTCATAGCGTTGCGATATCCGCGACCGTTTTTCTTTCCAATAACTTAAGGGCTGTGTCCCGAACCTGCACCATCGTGTCATGAAGGCCGCAATGTTTCTCATCGCAGTTTTTGCACCGCTCATAAAAATAAAGGCTTACGCAGGGCAACATGGCGATAGGGCCGTCTATTATCCTGATTATCCTGGCAAGGGGAACGTCCCTTGGTGGTATTCTGAAAAAATAACCCCCGCCCTTGCCTTTTTTGCTTTCCAGCACTCCTTCGTTTTTGAGTTGCAGCAGGATGTTTTCCAAAAACTTTAAAGGTATTTTTCTTTTTTTAGAAATTTCAGCTATAAGCGTAGGCTCATTTGCAGGCTTGTCGGCCATGTACATCAGCGCCTGGAAAGCATATTGAGCCTTTTTAGAAAGCATTTTGAAGTAAAAATTTCGTTAAGTTACTCAATTTATTCCCAGCACATCTTTCATGCTGTATATTCCGTTTTTATGATCATTTAAAAATTCTGCCGCCAGAACAGCGCCGGTTGCAAATCCTTTTCTGTTGTGCGCCGTATGGGATATGCAAATATCATCAACGTCAGAATAATATTTAATGATGTGTGTGCCGGGCGCGGGATCGGTTCTTTCGCTGATGATTACCAGGTCTTCTTTATTATCGGATGCCTCGTTCACCCATTTTTTCTTTTGCCCGTTATTTTCAAGAACCTGTTCCGCCAATGTTATAGCGGTGCCGCTTGGTGCATCTTTTTTCTGCGTATGATGTATTTCTTTCAGTTCCACATTGTATCCGTGTCCCTTCATCAGCTCTGTCAGTTTTTTATTCAATGCGAAAAAAATATTCACACCCACGCTGAAATTACTGGCATACAATAGTCCGCCATTTTTACTGTTGCAATATTTTTTAATCTCTGCATATTTATCCAGCCAGCCGGTGGAGCCCGATACTACCGGCACTCCTGCACCGATACATAATTTTATATTATCGAATGCGCTTTCGGGTCCGGTAAACTCTATTACCACGTCTGCCTGCCGGATATTTTTTATTGTTGCGTCCTCAAGATTTTCTATAGAAACCTTCAATACTACCTCATGCCTGCGCAGCAATGCTATTTCTTCTATGGCCTGTCCCATTTTGCCATATCCCAGTAATGCGATCTTCATTTAATAATTATTTATTTAAAATTAACAACGAACGATACACCTGGCGCCATGGTTCCCGGCAGGAGTGCAGGTTTTATTTGCAATGACAGTTCATCACTTACGTCAAAACCTCTGAGATGCCCGTCAACGGTAGCATCCACAATGTTTAATCCCCACATCAGCAGCGTGATGAGCACCGAATAATCCATGTCCCTCCTGAACTGATTGCGGTAATTCAGTAGTGAACCTTTCGCTTTCAACGCTACCAGCGCCTTTAATTGCGGGTCGACTTTTGCCAGTTGCACGGGATCTGTCACTTCATTGGCCACCATTGACAATGCATAACGTGATGCGTTGTAATATTTTTTATTATAAAAAAACAAATACCCCGGAATACCGATCGCCCCGTATACGATGGGCACCTTCCAGTATTTTCTGTTATAGATCTGACCGAGTCCCGGAAGGATGGCCGAACGGATAGTGGCCTGCTTTGGTGAGTGGACTTTCTTTTTTACAACAGTATCATTTCCGTCAGTGGTGTGTTTAATTACCGTGTCGTTGTAATGAATGGTATCGGCAAGCACCGGAAGGTTTTCCGTTTTTATGCTATTTGTATCATTGTGAAGGGGAAGCGTGTCTTTGATCTGTGAAAAGGCAAACTGATGAATGACCAGTAACAGTAAAAAGTTTATTAAGATCTTCATCATGACATTTAGTTGGCCGTTACGCCCATCTGCTCAAGTATTTTATTCAGGTCATGGATAGAATAATATTCGATCAGTATGCTGCCATTTCCCTTATTCGTATGATTAAGTTTAACCTTTGCGCTGAAATGAGAAGCTAAGTTATCTTCAATTTTTTTGTATGCCGCAGGCATGGCTGCTTTTACAGGTTCTTTAACAGCACTGCTGTCTTTGTATAATTTCCTTACCAGTTCTTCCGTTTGTCTTACAGAAAGTCCATTTTTGGTGATCTCGTGATAAATATACAATTGTTTGTCTACGGTGTCCACGTTAATCAGGGCCCGGGCATGACCCATGGATATCTCGTTTTTTCTAACTGCTACCTGTATATCAGGGGGAAGCTTCAACAACCTGATATAGTTGGCCACGGTGCTTCTTTCCTTACCCATACGCTCCGCTACCTCTTCCTGGGTATGGCTGAGCTCTTCCATCATTCTTTTATAGCTCAGGGCGATTTCCATGGCGTTCAGATCCTCTCTCTGGAGGTTTTCGAGCAGCGCCAGTTCCAGCAACTGCTGGTCGTCGGCTTTGCGCACATAAGCCGGAACATCCTGCAGACCCGCAAGCTTCGCTGCCCTCCAGCGCCGTTCGCCGGATATGAGCCTGTATTTTCCGTTAGGCAGCACCGACACGGTAACCGGTTGCACCAGGTCGTGCAATTTGATGGAATGCGCCAGTTCCTGCAGGGCCAGCTCATCAAAATCCTTACGCGGTTGCCGCGGATTGGGTTCGATGTCGGAAACCGGAACGCGTTGCATGGAAGTAACGGATTCCACAACAGAGCTTTTCAGTTCTCCGGAATTGTTCTTCATGTCGGTATCTATGCTTTGCAATAGGGATCGGATACCCTTTCCTAGCAGATCCTTATTTTGTCTGGGGCTGGTCATGTTTGATTTGTTTTGCTGAGCTTACTCAAGGATTCTTTCTTCCTGGCTGATCTTTGTTTTATTATTTTTCTGAAGCACTTCCTTCGCCAGGTTAAGGTAGTTCATGGAACCCTTGCTTTGGGCATCATACAATATCACCGGCTTGCCCACACTTGGGGCTTCACTGATACGGGTGTTCCGATGGATGATGGTGTTAAAAACCATCTCATCGAAATGCTTGCGTACTTCGCTCACCACCTGGTTGCAGAGCCGCAGACGGCCGTCATACATCGTCATTAATATGCCTTCAATTGCGAGTTCGGGATTTAGCCGGCTCTGAACGATCTTTATGGTATTCAGCAATTTCCCCAGCCCTTCAAGTGCGAAAAACTCTGTCTGTACAGGTACGATCACCGAATCGGCAGCAGTAAGCGCGTTGACGGTAATAAGCCCCAGGGAAGGAGAGCAATCAATAATAATGAACTCATAATCCTTCCTTATCGGCTCGAGTATGTTTTTCAGAACACTTTCGCGGCTTGGGTAGTTGATCATTTCAATTTCAGCTCCCACCAGGTCGATATGAGATGGGATGACATCCAGGTAAGGAATTTCTGATTTGAGAATCACATCCCTTGCCGGAGTACCGTTTACCATGCAGTCGTACAGGCTTTTCTGGATATTCTGCAGATCGAAGCCTACGCCCGTGGTACTGTTTGCCTGCGGATCTGCATCCAGCAGCAGGGTCCTGAATTCAAGCACAGCAAGGCTCGCTGCCAGGTTAATAGCTGTAGTGGTTTTACCTACACCGCCTTTTTGATTCGCCACTCCTATTACTCTTGCCATAATTATTTTAGTCTTTTGCAAGACAGCTTGATAAGCTCTAACTTGCTGACAGGATGGCAAAATTAAGATTTCGGTATAATATATGGCAAAAGGATTCACACAAGGGCGCAAACAAGCGTAAAGACCAAGCACATGTTTTGCAATATCGTATCTATCTTAACGACTTTGCGTGAATTACGATTATGGAAGATCAGTATATTATTATTTCCGGAACGAACAGAAAAGACAGCAATTCCATCAAAATTGCCTCCTATTACCAGCAGGCGCTTGCTGAAAAGAATATTTTATCCGCTATATTAACCCTGGAAGAAATGGACCTCTCCGGACGCAACAGCGCGTACGAAAAGATTGAAAATGAACTGCTTTTGCCTTCCCACAAGTTTATTTTTATTTCGCCCGAATACAACGGGAGCATTCCAGGTGTGCTGAAAACCCTGCTCGACCTGTCTGATTATAAAAAAGTCTGGTGGCACAAAAAGGCTCTCCTCACCGGCGTTTCCACGGGCCGTTCCGGAAACGTGCGGGGCATGGAGCACCTGACAAGTATCCTGAATTATTTAAAAGTAGTGGTACATCCCAACAAACTTCCTATTTCAGCTGTAGATAAATTGCTGGATCATGCCAGGACTCTTAAGGATCCGTTGACAAAAGTCGCCATAAACATTCAGTTAGATGAATTTATAAAATTTTAGCATACATGCGTAATCCTGCCTTTTTATGGATCGTCATCGGCCTCATGCTGCTGCTTGATATTTATGTGTTCCAGGTTGTGAAAATGGTATTGCCCGTAAGTTCTCCTAAACTTCGCATGTCCATAATCGTTATATATTGGCTGCTGGCCGTGGTAGTGCTGGGAACGCTTGTGGCTTTTCCTTATGTAAACTTTGATAATCTGCCTAAACAGGTGCGCACATATCTTTTTGCACTGCTTGTTGCCGTGTTTTTTTCAAAGCTGATCGCTTCCCTGTTTTTCATACTGGATGATATCCGGCGCGGCGCCACCTGGATAATACTAAAATTGTTCAGGAATCCCTCTTCCGGGAATGATGAAGAATCGGATGGTATTTCCAGATCGGCATTTCTGAGCTGGGCGGGATTGTTAATGGGTGGCGGTTTGTTCAGCACCCTGATCTATGGCTTCAGCAATAAATATAATTACCATATTAAACGCATCGATCTTCCTTTTAGTAACCTTCCGGCTTCATTCAGGGGATTGAAAATTATTCATTTTTCCGATATTCATTCCGGCAGTTTCAATAATAAAAAAGCAGTGCTGAAGGGCGTGGAAAAGATACTGGATGAAAAAGCGGATATTATTCTGTTCACAGGCGACCTGGTGAATGACAAGGCCATTGAAATGACAGATTACATAGATGTGTTCAACCGGCTGGAAGCGCCAATGGGCGTGTATTCTACCCTGGGCAATCATGATTATGGCGACTATGCCCACTGGGAAAGCGCAGAAGATAAAATAAATAACCTGAATGATCTCAAGAAGGTGCATGCTCAGCTGGGATGGAAATTGCTGATGAATGAGCACATAGTTTTTGAAAAGAACAATGAAAAGATAGCATTGATCGGTGTGGAGAACTGGAGCGCAAAAGCAAATTTTCCCAAACATGGAAAATTGAAAGAAGCTCATGAGGGCAGTGAAAATATTCCTTTTAAAATACTGATGAGCCACGACCCGAGCCATTGGGATGCGGAAATAAGAAAGGGCTACACGGATATTGATCTCACACTTGCCGGGCATACCCATGGAATGCAGTTTGGCATTGAATTGCCGGGATTTAAATGGAGCCCGGTGCAGTATATGTATAAGCAGTGGGCAGGATTGTACGAGGAGGAGGGCCAGAAGCTGTACATTAACCGGGGGTATGGTTTTATAGGGTATCCGGGACGAGTGGGTATATTGCCTGAAATCACGGTGATTACTTTAACATAAAGTTGGTTTAACCATTGTGTATTTTCATGGTCTATAAATAAATATTTTTATATGAACAGTAAATCTCTTTCGTTGCTCATTATGGCTGTCGCCTTTGGTACAATGGGGTTTGCCCAGGGTTTTCACATAGGCCTTAAGGGAGGCACTAATTTATATAAAATAGAAGGCAGATCCTTCAATCAGGAATTCAGATATGGTTATACCGCGGGAATTTTTTCCGAGATCAATTTTGATAAACACTGGGGCATCCAGCCGGAAGTATTGTGGAATCAGTTCAACACGCGTACGACCGAGGAGTTCAAAAATATATATCATCCTTCGCTGAGTGATGTGAGGGATGTGAAACTGAACTACCTGAGCGTGCCTCTTCTGGCCAGTTACCGTCCTTTGAAATTTTTTACCATCCAGGCAGGTCCGCAATTTGGAATACTAATTAACAGAAAACAGGATCTTCTGGACAATGGCAGGAACGCATTCAAATATGGAGACCTTTCCCTTCTCGGCGGAGTCCAGTTTAATATTGGAGGCCTGAAGATCGGGGGCCGCTATTCGATTGGTCTCCTGGATATCAAAAATCTCGGTGGTGGTGAAACCTGGAGAAATCATGATTTTCAGCTCTATGCCGGTTTCCGGATATTCTAAGATCGCAAGTAAAGTTTAAGGTAGCGCAAAGACACATAAGAAATCATCTTATGCGTGGTTTGTGTGTAAACTTGAACGTTGTGTGAACCATGGCATTAAACTTGACTTATATACCTTCCAGTGTAATACAGGAAAAAATTATCGCAGGAAGTGTTATTTTGTCATGGATAAAATGAATTAATGAAAGATATTTTTAGATTCAGGCCGGAAGAAGAAATGGACTTTATTCCCATCATCCCTTTAAACGAAAACGAAAACGACGGACAGGAACTGGTTATTCCAGCGGAGTTACCACTTCTTCCCTTAAGAAATACCGTATTATTTCCTGGTGTGGTGCTTCCGATTACAGTTGGAAGAGACAAAAGCATCAAAGCCGTCAATGATGCATACAAGGCTGACAAACTGGTCGGCGTTGTGGCACAGAAAGACAGTGACGTGGAAGATCCCACAGTGAGTGACCTCGAAGATGTGGGCACAGTTGCCAAAATAGTTAAGCTGATAAAGATGCCCGATGGTGGCACCACCGTCATCATCCAGGGAAAAGTTAGGTTCAAAGTCGGGGCCATCATTTCAGACGACCCTTACTTCAAAGCCCGGGTAGAAACGCTTCACGAAGAAGATGCGCCCCGGGACCAGGATTTTGAAGCATATGTTTCGAACATTAAAGATCTTGCCGCACAGATCATTCATCTTTCACCAAATATTCCTTCTGAAGCAGGGATTATCTTAAAAAATATTGAAAATCCTTCTTTCCTGATTCATTTCATATCAGGGAACCTGAACACTGATCTTGTCGAAAAACAAAAACTTCTCAAACTTAATAATATCCAGGCACGGGCCGACCTTCTTACGCAGTTGTTACAGCGGGAGCTGCAATTTGCTGAATTAAAGAATAAGGTTACCGTTAAAACAAAAACCGAATTAGATAAGCAGCAGCGGGAGTATTTCCTGCAGCAGCAGTTAAAAAGCATAAAGGACGAACTGGGCGGCGATAATAACGACCGCGAAGTGAAGGAGATGCAGAAAAGAGCAGAAACGAAAAAATGGCCTGTCGCCACCAGGGAAATGTTCCGCAAAGGAATTGAAAAGCTTGAAAGAATGCATCCCAGCACGCCGGATTATTCTGTTGTGTACAATCACCTCGACCTGATGCTCGACCTCCCCTGGGAAGATTACACAGCAGATTCATATGATCTGAAAAAAGCTAAAAAGATACTTGACCACGACCATTACGGAATGGCGAAAGTAAAGGAAAGGATACTGGAATACCTTGCGGTGCTCAAATTAAAAGGCGACATGAAGAGCCCGATACTTTGTTTTATCGGTCCTCCCGGTATAGGTAAAACCTCACTGGGAAAGAGCATAGCAAGCGCCATTGGCAGAAAATATGTAAGGCTGAGCCTTGGCGGCCTGCATGATGAAAGTGAAATTCGCGGCCACCGGAAAACTTATATAGGTGCAATGCCCGGAAGGATCATTCAATCGATCAGGAAGATCAAATCGTCCAATCCCGTGATGATCCTTGACGAGATCGATAAAGTAGGCCATGACAACCGAGGTGATCCCTCATCCGCATTGCTGGAAGTGCTGGACCCTGAACAAAATAATAGTTTTTACGATAATTATCTGGAGCTTGAGTATGACCTGAGCAAGGTGTTGTTTATTGCCACTGCCAACGACATCAATAATATTCCTGCCGCGCTTCGCGACAGACTGGAGATCATTCATCTCAGTGGGTACGCCGTTGAAGAAAAGATCGAAATCGCAAAAAGACATTTGCTGCCCAAACAGCGGGAGGCGCATGGATTAAAAAATATTATTTTTAAGATTGGTGATAAAATTCTGGAAAGGCTCATTCAGGATTATACCAGGGAAAGTGGTGTCAGGGAACTGGATCGTTACCTTGCTTCTGTGATGCGTTTCGAAGCAAAGGAATTTGCGATGAAGAATAAAGTAAAAAGTTTTATGACCATGGCTGATGTGGAAAAAATACTGGGTAAGGCCAGGTACAGCAATGAGTTATATAAAGTGGCGAACATGCCCGGCGTTGCGGTTGGTCTTGCATGGACATACGTGGGAGGAGATATTCTCTTTGTGGAGACATCGCTCAGTGATGGCAAAGGTGAATTAAAGCTTACCGGCAATCTTGGTAATGTGATGAAAGAAAGTGCCACCACGGCGCTGACCTATTTACAGTCAAATGGAAGGAAGGTAAATATCGATCCGGAAATATTCAACAGGAAAATGCTACACGTGCACGTGCCGGAAGGAGGAGTTCCCAAGGATGGACCCAGTGCGGGCATCACGATGATGACCTCTATTGCTTCTGCACTGACAGGCAGAAAAGTAAAGTCTTACCTGGGAATGACCGGCGAGATCACCCTTCGTGGGCAGGTATTGCCTGTCGGTGGGATCAAAGAAAAAATACTGGCTGCAAAACGTTCCGGATTAAAAGAGATCATTCTTTGCTGGCAGAATGAAAAAGACATAGAGGAAATCGATCCTGGTTTTATTAAGGGAATGAAATTTCATTATGTTAAAACCATGCAGCAGGTACTGGAAATAGCGTTGAGTTAATTCGGCTCTATAAATATTTTTTTTCTGCCGTACCAGGTTTTCAAAGAATCTTTTATCCTGGAAGTATCCGAAGGTGAGGCAGGAATGATAACATATAAAGCGAATAAGGTGGAGTCATTTGACTCCATTTTTATATCTGCCCCGTTATCTTTTAATTGCTGAAATCTTTTAAGGGCACGCGATTTATTAGCCGTTCTCTCGATTATAAATTTATATCCGGCTGCGGCTGATGAAGACCGCTGAAGCTGCTCCCTGGAAGAATTAATTATTTTTTGGGCAGAATCCAGGATAACATTAGCATTGGATACGGTATCTGATGTGGTTATAACAGGCGTAACCGTTTCTGATTTTGAAACCGCATTTCTGTTATATAACATATATCCTCCCCATACAATAAAAATAAGTCCGCCTATCAGGGCTGCGGCGACGGCTAATTTACGTGAATCATTGTTTTGCGTATATTCATTGCCGTAAGGAGACTTCTTTTTTATCCCTTCATCGTGGTTGGAATTATTATAGAAGCCTTCGAGCTTTGGAAGAGTAGGATCGCCTGGCTTGAACTCAAAGGCCCCGGATTTTGTTTTCGTTAATGAGCCTATGCCGTCGATATGAAATGGCTTTCCTATGTTCAGTAATATTTTTCCATCGGATAAGAAAGAATCCAGGTCCGATTCTGCCAGCGGTTTTATCTTGCCTGTTTCCGTCCTGATGAAATTAATCAATGCTTCATCAGGGAAAAGCACCGGCTTTTGTTCATATTTAATGTGTTGAAAGAAGTCGTTGAAATTTTTGTCAGTGGCATCCGGAATGGTTACCGAGGAGCCAATTGAAAAAAGGCCAATGCCTGGCAGGCTAAGTTCCTTGTGCTGGTAGAGGTATCGGGCAAATAATGCAGACAATTTCAAGGTACATGGGTTTGTTGTACACAAGTTAAAGATTAATTGTCGCTAACCCAAGCATCTTGCCGGAAGGAGTTAATTTTGCCCTTATTGATGTATATGCTTGATGAAAGAGAACGGTTGTTTGTGGAATACTGGTCGGTTCACCGGGAGAAGGAACGGGGTATAGGGTACCAGCTGCTGACGGGCCTTCCGGTAGGACTGCTTTTCGCGCTTCCCATCATTGTTATACTATTTACAGGCAGATACTGGTACAAAAGGGCCGATATGGTAGCTAACAGCGAGCTCAGCATTGGCGTACTTGTGGTGGCGGTACTGATCATCGCGATATTTGTGGCAATGATATACAAACGGCACCAGTGGGAAATGAAAGAGCAACAGTACCTTGAGTTAAGAGCAAAAGACCAAAAAAAATCTTAACTATTTATAGGCAATGCAGCGGTAGAGGCCTGAAACTTGTCAGGTGCGCGAATCATATATTTGTAAAAACAGTTAAGATGTATAAAAAGTTAATATTGATATTTTGTGTGGCCGTAACAGCGGTATCCTGTCTTAAAAAGAACACCACTAATACCTGCAGGTATTCACCTACTTCTATAACGATACCGGTTGCAGAGCGGGCAGCCATTGATGCTTACATCGATACAAATCATATAGTTGCCGTACATGATCCCAGTGGGTTTTATTATCAGATCGTCAATCCGGGCACGGGCACCGACAGCGTGAAGCTTTGCTCACAGATACAGATCAGCTATAAAGGGCAGCTGATCAACGACTCTACTTTCGACCAGCGGACAAACGTTGTGTTTGATCTGGGTGCTTTGATAGAAGGATGGAAAAGAGGTATTCCCAAGCTGAAAAGAGGCGGGGAAATAAAATTATATATTCCACCCACACTGGGATACGGAAGTACTGATATCAAGGATAATAATACCGGTAAGGTTGTTATTCCTGCAAATTCAATTTTAAAATTTGATGTAATACTTACAGATTACACATTACAAAATTGATATACTTTTGATGAAAATTCCTCTTGCCACACGAAGCCATTTCAGTATTCGACATCTTTAAAATAGGTGTCGGTCCATCCAGCTCACATACCCTAGGACCCTGGCGAGCAGCCCATCAATTTTTAAAATCACTGGAATCCCGGAGGTCCCTTCAGGATGTTGTGTCGCTTCGCGTATTATTGTATGGCTCACTTGCAAAAACAGGCATAGGCCATGGAACGGACATTGCGGTACAACTGGGGCTAAATGGGGAAGATCCCGTGACCTGCGATGTTAATCTTATTCAGGCAAAGATCGCAGACATCCGCAGAATGCGATCAATACTGCTCCAGGGACGGCATGAAATTCCTTTTGATCCCCGGGAAGACATCGAGTTTTTTATTAGTGAGTCACTGCCTTTTCATCCCAATGCCCTGACCTTCCTGGTAACATTCAACGATGGCGGCAATATCGCTGAAACATATTATTCTGTCGGAGGTGGTTTCGTGGTGCAGGAAAATGATGCCCATTGCGGCACGGCTCTGGTGCAGCTGCCTTTTCCGATAAATACAGCAGCCGACATTCTGCACTGGTGTAGAAAAACCGGGTTAGGTATTCATGACGTAGTACTGGAAAATGAAACGGCCTGGAGGAGTGAAGCAGAAACAAAAAAGGGGTTGCTGGATATATGGGAAGTAATGAAAGCCTGCATGTACCGGGGCTGTCACACGGAAGGAACCTTGCCCGGTGGGTTAAATGTTAAAAGAAGGGCCGCCGCGCTGAATAAAAAATTGCTGAAAGGCGCGCAATATGATGATTATGAATCGTGGAGTATCGCGATAAAAAATGGGGGCCATGATTTCAGGTATATTCTGGATTGGGTAAGTTGTTTTGCTTTGTCGGTGAATGAAGAAAACGCAGCGTTCGGAAGGGTGGTCACCGCACCGACAAATGGCGCTGCGGGAGTGATTCCTGCGGTATTGCAATATTTTGTATTATTCAATGGCGGAGATACTTCTGAAAAGATAATCCAGTTTATACTGACTGCTTCGGAGATAGGCAGCATATTTAAAAAAGGCGCGACTATATCCGCGGCGATGGGCGGATGTCAGGCAGAGATCGGTGTGTCATCGGCAATGGCCGCGGCAGGGCTGACGGAAGCTTCAGGCGGTTCTCAAAGGCAGGCCATGATGGCCGCTGAGATCGCTATGGAACATCATCTCGGCATGACCTGTGATCCGATCGGAGGGTTGGTTCAGATACCCTGTATTGAAAGAAATACCATGGGTGCCATAAAGGCCATCACTGCTTCCCAGCTTGCCCTGCAAAGCACGCCCGATTTTGCAAAAGTTTCTCTTGATGGAGTGATCAGTACCATGTGGGATACAGCAAAGGACATGAATTTTAAATATAAAGAAACTGCCGAAGGCGGACTGGCAGTAAACGTACCGCTGGGATTGAAGGAATGCTAGGTATTAGTTTTCAAAAACCGTGATATGGTTGTATAAAGTATCTCTTTCCACAGCTTTTCTTTTCACCTGCTTTATCAATGTAACTAATTCCTCCGTTGTCATGGAAGGCGCCTGCTCTTCGGATCCTGCCATAGAATATATTTTAGTGGAATCATCAATTGTGCCATCGATATCATTCACTCCAAAAGCGAGGGTCAGTTGTGCATTTTGCCTTCCCAGCATTGGCCAGTATGCTTTGATATGAGGAAAATTATCAAGGTATAATCTAGCTACAGCATACAGTTTCATATCTTCAGGAACCGTTGACTCCGGTACATCGCTCATCTCATTATCCTTGTTCCTGAATTTAAGCGGAATGAACGTATTGAAGCCGTGTGTTCTATCCTGCAGTTGGCGCAATCTTTCCATATGGTCAATGCGGTGGCGGTATTTTTCAATATGGCCATATAGCATGGTAGCATTAGTGTGCATACCAAGGTGGTGTGCCGTCTCATGAATATATAACCAGCCGGTACCGTCTATTTTATCATCGGCGATCTGCTCACGTATTTCCGGATGGAATATTTCCGCACCTCCGCCGGGAAGTGAATCCAGACCGGCATCATGTAAATATTTCATTCCTTCTTCAACAGACATTTTTGCTTTGCGGAACATGTAATCCAGTTCCACGGCAGTGAAACCCTTAATATGCAGATCCGGGCGGTGTGATTTAATTTTTTTTAATAGTTCAGCGAAAAATTCAAGGTTCATCTTAGGATGCACACCGCCAACAATATGTACTTCGGTGACAGGCTTGCCATCATATTGTTTTACAATGTCAAGCATTTGCTGCATCGTTAGTTCCCAGCCATCATCGCGTTGCGCATACAACCGGGAATAAGAACAAAACTTACAGGCATATATACAAACATTAGTAGGCTCTATATGAAAATTACGGTTGAAATAGGTCACATCACCGTGCATCAGTTCACGGGTGTAATTAGCCAGCATGCCAACAAAAGGCAGACTGCCTTTTTCAAAAAGCATCAATCCTTCTTCTTCGTTTATTCTTTCGCGGGCAAATATTTTACCGGCTATTTTTCTAAGCCCCGCATCTTTTTCATATTCGATCAATTCCTGAACAGGTAGCATTTTGCAAAGTTAGTTTACCTGGAACAAAAAAAGCAGGCCGGAGCCTGCTCTTATATACAATTTTTAACTTTTTATAGAGCTGGTGCGTTGATATGCGCCTCGATCTTCTTGACAAAGCTCGATTTAGGCTGAGCGCCTATAAGCTTGTCAACTACTTTACCATCTTTTATGAAAAGAATGGCAGGGATTGAAGTTATACCGTAATTAACAGATAATTGCGGATTGTGATCCACATTTACCTTACCCACATTTATCTTACCGGTATATTCTTTTGATAACTCTTCTATAACCGGTCCGATCGCGCGGCAAGGTCCGCACCATTCTGCCCAGAAATCAATTACCGTTAATTTATCTGATGACAATACCTTCTCCTGAAAGTTCGCATCTGTAAATTCTGAAGCCATATAATTTTTGTTTTAAGATTTATAATCAGACTAAATAATATGCAAATTTACAACCAAACCCGAAAGATGCATAATTGACACTTAGGCTGTCAGCACCTGCACATTTATATCAGCATTTTCCCTTAGCCATGCAGCCATTTCGTCATTCATTTCAAATCCCGATTCCCGGCTAAAAAGGCTTACCCTGGTATTCATTCTTGGTTCTACTATATTAAATTTAATCCCCGCTCGTCCAGGATGCTTCTTAACGTTTTGCAGCACAAAGCCCACCAACTGCTCATTAACCTGCTTCGCTTCAAGGTCCAGCACCAGTTGCTTTGTCAGCGATTGTTTTATATTCTCCAGTAAGGTAATCTTATCTACTTTAAATTCAAATTCGGACTTGTTAAACCTTTGCCGGAAACTACCCGTCATGTAGAGGTTTTTGCCCTTTTCCAGGAACGAGGCATTTCGAATATAATCGTCGCTCCACAGCAGGAATTCCGATTTTCCCGTATAATCTTCGATAAAGAAAGATCCAAACTGTCTTCCTGTTTTGGTTGTCCGGTGCTGCGCATCCACTACCAGGCCCGCCAGCTTAAACGTTCTGCCGGGATTGGCCTGTATGGTTACCGCTTCCTTTATTTCATTGAACTCACCAAGTCTTGTGATCCCGTAATGCTGGATTTCAAAACGGAAATGATCCAGTGGATGCCCACTCATGAACATTCCTGTTACATCTTTTTCATGGTCCAGCAATTCAGTCAGTGTCCATCGTTCACAGCTAAATATTTTCGGTGGAGTGACATCAGGCATGGCAAAATCTCCAAACAGCGTATTTAAAGAACCTGATGCGTTGGTCTGGAACACGTTGCCGAATTTGATAATCTTCTCCAGGCCATTCATTGTGTCACCGGGGGCAATAGTGAAATACTGCGCCCGGTGCAGCTCTTTGAACCCATCAAGTGCCCCTGCATATACGAGGTTTTCCAATGTTTTTTTATTGACCGAACGCTGGTTTATTCTTTTTATGAGGTCAAAAACAGACACAAAGTGACCGTTTTTTTCCCTTTCTTCAATGATGCTTTCCACGGCTGATTCACCTACTCCTTTTAATCCCCCGAGTCCAAAACGTATCTCGCCTTTGGCATTCACTGCGAATCCTTTTCTGGATTCATTAATATCCGGTCCCAGCACCATCTGGCCCATTCGTTTACATTCTTCCATGAAGAAGGTGATCTTTTCAATGCTGCCGGCGTTGTTCAGCACTGAAGCCATGTAGTCGGCCGGATAATGGGCCTTCAGGTATGCAGTCTGATAGGCCACATAGGCATAACAGGTGGAGTGTGATTTATTAAAGGCATACTGCGCAAACGCTTCCCAGTCGGTCCATATTTTCTCAAGCTTGTCTTTGGGGTGATTGTTTTTAGTGGCGCCTGATATAAACTGGGCCTTCATCTTGTCCAATACCGATTTTTGCTTTTTACCCATTGCTTTTCGCAGCACGTCCGCATCTCCTTTGCTGAATCCGGCAAGTTTCTGGGCCAGCAGCATCACCTGCTCCTGGTAAACGGTAATGCCATAAGTATCTTTAAGATAGATCTCCATTTCAGGAAGATCATAACTGATGTCCTGCCGGCCATGCTTACGGTCCACGTAGTCGGGGATGTAAGCCATAGGGCCGGGACGGTATAAGGCATTCATGGCAATAAGATCATCAAATTTATCCGGCTTCAGCTCACGCAGGTATTTTTGCATGCCTGGACTTTCAAATTGAAAAGTGCCTATCGTGTCTCCACGCTGATAAAGCTCAAAAGTTTTTTTGTCTTCAAGGGTGATCGTGTCCACATCCACGATGTGGCCATAATTTATCCTGATCATTTCCAGGGCATTCTTGATAATGGTTAGGGTCTTTAACCCCAGAAAGTCCATTTTAATTACGCCAGCATCTTCAATAATGCTTCCTTCTATCTGTGTTACCCAGAGATCAGAATCCTTTGCCGTGCAAACCGGTATCAGTGTAGTCAGGTCCTGGGGCGCGATAATAATTCCTGCAGCATGAATGCCCGTGTTGCGGACAGAGCCTTCCAGGCGTTCGGCGGCTCTCAGCACATCACCCTCCAGCGTAGTGCCCCGGTATAGTTCCCTCAGCTTTTTAACGCTTTCCATTTCGTCGGGGGATACACCTTCTTTTTCTTCCAGCGATTTTTCCCCTTCTTTTATGGTCATTGGCGCCTTTAATACCCTCTTGAGGGTTATGCCCAGCCGGTCCGGAATTAATTTAGCAAGGGCATTAGATTCGGGAAGTGATAACTCAAGTGTCCGGGCGACATCCTTGATGCTCATCTTGGCAGCCATGGTGCCATAGGTAATGATCTGGGCCACCTGGTTTTTGCCATACTTCTTTACAACATAATCGATTACTTTCTGCCTTCCCTCATCATCAAAATCCGTATCAATATCCGGCATTGACTTTCTGTCCGGGTTAAGGAACCTTTCAAAAAGCAGGTTGTACTTTATCGGATCTATGTTGGTAATGCCTATGCAGTAAGCGACTACGCTGCCGGCGGCTGATCCGCGTCCCGGGCCTACATATACGCCAATATCACGGCCAGCTTTAATAAAATCGCTTACAATAAGAAAGTATCCCGCAAAGCCCATTGTTTTCACGGTGAACAATTCAAATTCGATACGTTCCTGTATTTCAGGTGTCAGATCACTGTACCGGATCTTTGCACCTTCATAAGTAATGTGTTTTAAATATTCCCACTGGTTAAGATTCGCATCACCGTGTATCTGAAATTCAGGCGGCACAGGAAATGCCGGCAGCAAAATATCTTTTTTCAGATTTAATAATTCTACCTTATCAACGATGATGTTTGTGTTATCGATCGATTCCGGAATGTCTTTAAACAATTCCTGCATTTCCACTTTGGACTTGAAATAGAACTGATCGTTTGGAAATTTAAAACGACGGTCTTTTATATTGATATCATCATTTACAAAATCGTCATAACCAGGTGTGCTTTTCTTTTCACCGGTATTAATGCACAATAAAATATCGTGTGCATTAAAATCATCCCGGTCAGTATAGTGACTATCGTTAGTGGCAATCACCGAAACGTTATATTTTTTGGCGTATTTTAATAAAGAAATATTAACGATATCCTGTTCTTTTATATTATGCCTTTGCACCTCGATAAAGAAATCATCTCCGAATATGTCGAGCCACCATTTGAATTCTTTTTCTCCCGATTCTTCTCCATTACGCAAAATGGCCTGAGGCACATGCGCTCCTATGCAACACGTGGTGGCGATCAGACCCTCATGATATTTTTCGATCAGCGATTTATCGATTCTCGGGTATTTGCTGTACAATCCCTCAATGTATCCCAGCGATGTAAGCTTAATAAGGTTCTGGTAGCCAATCTTGTTTTTTGCCAGTAACACCTGGTGGTACCGGTCGTCCTTTTGCTCTTTGGTAAAAGATTTCCTCGTACGGTCGGCCACTACATAAAACTCACATCCAATGATGGGTTTTACTTTCAGCGAGCCGTCTTCATTTTTATGCTTATATGCTTCGGAAACAAATTCAAAGGCGCCAAACATATTGCCATGATCGGTGATGGCGATCGCAGGCATATCATCTTTAATGGCTTTCTGGTACAGACTTTGTATAGATGCTGCGCCGTCGAGCAGTGAAAACTGGGTGTGAACGTGAAGATGGGAGAACCGGGACATCAATGCAATATTAATTAATGTTTCGATAATGAAATTTTGTCATTTCAGCGCTACCCGTTTAATTACTAAATTTGCGCATAAATTGTGAAGAACTTTATTTACCTGATATGTATTTCCATACTGGGCACATCATGTGCTTCCACCAGGAACAGTTCTGCCGTCAGGCATCCGCGCAAGGTGAATTCTTCCTCAGATCCGGCATTCCTTGATAATATAATCATTAGATCTTCAGGTCCGGCGCGGCCTGAAATTCATAAACCTGTGGAGATGAAAGGCAACAGTGAAGTGCCGGGTACAGCGTTTTCTCCCCGTATTGAAAATTGTAGTGCGCTGCAATTCAAGTACGCTATTATAATGGAAGATGAAGTGGAGCACATTACAAATGAAAGGTTAATTTCTTTTCTGGAAGAATGGTATGGTATCCCCTATAAATATGGCGGTGGAACCCGGATGGGTATTGACTGTTCCGCATTTTCATCGGTGATGATGGGTTCGGTATATGATTTAAATGTTCCGCGCACCTGCAGGGAACAATACCAAATAGGAAAAAAAATAAAAAAAAGTCAGCTTTCCCAGGGCGACCTGGTCTTTTTTAATACTACCGGCAGGGTATCACACGTTGGTGTTTTTTTAGGAAATAATAAATTTGTGCATGCCTCCACGTCCAACGGCGTAATGATCAGTGACATGGAAGAGGCTTATTTTAAAAGAAGATATATTGGTGCTGCACGCATCAGATAGTTTTTCGTATCCTGCCTTTTATTGTTTCCAGAACATGGAAAACATCAGGACTCAGCCTTAGCGAAATGGTGCCGGTTATAAATATTATTGTAAACACCATACTGCGGGTAAATATCCACAGTAGTCCGGTATGATGCCTGAATAAGAAAAAACAGACCGTATATGCGCCAGTACCCAGCAATACAGTGTACAGTGACTTGATACTGAATGGCTGCATCTTTAATTTTTTCCATAGAAAAATACCGCGGATAAGGTTATAGATAGTAAAAGCGATAAGGTTGGAAATAGCAGGTCCTATAACACCCAGTGACCTGGTAAGGAGATAATTCAATGGCAGCGCCATGGCAAGTAGTATAATGCCCGTGAAAAATTCAAACCGCCAGTACACTGAAGTGCCGATGATCTGCGCGTTCAGTCCGGTGCCCATGTCCAGTATGCGCATTAAGCCAATTAATAAAAATACCGGCAGCGCCAGGTTATAGGACGATTTAAGGGCGAAAGTAAAGATTCCATCATTGAAATTCAACACGATCAGTGAAAACATCGCTACTGAAAATATAAGCTGGTTAATGGAGGAGCGCTTGTATATGTCGGCTATTTTAGCGAAATCTTTATCTTTCCAGGCCCTGGAAAGTGGCGCTATGGATGCTGCTACGATACCGCGCTGGGGGGCCTGTATCAGGCTGCCGATATTCTGTGCCAGTGAATAAACGCCAACCAGTGCCATGCCTTTAGGCAGAACAGCCGCGATCACCAATGTATCAAATACTGTTGCGATATTATATACCAGGCCCCCGCTCCACACAAACGCGGAAAGCGCCATTATTTTTTTATAAAACTTCCTCGTGACCCTGCTGATCCCAAAATGAAAAGAAATATTATGTGTTACAACAAGGTATGTAAGTAGCACACCTGCAAGTACGATATAGGTCAGCGCGTATAATTTAAGATACGTATCAAAATCAGGAATTATTTTAATGAAAAATAATACTATTAATACGGTAGTGAATATCCGGAATAATACTTCCCGTAAAAAGTTGGTAAAAACTGATTTTCCTTCCTGCCAGGCGTAGGCCTCTGTAACGGTATACACGGTAAGACCAAATCCGAATGGGAACAGCCAGTGGTAATATTTTACAAGATCCGGCGCATTGGTTACATATTTTTTAACCACGATATCTTTGAACGCGTAACCGGCGATGATCACCAGTAAAAATCCAAATGTACTGATCAACAGCGCCCAGGTCGCCAGGTCATTTTTTTCTTTTGTGAGGTTGTCTTTATAAAACGGGAAGAATTTAAAGATATAAGATGATGCACCCAGGTTCGCAAAAGAAAACATGATGCTGGCTATAGCAATAAATGTGTTGACAAGACCATACTGGTCCTCCGTAAAGCTGCCTTGTCTGGTGTACAGATAGGTATTTACAAATCCGAGGAGGAAGCCAAAGTATATTACAACAGAAGATATAATACTTTGCCGCCTTATGTTGCTCATGCACAAATATATTACATCTTGCTGCTGTTCACATAAAAGTTAGGGTCAATCTTAAAACCTGCATCTGGTATGGCAAGCGTTTGCCATTGTTCCGTTGGTTTGATCCATATTTCTTTACCGGCTATTATTTTGAGAGGCATGTTAAAACCTTTCACGCAGTTCGTCCATCTGTAGCTTAACACTCCTTTGCTGTATCCGTATTCCAGGGAAGGAATTTGAATGGTACGGAGGTATTGATCAAAGACAGCCGACAGATCTGATCCCGCCTTATCACTGATATAATCTTCGACCTGTTTTGTTGTAACGGTCTGGTGATAAAATTGTTTATTCAGACCGCGCAGGATGTTGCGGAATTTTTCATCATCATTAATGATCTGCCTGATAGTGTGGATCATGTTCGCTCCTTTGAAATACATGTCCACCGAGCCCTCCTTATTCACGCCGTAATGACCGATAACCGGTTCATCATTTGATATAGCACGTCTTGTGCCAAGGCAGTATTCATCACCTGCTTCCTTACCGAATGCACATTCGGTAAATAATGTTTCACTGTAACTTGTAAATCCTTCATGTACCCACATGTCCGCAACTTCATTGGTGGTAATATTATTGGCAAACCATTCATGCCCGCTTTCATGCGCGATGATGAAATCCCATTTCAGTCCCCAGCCGGTTCCCGAAAGGTCTTTGCCCAGATAGCCGTTTCCAAACTTATTACCGTAGGCGATGGCGCTTTGGTGCTCCATGCCAAGGTGTGGGGATTCTACCAGCTTATATCCGTCTTCATAAAAAGGATAAGGTCCGAACCAGTGCTCGAAGCATTTCAGCATGGAGGCCACCTGGGTAAATTGTTTTTTTCCTTTTGCTTCATTTTCGCGAAGCACCCAGTAATTACAATCCAACGGACCGTTTTCTCCTGCATAGATTTCCGACCAATGAACATATTTGCCAATGTAAGGAACGATGTTGTAATTATTAATGGGGTTAACGACAGCCCAGACGTAGGTAGTCGTATGATCCTTATTTCGTATGGTGCTTCTCAACCTGCCATTGCCCACGGCAACCAGTGTGTCAGGAACGATAATGCTGAGTGAGGCGCTGTCGGGTTCATCTCCCTGGTAGTCCTTGCAGGGATACCATGCGCTGGCGCCTAGTCCCTGGCAGGCTACACTCATCCACGGGGATCCCGTATGATCCTTCTTCCATATCCATCCACCATCCCAGGGTGGGTTTGATGCCTCCCGGGGTTTGCCTTTAAAACAGATGGCAAGATTTATTATGGTTCCTTTTTTTACCGGCAAACCAAGATCAACATGATAAACATTTCCTTCTCTTACGGGCTTCAATAATTGTTTATTATAAAATATAGCAGTGATCTGCATGGGGAGCTGCATATCTATCTGCATGATGTTTCCCTGATTCACAGCCCTGCAGGTAATAATATTTTCCCCCCTGATGGTTTTGGTTTCATAATCGGGCTCCACGGAAATATCATACCTGATCACATCCCACCAGGCGCGTTCGCCGGTTATAGATCCCCGTAAAGTATCCTGGTGCGTAAAGTTTTTTTGACGGGAGAACAGTTGTGCCTGGGAAGGACTTACAATCATCATCCAACCAATAATTATAATGAATAACTTGTGCATGAATGAAACTAATATTGGCATGAATGTAAAACCTTTCTTTTGGATTTTTATTTTTGCTGCCAGCCTTTCGTCCTGCCATACCAACCGTTCTTCCTCAAAACAGGTATTTCGCTATAATGAATCTTCCAATATTGCCACGCTCGATCCGGCTTTTGCCAAAAACCAGTCGGTGATCTGGGCCGTTCATCAGTTGTACAGCACACTTGTGGAAACAGACAGCGAGCTTCATATTGTTCCCTCCCTCGCTGCCCACTGGACCATTTCGGATGACAGGCTGGTATATACTTTCTATCTGAGGCAGGATGTGTTTTTTCACAACAACGATGCATTTGAAAATCGGAAAGGCAGAAAAATGACTGCATATGATGTGGAATATAGTTTTAAAAGAATAACCGATCCGGCTACTGCCAGCAGTGGCGCCTGGATATTCAACGGAAGGATAGACCGTTTTAAGGTACTGAATGATTCGGTTTTTCAGTTGCGGCTGGTAAAACCGTTTACACCTGTTCTGGGACTGTTGAGCATGCAGTATTGTTCTGTAGTGCCGCATGAAGTGGTTATAAAATATGGAAAGGATTTTCGCAGTAACCCTTGCGGAACCGGCCCTTTCCAGTTAAAATCCTGGGAAGAGGGGCAGGCATTAGTGTTGCTTAAAAATGAAAATTATTTTCAAAGAGATTCATCCGGCGTCCGGCTTCCTTATCTTGATGCAGTTAAAATAAATTTTTATACCAGCAAGGCCACTGAATTTTTATTGTTCCGTCAGGGGAAACTCGATTTTATAAATGACATTGACGCATCATTTAAAGATGAAATATTGAATAAAAAAGGTGAATTAAAAAAAGAATGGCTGGGAAAAGTAGTGTTGTCAAAACATTCCTATCTCAATACGGAGTACCTGGGCATATTAATGGATGAAGCTGCTATGAAGCCCGGAAATCCTTTGAGGATCATTCAGGTAAGACAGGCGATCAATTATGGGTTTGACAGGAGAAAACTAATGATGTACCTGCGCAATTCCATAGGCACTCCGGCTGAAAGCGGATTTATCCCTGCAGGGCTCCCATCATTCGATGCTGATAAAGTAAAAGGCTATCATTATGATCCTGATAAAGCAAGAAAATTATTAAAATCGGCAGGATATGAGAACGGAGCGGGCCTTGCCCCTGTCAAATTACTGACGATTGCCATTTATTCGGAACTCGCGGGGTTTATTGCAAAAGAACTGGAAAATATAGGACTGAAAGTATATGTGGAAGTTGTCCAGAAAAGTTTATTGCTCGAACAAACCGCTACCTCGCAGGCTTTATTTTTTCGAGCCAGCTGGATAGCTGATTACCCTGATGCGGAGAATTACCTGAGTGTATTTTACGGGAAGAATCCTGCTCCGCCTAACTATACCCGGTACCATAATCCTGCATTCGATAAATTGTATGAAGAAGCATTGATTACGACTAACGACACTGCACGATACTCATTGTACCGTTTGATGGATAAAATTGTAATAGAAGATGCTCCCATCGTTACGCTCTGGTATGATGAAGTGATCAGACTTGTTAATCCGTTGGTGCAGGGCTTCACCCCCAATGGACTGAACCTGCTTGAACTTCGCGAAACGCGCGTACGCCCGTCTGTTAGTTCCCAAAATTAATACTTCATTCCCCCAAAGGGACGAATAAGTATAAGAAGTTGCTTTAAGTAGCTGATTATCAATCGAAAATAGATTGGATAAATTATTGAATATACCTGGTATCCTATATTCAGACGCTTGCGCGGGAAGAACCATTCGTGTTTTTTTATCACCCTTTAAAGAACTATTATGAAAACGAATGTTACCCTTTCTTTCAAAATCTTTTTTTTGCTGTGCATTTTATCGGGTATGCACTCCTTTGCACAACCGGATTATTCTTTCAAAAATCCCAAGCTGATCTCCGGAATGGCACTCCAGCAATGTGCAGTGTACAAGTATTCAAATGTTAAGACTGGCGTGAATGCAATAATGACGCTTGGTTTTATTTCTCCCGGAGTGGTAGTTGCGGATTTTAAGAAATTCAATTACAACAATTCTATTCTTGCTTTAAAAATTCCCAAACCTAAAGTATCTCAAGTTACAACAGCGGTACATTCATCGTTTGAAGTGTATCCCAGCCTGATTAATAATTCAGCTAAAATATCGGTAAATGCATCGAAAGATGGCTGGGCCGTTTTTGAATTAATAGATTATTCAGTAAGGAGATTTTCGCAGCAACAAATCTTTGTGGACAAAAGTGCAAATGATATTCCAATATTTAATCTTTATGCTGTTGCAACGGAAATTACCTGGCTGTTACTTAATCCTTTACCATGTCTTTAAAAACTTTTTTAAACTTTTCCAGTTTCGGACGGATCACGTAATAACAGTATGGCTGTGCGCCATTCTGGTTATAATAATCCTGGTGATAATTTTCAGCAACAAATATTTTCGAGTAGGGGCTTATTTCCGTTACAATGAGTTTGTCATACACCTTGTTTTTATCCAGCTCTGCTTTATATTTTTCAGCTTTTTCTTTTTGCTCTTGATTGTGATAGAATACCACGCTGCGGTACTGGGGACCTACATCATTGCCCTGTCTGTTAAGCGTTGTAGGATCATGACTCTGCCAGAATGCCTGCAGCAAGGCATCGTAAGTAATCACTGAAGGATCATAAACAACCTGTATCACTTCTGCGTGCCCGGTTGTGCCGTTGCATATCTGTGTATATGTAGGATTGTCCACATGTCCGCCACTGTATCCTGAAGCCACCTTCAATACTCCTTTTAGCTGCTGAAAAATTGCTTCCGTGCACCAGAAGCACCCTGTGCCAAATGTTGCCATTTCTGTTTTTGTTTTCTGGTAAATTTCCCCGCCTGCCGATTCTGTGCTCATATTTATCCGATTTTGAAATTAATCCACAATGGATAACTAACAAATTTCGTTCCCCGGTTATATCTTCAATGTACGGCAGACGGAGTGGCAGGGATTTATTCGATTAAGCTAACTTTGCTTCTTATGAAGTTTTTCCCTGAATCAGCCTTGGTGCAGCTTGAATATGACAAGATCAAAGAATTGTTAAAAGACCAGTGCCAGACAGAATATGCTAAAACAAGGGCGGAACAACTCCGCATCCATACCAAAAAAGAGTTCATTACGGGCGATCTTAAGCAGTCCGATGAATACAAACAAATTCTTCAGGCGGCCCAGTATTTTCCCAATGACCATATACTGAACCTGCTCAAAGAATTAAAATTGCTGTCTATACCCGGTGCCGTGCTCACAGGCGACGAGTTCCTGCTGATCAGAAAGCTGGCAGAAAGTATCCAAAGCATATTCCGGTGGTTCGATAAAGAACGGCAGAATGTTTATCCGGCCCTTCATGAAGTGGTCGCCGGCAGCTATTACGAAAAAAGTATTATCGATCTCATCGATGAAGTGCTCGACGAAACAGGTACCGTAAGAGACAATGCGTCGGATGAACTTCTCCGTATACGGCAGCAACTATTTAAAAAACGCAACGATTTGCGGAGATTATTTGATCGGATCCTGCAAAAATTATCCAAATCAGGGCTGGTAACAGACACTGGAGAGGCTTTTCTGAATGGCAGAAGGGTAGTGGCCCTGTTTGCCGAACATAAAAGACAGGTGAAAGGAATACTTCATGGGGAGAGTGACACACGCAAAACCAGCTTCGTGGAACCTGAGGAAACCATCGAGTTAAACAATGATGTATTTGCACTGGGGCATGAAGAAAGCCGGGAAGTATACAGGATATTGAGAGAACTTACTACCAAACTATCTTCTTACAGCGCCTTACTAACCACCTGGCATTCCATACTTGGAGAGTATGATTTTATAAGAGGAAAGGGAAAACTGGCCATCCTTCTGAATGCCAATCATCCCCAGATCGTTGACAGGGCGCATGTACACCTTATTAAAGCATACCATCCATTGTTGTACTTATATAATCAACGTGCACATAAACCCATTCATCCTGTAAATCTTTCCCTGAATGAAAAGACAAGGATATTACTTATTTCCGGGCCGAATGCAGGAGGTAAAACGGTCACTCTGAAGACTGTCGGGTTGCTGCAGCTGATGGTGCAAAGTGGCCTGCTGGTGCCCGTGCATCCGGATTCTGAAATGGGAATATTCCGGCAGATAATGATACATATAGGCGACACGCAAAGCCTGGAATTTGAGTTGAGCACCTATAGTTCGCATTTAAAGAACATGAAGCATTTCATGGAAAACGCCAACGGAAAAACATTGTTCTTTATCGATGAGCTCGGTAGTGGTAGCGATCCTAATCTTGGCGGTGCGTTTGCAGAAGTGATACTGGAAGAGCTGGTCAAAAAACATTCTCAGGGCATCGTCACCACCCACTATCTTAATCTTAAGATAATGGCCAATAAAACACCCGGGATACTCAATGGCGCCATGGCCTTTGATGAAAAAAATTTATTGCCAATGTACAAATTAATTATTGGCAAGCCCGGCAGCTCTTATACTTTTTCGATTGCAGAACGGATAGGGCTCGAGCCCAGGATAATAGAAAGAGCCAGACAGCTGGTGGAAGAAGATCATTTCCGTCTTGATAAATTACTCAACCGGACCGAGCAGGACCTTCAGGTGATTGAAAAGGAAAAAAAGGAACTGCAGCAACTCGTAAAGGAAAATGAACGCACAAAAAAAGAGATGAGTGCGTTTATTGATAAAGAAAAACACGAACAACAGGTAGAGCTGTTAAAATACCAGAATAAAGTAACAGATGACAGGGTTGTATATCTCAGGGATATGGAGCGGAAATTGAAACAGATCGTTTTTGACTGGAAAAAAGCTGAGGGCAGTGAAGACAAAAAGGAACTCATCAAACAAATGCAGGGATTGTTGTTTCATCAACAAGTGAAACAACGCGATGAAAAGGTGAAAAAGAAAATAAGTTCAAAATACAATGAAATAGGAGGAGACATTAAAGTTGGTCAGAAAGTGTTGATGAAGAAAAATCATCAGGTTGGGGAGGTCACGGAGATAAAAGGAAGAAAGGCAATTGTGCAGCTAGGAATGGTACCCATTACCGTAGAGCTCAACGACCTGACTGTTGTTGCTGAAAAATAATATTTTACATGCTGGCGTGCAGGTAATCTTTTAGTTGCGTGATTGTTTCTTCCTGGGAAAGTATTGTTTCGCGAACCACATCGTTTATGGAAATAATTCCCATAAGGTCTTCAGCATCGAATACAGGAAGATAACGGATGTTTTTATCAGACATCAGCTGCATACAGTAATCAATGGAATCAGAAGGCGTAACCCTTGGAAAATCTGAAGACATGATCTCGGAGATTTTTGTGTGGGTAGATGATTTACCTTTCAAAATTACTTTCCTGGAATAGTCTCTTTCTGTCATGATACCACGGTATTGCCCGTTTTCAAGCACCATAACTGAACCGATATTCTGGTCTGCCATAATTTTTAATGCCTCCAGTACGGAGGAATCTGGAGAAACGTTGGTAACATTTCCTCCTTTGCGCGAGAGTATGTCGGCCACTTTTTTCATATGCAATTCTTTTAAGGTGAGAAATGGAAACTTTCGTTAAATGAAATGTACGAAATGCTTCGCTTTTTTCAAAATAAATGTACCTGTGGCGCTAGGAAACCCTGAATCCCCTTAAAAACTCTTCCACTGTCATTCTTTTTTTTCCTTCGGCCTGAATGTCTTTTGCATAAACATACCCATCCGCACAAGCGAACCGCAGGAAAGTTTTTCTGTCGGTTTCAACTGAACCTATCGCTGCTTCATGAGCGGCAACACTCTTTTCGCCTTTATATATCTTAAATAATTTGCCCTGCAATTCCGTAAAAGCACCCGGGAATGGAGAAAGCCCTCTGATGAGGTTATGAATTTTCTCTGTTGTATTGTTCCAGTCGATCTTACAGCTTTCCGTAAATATTTTTGGTGCGTACGTGGCTTTTATTTCCTGCTCACTGACTAGGTCTTTCTGGGACTGTTCGGGAATATTATTATTTATTAATCCTTCAACAGTCCTGACCGCCAGCGCTGCACCGGTTATTTTTAACTTGTCATGCAATTCGCCGGCTGTCTCTTCATTGCCTATGTTTACTTGTTGTTGCAATAATATGTTGCCGGTATCAATTTCATGCGTCAGTTTAAATGTGGTGACTCCGGATATCTTTTCACCATTGATAATTGCCCAGTTGATAGGTGCGGCACCACGATATTTTGGCAACAGGGAAGCGTGTACATTGATTGTACCCATCGCAGGCATGTTCCAGACCATTTCAGGGAGCATGCGAAAGGCCACTACCACCTGCAGGTCGGCTTTCAGTTCTTTTAACTGTGAGATGAATTCCGGGTTCTTTAATTTTTCGGGCTGAAGAAAAGGAATTTTATTTTCCTGCGCATATTGTTTTACGGCGCTCATATTTAATTTCATGCCTCTTCCTGCCGGTTTATCCGGGGCGGTAATTACCGCAATAATGTTTTTGCCTGATCGTACCAATGCATCCAGGGTGGCCACCGCGAATTCCGGTGTGCCCATGAAAATAATCCGGGGGTTATTCATAGTCTTTATACAGCAGGTATTTTTTTCTTGTATTTTTAAATATATCTATTCCGGGTTTCCAGCTTGCCCTGATTGTTTCTTCGTTGTCTCTATTTCTTATCTGCCTGATCAATATATCATTTCCTGCCAGCGCGTTGAAAGTTTTACCATTGTTTATGAAAAAACTATCCTTTGCCGGAAATAAATTATACGCTTCTATCAGCCAGTGTAACTGCAATTTTCCGTTTAATTTATTCAGCACCTCCTCATTGGTGCCTCCAAGGTCCCATCCATGGCAAACCTGGTTCTGAAGTTTAGGGCTTTTCGCACCTTCCCTGCTTACCGGCGTAAAGGTATAAAGGCTGTCAGGAAATGAAGGATGTCCGAATACCTGAAACGGTCTGTCCGTGCCGCGGCCCTCGCTGAGGATAGTGCCCTCGAAAAAACAGGTTGAGGGATAACAATATACAGAAGCCATTGCTGGCAGGTTTGGTGAGGGTTTCTGCGGCAGCAGATACCTGCTGTTGTGCGTATAATTATCACAACGAATAACGGTAAGCCTGAAACCAGATTTTCTTTTTATAGAGCTGTCTGTCCATTTTTCACCGAGTATCATTTTTGCGTATTCGCCGATCGTCATGCCATAGGCCACAGGTATCTGCTGCATGCCCAGAAAAGATCTGAATTTTGGTTCAAGTACGGGTCCGTCCACATAAAACCCATTTGGATTAGGGCGATCAAGTATGATCAGCGGCTTGTCATATTCAAGGCATGCTTCCATAAGATCCTGAAGAGAAGAAATATAGGTATAAAAGCGAGCGCCTACGTCCTGAATGTCAAATATAATCATGTCCACATCTGCAAGATCATCCTTTGAAGGTTTTCTTTTTTTACCATAAAGGGAGATAATCCCGATACCGGTTGCGGCATCTGTTGATCCGGCAACCTTTTCTCCCGCATCCGCGGTGCCGCGGAATCCGTGTTCAGGAGCAAATATTTTCCGGATATTGACATGAAGCTTTGACAATGTGTCTACCAGATGTGTGTTTTCCAGCATGGAGGTATTGTTGGCAAACACGGCAACGCGTTTATTTTTCAATAGTGGCAGATACAATGGCAGACGGCATGCGCCGGGAATGATTTTTGAAGCACTGTTTTCGCTTCGGGCAGCATGATTTTGCTGCGTGCAGCCGGTGAAAAAAGAAAACACAGATATTATTAGAATTAAGCCAGTTTTACCCATGGTTATGATTAGCTGTAAATGTGGTGTAAAATTGTGGAATCCCTTACTTTCGCCGCAAATCTTTATTTTTATTAACAACAAAAAAAGCACATGCAACAAGTAAAATCCGGAGATACCGTAAAAGTACATTATCATGGACGATTAACTGACGGTACTACATTTGACAGTTCTTCAGGACGTGACCCGCTTGAATTTAAAGTTGGAAGCGGCCAGGTAATAAAAGGTTTTGATGATGGTGTAACGGGAATGACAGTAGGTGACAAGAAAACAGTTCAGATACCGGTCCATGATGCATACGGTCCCAAAGATGAAAGTATGGTGATCGAGTTTCCAAAAGAAAATTTTCCTCCGGATATGAATCCTGAAGAAGGCATGCAACTCAATATGACCAACGGTTCCGGACAGGTCATCCCTGTAGTAATAGTTGGCGTGGGTGAAGAATCGGTTATTCTGGATGCCAACCACCCGCTTGCCGGACAGGAGCTGATATTCGATCTGGAGCTGGTGAATATTGAAGGCGGATCGAGAATAATTATGCCTTAATATTAAAGGATCTTTTAATGATTTATTATCAGGCAGGATCAGTAGTTTTTAATCGCCCGGACAAAACAAAGGTCAGGAAGGTGATTAACAGCAGGACCGTGCAGATAATTGACCCCTCAAATCCGAAACTGCCACCGGTGAGCAGGTCGTTGCCCGAAAGGGTGGCAGACAGAATTGATTTGAAGGATAACCCGCTCACCGGAAAGCCAAGCACGGGTCCCTGGAAAAAATTCCATGAAAAATGAAACAACACAGGCATCCAGAGATTGCGTGTGTTCATATACGTTATACCCAGCACCAGTCCGCCTAAAATAATATTAACAATTCCTACAACCGGTATCCCCGGGTTCATCAGGTGTACCAGTGCAAAAAGAAAGGCACTGATCGCCAGCGATAGCCATTGGTTAAACGATTTCAGGAGGTTTCGCAGCATGTATCCCCTGAATACCAGTTCTTCTGAAAACGCTACCAGCAACAGCAATCCGATGCTTAAAAAAACATCGTTGCTGTACAGGACGTCTGTCCATTGCAATCCGCCCATCAGGTAAATAACCAATCCGCCGGTGGAAACCAGGAACAGTCCCGCCAGCAAACCGATAACTCCTCCGGGATAGAACTGTGAAAGAGAAAGTCCGATACTGTTAAATGACCTACGATCCACGAATTTACGGAAAAGAAAAACCAGGATTATTGAAAACAGGGAAGAGAAAATTATCCAGGGGGCGGGCACATCGTTCTCCGTTACTGCTTTTCCAATAGCATACAATCCGATTACCCACCCTGTCAGCACAGCGGCAGATAAATAAATAATAAAAAGCAGAACGGCCCTTATCCACCCACTTTTTATTAAGGCATGCGTTTGCCTGTTGCGTAATGACATAGAATTTTTATCTTGCCCTAAATTAATCAATAGATGCGGGATAATTATGAATATACTGTGGCGGCGAGGTTTCTCAGGTATGCTGCCATCGACACGCAAAGCGATCCTGAATCACTTACACAGCCTTCCACGGAAAAACAAAAAGACCTTAGCCACATGCTGGTGCAGGAACTGCTGGACATTGGAATTGCAGATGCACACCTGGACGAATATGGATACGTGTACGCCACAATACCATCCACGACAGTGAAAAAAGTACCGGTAGTATGTTTCTGCGCTCATGTGGATACCTCATACGATTGCGCGGGGTACAATGTAAAACCTGTGGTGCACCGCAACTATGATGGCAGTGATATTATTTTACCCGACGACAACATGCAGGTGATCTCCCCTGAAGAGCATCCATACCTGAAAGAAAAGACCGGCGAAGATATCATCACCGCCTCCGGCACTACTTTACTGGGAGCGGACGATAAGGCCGGCGTAGCTATAATCATGGATCTTGCCAATTATCTGATGCATAATAAGGAGGTAAAACACGGAGAAATAAAAATATTATTTACTCCTGATGAAGAAATTGGCCGTGGAGTAGATAAAGTAGATATACAAAAGTTAGGGGCCCAATACGGTTATACGCTGGATGGCAGTGAAAGAGGATCTTATGCGGATGAAAATTTTTCAGCCGATGGGGTAGTAGTGACTATTCATGGGGTGAGCTCCCATCCGGGAGAGGCAAAAAACAAGATGGTGAGCGCTTTAAAGATTGCGTCCCGTTTTATCGATTCCCTGCCCCGGGATTTTTACTCCCCTGAAACAACAGAGGGAATGGAGGGATTCTTTCATCCTACAAAAATGAGTGGCACGGTAGAAAAAGCCGTTATAGAATTTATCATACGCGACTTTCAAACCCGGAAATTAGCAGAGTATGAACGTTATTTAAAAGACAGGGTGGAGGAGATCGTTTCTGCCTATCGCGGAGCTGCGGTTGAGTTCGTGGTAAAAGAACAATACCGAAACATGAAGGAAATAATCGACCTGCACCCCCAGGTATCACAATATGCCCGGGAGGCGATTGAGCGGGCTGGAATGACCGTCAGGGACATCAGTGCCCGGGGGGGCACTGACGGATCAAGGTTATCCTTTATGGGCCTCCCCTGTCCTAATATATTTACAGGTGAAATGGCCTTTCATGGCAAGCATGAGTATGTCAGCATTCAGGATATGCAAAAAAGTGTTGATACCATATTGCACCTGGCTAAGATATGGGAGGAAAGGTCTTAGCGATCCTGTTGACGATCATTTCTGCATGTATCCTTGAATTTTCAATGAACCATACATGCGTATTCATCCCTCCGCAAACTACGCCTGCCAGGTAAACATTCGGAAGATTGGATTCCATGCTTTCCGCATCATAGGAAGGCGTCAGCAAATCATCACAGGACAATTCAATTCCGGAATTTCTTAAGAGATCAAAATCCGGTTTATACCCGGTTGTTGCGATCACATAATCGTTAAGGATGGTTATAATTCCTGAAGGTGTTTGAATATCCACCTCTTTTTCTCTTATCTCCAACAGTAAAGAATTAAAATGCGCTTTAATGCTTCCTTCCGCTACCCGGTTCTCAATGTCCGGTTTCACCCAGTACTTTACTCTTTTTCCGATTCCTTCGCCTCGTGACACCAGCGTTACTTCAGCACCCTTTCGAAAAGTTTCCAGTGCCGCATCAACGGCAGAATTATTGGCGCCTACCACCACTATTTTCTGCATAGCATAAAAATGCGGGTCCTTATAATAATGCGTCACTTTCGGCAGGCTTTCACCCGGAATGTTCATCAGCACAGGGATATCATAAAATCCTGTTGCGATAATAATATTGCTGCAGGTGTATTTGTTTTTTGAAGTCACCACCTCATACTCTTTATTAACCGGAGTAATGTGCAACACCTTTTCCTGTAGTTTTATGGGAAGTTTTTTTGAAGTTGCCACGCGCCTGTAATATTCCAGCGCCTCGGGCCTGGTGGGTTTATTGTTATTGGAAACGAAGGGAATACCGCCAATTTCAAGTTTTTCAGAAGTGGAAAAAAAAGTCATGTTGACGGGATAGTTATACACTGAGTTGACAAGGCAGCCTTTTTCGAGGATAATAAAATTCAATCCTTTCTTTTGTGCCTCCAGTCCGCATGCCATGCCTATTGGTCCGCCTCCTGCTATTACCAGATCATAGTGATTAATCATACTGTCAAAGTTAAATAGTACTTTCATCAAAATTACTATTATGGAATTATTGGTCACATACTGGTGGGTAATCCTGATTTTGGTCATCATTTTTGCGGGATTGAAAACAATCAACCAGGGAACGGTGGGAGTCGTCACCGTCTTTGGGAAATATCAACGCGTTTTATTGCCCGGTCTGCGGCTGGTGATACCTTTTATAGAACAGATATATAAAAAGATCAGTATTCAGAACCGTTCTATTGAGATGGAGTTCCAGGCGGTAACTGCCGACCAGGCAAATGTTTATTTTAAAAATATGCTCCTCTTTTCGGTACAGAATGCCAACGAGGAAACGATCAAGAAAGTAGCCTTTAAATTTATTAACGAGCGGGAACTGATGCAGGCGCTCACCCGTACTGTGGAAGGAACGGTGCGTTCATTCGTGGCTACGAAAAGGCAGGCCGAGATACTTGCCCTGAGAAGGGAAATTGTTGAGTATGTAAAAGAACAGATCGACACCCTCCTGGAAGAATGGGGCTATCACCTGCTGGATCTGCAGATCAATGACATTACATTTGACAAGGCGATCATAGAATCAATGAGCCGCGTGGTGGCGAGTAATAATTTGAAAGCTGCTGCTGAGAATGAAGGACAGGCGTTGCTGATCACTAAAACCAAGGCAGCGGAGGCAGATGGTAATTCCATAAAGATCGCGGCAGAGGCCGAGAGAGAAGCTGCAAGGCTTCGCGGTCAGGGTGTGGCGCTGTTCCGCCAGGAAGTGGCCAAGGGAATGACCGAGGCGGCCGAACAGATGAAGCAGGCCAATCTCGATACGAATGTGATATTATTCAGTATGTGGACAGAAGCGATCAAGAACTTTGCCGAATATGGAAAGGGAAATGTTATATTTTTAGATGGCAGCCCGGATGGAATGGAGCATACCATGAAACAAATACAGGCAATGATGGTGAAACATAGCGGACAGCTTTAGAAGATCAGTTCCTGGTTTTTGCTGGTAATGTGTTCCTGCACCCTGTTACGGTTGCGGATATAATAAATTCCGGCGATGAAAAAAGAAATCAGGAAAAGAACAATTGCCAGGCCGCTAATATTATACACTGAATAGCCCAGCGGCCTTGAAAAAGCCGCTACGATCACTGCGGCAATAAGACTTGAAATAGCTCCGGTGATGCTGAGGGTCATCCATTTTACTTCGGAGGTTCTGCAATAATAATTAAGCGACAGCCACAACACGGTGGCAATGCTGAAAAAAAATAGGGTCAGGAAAAAAAGGTTGGCTGTAAAAGTATCAGGGAGCCATGCGCGGACATAAGAAGCGCATATCAGGATACCGGAAATGATTATTCCGGAAAAAAATCCTGTTATGACGGCTTTTTTCATGGAAATATAATTAAGTGGTGTTTTTTAAATATATGAAATATCTTAACAATTTTCATTAGATTTTTTTATAATCTTTACAGGAATAAAATTTTTTATAGATGAATTGGTTCTTTTTACAGATTGATACATCGGCAGCTGCCGCACGGGCTGCCTCAGCGATTGTCCAAACCGAACCTAAGATCAGCATTATAGACCTTCTTTCAAAAGGTGGAATATTGATGATACCCCTTGCTGTCTTGTTCGTAATTGCCGTATTCGTGTTTTTTGAAAGGCTGATATTTATCCGGAAGGCCTCAACGATAGATGATAATTTCATGAATATCATTCGCGATAATATTTTTTCGGGTAACGTAAATGCCGCAAGATCCATGGCGAAAAATACGAACAACCCAGTTGCGAGGATGATCGATAAAGGCATCCAACGCATCGGCAAACCTATTGACGCAATAGAAAAGAGCATGGAAAATGTAGGCAAGCTCGAAATGTATAAGATGGAGAGGAACCTGAATATTCTGTCACTTATAGCGGGCATCGCGCCTATGTTCGGTTTCTTAGGAACAATTTTCGGAATGTTCCAGCTGTTCTTCAGGCTTGCGTCTACAGGTGAATTCACGATACAGTCAATGGCAGATGGTATTTACACCAAGCTGATCTCTTCGGCGCTGGGTCTGATCATTGGGTTGCTTGCATATATAGCGTACAATTATTTAAATGCACAGGTAGATAAGACAGGAAATAAAATGGAAATTGCCAGTGCGGAATTCGTGGATATTTTACAGGAGCCAACAAGATAATTATGAATATCAGAAGAAGATTAAAATCACACGCTGAAGTGCATACGGGACCGCTGAATGATATTTTATTTATTCTGCTGATGTTCTTTTTGATCGCCTCCACGCTGGCCAATCCCAATGTTATTAAATTGTCCAATCCAAAAGCAAAGGGTGATACCAAGACCAAGCAGAACGTGGTGGTCAATATCGACCTTAAAAAACATTTTATTGTAAACGGTATCCAAGTGGAGCTTGCCGGGTTGCGGGCATACCTCCAGCCGATGATCGCAAAAGATTCTACCAATGCGACCATCGCCATCAACGCGGATAAACAGGTGCCTGTGGATGAAGTAGTGGCGGTTATGCGCGTGGCCCGCGAATTAGGGGCAAGAACGGTTTTGATGGTTGATAAATCAGGAGTTCAATAATGCCGCTCTGATCATCCTTTCCTTCCCCTGCATGTCTTTTTTTATTTCAATCGATGTGTATCCCGCAGCTTTAAAAATACTTGCCGTTTGTTTAGCATATTCTTCATGTATCTCTACGAATATATTTCCCGAAGGCGATAATTTATCACGCCCCAGTTCTGCAATCGCCCGGTAAAATATCAATGGATCACTGTCATCTACAAATAGCGCCTGGTGCGGCTCATAGCCCACAACATTTTTATTCATCATCCGCTTCTCCTGAAGCGGAATATAAGGCGGATTGCTGACGATAATATCTGTTAAAGGAATTTTATACCACGCTGTACGATCAAGAATGTCTGTCAGTAAGAAGGAAATTTCAACATTATGACTGAGCGCATTTTTTTTTGCTACCGTTAAAGCGTCATTGCTGATATCACAACTAAAAATTTCCGCGCCGGGCAGGAATTTTTTTAAGGTTACCGGAATGCACCCGCTACCAGTGCCTATATCAACTATATTTATATGTCTGTCAATATAGTTCTCTATTACCCATTGTACTAATTCTTCCGTCTCCGGCCTGGGAATCAAAACGCTTTCATCGACATAAAATTTCATTGCGGAGAACCATGCCTCATGCAGCACGTACTGTACCGGCTGATGACCTGCCAGCGCCGTTGAATATTTATTTAATCTATCAACCAGCTCATTATTCAATACATTTTCCTTGTCAATGACCCTGTCTATTTTTTTCAGGCCCGTGAGGTTTTCCATCACGAGTTCAGTGATATTAGCCGCTTCACGCCTTTCGTATACCTGCTGCAATTGTAGCAGTAAATGCTGTCCGGCTTCATTGATGGTCATAGCGGCAAACTTAACTGATTTTCGTTTGCTGCCCACCTGACATGCGGGGATGTTCTTATATTTGGTTTATTGTATACAACTATGGATCCTGACCAGTTATATATGCGCCGCTGTCTCGAACTTGCTGAAAAAGCATCCGGCAATGTAGCGCCTAACCCGATGGTGGGAGCGGTGCTAGTACACAATAACAGGATCATCGGCGAGGGATACCATCAGGTTTATGGAGGGCCGCATGCGGAAGTAAATTGCCTGGATTCTGTTCCGGCCTTAATGAAGCACCTGGTCGGCGATTCCACCATGTACGTTTCTCTTGAACCCTGCTCCCACCATGGAAAAACGCCTCCCTGCGCTGACCTGATTATACGTAACAACATCCCTGCAGTTGTAATCGGCTGCCGTGATCCCTTTAAAAAGGTTGACGGAAAAGGTATTGAAAGATTGCAGGCTGCGGGTGTAAAAGTAAAAACAGGAATGCTGGAGGATGAATGCAAAAGGCTCAATAAACGTTTTTTTACTTTTCATACCTTTCATCGCCCTTATATTATTTTGAAATGGGCACAAACGGCAAACGGCATGATCGGCCATGCAGGACCAGATCGGTTACACATCACCGGTAGTGTAACGGATCATCTGGTGCATAAATGGCGAAGTGAAGAAGCTTCTATTATGATCGGAACAAATACCGCGGCGGCTGACGATCCCCAGCTCACCAACCGTTTATGGAGCGGACCATCCCCTACAAGAATAATTGTCGATCTTGATCTGAAACTTTCTCCTTCGTTAAATGTTTTTGATGGCAGTGCGCGAACCATCGTGTTCAATACGCAAAAAAATGAATCTCAAAATGGAGTTACCTATTATAAAATATCGCGGAACACAAACCTTATTCCCCAGGTTATTGAAGCACTCTTCAAGTTGAAAATAATAAGTGTTCTCGTTGAAGGTGGTTCAAAATTGTTGCAATCTTTTATTAATGAGGACATTTGGGATGAGGCAAGAATAATCACCAATCAGGCTATTGTGATTCAGGCAGGAATTGCTTCTCCTGTAATAAGCGGTAAAAAATTAATTAATGAAAAATTAATGGAAAACGACCTGCTTCGTTATTATATCAGGAACTGAATCTTCCGCTCACCATTAATTCTTTCCTGCCCTGTTCATATCTATAAAATCCCTCGCCGCTTTTAATGCCTGAATATCCGGCAGTAACCATATTGGTTAATAACGGGCAGGGAAAATAATGTGCTTTGCCTAAGCCTTCATGCAATACTGTCAAAATAGCGTGACAGACATCAAGGCCTATAAAATCAGCCAGTTGCAAAGGTCCCATCGGATGGGCCATGCCCAGTTTCATCACCGTGTCAATTTCAGATACGCCGGCAACGCCTTCATATAAGCTATATATAGCTTCATTGATCATAGGCATTAATATCCTGTTTGACACGAAACCTGGGTAATCATTTACAACACAGGGAATTTTACCGAGTTTTTTGCTAATTCCCATAATGGTTTCGGTTACCTGTTTATCGGTAGCGTAACCGTTAATTATTTCCACCAGTTTCATCACCGGCACAGGGTTCATAAAATGCATACCGATCACTTTCGAGGGCCTTTTTGTAGCAGCCGCGATGTTTGTAATAGAAATAGAAGAGGTGTTGGTGGCCAGAATACAATTTACCGGGGCGAGTTTGTCAAGCTGTGAAAATATTTTCAGTTTGAGTTCGATATTTTCAGTTGCGGCTTCCACAATCAGCATGGCATCTTTTACGCCATCTGCAAGATTGGTGCAGGTTGTAATATTAGCCAGCGTTATTTTTTTCTGGTCTTCTGTTACTGTTTCCTTCGTGATCTGCCGGTCTATGTTACGGGTAATGATGTCAAGCGCTTTTTCCAATTGATGGGCATTAATGTCGGTAAGGTTTACCCTGAAACCTGACTGGGCGAACGCATGGGCAATTCCATTTCCCATCGTTCCTGCTCCGATTACGGCAATCGTTTGGGACATATTAGTGTTTTGATATGAAAGAATTGCTTGAGTACAGCGTAAAAGCGCTTAATTCTTATTCTTGAAATCCCCTCTTTTCCATGCTTTTATAAATTCATTCCAGGCGAATGGATTAAGGATATTCTGGGGTGGCGCCTGTCCGAGATAATATTGTCTTGCCGCTACATTACGGAGATTAAGGTTGGACTGTTCACCACCATCACGTGGCAGCGATCTCGCCAGCACCCGTCGCTTGGATTCATCCGTATTCTGCCTTGCTATTTCATACTGGTCGTCAGGTACGGGTGTATTTACAAAATCGCGTTCAAACTGCTCACGGGTCGGTCGGGGCCTGATGATCGTGGCAGGAAGATATTGCGTATCGGTAATCAGTAACTGGATCACGCTGAACTGGTTACCTTCAAGGTTCCTTGGAATTTCCACTACTTTAGTCTTATATCCTATCGAGCTGAATTCCACTTTATCACCTTTCATCACCACTATCGAAAATACGCCCTCATCATTGCTGAGCGTTCCCCGGTTCTGGCCCTGTAGCATGATACTCACTGAGGGGACGCCCTGAAGGCTGTCGGCCGTCATTACCACACCATACAATTGCACTACGGAATCCTTAAGTTTTTCAAACTGCGCCATTGCCCCGAACGGCAGCATGGCTATCAAAACGATGAGACCGGGTATAACTCTTTTCATTAGCACCAAACCTACAATTTTTTGTTTAAAGCCAATTTTCCGGCTTTAAATTTTAACACAAACATTCCGTTGCTTAAATAGTTGCAAGAATAACCCTTTGCATTGATTAATTTTGCACTTTATAACAAGAATATTTATGACGGAGGAGAAAGTACTCGAGGCGCTGGGAAATGTGCAGGAACCCGACCTGGGTAAAGACCTGGTAACCTTGAACATGGTAAAGGATATCAGTATTAATGGAAATACAATCTCTTTTACCGTTGTGCTGACCACTCCCGCCTGCCCTCTGAAAGACCTGATAAAGAATGCCTGTATCAACGCAATAAAGATCCTTGTTAATAAAGATGCTGAAGTGTTGGTAAATTTTATATCCAATACCAGTTCCAACAGGAAAGATGGCCAGTCGGTCCTTCCAAAGGTTAAAAATATTATCGCAGTAGTGAGTGGCAAGGGTGGTGTGGGGAAAAGTACCGTTGCAGCTAACCTTGCGCTTGCATTTGCCCTGGATGGCGCCAGGGTGGGACTGATGGATGCTGATATCTACGGACCTAGCGTACCCATCATGTTTGGCGTTCGCGGGGAGCGTCCCAAAATGATCGCCGGAAACGGTGATAAAGGGCTTATTGTACCGCTTGAAAAATATGGAATTAAATTAATGAGCATCGGACTTTTAGTAGATGAGCGGAACGCTGTTATCTGGCGCGGTCCAATGGCAAGCAGTGCCATAAAACAATTTGTAACGGAAGTGCATTGGGATGAGCTGGATTACCTGATCCTGGATATGCCTCCGGGCACTGGCGATATTCACCTTACGATGGTGCAGACCGTGCCGATCACTGGCATCGTGGTAGTGACAACACCCCAGGAAGTGGCACTGGCAGACGCTAAAAAGGCCATCGCCATGTTCAGCCAGCCCCAGATCAAAGTGCCTATCATCGGCCTGGTGGAAAATATGAGTTATTTTGTTCCCCCCGGCCTGGCTGATGACCCGCCAAACAGGCATTATATTTTCGGAAAAGAAGGCGGCAGACGGCTGGCGGAAGAATATGATATTCCTTACCTTGGCCAGATACCCCTGGTGCAGTCCATCCGTGAGGGTGGCGACGAAGGGGTGCCGGTAATGATGAGCAATGATGAAGTTTCAAAACGTGCATTCATGAATTTTGCCGGAACCGCTGCCCGGAGCATCGCCATGAGGAATGCGAACATGAGCAGCGAAAGGCGGGCGGAGATCGTAGAGATGTAATACTAAGATAAACAGCTGCAATGACTTATTCCCACGACCCTGCTTTTGCGCAAGCTGCCGATGAGCAGGACAAGCTAAAACATTCCCATAAGCAGTTCCTTATACCCGTTGCCAATGGCGGAAAAGTTTTCGATCAGCTTTCCGACCATAATATTTGCGGACTGGCGGGAACCGGATGTCATCCGCATCGCCCCGGTACCG
>Ga0123337_10000636_pt1 | contig 55563 bp, 52 predicted proteins | sample frozenSSSSmetaG_FD_89792 | JGI IMG/M metagenome (GOLD analysis project Ga0123337, IMG submission 89792) | Glacier valley bacterial and archeal communities from Borup Fiord, Nunavut, Canada, to study Microbial Dark Matter (Phase II) -... | ecosystem: Environmental > Aquatic > Freshwater > Ice >... | reverse complement strand
CGATGAAATTTCAAAGCAATATCCAGATATAGAGAATGAACACTGGATTATAGATATTGGCGCGGCAAAACTGGCTGATACCCCGGAGCTCTTTGATGTACTGGTGATGCCAAACCTGTATGGTGATGTACTAAGTGATGTGGCTGCGCAAATAGCAGGGTCCGTTGGTTTAGCAGGTTCAGCTAATATTGGGGAAGAATGTGCCATGTTTGAAGCCATCCACGGTTCGGCACCAAGAAGGGCAGGTCAAAATCTTGCTAACCCATCAGGTTTATTGCAAGGTGCTGTAATGATGTTAAACCACATCGGACAAACTAATGTAGCTGAACGTGTACAAAACGCCTGGCTCAAAACCATAGAGGATGGCACGCATACATACGATATTTTTAAAGATCAGAGCAGCAAATTGAAAGTGGGCACAAAAGAATTTGCTGTGGCAGTCATCGAAAATCTTGGGAAGAAACCGCGCACTTTAAAGGAGGTATCTTTTACTGGAAATTCAGCGCTGGTACTTCCAAAATATCAGCGAAAGGCGAAGGCTGTCAAGGAGCTTGTCGGAGTTGATTTATTTGTTGACTGGAATGGCAAGAATCCTGACTATTTGGCTGCTACCATGAAACGTATAGAAGAGGACGGTATCGAGCTTGCAATGATTACGAACAGGGGGATTAAAGTTTGGCCGAATGGATTTGAGGAAACTTTTTTAACTGATCACTGGCGATGCCGCTTCAAGGCAAAGTCTGGTGTGCTGGCAGATAAAAACGTTATCCCGCAGCTTCTTACGAAGTGTATATCAGAAAACATAGACACGATCAAAACCGAGAACCTTTATACGTTCGATGGGAAGGACGGATTTTCAATGGGGCAAGGACAGTAGTATTTCAATGAATACGCATCCCATAACAGGTAAATACATATTCAGGAACATAACAGCCAACAAAAAATGACGATTCAATTAATAAAAGGCGAGTTTCAGATTGATGATGCCATTGAGCTAATTACCAAAATGGTTCAGATAAAAATCAAATATCATGAACGTAAAATACATTCCCAGCTGAACGAGGAAGACATAAAAAGCCGTGAAGGAAAGATAAAAAATCTTCAACGGGATCTTTCTGAGATGAAGGGATACATTAAACAGGCTGGGGACAAAATTGCGATCATGTCGCATATAAATGCTGGTTGATCCGCAAAGATTGCCTGATTTATAGAAATGATATGGGTCACCACTTTTGCATCATCTTACTATTGTTTGGGTCATTACCAGCCTAAAAAACAATTTATAGACATATCTGGTTATGAAAGGTAGTCAATAAAGTATTGTACGATCCGATAGTTACCCCACTTGTGACTCGCAAGAAAAAGCTTTAATAATTTTTCATAGAGTAATGTCCTTGTATATACAGCAGCGGACATTTGATGTCCGCTGCAAAGTTTTTAACCGCAACTGCGTAAAATTGCTATTTCTTAATATTCGAATCACGTTAATTTTATGGAAAATACAGAAAATATTACATTGGTATCCGGTATCTTCGAAGCAGAAGATGCCCGGGACATCTTATTAACCCTGATTACAAACAATATTAATTTCCATACACTGAGAAGTTTTAGTGCGCAGGAACGGTTTGGTGTCAGTGACTGTGTAAGCGAACGACAAATCAAGGAATTGTCAAAGGCGAGGGTAGAGGTCCTGGATGAACTTTCATTGGCAAAATCCTTGGGATGTAAGATATCTGTGGACTCCATTATCCGAATTCAGTTACTGCCATAGTACCATCAGAATAATAAAAGCCTTTATTGTTACAAGCTGTTTGTTATGTCAATAATTCAGCTTAAAGCTTCTAATATATCCAAAGGTAAACCAGCTAAGAAGTAGTTGGAACATATATTTTTGCTCATGGGAGTCTCCCTAATTATAACGAATAAGCAAGGAAAGCGAGTTGAATTGCAAACAATGTGGTAAACAATCTATGATGACAAGGAACGTCATTAAAGCTCGGCCAAATATATTTATGGAATCATTTGCACTGAAAAAGGAAATACCATTTTAAGCCGTTGAAAATTAGGAAGCAAACAATCTAAAAATATCGGCCTTTTTTGGACATGCAATGAGCTAACTGCCACAAAACGTGTTTTGTAAATTGCTAAAATTCATAATAATCGGTTACATTTATTTCATATTTCAACGCTTGCAGAAGCGAATCTATTCGATAATATACTTGCTATTCGAGAAAAAAGAATTACTGCTGAATCCTGTGTGCATCACCTTTGGTTTTCAGATAGAGATTATGAAAGATTGGGAGTTAAGAAAAATGGAATCCAGCAATTAAAACGGAGGAAGATAAAAATGGATTATTAGCCGCTCTTTTGGATAATAGACTCGATATTATTGCGACAGACCATGCTCCTCATACTATCCAAGAAAAAAGCGGTACTTATTTCAAATCGTTGTCTGGCGAACCTTTGGTTCAACACGTTTTACCTGCAATGCTTGAATTAGTTCATCAAGGCAAAATCAGTATTGAGAGAATAGTTGAAAAAATGAGCCACCATGTTGCTGAAATTTACAGGATTAAGGAGCAAGGCTACATTCGTGAAGGTTATTATGCTGATTTAGTATTAGTGGATTTGAACAATTTATGGCAGGTATCCCCCGAAAATATATTTTACAAATGTCAATGGTCTCCATTTGAGAATAAATTCTTGAAAGGCAAGATTTTAAAAAGATTTGTAAATGGAAACTTAGTATATGAAAATGGAATCATAAATGATAATAGACTAGGCAAAAGATTAATATTTTCAAAAATAAGATAGTATGGCTAACCAACTTTTTATTGTCTGTACTTTCTCATTCCTGGAAGCTTTTTTGCAAAATATATATGGGAACGATATTTCATTTTTGACTTTTTCGGGGGCAGTTTTTCAGTTTAATGAGATTGAATACAGTTTAGAGGTAAGAGATTTTATTGTTAGAGAAAAAATAAAGGATATTTATATCGTCAATGATACATCATGTCGATTCATTAATGGGATTATTATGAGAAGTAAAGTATCAGGGTTTCCATCAGAAAATGTAATAGAAGAGTTATATATCGATAGTTATTTAAAATATTTTAAAGACCAACCCTTATTCAAACATAAATATATTTTAGCAGAATTAAACGTTAAAAACCAAATATTGGGATTCTAAATTCTACCTTGCTCGTCAGTTGGATTTCTGAATTCGATATAGGGATAAAAGGTATAATCGCGTCAAGAGAAAAGAAATTATATAAACTAATACAAATAGAAAATAACTGAATACATGAATTTTAATCTACTTATTGACAACCTAACGAACCCAGCGTTACTCTTTTTCGTACTTGGAGTTTTTGCTGTTTACTTAAAAAGTGATTTAGAGATACCAGCTAATTCATCAAAATTTATTTCATTATATCTTTTATTTGCAATAGGTTTTAAGGGTGGACAGGAATTATCTCATGAGGTATTTACAATGGAAATTGGATGGTCAATGTTATTTGGAGTTTATATTTCGTTAATCATACCTCTCTACACATTCTTTATACTTAAAAGAAAATTGAACGTATTTGATGCTGGATCCATTGCCGCTGCTTATGGCTCAGTAAGTGCAGTAACATTTGTAACGGCAGTTTCTTACCTCGAATCACAGCAACTAGCACTTCATGGACACATGGTAGCAATTATGGCTTTGATGGAATCGCCCGCAATAATAATTGGATTGATTTTAATCTCTATATTTAACAAGGACGATTCTAATATAATTAAAAAAAGAAGTGTGATAAAACATTCTTTTACAAATGGAAGTGTCTTACTTATTCTTGGTAGTTTGATTATTGGTTATGTAGCTAATGCTAAGCAGGCAGAAGGAATAAAACCATTTACAAATGACCTTTTTAAAGGCTTTCTTGCAATCTTTCTTTTAGACATGGGTGTTACAAGTGGCAGAAAGCTAAAATCATTTTTCTCATTCGGTTGGTTTCCAATTATTTTTGCCATTATAATTCCACTTATGAACGGTTGTATCATTGCGATGTTAAGCTCCTTTGTAACACAAGACATAACCAATCGGTTTATGTTTGCGGTATTATCCGCAAGTGCGTCCTACATTGCAGTTCCAGCGGCTATGAAAATTTCAGTTCCCCAGGCAAATCCTGGGCTATTTTTACCAATGGCGCTTGCGGTAACCTTTCCCGTAAATATAACAATTGGTATGCCTATCTATTTCCTAATTGTGCAAAATACTTGATTATGAATTATAGTTAACACACAGGTGTAAGCACATTTGCAATTACTCAGGAATTGTTTTGGAGTTTTTGTGTTCGTGAACTTTGGTTTCGCACAGGTCAACACAGGCTATAAATTTCGAAAGAGCTTCCACCTTTTCCAACAGAAAATTTATTTATTGAACTAGGCTCTTGATTGATAGTATAAGTATGCTTTTTTTGATTCAAAATAGGTAAGTTTCAATGGAAAAGCGATTTAAAAGTCTATCATTGTTTGAGTTCCAAGCTCAATTTCCAGATGATGAAAAGTGCACCGAATATCTTGCTAATTTGAAGTGGTCCAGTGGCTTTAAATGTGCTAAGTGTGGACATGATAAATTTTGCACTGGTAATAAGCCTTACGACCGACAATGCACGCGTTGTAATCACGAAATACCAGTGCTATAAACCCGCATAGTCTCTTTGCTGCATCTTACAGAGAGCTCATCAAATTTTGATTTCATTTATTGGTTTGATGGATAATCCGGACGATGTTGACCCCCTAAAAACTGGAATATTCCTGAGCAGCAAAGTGCTCTGATTCATTTGAATCGCCTGCCATTCCGGCACATGCTGTCCCCCTTGTATTGATGAGAACGGAACGTGCCGGAGCATGCTGACCCTACTAAAAAGGTTTTTTCAGCATTTTGTACCGGAGCATACTGACCCCTCTCAGCGTTGGTTTTGGTTTATTTAGTGATCGTTTTATTACTAAAATCAGATCACTGATGGCCGGAAAACCAAGACCTATGAGCCAAATCAAACAATTACTAATCTTACATTCTCAAGGTTATTCCATAAAGGCCATTGCTCGTACACTCGGTATTAGCAAGAATACGGTTAAGTCGTACTTAAGCAAAATGGAATCAGGGAATTTGGAATCTGAGACTTTATTGAGCTTGGCAGACCCCACTTTGGAGACTAAGTTTCATGCAGGTAATCCTGCTTACAAAGATGTCAGATATGTGCACCTGAAGGGAAAGCTGGATCATTTTACCCGTGAACTTAAGCGTGTCGGTGTAACCAAAAAGCTGCTTTGGGAAGAGTATATCCAAGCTTATTCCGAAGGCTATGCGTATTCCCAGTTCTGTTATCATTTACATCAACAGCTAGTTGCAGGCAAGTCGACATCGGTGCTGACTTTTCTGCCTGGCGATTAACTTATGGTGGACTTTGCAGGTAAGCAAATGCACTACCGCGGCGGCGGACCGCATCGATGCAGATACTGGCGAAGTCATTGCCTGTCAAATGTTTGTAGCCTGTCTGGCCTTTTCTGATTATGCCTTTGCAATGGTGGTGCCCAGTCAACGCATCAGCGACTTTTTGTATGCACTTACTTGTTGCCTGAATGACTTCGGCGGCGTACCCAAAGCTTTGGTGACTGATAATCTAAAGTCAGCTGTTATAAAAGCAGACCGCTACGAACCTCAGATCAATCAAAGTCTAGAGGATTTTGCCAACCATTATCAGATGTCTGTAGTGCCTGCAAGATCCAGAAGACCGCGCGAAAAAAGTTTGGTGGAGAATCAGGTTAAGCTCCTATATACCAGGGTATATGCCAAACTTCGTAACCGCCAGTTCTTTGATATCACTTCGTTAAATGAGGCAATCAAAGAGCGGATTAGCGAACACAACCAGACACGGATGCAGCTTAAAGATTACTGTCGGCAAGAGCGCTTCCTGGCCATGGAAAAACCACTGCTCTTGCCGTTACCACAGCAGTACTTTGAATTAAAGTATTACTGTGAACCCAAGGTCGCCCATAGCGGCCATGTATGTATTATCAAGCACTTTTATAGTGTTCCTTATGCCCTGACGGGCACAAAGGTAAAGGTGGTTTATACTCGGAATATGGTTCACATTTACGCTCAGGGCAACATGGTGGCGGTACACATTCGTAGCTATCAGCAAGGAGGTTATTCTTCGGTAAAAGAGCACCTGAGCTCTCAGAATCAGTGTTATCTGCAACGTAGTCCGGACTACTATCTGCAAAGAGCCCAAAGCAAATCCCCGGACTTGTATCTTCTTGTACAACAGGTTTTTCAACAAAACCGTTACCCTGAACAGCTCTATCGTACCTGCGACGGCCTTTTTCGCCTGCATCGTGACAGTAACCCACATAAGTTTGCCAAGGCCTGTCAGATCGCTAATGAGAACGGGATTTACTCATATCGGTTCATTCAAAAAATCTTGGAAAACAATATGGCAGATCAGAAACAAGCTACTGAATCACAACCACTTCCGGTCCATAACAATATCCGGGGCAAAGAGTATTACATACAATCTACAATTAACTTTTCCACCAATGATGACCAAAATTGAAGCACAACTAAAAGAGCTCCGTCTGCATGGCATGAGCAACAGCTGGCAGGCGTTACTAGAAACCCGCCGACACCATGAGCTCAACCTCACCGAAGGGTTGGAACTACTCCTGCAAGCGGAACAACATCAGCGCACAGGCCATCGTTTTGAACGACTGCAAAAGAACGCCCAGTTCCGTTATCAGGCTTCTATTGAAGAGTTAAACCTGGATAACTCCAGAGGCTTGGATCGTTCCATGATCACTGAACTGGCCACCGGTAACTACCTCTCCAAAGGGGAAGCCATTCTGATTAGCGGCGCCTCCGGTGCCGGGAAAAGCTTTCTGGCATCGGCTCTGGGCCACCAGGCGTGCGCACAGGGATACAGAGTGGTTTACTATAACCTTCAAAAGTTGCTGTTGCGCACCAAAATGAGCCGAATTGATGGCAGTATTTATAAGTTCATGGAAAAGCTATCCAAAGCTGAACTGCTGATCCTGGATGACTTTGGACTGACACACCTGGAATCACAACAACGGATGGATCTGATGGAAATTATTGAAGATCGACACGCTAAGAAATCAACGATTATTGCCAGCCAGCTACCGGTTGCAACTGGTATGATATCATCGGAGAAGAAACTATAGCCGACGTTATTTTAGATCGTCTGGTACATACTTCTTATAGAATCGAATTGAAAGGAGAAAGTTTAAGAAAAAACGGTAAAATTGTCAGTCCATCAGAATCTCAAACACCAAAACCTAAATTAGGGGGGTCAGTATGCCCGGTACCGGGGTCAGCATGTCCGGAATATCCAGTTTGACAAGTAACAGGCAATTAGAAGCTGATCAACCGTTAACAGATCCTTTTTACGGATTTATTGAAGCAGACTACACTCAAATATAAACGATATAATATCAAAAATAGAATTATAGAATAGAATTGGATGAAATTCAGAAAACGGCTTTTTGAACACTCAACGCCTGAGCTAAATAGCCAGGCCCGTAATTCACTTGGTCCTGTGATAGTAAGTCTGGTGGTACCTAATACGGATGTTGCTCAGATTTCAGGATTGTTTAATCCAGTAATCCCGCACTCCATTGAAGAGCATACGCTATTTTGAAATACTTTGTTTTCAGTTCAATGAGTTTTTGCCGGGCTTCCAGCGCTTTATTTTCACGACTGTTGATTAGGAATAACGAGCTTTCCCCGTTGAAAAACCGAATTTCTTCGGCTTTCACCAGTTGCTGGTAGTTTGCATAGTTCAAATTTTGCAGGCTGATCTGCTGCCTGAGGGCATTAAATTCATTGTAGTATTGTCTGACTTTCACTTCCAGGTCCAGCTGCTTTTGCATTTGTCCGAGCCTGGTCTCCTGGATTTTGAGCTGAGCTTTTTTGTATTCCCCGCGTCCTGCTGAAAGCCGCAGCGGTATTTCAAACTTGAATCCGTACTGGTAGTTGTTATCAAAAATTGCGTACTCTCCAGCGCTGGCCAGTGCATTGTACCCTTTGCTCAGATGGTTGTAGCGAAAATCAGCTTTGGGTAAAAGTTGTTGGAATTTGAGCTTTTTTTCAATATCCAGGGCACGCAGCTTAAAATCATAGGTACGAATTTCAGGATGTGTCTGTGCGGCCGCCGAAAGCAGACTGGACAGGTCAAGCTCGAAGTCTTTTATGTTTTGTTCATTGTCCCAGTCTGCGGGAGGCACGGCCGCTTCAGGCAGCGTATAGGGCTCGCCCGCGTTTGTCCATAGAAACGCAGAAAGCCGCAGGCCTGCATTGCGAAATTCAAGCTGATATTGATTTTGTTGATATTGAAAGCTCTGTAACTGGGCCAATGTTTCAATGGTGTCAATGGCAGCACGCTCGCCATTCAGCAGCGATTTGCGGACAAAATCAAGCCGCTGCGTGTTGATTGCGACATTAGCCTGAACGATCAGATACTGATTATAGTAACTTACCCACTGCCAATACGCATCCATAGTATCCATCAGCAAGTCATTAAGCGCCAGTTTTTGCTCGGTCTCAGCCAGGGACCTGAAAATGCGGGCTTGCTTCAAGAATGCCCGCCGCTTGTCCATGACTAGGTCCCGCGCCAGCGGAACGCTAACACCCAGGAAGGCCGATTGCCCCTTGGTCATCGTCGGATCGAGCCGCTCCCCTGTGTAATTATCTATGCCGCTGTGCAACTCAATGCCATACCAGGTAGGAATGACGATTTCCGGGGAGGCCCTGCTATAATAGTTGGTGCCATTAAAACGCTTACGTGAAACGTACGCGCCCAAAACCGGGTCGAACCCGCCGCGGGCGATCAACAGGTCGGCCTGGGCCTTATCAATATGGATACCGGCCTGTTGTGCGACTGGATGAAACTTTCGTACCAGCTCCATGACTTGCGCCGCGTTTAATGTTTTTGTAGAATCCTGTGATTTCGCCGGGGTTAAAACTGTCAACCCAACCAGAAGGCTCAATTGTATTGCCAAGCTTCTCATAATGTGGCCTCATTTTATTTTTCTTTACCCGTACCTTTTGGCCGGGGCTCCTTCAAATTGTAATAATCCGGTGGGAATCCATTGATATTGCGCCAGAGCTCATACCATACCGGTACATCTTTCAGCAGGGCAATGCCCTGCGCACCTGTTCCCAGCTTTACTTGCAGCGGCCAGGGCCGGTCAGCGGCATCTTCTGCAACTAGCACCCTAAACATCCCGTTGGCGCTGATTGTGTGCTCAAATGCGACCACCTTTCCGCCAAAAGTTCCGTAGCTGTTCTCGGGCCAGCCGCTAAATATGATAGCGGGGAAGCCGTCAAACATAAACCGGACTTTTTGCCCTATGCTGACCAGTGGCAAGTCCACTGGTCGCACATACATTTCGACTGCATAGTTTACGCGGGTCGGAACGATCACCGTGATACGTTCCCCGTCTTTGAGTATCTCGCCAATACCCGCCTTATTAGCCTGGACGATCTGGCCATCCTGCGGCGCCAGGATGACATACATGCCGTTTCGGATCGTATAGTTGGCCACCTGGTTTTCAAGCTTAGCCATTTCCCCCTGTCCGGATGCGATATTGCTCAGACTTTGCAAGCGGTCGCCTTCTGCCTTGCTGATCTTTTCGGTGTATTCCTGCTGGACGCCATTCTGTTCGATCTCGACAATGAGCATTTCCTGCCTGGTCTGTTCTATCTTATTCTCGGCAGCTATTTTTTTGGCCAACGCATTCTGAAACGTACTGTTGCGCTGCTGAAGCTGGGTCTGGGAAACCAGCCCCTGCTCGAACATTTTCTGCTGGCGCTCGTACTGGTCTTTGGTCAGATTAAATTCATTGGCGATGGCTTCCAGCTCAGCCTGCTCGCCTGCCAGCTTATTGTTAAGCTGGCCGAGCTTGTTTTTAAGTTGACTGATCTTAAAAGTTTGCGCGGACCTGAGTGCTTCCATCTGCGAGACGGAGGTGGCTGCTTTTCCCTTATAGAAACTGATCGAACCTTTTTTTGCTTCCACCTGCTGCTGGGTGCGGCTAACCAGATTAGGGTCCAGATAGTCTTCTTTGATCTCGGAGATCTGCAAGATCGTGTCACCTTTTTTAACGAAGTCACCTTCCTTGACAGCCCATTTGACGATTTTGCCCGGAATGGGGGAGTTAATGTTTTGAGGGCGCTGTTCCTGGTAAAGCGAAGTGATATCGCCCCGGGCTTTGATGTTCTGCGTCCATGGCAAAAACAGAGTCAGTCCAAGCAGGAGAATGATGCCGTAAAACCAATACCTGACCTTGCTTTCCTGATCTTGCAGGTAGATGGTATCCAGGGATTTGAGCGGGATTTTATAAGTGATCTGATCCATCTTCTACGTTTCGGGTTATAGTGGCTGTTGCATTACTGAGTATAATGTGGTAATCGCAGCATTTAAGGAATTCTGGGTCGCTGCTTGCAACGACTACCGTGGACTGGCCAGGTTTACCGGACAAGTATTCTATCATTTTCCATTTTTCAGGCCCAGCCATGCCCTCCCAGGGGTCTTCCAGTAGTAAAAGGACCGGCTTGTCCAGCAATGCCCTGAGCAGGGAGATACGTTTAATATATTGGCTTGGTAGGTTCTTGCCGTTGGGGGCTACCTGGGTTTCAAACCCTTCTGCCAACGCATCCAGAAATCCTGAAAGGCCGGTCTTTTCGGCCAAACTGATTATTTCCTGCGAGCTGATGTGGGTTCTGCCTACAAGAATATTTTCCAAAACCGATCCAATAAATATATCCTTTTCATTCAGGTACATACTTATTTTTTTGCGAAGCGATGGCAACCGGTAATTTCTGAGAGGTACTTTGTTGATCAGTAAAGAGCCTGAGAATTGCTGAAAGTGTCCAGCCAGTATCTTTAGGAAAGTGGATTTACCCGACATGCCAGTTGCAATGACGCCCACCAGGCTTCCTGATGGAATATGAATATTGACACCGCTGAATATTCTCTTATCACTGGGGAATGCAAAAGAAAAATCAATCAGATCAATGTCGATGCCTTTTTCAGCTGAGTCCAAAGTAATGCTACCTTCTTGTTCAGAGAGGTTTTCAGTAACTGTCGCAAGCTTTTCCAGGCCAGTGACCACATCGTATACACTATCCAAATTGATGATCAATTTTTCTACTGCGTTGATAACGGTTAACACCACTATTTCAGCCGCAATGAATTCACCAACATTGATTTGCTGTTCGAGCAAAAGGTAAGAGCCTCCCGCCAGCATCGCCAAGGTGATGGCCACTTTGGTGATCACCAGTGTTTTATATTGAAAAAGTAACACACCGAAATGGTCTGTACGCGATTGTAGGTACTTGCTTACGTTCGTATCGGTCCTTGTCAAATTGAAATGGGCATCATACGCAAGCTTAAAGGGATTGGTAATCCTTGCCATTTCTTCAAGCCAGCCGACCGTCTTGTACTTATTGACGCTCTCTTGCAGGCTGGTTTTTAATCCATTAGCCCCTGTGAGTCGGAAGATCAATGTTAACACAAAGATCAGTGTAAGTCCGAACACAATGAAGAAGGGGTGGTACAGAGCAAGCAAAACTAACCCGAAGACGATCTGTATACTTGCCACAGGGACGTCCAGCAACAGTTTTGACAATCCTTTTTGTACATTGAGCACATCAAAAAACCGATTTATTTTCTCCGGGAGGTAAAATCCATCCGTCTTTATCAGATCAAAGCGCGGTATCTTATCAGCGAATTCAAATGCGTAACGCGTGAAGATCTTCTGCTGGATTTTTTCAATGATCTTCATTTGATTGATCTGCATGAGGCCAACTGCGGCAACACCGATCACGACCAGGATAATTAGTACATAAATGGACGTTACCATAGAAGCCCCGAGTACAAATCCTATAATAGCCTGGATGCCAAGTGGTAAGCTCAGGTTTACCAAACCGCTTAGCATGGCATAAAAGTAAATATTTCCGACCTCGGACCTGTCTAGCAAGATCAAGTCCCATAATCTTTTAAAAGGGTTCACCTTTTCCATAACATACTTATTTCAAATTGTACAAATGTAATAATATAATATCAAATAATAGTATTACTGTTATTTGATAAAGTATATATTTTATGAAACTATAATTGCTACTTTCCATTAATATTTTACTATTTTCGAATTCTAAATATTGATCTATGGATTTTCAGGTAAGTTTTCATTTAAATGAAAAGGTCTACTTGCGGGACCCGGAAAGTAGTGGGTTGGGCAAACAGCTGGTTAAATGCGCGATCGACCTGATCCACGAATTGGGCTTTGAGCACTTCACCTTTAAAAAATTGGCGTCGGAAGTCAACACTACTGAGGCGACGGTTTACCGCTATTTCGAGAACAAACACCGGTTGCTGTTGTATATTCTCAATTGGTATTGGAGCTATATGGAGTTCCTTGTCATGTTTAGGCTGCAGAATATGACGGATGCAAGAGTGAAATTGCAGGCGATTATTGAGTTGCTCACACATGAACTTCCCGAAAGCAGTGGAACAATGGACTATAACAAGAGGTACTTGAACCAGATCATCATCTCAGAAAGCAGTAAGGTATACCTGGTAAAAGAGGTGACGGAGATCAATAAATCGGAAGTTTTTAAGCCATATAAAGATTTGTGTGCAAAAATTGCGGGAGTTGTCAGTGAGTATAATCCGGAATATAAGTATCCAAGATCATTGAGCAGTACACTGATTGAGACATCACATTGCCATCAATTTTTTTGTAATTATCTCCCCAAACTAACTGATGTAAGTGTTTTGGGGCAGAAAGATTTCACCGCTCTCTTTTTGAACAACCTTCTTTTTTCTGTATTAGATGGTCATAGTTCACACTAAAATCGAATTTGGAAACATTCAGAAATGATTCCAAATTCCTCTTTTAAGCTTGATGTAATAGCTAAGTCTATTGTTTAAGCTATATAGGATGTTAAAACCGAAGACATGCTGCCTAGTGGGATAGTTTTAATCCGTTGAAAGATAAGCCTATCGGTGTTTCTGAATACCGAATAACAGATTCGATACCTATCGATTTGAAGGGTAAATTGCCTACTATCGAGGAATTAGAAAAGGAACTTAGGGGTGAATAGTCCCATTTTAGAGGACAATGCTCATCGCGCTTAATTGTGCAACGGCCGTTGCACAATTAAGCGCGTGCAGATTTATGTACGGACAGCACAAATGTGCTCACGAAAATTATAGCAGATTGTCCAGCTGTATATTGAGAAAATAGAGGGGTTCCCTTTAGCAAACTCTTGTCCATGGCAAAAAGCCAAATAATATTCTGTTGTATGACAGTACGTTATGATAACTAAATGGAACCAGCCCTCAATGGCTGGCTCACTCGTTTGCTAAAGGACTCGATCTCCACGTATCAGTCGGAAAACGACCGCAATGACCGCAATAACCAGCAGTAAATGAATGACATTCCCCATACCAAAACTGGCAAAGCCGAAATAGCCAATAAGCCATAATATCACAAGAATGACTGCAACGGTATACAAAATGTTCCCCATAATGATGTTTTGTTAATTGATGGAATGATGTATGCAAATCCAGTGCCAGATTTTTGAACGTGATACAATTATACGCTACTGTGGGGCGTCAAGGGGCTGGGCTCGCGGAGAAACGGACCATTTTCAACTGCTGAGGTAATTTAAAGGGCAGATCCCGACACGGCTCGTATTCTCGATGCTCTTGCAGGCAAAGCACAAATGAATTTGCAAAGTGAATGAAGCCAGACACCAAATCCAATGGGTAGCATCATCTCGCAAATTTATGACATCGAAAGGCTACATGGATTCTATGAGAGTGGTGATTTACTGTTTGTGAAAACGGTGGTTTAAACGTAATTTGGTTTTGGAAAAGTGAACTCCTAAAATTGAGCTTACTAGGGTTCCAAGCCCCTTTGAAGTACAGGAAATTATATGAGATACACGTTTAACTGTTACTTACGTTCACACAAAAATGCCAGACGGTTTTTTTTTAATTTTGATGCCGAAAATCATTAGGCGTAACGCCTGTCTTTTGTTTAAAAAGATGGATAAAGTGCTGTTGATATTTGAAACCAAGCTGATGGGCAATTTCGCTAATTGACGCGTTTCCTTCGAACATTCTAAGTTTTGCTTCTTCGATAATACTAGCCTGCAATAGGTCCAGTGCGGTGCTTCCAGTTCCCATTTTAATGAGGTCGCCAATATAGTTAGTGGAAAAGTTAAGTTTCTCGGCGCAGTATGCCACTGTGGGCAGGCCTAAAAGCCGGGTTTTTCCTGTTTTAAAATAGTCATCCAAGAGCGCTTTAAACCGTACCAAAATGTCTCTGTTCGCATGCGTGCGGGTAATAAATTGCCGGTCATAAAACCGCATGCAGTAATTGAGCAGCAACTCGATATTGGAAACAATCAGCGTTTTGCTATGCTTGTCAATATTTTGGTCTATTTCAACAATGATTTTTCGAAGGCAATCCAAAATTGCATTCCTCTCTTTTTTAGACAGGTGAAGCGCTTCCCTAGCCTCATAAGAGAAGAAAATGTAATCCCTGATGCTGTTTTCAAAATGTGTCCCCACAAGCAGGTCCGTATTGAAAATAAGCCCATAGCCTGACGGCTTGCTCACGATACCATTGTTACCGATACCGTAGACTTGCCCTGGCGCTACAAAGTTCAAAGTCCCGTTATCATAATCATACGGCTGGCATCCATACGTTATATCACCACACTTGATGTTTTTCAAAAATATCGCATAGACGCCCATGTAACTTTTAAATTCCCGGACAGCCGAAATTTCATCAAAATTAATAATACTTACCAATGGGTGAAGCGTTTCAACGCCAACCCAGGCATTGTAATCCTTAACCGTATCAATTCTCTTAATTTGATCCATATAGCATTTGGGTTTTCCACCCAAATGTACTAATCAGGCTTTCTATGAGTTCAGCGGGAAGGCATAATCAGTAAAAATGGTAAATGAAACAGTAAAATGTATAAAACACATTTATGCCGAGCTAACAATATTTGTACTATGAGAAGTAAGGCTCTAATCATTCTGTCTCCCCAGTCACAGGTCTAATAAGTATTTCTTATCAATAGGTAAGTAATCGCTATTAGACTTTTTCTGTATTATCTTGTATTCTTGCTGTCCATGCATTTTGCAGTTTTTCAATCCAACCAGCTTTTTGAGTACTATGAACACCATTGACAGGAGACTTTTTTTATCCCAACTTTCGCTCGCAGGCGCATTGGCCACTACTGCGGGATTTGGTTTTACGACATCGGGCAGGCCTGACGAGTTTATTGAAGCCGAGATCAATACGGGAAAAATCAAAGGTGTACGAAGTGATGGTGTCAATTTATTTAAGGGCGTACCCTATGGTGGGAAAATATCAGGAGACAGAAGGTTCCGCCGACCGGCACCATTGCAGCCGTGGACGGGTGTGCGGGACGCAACCCAGTTTGGCGCACCGGCAATTCAACCGCCCCGACGAAATGAGCCAGCTCCATCGGAAGATTGTCTTTTCCTAAATGTCTGGACGCCAGCGAATGACAATAAAAAACGGCCTGTCATGTTTTATAGCCACGGAGGCGGTTTTGTGGGCGGATCTGGGGCTTCGCAAAGTCAGGATGGGTCTAATCTAGCTCGGAATTTTGACGTCGTTGTTGTGCAGACCAATCACCGATTAGGCTTGCTGGGTTTCCTTTATCTGGACGAAATCGCTGGCCTGGACTATGCAGGTTCCGGCAACATGGGCATGCTCGACATTGCGGATGGGTTGAAATGGGTTAATCAAAACATCGCCCAATTTGGGGGTGATGCTAATAATGTCATGATTTTCGGAGAGTCGGGTGGGGGAGCCAAAACATCTTGCTTGTATACAATGCCGGCCGCTGCGCCTTACTTTAATAAAGCCTCGATTGAAAGCGGCCCGGGCGTGCGGATGACGACCAAAGAGACGGCGGCAGAGACAACGGCGATGCTTTTGAAAGAGCTTAACATTGCTCCCAAAGATTGGAAGAAGTTACTAGACATTTCGGCTGCGGATTTGCTGGCCATGCAGGCCAAGCTGCCATTTGTCCCGCCATTTATTGAAAAAAACAACAATAGAGAGGCTATGCAGCGCAATGCGGGCGGTTTTGGTCCGGTTGTGGACGGCGTTGTGCTGCCGCAGCACCCATTTGATCCTGTTGCGCCCGAAATCTCCAAAAACAAAGCATTGCTTGTGGGCTGGAATGAGGATGAACACACTTTTTTCGCATGGGAGCGGAAGGATACTGAATCTTTTAAAATTGATTTTGAAGGACTTAAAAAGAAACTCGAACCGAAATATGGAGAGAACACCGATAAGCTGATCGAAACTTACCGGAAAGCAAATCCCAAAGCGTCGGCGCCCGATATTTTTGTCGCGATCTCATCCATTGCAATGATGGGTCTGGGCTCTGTGACCATTGCTGAGAGAAAAGTAAAACAAGGCGGGGCGCCCGTTTACCTGTATAATTTTGGCTATAAATCCGAGAAAAAGATCCCGGGCACGGATTACGCCATGGGCACGCCGCACGCAATGGACATTTCTTTTAAATTCAATAATGAAATCCCGCCGCGCGACGGTTCTGCGCCCAAGGAAAGCTTTTTTGGTGGAAACAATCCCGACCGTTTTGTGGCTTCCCATCATTTCGCAGAGCTCTGGACCACATTTGCAAAAACCGGCAAACCAGCCGCCAAAGATGTGCCCCAGTGGCCTGCTTACAACCTGAAAGACCGTCCAACGATGCGCATTGACACAAAATGCGAGGTCATTGACGATCGTTTCGCTCAGGAGCTAGCCACGTGGCGATCACTCGGTAAAGTTTAGCAGTTATCCGCCTTTTATTTCAAAATTGGAATTTAAATGAGATTGAAAATATACATTTCCCTGCTGGCTTGCTGTCTGTTCATCATGCATTTGCAAGCCCAACCGGCCGCGGCAAAATTAAGCGCCGATCTTTTACAAAAACCCTGGAAGGCGCAGTGGATTACCGGACCCGGTAAGGCCATAAACCGTTTTACGGCATCCTCGGATTTGAGCCTGAAAGATTATGGGATCTATAAATTCAGAAAAACGATAGAGCTGACTGCCAAGCCTGCCTCATTCGTGGTGCATGTTTCGGGTGATAACCGGTATAAGCTGTTCGTAAATGGCAAGCACGTTTCACAAGGTCCGGCGCGGGGTGACCTTTATTTCTGGAATTTTGAAACGGTCGACATCGCGCCATTTCTGAATGCGGGGAGCAACATTGTTTCCGCTGTCGTCTGGAATGAAGGCCGCTCAAAACCTGAGTCGCAGATCTCTTACTTAACCGGATTTATCCTGCAAGGAAATACGGCTGCGGAAGAAATCCTAAACACTAACGAAAGCTGGAAAACGATCAAAGACGAGAGTTACCAGCCACTTTCTGTGAAGGTTTCGGGTTATTACGTAGCCGGTCCAGCCGAGCTGGTTGATATGAATAGTCATGTAAGCGGCTGGGAAAAAGCAGAATTTGATGATAGCAAATGGGTGAAAGCAAGGCAGATCGGGCCGGGCGTCACAAAGGATGCGGCGGTCAATTCCTCAGGCTGGATGCTGGTAGAATCGCAGATTCCGCAGATGGAAATGAGGGTTCAGCGCCTCTCAACAACCAGAAAATCTGAAGGCGCTCTGGTTCCGACAGAATTTCCTGCAACCAAAAAAAGCGTAACGATACCCGCAAACACAAACGCGACGATTCTGATTGATCAGGGGTTTCTCACCAATGCTTACCCAACCCTTGAATTCAGTGGCGGCAAGCAAGCAGGCATATCCATGGGTTACTGCGAAGGGCTCTATATTGGTAAAAAAGAAGTGCTGAAAAGCGCCCGACTGCCAATGCTTCCAAAGGGCAACCGCAATGAAATTGACGAAAAAATATTCGTCGGCAGAACCGACAGCATTCGGTCAAGCGGCGGCGCTAATCAGCAATATACGCCCCTGAGCTGGCGGACATACCGCTATATTCAGCTGGTGGTAGAAACCAAAGCTGATCCCTTGGTGATCGATGACATTTACGGCACTTTCACGGGTTATCCTTTCGAGCAAAAAGCAAAGCTGGTAAGCCAGAATCCTGAAATGGGCAAGATGATGGAAATCGGCTGGCGGACGGCCCGGCTTTGCGCGTTTGAGACCTACATGGATTGTCCCTATTATGAGCAGCTGCAATATATTGGCGATGCCCGGATTCAGGCGCTCGTCTCGATGTACAATGCCGGCGACGACCGGATGGTCCGCAATGCGCTGACATTAATGGATCATTCGCGCATTGCCGAAGGCATTACATTAAGCCGCTACCCGACAGACCTGCACCAGCAAATCCCTACATTCTCATTATGGTGGGTCGCCATGCTGCACGATTATTATATGTACCGGCCGGATAGTCTTTTTATCAAGGACAAACTCCCGGGCGCGAGGCAAGTGCTGTCTTTTTTCGAACGTTATCAGCAAGCCGACGGCTCTCTGAAAAATGTGCCTTACTGGGTTTTTACCGATTGGTCGCAGGGAAAAGGATGGGATTTTGGAATGGCGCCTACCGGTAAAAATGGTGAATCGGCAGTGCTGGATATGCAGCTGCTTTGGACCTACAAGCTCGCGGCAGATTTGGAAGAAAACCTGGGGTTGAAAGAACTGGCCGCCCGTTACCGCAGCCGGGCAGCACAGCTTAAAAAGACGGTTCAAAGCAAATACTGGGACGCTGGGAAAGGACTTTTTGCCAACACACCGGAAAAGGACAACTACTCTCAGCACGCCAACACGCTGGCAATCCTTTCGAGCGTTGTTGCTCCGGATCAAGCAAAACTGCTGGCAACCAAAATGCTGGCTGACACAAGTCTTGCTCCCGCGTCGATTTACTTCAAATTTTACCTGCATCAGGCACTTACCAAAGCCGGGCTGGGCAACGATTATATGAGCTGGCTTGGCAAATGGCGGGAAAATATGGACCTCGGCCTTACCACCTGGGCAGAGACCTCGGATGTAAACACGTCCCGCTCGGATTGCCATGCATGGGGGGCGAGTCCAAACATCGAATTTTTCAGGACAATCCTGGGCATTGATAGTGATGCGGCCGGTTTTGCTAAAGTGAAAATCACACCTCACTTGGGTTCAATCACAGACATTAGCGGCGACATGCCGCACCCGAACGGCACCATCTCAGTAAGCTATAAAGTGCAGCAAGGTGCCATGCAAGCAGAGATCAATCTTCCAGAAAAGACTTCGGGAAGCTTTGTTTGGAAGGGTAAATTAGTCCCATTGAATGCGGGCAAAAATTCGCTGAAAATGTAATCAGGCCATTTTTTTGTGTTTTTTCAAAAAGATAATATAACCTTTGGATTATGAATATCAAACAGGCCGGTTTTGCCGTTACAACATGAGCTGTTGAATATTTCTGTTTGATAATCATAACATACAACTATGAAAGATCGAAACATTGCACCCATCTCCGAATTTGGTGCCGAGCTCAGAAACCAAGGATTCAAGGTTTTTGAAATTAAGGCTGGTGAAAATGTAGTCAGGACCTATAACCGGAAAGATTTCTATAAAATCTGCCTCGTTACAGGTCGGAGCCTTGTGCAGTATGCGGACCGTGGAATAGAAATCGATGCAAAGACCTTATTTTTTGGCAATCCGCATATCCCATATTCCTGGGAGATCATCTCGGAGGACTATACTGGGTACACTTGTTTGTTTTCGGAAAGCTTTTTAAAGGCTAATGAGCGTTCAGAAAGCCTTCAGGAAAGCCCGCTATTTAAAATAGGAGGTACGCCCATCTTCACATTGACTGAGGAGCAGCGGAACTTCATTGCCACGATCTTTCAGAAAATGATTGCCGAAGATGCCACAGGTTATTTGTTTAAGCATGATCTGATGCGCAACTATATTAATCTCCTCATTCACGAAGCATTGAAAATGCAGCCTGCCGAAAATTTCTTCAAGCATAAGAATGCAGCGGAACGTACGGCTTCTTTGTTTTTTGACCTTTTAGAAAGACAATTTCCGATTGAAAGTATAGATCAGCCGATGCAGTTTAAAACTGCCCAGGAGTTTGCCAGCCGGCTTTCGGTGCATGTAAATCATTTGAACCGTTCGGTGAAAGAAATCACAGGCAAGCCTACCAGTGCCCACATCGCCGAAAGAATCATTATGGAAGCAAAAGCGCTTTTAATCCACACAGATTGGACTATTGCGGAAATCGGATACGCCCTGGGATTTGAATATCCTGCCTACTTCAACAACTATTTTAAAAGACTCACTGGCACCGTGCCATCTTCGGTGAGACTGCAAACTGCGTGATTTCCATAATCATTGGTTTGATTATCATCATTACGGGGTTGTAACCCGGCGCTACCTTTGTAAAAAGAGGTTCAACAAGTTACAATCCAGTTATGAAAAATTGCGACGCTTCGGTTCCAGATAATTACGATGCCGGTTATACGAAGCAGAAACGTTTTAAGATTTACAAAACAGGCGAGGGGTTGGATATTCAGCCTGCTTATACGCGCAGGGATTTTGCTAAAATTTATCTTATTGCCGGCAATGCCCATATTTATTCCGAAGGAAAAGCGATTCATACCCATGAGCCTGTCCTGTTTTTCGAGCCGCTAGTACCTTATTCTTTAAATGAAGTCCCGGGTGCTGACCTAAGTTTCGCCTGTCTATTTTCCAGAAATCTTTTGGGATATGACTTGCGGTCAAGCACCTATCAGCGATTGATGGCATTCGCCGGTGTTTCGGCACCTATCTTGTTCCGCCTGGACAGCAAGCAAAAAAGCTTCATCACTGGTGTTTTTGAGCAAATTATTTTGGAACAGGATACGTCCTACACGTTCAGCCACGAGCTATTTTGCAATTATATGAACCTGATTCTTCACGAGGTTCTTAAGAAAACGACTGGGAACACCCCAGGTTATCAGCCTTTCCATCTCAATTAATCTTACTCCATCTTACTAGCTGCATTGGTCCGTATTGTTTGATATCCATAACCTATGGTTTGGTAATCATTATCGCAAATGGGGATCAGCAGGGTAATTTTGCAACATTCTAATAATTTGCTTTACTACTATGAAAGAAGAAAAATCAATCACAACAATCGGGGAGCCAAGATGGGTTGCGGTGTATTCCATATCACTTGCAGTAGCAGGACTAATCACCTCTGAATTCCTGCCTGTGAGTATTCTGACCCCGATCGCGCGGGACCTTCATGTGACAGAAGGAATGGCCGGGCAGGCGATCTCGGTTACAGCATTAATTGCCATGTTTTCGAGTCTGTTTACTGCAATGCTGACCAAGAAAATTGACAGGCGGTGGGTGTTGTTGTCGTTTTCGGTCTTACAGATTATTTCAAACGTCCTTGTTTCACAGGCATCCTCTTTTACAGAATTAATGGTGGGCAGGGTGTTGCTGGGTGTTGCAGTAGGTGGGTTTTGGGCCATGTCCACACCTACAACCATGCGGCTGGTACCACAGCATTTGATCTCAAAAGCACTTTCCATTGTTTTTGCAGCCGTTTCTTTTGCGACCGTCCTGGCCGCGCCCCTGGGCAGTTTTCTGGATGGGATCATCGGCTGGCGTAATGTATTTCTGCTGGTCTCCGGGATTGGTGTTGTTGCGCTTGTTTGGCAGGCTTTTGTGCTTCCCCCGATGCCTCCAAGCAGCCCGCCGCAATTGCGTACATTGATTTCAGTATTCAGGCGGGAGGATGTGAAAAGGGGAATGCTGGGCGTTACATTTTCATTTGCAGGGTATGCCATTTTCTTTACCTATCTGCGCCCTTTTCTGGAAAATATTACACATGTGCCGGTGGCTATTCTCACAACCATTCTCCTGTTTTACGGTGCTGCCAACTTTTTTGGAGCCATCATTGCCCGGTTTCTCATTGACAAAAACCTTTTATTGACCATGGTGGCAATGTCTTTTTCAATGTCTATTGTCACTGCCCTGCTTATTTTTCTGGGTGGTAATATGATCCTTGCATCGCTGTTTATCGCCGTTTGGGGCTTTGCATTCGGAAGTGTACAGGTGGGCTGGCCGACATGGATTACCCTTGCAGTTCCCGATGAAGCTGAAAGTGGTGGAAGCGTCCTTGTTGCCACAACACAACTTGCCATTACGCTGGGTGCAGGCCTGGGTGGGCTGGTATTTGACCACGTAGGAATTGAAGGCACATTCCGGCTGGGAAGTCTGGTTTGGCTTTGCGCTGCATGGGCAATATGGCGTGCTATGAAAGGGCGTGTATGGAAGGCTGCTTCGGCAAGCGGCGGTATGGTTCATTTATGATTTGAGCGCAGGATCCCACCCGACCGAACAATCCTTTTTGACTTGTTTGATATTCATAATATATCGCTTGATATCCATTGGACTCAATAGTAGGGATCCAGCTAATTTTGAATCATTGAAAGGCACACGAGGGTGCCCAATAAATCTTCTTAACAGACAATAACATGAAAGATAAAGTAGCATTTGTAACAGGAGCGGCCAAAGGAATGGGGGAAGCGGCCGTAAGAAGTTTTGCCCAAGCCGGAGCTGCCGTGATCATAGCAGACGTAGATATGGATGCATCAAACACCCTGGCCCGCGAGCTTACGAGCAGTGGTGCCAGGGCAACGGCTGTACATTGTGACGTCACAAAAAGTGAAGATGTAAAGGGGGCCATAGAGCAGGCCGTATCACTTTACGGGCGGCTTGATTTCGCATTTAATAATGCAGGCGTGCAAGCCCGGAATGTCTTTACAGCCGATATGACCGAGCAAGAATATGACCGTGTGATGAATATCAATCTGAAAGGGGTCTGGCTTTGCATGAAATATGAATTGATCCAGATGCAAAAACAAGGGAGTGGCTCGATTGTTAACAATTCTTCTATCGGCGGCATCGTAGGCGGTCCAGGACGCGCAGCGTACCATGCTTCAAAACACGGTGTGATCGGCCTTACAAAAAGTGCTGCTGCCGAATATGCAGCTAAAGGCATTCGCATCAATGCCGTCTGCCCGGGTACAATTAACACGCCTATGGTTCAAGAGATGTTCAGCCTGGGCGATTTATCGGAAGAGGACTCCAAAAAGGGAGCACCGATCGGTCGCATCGGGCAACCGCAAGAGATTGCAGATGCAGTTTTGTGGCTTTGCAGCCCGCAGTCCAGCTTTGTGATCGGCCAGGCATTGACCGTGGATGGCGGCCTGACGATTTCGTAATTGCATCAGCCCGATTCAGGCGCTGGCTAGAAAGTGCTGGCAAAAAGATTAGTAACGATAAAATAATTAATTCGAAAAAAATAAAACATTATTAATGAACAATTTAAAACGGCTCGGCAGCATAGCCATGGGCATAATAGCAATGATGATTAACAGTAAAAGCGCAATGGCCCAGGACTTGTCTAATGGCGCCGATAATTTTTATAAAAGTGATAAGGTGACGATCAAAAAGGTCACTTTCAAGAATCAGTACAATATGAAGGTGGCGGGTAACCTTTTTTTGCCAAAAGATTTGGATCAAAAAGCAAAAAATGCTGCGATCATTGTAGGTCATCCGATGGGGGCTGTCAAGGAGCAGAGTGCAAATCTGTATGCTACGAAAATGGCTGAAAAAGGATTTGTTACTTTATCGCTGGACCTGTCATTTTGGGGAGAGAGCGAGGGAGAGCCGCGGAATGCTGTTGCGCCGGATATTTATGCAGAAGATTTTAGTGCTGCGTTGGATTACCTGGGTACACAGGCGTTTGTGGATCGGGAGCGGATTGGTGTGCTGGGAATTTGCGGGAGTGGAAGTTTTGTGATCAGTGCGGCAAAGATCGACCCACGCATGAAAGCTATTGCAACGGTGAGCATGTACGACATGGGAGCAGCTAACCGCGATGCACTCAATCATTCTTTGACCTTGGAACAACGCAAAAAAATCATCGCCGACGCTGCCCAGCAGCGCTACGCTGAATTCACAGGCGGTGAGCCGAAGCTTACCGGTGGAACGGTGGACGAGCTGACCAAAGCTTCAAATGCTATTGAACGGGAATTTTATGATTTCTACCGCACCAGCCGTGGGGAATATACGCCGAAAGGGTCTACTCCAACACACACCACTCACCCGACGCTTGCGACCAATACCAAGTTTATGAACTTTTATCCCTTCAATGATATCGAGACCATCTCACCGCGTCCGATGCTATTTATTGCGGGTGAAAATGCACATTCCATCGAATTCAGCCAGGATGCCTATAAGCTTGCCGGACAGCCGAAAGAGCTAGTGATCGTTCCCGGAGCGGGACACGTGGATCTGTACGACCGGGTAAACCTGATCCCCTGGGACAAACTGGAGTCCTTCTTTACAAAGAACCTTGAGTCCAAAACGGAAGGCACAGTTGGACTGCTGCCGGAAAGAAAGTAATGGCGTCATTATCTGAATCAAAGTATAAATAACAGAACACATGAAACAATCAAGAGTAATCCTGTATCCTTTGCTGGTATTTATTCTGGCGATCATGGCATGTAATTCAGACGGTAGCATGGACCCAAATAGCAATAACAACCCCGGGCAGGAAAGCTCCGGGCAGGAAAGCCCAGATCCTGAGAATCCCGGGCAGGAGAACCCCGGCACCGATAGCAGTGACGTGGACTCTTCCAGCAACCGGTTGAAAATCATCATTGGTACAAGAACATTTAACGCAACGCTGGTTTCAAACCCCACGGTTACGGCCTTCAAGGCCAGGCTGCCGATAACGGTGAACATGACTGAATTGAACGGCAATGAAAAGCTTTACAATTTCAGCAGCGCATTGCCAGCCAATGCCTCCAATCCGCGCAACATCGCAGCCGGCGATCTGATGCTTTACGGATCTGCCACACTGGTGCTCTTTTACGAGTCGTTCCCTACTTCGTACAGTTATACCAGCCTTGGGAAAATAGACAATCCGTCCGGTCTTGCAGCGGCTGTTGGCAACGGTTCAGTTTCGGTGCGTTTTGAGTTGGAGTAGGATGCTTCGTTACTGGTTTCTCCCTAATTAATGACCAGTAACGGCAGTTTGAAATTCTAAAATGATTTAATCACCTAATTATCAACAAATGAAAAACACCGGAAATAATATTTTAAAAAAAGTTTTATTGACTGTCGCCGCGGTTGCTCTTATGACTTTTCAGGGGTTCTCTCAGACGAAAGTCAGTGCAGATGCAACGCAAGCTATTTTTCCAAAAGGAAAGCAGGGACCTGCTTCGAATTTTACAGGTAAGGCCTTCACCTACGGGCTACTGGATAGTGATTCGACTTTTAACACCGTGGTCGGAAACGTGCTTTTTGAACCCGGTGCCAGATCAAACCGTGTCGGCGGTCCGATGGCATAAGCATCCGGCCGGTCAGATCTTGATCATCACCGCATGGGAGGGCTATCACCAGATAAAAGGAAAATCAATTGAAAAAATGCGGAAAGGTGATGTGGTAAAATGTCCGCCTAATGTGGAGCACTGGCATGGCGCGAGTCCCGACAGTAGTCTGCACCAAATGTATATCATTCCTAATACTGAAAAAGGTATTGTTGAATGGTTGCAACCAGTTACCGACAAGGAATATAATGCATTTAAATAATATCTGGGCATCAAATAGTTTATTCTAAGCTAGATGAACGATTGCGAAGCAGGCCTGGCATTCAGTTCTGTTTTGCTAAATTAAAAAGAAAGTGAAATTGCTTCGCAGGGCAGAAAAGATTGTCTTGCAAGACTGCCAGCAGCAAATTCAGGAATCCAACAAACCTTAATAAGAAATCATGGAAATTACAAGAATAGGTTCTCAACCATCCAGTGTCGGCCCCCAAGATTGGTTTACCGGGAAGGTCCGCATTGATGCATTATTTCAGCCAAACGAGTTCAGGCGAGCTCAGGCAGCAAGCGTCACTTTCGAGCCAGGCGCACGCACTGCCTGGCATACCCATCCACTGGGACAAACAATCATTGTGACGTCCGGAGTTGGTTGGGTGCAGCGGGAAGGGGGCAAAGTGGAGCAGATTTTTCCCGGTGACATCGTTTGGTTTAATGCAGGAGAAAAGCATTGGCACGGTGCAACGGCTACAACCGCCATGACGCATATTGCCATCCAGGAACAATTGGACGGAAAAGTCGTCGAATGGATGGAGAAGGTCAAAGATTCCGATTATACAGTCGGCTCATGATCGAACCCATAAACTTTAGTACGCGACGCTAATCGTTTGTTGCGTGGCAATTAGCGTGGCAAATCTGATGGCAGGTGAAGCGAATTAGAATATCTTTTATTAATCAAAACTCATGATGATAAACAACCCAAGTCTTTTAAAATTTATCATTTTACTCCTGTTGTCGGGAGCCTGCAAACAGGAAAGCGAACCCAATACCAATCCACAGCCGGGATCCGGGTAGAGCAATGACTCTACTTCGGTGGAGGCCAATGCGCCAAATTCCAGGTATGCGCCTGCCTTTGCAGGCCAAACCCGCATCAGGGGCGTGCGAACTGAAACGCAGGTTGTGACCAGGATTATGACTGATCAGCTGACCAGCCCCTGGGGCATCACCAGTTTGCCCGATGGAAGACTCCTAATCACTCAGAAAGGCGGTCAGGTGCGTATCGTAAGTGCCAACGGAGTACTTGGAGGAGTAATTACGGGATTGCCTGTGGTAAACGCTTCCGGGCAGGGAGGTTTACTGGGCTTGTGTATTGATCCTCAGTTTGAATCGAACAGGTTGGTTTACTGGATTTTTTCTGAGCCTGTTGCAGATGGCAGCCTGACTTCTGTTGCTCGCGGGCGGCTGTCTGCGGATGAAATCAGGATCGAAAATGCAGCGGTGATATACAGGGCGACTCCATCACATACAGGAAGCGCTCATTATGGCGGGCGCATACTTTTTGATCTGACCGGACATTTGGTGGTTAGCACAGGTGAGCGTTCGGATATGGTCACAAGAACACAATCTCAGTTACTAAGTTGAGGCTTGGGTAAGATCGTCCGGATTACGACCGATGGACGTCCTGCGGCAGATAATCCATTTGCTGGCCAAAGCAATGCGCGTCCGGAAATTTGGTCGCTTGGACACCGTAACCCGCAGGGCCTGGCAATGCACCCAGTCACTGGGGAGTTATGGGAAAGCGAGCACGGACCACGTGGCGGAGATGAAATCAACCGTGTTCAGGCGGGAGGAAATTACGGCTGGCCAACGATTACCTACGGATTGGAATACAGTGGACAGCCGGTTGGCGCAGGCATTCAGCAGCGGGACGGTCTTTTACAGCCTGCTTATTATTGGGACCCGGTTATTTCTCCAAGCGGAATGACGTTTTTCAGTGGAACTTCCATTCCTGAATGGGAGAATAACCTTTTTATCGGCTCGCTCAGTGGCATGCACATAGCCCGATTGGTGATTGAAAACAACCGGATTGTAGGCGAGGAGCGGCTTTTGACTAGCGAGCAGCAGCGTTTTCGAGACATTACCCAAGGACGTGATGGCGCATTGTATGCGGTGACAGATCAGGGCCGCCTTTACCGGATTGCTTCGAACTAATGTTGAGCAATTGCAATTAGGGATCTTTCGGTTCTCCACGTCAGCCATTTTACATGCAAAATGTCATTATTAACTGGATGTCATTAATCTTTATTCCTGCGGCCGCTGTGAGATTAAATTTGTTGTCAGCGTTGGGTGCGAAGTTGGCTTACTTTAAACGTATTTCTCAATCGTGCTTTGTAAAATAATGCATAGTCAGATATTATCACAGTTGATAGTATTGCACTAAACTTAATTAGTAAGAGAACGATGGCAAGGGTATTCATTACAGGTTCCGTGGATGGGCTTGGGCAGTTGGCAGCAAATGCGCTCGTCCACAAAGGTCATAGTGTGGTTTTGCATGCGCGGAATCGGGAGCGCTCAAAGTATGGCCTCGCAATGGTGCCCGGAGCGGAAGCTGTGATTACCGGCGATTTGTCAAGCATTGAAGAAACAAAGATTCTTGCTGCTCAGGTTAACGCACTTGGGCAGTTTGATGCCATCATACATAATGCAGGTGTATACCAAATGCAGGAAAACAAACTGACTCAGGATGGCTTACCACCATTATTTGCTGTTAACACGATTGCCCCATATGTGCTGACTTGCCTTATTAAGCAGCCCTATCGCCTGATCTATACCAGTTCGGGAATGCATATGCAGGCAGATCCAAATCTGAAGGGATTAGACAAGGAAAAACTCAGTATAACTTATTCCGACTCCAAATTCCACAATCTGATCCTGGCAATGGCAGTTGCCCAACTCAGTCCGGATATTTATGCTAATGCAGTAGACCCTGGCTGGGTGCCCACCAAGATGGGTGGCCCCGGAGCGCCGGATAATTTACAGAAAGGCTTTGCCACTCAGGTCTGGCTTGCTGTAAGTAGTGATGAGCAAGCCAAAATATCTGGTAAGTATTTGCATCATCAAAGGCCAGACCGCTATCTGCGTCAAGCTGACAAGACAGCTGTCCAAGAGATGTTCCTGTCTTTTTGCGAAAATGTGACCGGCATTGCATTACCGTTTGTGTGAAAGATGTCCTTTTCTGACTAAGGTGGCAATGGCAATAATTGCGAAATCCCAGGCAACTGGGCTCATATCGGGAGCTGGAAAGTCTGTTGCCCCAGAGTTTTGACCAATCCGCCCAGTGCCTGCACCAATGGCGTACATAGCTCTGTTTTATAAATGAGCACATGCTGAATAACAATTTCTTTGAATGGCGTTCCATCCGGATTGGCAATCGGTATCGAGATAAGGCTGGGATCGTGCTGTAAATCAAGAGAAGCAGGAATAAAGGCGATGCCTTTTTGGGAACGTACCATACTTTTTAACAGGTCAAACGATGGTACATAATGCGCAATGTTGCGTTCTCTGTGAAAACCCGCTTGCCGGCATACTTCTTCCAACTGGCTGTAGAACAGGCCAGCTTCGGGTCCATGATCGATCCATTTTTCATTTTTCAGCTCTGCCAGTTTGACCGCCTTGCGGTTGGCAAGTTGGTTATTCCGATTCATCAAAATGCTGTAATCAGCTTGGGTATATTGATTGGCAGTCAGGCCATCTTTCACGAGTGGAAGCACGCAAAGGCCCATATCTATTTCACCATTCGATACACTAAGTTGCACCTGGACCGGATTTGGCAGTTCAACAAGTTTGATCTCCACCGTAGGGAAGTGGGAAGAAAATAGTTCTAATATTCCCATGATTCTTTGGGGCAGAATGAGCTTGAAAACACCCAATGTGATCACTTGCTGCTTTGCTCCAACTTGTCGGACATCGCGGATCGCTTTGTCAGCGAGTGAAAGAATCCGTCTGGCATCTGACAAAAAAGCTTCGCCTGCCTGGGTTATCTCTACCTTGTGTGATTGCGTACGTTTGATTTTAACAAATAACTCAACGCCCAGCTCAGCTTCCAATAATTTCACCTGCTGACTTAATGCTGGCTGTGAAATAAAAAGTTTCCGGGCAGCATTACCAAAATGCAACTCGTTGGCAACGTGCACGAAATACTTCAGCTGACGTAATTCCATTTCAGTATCTACATATTTGGCTTACAAATATGTAGGTTAATTCTTTAGGCAAACCACACTTCCCTATAATTTGGAAGTTCTATTTGATATTCATAAGGAATGGTTTGATAATCATTATCGACAGAGGGGTTGACAACGCGACATTTACATTCCACAAAACCCGAAGTATCCATTTGTACCAAATGTAAGTACAAGGCCAATGAACCGATTAGATTTTCTGAAAAAAGGATTTAGCTCTCTCAGTGTTTTTGCGGCCCTTCCAATATTGGAAGCATGTAAAGAAGATGAAAGTGCAGAGAACGCAACAACCAATCCAACATCGGCGAATTGTGCTGTAACCAATTCAGAAACGCCAGGGCCTTTTCCAATAAAACGGCCGACCGATTTAATAACCAATAACATTGTTTCCGATAGAGTAGGCGTGCCCCTTGAAATTAATATCACAGCCACAAACGCAAATGCCAATTGCGAAATCTTGGCGGGGGTATTGGTTGATATCTGGCAATGTGATAAAGACGGCTATTATTCAGAGTATGGTGGAAATGGGTCACAATCGGTAAACTTAACAGATGTACATTTTTTGAGAGGACGCCAGATAACCGACTCTGTGGGTCTGGCTTCCTGGACAAGCATTTTTCCGGGCTGGTATCCGGGTCGGGCACCGCACATTCATGTCCATATATACAGCAGGTCAGGCACTTCCTTACTAGTTACGCAAATTGCTTCTCCCAGGGAAATTTGTGACACGGTTTACCGACAGGAAGTTTATGCAAGTCATGGGCTGCAAGATACTACCAATGAAAGGGACATGGTGTTCAGAGATGGTATTGCCAATGAAATGGCGCAAATATCAGGAAGTCTAGCGAATGGATTTGTGTTGAGCCACACAATTAATGTGAGGGCATTGTAGGAAGTGATTGAAGCAGGCAATGTAGCGCATTCGCACGATTTTAGTAATAGTACAATAGCATTTAACCAGTCACCATTAGTACTGTAATCATATACCACCAAAATCACCATGGACAACGAAAATAATGCCGGGGAACCGGAAAGCACCGGTGCATCGCGGCGGGCGTTCCTGAAACAATCTTCCGTGCTTGCTGCCTTCGCCTTGACCCCGCCAGTTGCTGTACACGCCGTTGAGAAAGGTCTGGACGAAAAAGTGGCGGTCGCATTTGAACAGCAGCCGCTTCGCGTAGAGATCAACGGTGTCGCCCAGCAATTGTCTGTGGAGCCACGGGTGACTTTGCTGGATTTACTTCGCGAACAGTTAAATCTTACCGGCACCAAAAAAGGCTGCGACCACGGTCAATGCGGAGCTTGCACGGTGCATGTCGACGGCCAGCGCGTCAATTCATGTCTTACATTGGCACTTACTACGGAGGGAAGCAAAGTCACGACGATCGAGGGATTGGGGAGTGTTGAAAAGTTGCATCCGATGCAGGAAGCATTTATCAAACACGATGGGTTTCAATGCGGTTATTGCACGCCCGGCCAGATTATGTCGGCAGTCGCCTGCATCAACGAAGGACATGCCAATTCGCCCGATGAAGTGCGGGAATATATGAGTGGGAACATCTGCCGCTGTGGCGCATATTCAAACATTGTGGAAGCAATTATGGAAGTTAAATCGAAAGGAGGCCGGATATGAACCCATTTCAATTCACGCGCGCGAATACGCCCCAGGCAGCTGTATCGGCCGTTTCAAAGGAAACCGGTGCCTATTTTTTGGCCGGAGGAACCAATCTGATCGACCTTATCAAAAGGGAAGTTGTCATTCCCGAGCGGCTCGTCGACATCAACCATTTGCCCCTGGCGACGATTGAAGAAACTACTTCCGGTATCCGCATCGGCGCGATGGCGAAAAACTCGGCGGTTGCCGATCATGAGTTGATCAAAAAGCATTTCCCGTTGTTATCAATGGCCTTAAATGCCGGCGCTTCTGCCCAACTCCGCAATATGGCTACTGTGGGTGGAAATATGATGCAGCGCACCCGCTGTCCGTATTTTTATGATCATTCAATGCCTTGTAATAAACGCGGTCCGGTTCAGTCAGGGCCGTCGAAAGGCCAGCCCAATGGTCCGGCGGGATGCGGTGCGATCGGCGGTGTGAATCGGATGCACGCGATTTTCGGCACTTCGGAAAAATGTATTGCCGTGCACCCCAGCGATATGTGCATTGCACTTGCAGCGCTGGATGCGACCGTCAACGTGACCGGGCCGAAAGGTAACCGCAGCATTCCTTTCGCTGAATTCCATCGCTTGCCGGGCGATGCCCCGCAGAAGGATAACACGCTTTTGCCCGGAGAGTTGATCCTTTCCGTAGATGTGCCTAAGAATGAGTGCGCGAAATACGCGCATTATCTCAAAGTGCGCGACCGGGCTTCCTATGCATTTGCGCTTGTGTCAGTGGGCGTTGCTGTGGATATGAAAGGCAAGACGATTCAGGATATCAGGCTGGCCATGGGCGGCGTTGCGCATAAGCCATGGCGGCTGGCCGAGGCGGAACGTTATTTGAAGGGAAAAGAAGCAACTATTGAAAATTTCAAACAAGCTGCCACGCTGGCCATGCAGGGAGCGAAAGGTTATGGCGAAAATGAATTTAAATTAACCTTAGCTCCAAATTCCATTATCGAAGCACTTCAAATCGCTACTCAAACCGTCTGACCATGAAACAAGATACAAAGAATCCACCGCTTGACCGAGTCGACGGGCGAATGAAAGTGACCGGCGGAGCCAAATACTTTGCCGATTTTGCCATTCCGAATATGACTTATTGTGTCATCGTAGGCAGTGACATCGCGCGTGGAACCATTACCAGTATAGATACTAAAAAAGCACAGGGAGCTCCTGGCGTGTTGGGCGTATTTACCCACCAAAATATGCCGCCGATTCCTGGTTGGGATGCTCCGGCAAGCAAGCAGGTGGACGGACCGCCGCCCAAGCCAGATACCGGAGAAAAATACCGCATTCTAGGCAGTCCGAAAATCCTGTTTGATGGACAGCCTATTGCTATGGTTGTAGCCGATACCTACGAACGCGCGACCTATGCTGCATCACTGGTCAAAGCCATTTACAGCAAACAAACAGCGCGTACGGATATCGAAAAACATAAAAAGGACGAGATCACACCCAGAGGCGGCGATTATTCGCGGGGTGATGCAAAAGCTTTCGAATCATCCCCGGTGCAGCTCGAATCCGAATATATAATTCCAATTGAAGTGCATAACCCGATGGAATTGCATGGGATTGTTGCGCACTGGACCGGTGCAGATCAACTGATGATCTATGCCAAAACGCAGGGCGTTAATTCAACCCAGCAGGCGATGGCTCAGGCATTTAAATTGGACCCGAAAAACATCCATGTGCATACCGAATTTATGGGAGGTGGTTTTGGAATGGGATTACGCACCTGGCCGCAGGAAACCGCGACCGTGGCCATTGCAAAAAAAGTAAGTCGTCCGGTGAAGCTGGTTATGAATCGGAGCCAAATGTTTACCATGGTCGGCCACCGGCCTTACACCGCGCAGTCCATTCAGATGGGCGCTGACAAAAACGGCAAGCTCGTCTCCATTCATCACGCCGCCACGGCGGAAACTGCTAAATACGAAGATTTTACAGAAGCGACCGTCAACATGACGAAGTTTATGTACGATTGCCCGAACGTGAGCACGCGCTATCGCCTCGTGCGCCTCGATCGAAGCGTGCCGATCTGGATGCGGGGTCCTGGTGAAGCAACCGGTGCATTTGGATTGGAATCGGCCATGGATGAAATGGCGCATAAGCTTAGCATGGATCCGATTGAATTTCGGCTTAAAAACTACACGGAAACCGATCAGGAACATAACAGGCCGTATTCAAGCAAACATCTGAAAGAAGCTTACAAGCGCGGGGCTAAGGCCATCGGCTGGAAAGACCGGAAAAACGAGCCGGGCGCGAGCAAAGAGGACAACTGGCTCAACGGTTACGGCATGAGTACGGGCGTTTTTAATGCATTCAGATGGGAAGCATCGGCCAGAGTGGTGCTCAATGCGGACGGATCGCTCGTAGTGCAAAGCGCGGTGACCGATATCGGGCCAGGCACTGGCACAGCTTTGACGATGATTGCGCACAATGTGATGGATGTTCCTTTCGAGCGCATTAAAGTAGAATATGGCGACACGTCGTTGCCGAAAGCGCCAAGTCAGGGCGGTTCGGCCATTGTGTCCGCGGTAGGCTCTGCTGTTTTTGATACTTGTACAAAAATCAAAAATGAGCTGTTTGCACTTGCAACAAAAGCTGGTGCGCCGCTTGCGGGAAGCAATGTCGCAGACCTGTCATTGGAAAAGGGAAATGTTTTTGTTTCAAATAACACCTCAAAAAAGGTGGCAGTAACGGAGTTGATGAAAGCTAATAATCTGCCTTCAATCGCCCAAACTGCCGACTCAAAAGGGAGCCCGGAACTTGAAAAATATTCAATGTATTCTTTCTCCGTACATTTTGTAAAGGTTAAAGTCAATGCGCTCACAGGTGCTGTTCGTATGACCAAAGCGGTCAGCGTAGCCGATTCGGGCCGGATTATCAGTCCAAAAACAGCAGCCAGCCAAATGATTGGTGGCGTAACAGGGGGCATTGGAATGGCACTGACGGAAGAAGCAATTATTGATCATCGCTTTGGCAGATTTGTCAATAATAATTTCGCCGATTATCACGTGGCCGTGCATGCCGACGTGCCCGCGATCGAAACCATTTTCATTGACAAGCCCGACCCTATCATTAACCCGATGGGTGCAAAAGGAATGGGTGAGATCGCACTGATTGGATTTTCTGCGGCGGTTGCGAATGCGGTTTTTAATGCAACTGGTAAGCGGATCAGGCAGTTACCTATCACGCCGGATAAGGTAATGCAGCAGGTATCTTGAAGCTCGATTTACCGGTGAATCCGGATTAAGTAATTATTAATTACTGCGCCCGAGCTGGCCATTGAGACCCGTCCTCAGACGAGAGAGTCAAGTTGGTTTTGATTAATATGTGTCCTGAACTGGGGTGCTGTTGCAGCCAGAAAATTAATTGAGCAGTTCGGTCAGCAGAATTTTTGGCGCTAATGATTGGTTGATTGTGAGTGTAATATGTAGGTTCGATTTCCCGCATCTCCACTGATTGAAAAATCAAATCTTACAAAAACCCGCAAATCAACTTGCGGGTTTTTTGTTATCCGCAAATTTCACAGTTAAACCCGAGGGACGAATTGGCCAATGAAAAAATACGGGAAAATAAGTGTTTGAAATAAATTAATTAGATTATCAACACTTCTTCCGTGGCACGACATAAAATATTCGGCGGTTTATTCCGCTACCAAGTTTGCAGTGCGGGCATTGACCGAAGGTCTGCGTATGGAGGTGAAGCCCTATAATATCCCTACAACAATTGTTTGTCCCGGTGCGGTTAAAACGGAGCTGCTGGAACATATCACAGAAGCAGATATCCAGCAAGCGAACCAGGATTATGTTGGAGCGGTAAGAATCAGTCCCGAAAGTTTTGAGCGTGTGTTTCCTTTTGCAATCAGTCAGCCGGATGATGTAGATACCAATGAAGTTATCTTCCGTCCGACAGCGCAGGAACTATAACGCGCCGTTTGGGCAGCTAAGCAGAAGTTTATAGTGATAAGGCAAAATGGCTTTAAATCCTGGACATGCCATGGTCGGTAGTTTGATATTCATAATCTATTGTTTGATATCCTACATTCTCTCTGATCAGGATAGTTTTATATTGTGGATCTTAAAATAGTGCAGGATAATCAAGATTTTGTGATTAACTTTCTCATAATCTGAGTAGTACAACAAAGGTACAGATAGGGTAAGTCAACCAATATTAAGTGAAAAGGGCGAAACTATGGAAAATGAAGATGGAACAAGCCAAATCACCCGGCGATAGATGCTGGCAGGGACTGCAATAGCGGTTACTACATTGGCCATCACGAAAGTGACCGGATTAGAAGCAACACCTGCGCCTATGACCATGCAGCCGGTTGAATTGGCTGATGTTTCTTTTAATGTGAACGGTAAAATATATAGTCTTGAAGTCGATACCAGGACTACATTACTGGACGCGCTTAGGGAAAAAATGCATTTAACCGGCACTAAAAAGGGCTGTGACTACGGCCAGTGTGGTGCGTGTACGGTTCTGGTAAATGGAAAGCGCATTAACCCCTCCCCTGCCTGTCACTTGCATTACAGCATGAAGAGGATTCGATAATCACAATCGAGGGGCTTGGAACCCGATTTCTAAATTCTACCGCCTGCCGGGGAAAACCCCACACCTGGAAACAAATCTTGAAAAAAATGAGCTGATCACCGCTGTTATACTTCCGGCTCCGGTAGGAGGTACCCATATTTATCACAAGATCCGTGACCGGGCTTCGTATGCTTTTGCCCTTGTCTCAGTAGCCGCTATCCTGTTTGACGATGGCAGCGCGCGTGTGGCTGTTGGCGGTGTTGCGCCCAGGCCGTGGCGTGTGCCAGAAGCGGAAAGTCTGATACCATCAGGCTCGAAGGCCTTTGCATCCAAATTACTGGAGGGAGCCCGGCCGACGGCAGAAAATGCATTCAAACTGACACTTGTGCAGCGTACTATTGAGGCAGTATTAAAAGAATGCCAGAGCTGATATGAAATTTGAAAAGATAGCGGGCGATAACCCCATTGATCAGTTAAAAGTCGTCGGACAACCAACTGACCGAATTGAACGTCCTTTAAAAACGACAGGTAGCGCCAAATATGCCTATGAGCATAATGACCAGGTTACCAATCCAGCCTACGGATATATTGTTGGTGCAGCTATTGCCAGAGGAACGATAACCCGGATTGATCAGTCCGTAGCCAAGGCAGCGCCGGGTGTGCTTGCTATTGTAACGGCAGCTAATGCAGGACCGCTGCAAACCGGGAAATTTTATGTCAGTCGTTTTCTGGCAGGACCACAGATTGATCATTACCATCAGGCAGTTGCTGTTGTTGTCGCTGAGACTTTTGAACAAGCCCGCTACGCTTCAACTCTTTTAAAGATAGATTATAAAAAATTGCCCTGGTAGTTTTGATCTGGAAGCTGCCAAAGATGCTGCTCAAACGCCGCCTCCGGCACAATTTGGACCGCCACCGCAAACGATGGTTGGGGACTTTGAAGGTGCTTTTAATGTTGCGCAGGTGAAGCTGGATGAAACCTACTCTACGCCTGATCAGGCACATGCCATGATGGAGCCTCATGCAACGATAGCGAAATTTGAAGGGGATAAACTCACGTGCTGGTGTTCGATCCAGCAGCTAAACTGGGGTGCTCGTGATCTTGGTCTTATTTTAGGTATACCCAAGGAGAATATACGGTTGGTTGCCAATTACATTGGAGGGGGCTTTGGCGGAAAAGGAACTGCATTGTCCGATATCGTTACTGCCAGTCTGGCGGCACGAGCGGCCGGTCGGCCGGTGAAGCTTGCTCTGCAACGGCCATTGATGTTCAACAATACGATTCACCGGCCAAAAACCATACAACGAATCCGGATCGGCGCTGATCAGGATGGCAAGATTACCGCTATTGGACATGAAAGCTGGTCAGGGAACCTGCGTGGCGGCAGAACTGAGGCGGCTACGGCATCGACACCGCTGCTGTATGCGGGTACAAACAGGCTAACCCGGTTGAAATTGGCTGTTTTAGATCTGGCCGAGGGAAATGCCATGCGTGCTCCGGGAGAGGCAACGGGCCTGATGGCACTGGAAATCGCCATGGACGAAATGGCTGAAAAACTTAATATGGATCCGGTAGTGTTCCGGATCAAAAATGACACGCAGGAAGATCCCGAAAAACCTGGGCGTACTTTCTCCACCCGTAAACTTATTGAGTGCTTGCAGATAGGTGCAGAGAAATTTGGCTGGGAAAAGCGCAAAGCAAAACCTGGCAGCACACAGGAAGATCAATGGCTTATCGGGATGGGTGTCGCTTCTGCCATCCGCGGTGCACCCATTGCCAAGTTGGCGGCACGTGTACGCCTTGACCGCAGCGGCAAAATCACTGTTGAAACAGACATGACCGACATCGGCACGGGAAGCTACACCATTATCGGGCAAACGGCTGCCGAGATGATGGGCGTAGGCATGGATAAAGTAGTGGTGAAAATAGGAGATTCGTTGTTCCCGGAATCACCAGGTTCCGCCGGGCAGTGGGGCGCGGCGTCTTCCACGTCTGGTGTATATGCTGCCTGTGTAAAACTGCGTGAAGCAGCCGCTAATGCGCTTGGTTTTGATTCAGAGAAAGCCCAGTTTGCAGATGGCCGTGTCAGTTTTGGTGATCGCAGCACTGCTTTGGGTGAGGCTGCCAAAAACGGCGAGCTCGTAGTCGAGGACGAAATGACTTATGGAGAGCTTTCCAAAGAATATGCACAGGATACGTTCGGTGCGCATTTTGTGGAAGTGGGGGTCAATGCCTATACTTTTGAGATCCGTGTAAGGCGCATGTTGGCTGTGTGTCATGCAGGTAGGATACTAAATCCTAAAACAGCCCGAAGTCAGGTAATTGGGGCGATGACTATGGGTGTTGGCGCTGCACTGATGGAAGAATTGGTAGTTGACAAACGCCTCGGTTTTTTTGTAAACCATGATCTGGCCGGTTATGAAGTCCCTGTTCATGCAGACATTCCGCATCAGGAAGTGATTTTGCTGGAAGATATCGACCCAACCATGTCACCTATGAAGGCTAAAGGGATTGTTGAGCTGGGCCTGTGCGGGGTTGCGGCAGCAATTGCTAATGCAATCTATAATGCAACCGGGGTAAGGGTGCGTGATTATCCTATTACCCTAGATAAACTTATGAGGACCGTTTGATGTCTGAAAAACGAAAGATGATCAACTAGCATATTAATTCGATGACTTTTCATTACATTTTAATGCAAAAATGAGTAAAGTCTAAATAGATTAAATTGTGCCAAAATCCTGATCCTCGTGGTCAGGATTTTCCCTTTACAGACCATGTCTATAAATATTCTTTCGGAATTAACCGGTGGTTTTTCTGTACTCTCTGACCTCTCAATCTTTTTTCCCATTTGGTTCCTAAAATGCCAGATTACGCTACTTTGAAATTACGTTTTAGTGGTACACCAAAACAAATTACTGTATATTGCAAACTGGCACGTTAAACTGTACTATTTCAGATGGTGATTGGATACATAAGGGTTTCGAAGACCGAGCAGAACCAGGACCTGCAATTTGACTCCCTTAAAAAAGCAGGTTGCGAGAAAATTTATCATGAAAAGATATCGGGTGCGTCTGCCCAAAGACCAGAATATATAAAAATGATTTCAGAGCTTCGGAAAGGTGATGTCATAGTTGTCTGGAGAATTGATCGACTTGGTCGGACTACTTACGAGCTTATTAAGCTCATGGTGGAATGGAAGGAAATGGGAGTGGACTTCCGGAGTATTTCGGAAGGTATCGACACTTCTACCAAAATGGGACGGCTTTGGTATATGCTCAGCTCAGTCTTTGCTGAAAATGAAAGAGAGATTTTGATGGAACGGACCTTGGCTGGAATGGAAGCTGCCCGAGCCCGTGGAAGGGTAGGGGGACGACCAAAAGGGTTGACTAAAAAATCGAAGGAGTTGGCGGGGTTGGCGGCAACATTGTATCAAAGTAATAAATACACCACAATGCAGATTTGCGAGCAGCTAAAAATTGGAAGTAAGGCAACACTCTATAGTTATTTGAGGCATGAGGGTATAGAAATTAATGGATGGACGAAAGTTAGTACTAAATCAATTCTTTAAATTGATAATCTATTTGTGTAAAAGTTATTGACTAGGCTGACAGCTTAGGGCATATTAGCTATTGATTGTCAATTTGGGTTCCAATGCTTAAAGGTAACTTGTGCTAGAAAGCTGGCAATGCTTAAATTTCTTGTCACGTCTCTATATATTGTGTGAATGAAGCTATCAAAGTATACTATTGTCACCCTCAAAGATATAATCATAGGAGATTCTGACGGAATTAGAATGCCGTACTTGAAGGGACAGAAAATAACAGACCTGTTTAATTCTTTTTGCGCAAAGAAGGAGGTCTATAAAGATGATTGGATCGACCCTAAGACAGACGCTGGCTACAGCAGAAAACAGTATGCTCAAAAGCGACTCGAAGAACTGAATGGTACCTATGAGTTAACCAAGTTATTTGAGCGTATAGTTCAGCCGGTCCATTTTGCTCAATATGAGATGGAGTTTGATGCCGGAGTTGTTGATGATATCAATGCAATTATAAGTTCTGATGGCTATAAGATTACTGATGTTGATGGTGTATATAAAATTGTTGGCGATGTTCCTCCGGATGAAGTAAAAGTAGAAGTTCATTTTGAGGATATTCAGAATCAAATATTGGAGCAGGTAAATGGTGCTAAGCACCTCATATGGGTAGCCGTAGCTTGGTTTACTGATAAGATATTGATGAGGGCGCTGTATGAAAAGCAGAGGCAGGGAGTGGATGTGAAAATCATTACTTTTCATGACGAGATCAATGAGAAATGGGGAATTCTGCAGCCTGCAACCTCAAAATTGTTTGAAGTGTATAAGGTTAAACGTGCCGATAATGCTAAGATGCATAATAAGTTCTGTATCATTGACTTAAAGACTGTTGTGCATGGTTCCTATAATTGGACTGATAAAGCCCGGTATAACAATGAAACCATGCAAGTAAATGAGAGTAGGGAATTAGCATCTACGTTTGCTGATGAGTTTATAAAGTTAAAACTTATAGCAGCAAGATGACCAAATGTGTTCCTACATTCGTGTGAGTACTAGAGGGCCGGAACGTAATTCGTTACACGCCAGGCATTGCGGGCTAAGAAGAAACAAGGGTAGAGCTAGGAAAACTATCCAATCTTACCAATGCAGGCAGAAGCGCCGCACAGCTGCCGGGAGTAACAAAGCAAAAGCTAATCATAATAATCTAAGACCGGCCGCACTTGTTAGAGTTTGCCGTGAAAGAGGCATGAGTTTAGCTGAGATAGCAGATCACCTAAATAAAAATGGCTTTTTTCATTCGGCTACCAGTAAAAAATTTTACAAAGGAACATTTTTAAGAATGTTAGTAAATTATTCAACAACTTGACTTACTTAATGCTTATATTATTTTAAGTCAGCAAGTAAGTAACCATCTTTTCCTAAAGTGCTCTTTTTAACAGAAACAAAATTAATCTAATGAACCAATTTATTCCTGTTGACCTCAAAAATTGGATTCGCTCTATTAAGCTGAGAGAAAATCAATATCTATTTCCATTATATGAAATAGTTGTGAATGGCATACAAGCGATACATGAAGACGGAAATAAAGACGGAAAAATTCAAATTCTGATAAAGCGAGATCCATTTAAGCAGTTAAATATAAATGGAGAGGTGGAGAAACAGTCTAACATCATTGGTTTCGAAGTTACCGACAACGGTGTAGGCTTTAATAATTCTAATAGAAAATCATTTGGGTTGGCTTATACGGGGCATAAAGCTCAGTTAGGATGTAAAGGAATAGGTCGTTTTCTAGCTCTTGCCGCATTCAGAAGCATTGATATAGACAGCATTTTTATAGATCAAGAAGCGAAAAAGACCTTCAGGCGAACCTTTGACTTCGACTCAGATAGAATCATTTCAAATGAAAAAGTCGAAGAAGTAGGTAATATTGAAAAGGAAACCACAATTAAGCTTAATGATTATAGAGATTTTTTACGAAAGGCATCTCATACCAATACAATTGCTTCAAATTTATTACATCATTGCTTGATCTATTTTATAACAAAATCACAGCCCAAAATTACAATATATGATGAAATGATTGCCGAGCCTCTGGATTTAGATGTTATGTTCAAGGATTTATTTCAAATAGAGGATAACGAAGAATCATTAACAATTGAATCCGAAAACTTTGAGTTAAATTTTGTAAAGAATTATTCTAAAGGAATTGGTTCGCATAAAATACATTATTGTGGCGATAAAAGAGAAGTGAAAACGGAAGCTCTATCTAAATTTATTCCGGTATTAGATAGGAAAATATCAGATGAAAGCGGTGATTTTTATGTTTCTGCTTATGTGAAAGGTGATTATTTAAATAGAAATTTAACTCCACTCAGAGATGAATTTATTATTCCGAGAAATTCAAGCGAAAAAGATGCCTACAATAAAGTTACGTTTGAAGAGATTGGTAATCTGATTGCCGGAAAAGTTAAAACTCAGTTTTCGTCAGAGCTATTAAAAGTATCAAATAATCACCGTGAGAGCTATAAAGAATATATTTATAAAGATGGTCTTGAATACAGGCACTTATTAAGTAACGAAGAGACTTTGGATCAATTAAAACCAAGTTCTTCGGATAAAGAAAAAGAACTTGAACTACATAGATTAAATTATGAACTTGAGGTTCAGCAGAAAGCTCGCGTTAGCCAATTCCTAAATAAGAAAATAGAGAATATTAAAAATAGTAGTGATTATAAAGATTTGCTTACTGAACTGCTTTCAGAAGAGAATGATCTAGGACAGTCGAAACTTGTAAACTATATGTTACACAGGAAGACAGTGCTCAAAGTTCTAGAGAAGTTTATTGAAATACAAAGCGATGGTGACTTTAAGTATGAAGCTGATATTCATGATATTATATTCATGAGAGAAAGAACAAGTACCCAAATTTCCTTTAATAATCATAACCTTTGGATTTTAGATGAACGGTTAGCATATAGTAAATATATATCATCTGATAAGCCGTTAAAAGAAACTGAATTTATCGAGTCAAGTAGTGATAATAAACCGGATTTGCTGATTTATGATAATAAATTTACATATGGAGATCCCAATTCCTCAGTAGTGATATTCGAGTTTAAAAGACCTATGCGTGATTATTATAAACAAGATGAAAAGAATCTCGGAAACCAAATTATGAAATATGTCAAGGATCTGGTTTCTGGTAAGATTAAAGATCATAAAGGAAGGTTGACGAGAATTACAAAGGATACGCCAAAGTTTGGATATATAATATGTGATTACGATAAGGACATAAAGGAGGAGCTTGAATTTAATGGTTATAAGAAGACTCCTAAGGGTACTTTATTTAAATATGAAGAAGGAGCAAATATTTTCATTGAGGTTTTGGATTATAATCAACTTCTTGAAGATGTTAATTTAAGGCATAAGGCTTTTTTTAGCTCTTTAGGAATTGCTGCCATTTAATATTATATCTTCCTTTCGTATTATTTAAGTATGTCATTTCCATTAAAGCCACGTAAAGTTTTAAATAAAGCTTATTTGAAAGTTAAGCCTAATAGGTTGAATATTGAAGCTTTCAAAGTAAATTTAATTGCTCTGTTAGATCACATTAATGATTTAGAGTCGGAAGAATTTCACAAGAACCTGGTATCTCGATTTTTACATGACACGTATTACGGGGCTAATCATTTCATCAATACAAAGGGCCGTAATGACCTGGTAATACATAATGGGAAGGATGCTAAAAGTAGCGTTGGGCTTATCTTAGAAGCTAAAAAACCTAAGCAAAGTGGCCACGGTGAAATGCTGCGCATAGACCGTATCAATACGAAGGCGCTCCAAGAGCTAGTGCTTTACTATCTTCGTGAACGTATTAGTGAAAAAAATTTAGAGGTTAAGCACCTGGTAGCTACAAACATATATGAATGGTTCATATTTGATGCAGCTGTATTTGAAAAAGCGTTTGCGCAGAATAAAGTGTTAGTGCGTCAATTTACTGATTTTGAAGAAAAGCGATTAGCGGGACACAATACCGATTTTTTTTATAAGGAGATCGCTGAACCGGCTATTGCAGCCGTCTTAAATGAACTTGTTTTCACCCACTTTAATATATTAGACTATAACAAGCCATTAAGAAACGCTGATAAAGAGGATGATATTCAGCTGATTGTTCTATTCAAACTCCTATCACCGGAACATTTACTTAAACTCCCCTTTACTAATGACAGCAATAGCTTGGACAAGCAATTTTATAGCGAATTATTGCATATAATCGGTTTAACTGAGATCAAGGAAGGAAACAAAAAGTTAATAGATCGTAAGCCAGTAGAGTATCGTAATAATGGTTCCCTTATCGAAAGTTCAATAAAGCAGCTCGATAGTATGGATAAGATTAGCAGGTTGGAACGGCCTTTCCAATTTGGTTCTACTAATCAGGAGCGGCTTTATAATGTGGCCCTAGAACTTGCGATTACCTGGATTAATAGAATATTATTTCTTAAACTTCTTGAAGCTCAGTTAATTAGCTATCACAAGGGCGATCGATCATACGCTTTTTTAAATAGCGATCGTATTCACGATTTTGATGATTTAAACACATTATTCTTCAGTGTACTAGCAAAAAAGACTGATGAACGTGATGATGATGTTCAAGCCGCCTTTGCCAAAGTTCCTTACCTAAACAGTTCTTTATTTGATCCTACGGAGATTGAGCAGGTTACGATAGTGATAAGCAATCTTCGGGATGATCGTTTGATACCAATCCTACCTGGTACGGTATTGAAGGACGCAAAAGGAAAGAAACGTACCGGCGACTTAAATGCACTTAGTTATATTTTTGAGTTTCTTAACGCCTATGACTTTGGTAGCGAAGGTTCGGAAAATATACAGGAAGACAATAAAACCTTAATCAACGCATCGGTACTGGGCCTGATTTTTGAAAAGATCAACGGCTATAAGGATGGTTCATTTTTTACTCCTGGTTTTATTACCATGTATATGTGCCGCGAGACAATTCGCCAGGCGATACTTCAAAAATTTAATGAGGTAAAAGGGTGGAACTGCACAACGATTGATGAGTTGTATGTTAACATAAAAGACAAGAAGGAAGCTAACGCTATAATAAATAGCTTAAAAATATGTGATCCGGCGGTAGGTTCAGGCCATTTTCTAGTATCTGCACTCAACGAGATTATTTCAGTTAAAAGTGATTTGCATATTTTGCTTGACCGTATTGGCCGCACACTAAGGGATTATACAATTGAAGTAGTTAATGATGAGCTAATACTAACTGATGACGATGGTAAATTATTTGAATACCATCCAGGTAATAAAGAAAGCCAGCGCATACAAGAAGCTCTTTTCCATGAAAAACAGACAATAATAGAAAATTGCTTATTTGGTGTAGATATTAACCATAATTCAGTAAAGATTTGCCGTCTCCGTCTCTGGATTGAACTATTGAAAAATGCCTATTATCGTTTGAATACGGATTCAACGGATCAAACATTAGAAACACTACCTAATATTGACATAAACATTAAGACAGGTAATTCGCTTATTAGTAGGTTTCCTTTAGATTCAGATATGCGCCAGGCTCTAAAAAAGAGCAAATGGAATATTACAAGTTATCGCAATGCTGTACAGAAGTACCGTAATCCCGAGAATAAGTCGGAAAAGCGAGAGATGGAGAAGCTTATTAACAATATCAAAAGTGATTTTAGTACTGAAATATCTGCCAACGATCCAAAACTGAAGCGCCTTAGAGATCGTACAGGAGAACTTAATAAGTTAGTTAATCAAATTCTTCTTTTCAAAGAAAGCAGGGCTGAAATTAAGCTTCGTAAGCAAAAACAGAGTGATCTTGAGGAGGAAATTAATAAACTGACTGCTGATATCGAAGAAATAAAAAGTAATAAAATCTATGAAAATGCATTTGAATGGCGATTTGAATTCCCTGAGATTTTAACAGATGATGGTGATTTTAAAGGATTTGATTTAATAATAGGGAATCCACCATATGGAGTTAAGGAGAAGGGTAGGAAATATTTGGATTTTGTTGAACAGTCTTATAAGCCAGCTAGAAAAGTACCTGATAGCTATTTCCTGTTTACTGTTCTTTCAACTAAAATTTCAAAACCAGGGGGCTACGTTTCCTATATTGTTCCTAATACATTTTGCGATATTGAGCAGGGCCAGGAGTATAGAAACTGGCTTTTAACAGAGAATAATTTCTATCAGCTATATGATTCTGGTTGGGTTTTTGAAGATGCGGTTGTTGATACTGCAATCTTTTTTTTATCTAATTCTAATCCGGTGGGTGATTCGATTGCAGTTTTTAGAAATGGCAAGTCATTTAAAATTGGTATTAAATCAATTTTAGATAATCCAGGTAGTAAAATCGATTATCGTACGGACCAGAAATTTAAGGTATTACTTCAGAAAATAACATCGAATGCGACTCCACTTGGAGAAATCTGTAAAATTAAGGCTGGTGTAAAACTATATGAAAAAGGGAAGGGGAATCCTACTCAAACGGAAATTATTGTAAAGGATAAGCCCTATACCATAGTAGGAAACCAACCATCAGGCTGGCGACCGCTTATCCGTGGTGGTGATATTGCGCGTTATTCACTAAAGCCTATAAATGAATACGTTAATTACGGTAAGTGGCTTGCTGCTCCTAGAGAAGCATCTATGTTTGAAGGAGAAAGGATATTAATTAGAAGGACAGATGATGTACTAAGAGCTACTTACGTAGATGATATATCCATTTGTGTTAATTCCTGCCACGTGCTTAAACCTTTAGGTGATATCAATATATTGTATTTGTTAGGTCTTATCAATTCACGCCTTATTCAGTGGGTTTTTGAACAACAAAATCCCCAAATGATTGGAAAGGCGTTCGCGGAAATTAAGGTTGTTTATGTAGAAAACTTACCATTTATTAAAGTAGATGATTCCTTGAAGTTTGAAAATCTGATAAGCCAAATTATTTTAACAAAAAGGGATAGTCCCACCGAGAGCACCACACGCTTAGAATCTGAGGCTAATGCACTGGTATACAGGATATTTAATCTAAATTATGAAGAGATTAGTCTAATTGAAAATAGTACTAATTAGTTAATTATCTGTTTGCAACATATTACAATATACCTTAAATTGGTTTAATTAACATTATCTAATAGCTTAGAATACCGGTACCCAATCCAATAATATCTTGATAACTACTTTAATGTCTAGTAGGTTGCAATTCCCAGATTGTATGAAACAGTTTTCCTAAGCGATGGCTGGGTGCATGGGCACCGTTTTCGGAAATTTTTCGACTGATGTCAAGCCGGTAACTCTAAATATGAATTTCGATACTCTTATTGTGTTTTCTATATCATGCTGATTCCATCCCATGTCACTCTTTCCAAGCACTACTTTTCGTCTTTTTCCGCACCGGAATTATGGATTGTATCGAATGAAGGAGGATAAGCCAGTGATTATTAGGAATCTCACAATGCCAGAAGCGCGATCACTTTTACAAGCGCAAGTGCATATAAACAGATTCAAAATGCTTCTGGATCAATATAGTCAGGTAGAAATGAATTTTTCTGATTTTTCCGAATCGAACAAAGTAGATTTTAGATATGGTTTGACTAGCGATTTGACATATGGTGTTCATAACGAAGACCAGGCTGATCTATCCAATGTAAATCGTTTGTGCAAAAATTATGTGTTTTCATACTTTAATGCCGTTGAATTAATGGAGAAGCAGATTTTCAGAGATTTTGACGTTGGAATAAACGAAGCATTAGTACATTGGGACAAGCTCAAGCGTCTATTCTACAACAGTTATTTTGAACACAGATTTATTTATCAATTAAGAAATTTTTGCCATATTAATAATCCTATTAACAGTATCTACGAGATGAATGGAAAAGTATCGGCGCTGTGCACTAAATCTGATTTAAGAAGGTTAAAGCAGTTTGATCAGCAAGAGGTTTTCAAGGCAGATTGGCTCAGGTTGGGAGAAAATTTTGATTTTATGCCAATAGCAGAAAAATCCATATCATGTTTGTTAGATTTGGTCGGTGAGCATTTGCTGATTAATAAGGTATTATTTTTACCAAGTGCAAATTTTCTGTTAAATGAGTTGAGCCAATTCTCTAGATTTAAGCGAGTCGGTATAGCGGACAGGCTTTCAACTGATTCAAAGTTTGTATTAGAAATGCCCTTGGATGCTGCTAGGAAATTGAAAGAATACTACTCTGAGACTATCCTATAATCTAATTATTTGTTCAACTTGAACCTATGTGGATCTCGATGTGGCGCAAAGTTCTATTTTCTGATTAGTACGATAAAGCGTTTCATGGATGCTTTACCTAATGATAAAAGTTACATCTGTCATTAGGCGTAGGATTCTGTAATTTCGTTGACCGAGACACGTTGTTACAGGATTACATCATCATATTTAATGAGTTATTTCAGCGCCCTCTCACTTTCCTGTAATTTTCCACAGCTCATAGCAAACAATCCATTCACAAATCCATGGAACAGTATAGCTAGCTAATGAAGTACGATGTTTCCAATTAATATCACCAGGATAATGCAAGCATAATGTTTCATTGCTGTACATGTGTATCGAGGATTTGGGGATTATTTTGTGACTATCAATAAAAACTTGGGGAGCAGTGCCAGCAGAGTATTCAATACGGATCTTATACATCTCACACGCATCATGCGGTTGAAGTCTAGTCCTGCACACTAAAATCCCATTTTTGATTACAAATCTAAACATCCCAGGATATGCCTGTTGAATCCATCGCTGCTGTATACCCAAAGTTCCGACTGAGGATTTTGAAGGTTTTGGCTTTAAAAACTTTCCACCGAACCGTCGAGCAGGTTGATTTTGAATTATATTAGGTTTAAACGTTGGTTTGATATCAGGAGTGGTGTAAAGTGTTCCCAAGCCAGCTGCTTTTGCTATCGGTGTTAAAGTAGCTGCTCTGGTAGCCGTACCCCGAAATTGCTGTTGATCAGCCATCAAACGCTTTATTCTAGCCTCTCCAAATGCCTTTTCAAATAGAATTTCATCTGTGAGATCATTCTCTGGATTTTTAAGTCTATCCCATACCTGTTGCATTTCCTTTATAAATTGAATAAAGGATTCAAATAATGCCCGGTCTTCAAACCATTTTTCGCTAAAATTTTCATCAGGATTAGCAGGATTTGGAACTCTAAAAGGTTGAGTTCTACCTGAGCCTGCACCGGATTTCGAAGTAATGTCCTTAATGATGTTATCAATGGTTTCAAACACTGACAACTCTCCCTGGTAGGCACCAGCAGCAAGAGTGGTCAAAATAATACTTGAAGTTGCTAGTTCGGGCTTATTATAGAAATGCACATCCCGGTACCGCTTAAAAATCTGCACAGCACGTTCCAACGGTAATTTGAATTCGTAAGGCTGTTGTGCCGGTAGGTTTTCGCTAAGACGGATTATGGGGTTACGCGCACTGTGTGCTTTTAGAAGTATATCCAAGTCTTGTTTTTTTAACTCGGCCTTTGTGAGAAACCAGTTTCCATAACCTTTCGGATTACTGGGCGTATAATGTTTTGTCTTTCGGTCCGGAACAAGAAGTCTTTCCTGGTCATAATATTCCTGTTGGCACCCCACCATAATATCCATGTGAAAGTCGTTTGCATAAGTGATACGAATGCACCGATTTTTCCGCTCCAGTTTATTCTTATATAATTCATTCTCGCCAAGCCTGCGTTCCAATTGGTCGAGAAGCTCCATTGCCTGGTAGTTTTTTCCAGACAAAAAATCAAGATGAACGACGAAATCCAAGTCAAACTCGTTTTGTTTGTAAGGTTTAACCGTAGTCCTAATTCGGAATGACCCTTGTGGGTAGACGCTGAGCAATGCGGATTTGAAAAATAGCCAATCTGACTCGATCCATTCAGCAATTGTCTTGTAGCGCTGCTCGGCAAGTTCTCTGCGCGTTGTATCCAGTTGCAGGCTTTCTCCAAGCCTATTTAATAGGTCATCTATATCACTGATGCGATAGTCCGAGCCGTAAGGTTTGTTGTACTTGAAATCTGTTACCATGTGTGTGTTTTAGTTTAATTTTTAAAAAGTTTAATATTGCTATTAATCAGTAAGCGTGCGTGCTCGCCGATTTGAAATGGTTTTTTTCCCAATTGCCGGTCATGGCCAAGTGACATGATCAGATCTTCTTTTACCCATTTGAGCTCATTGTATTCGGAATCTTTCAGCACACGTAACGCGGCTAGCTGCTCGGTTGAAAAAATAGGTTCGTACACCTCATGATAAAGAAGTTCCCAACACCTGAAATGGTGGGAATAGTGATAAGTAGGTACAGTATATAGGTAGCTGGTGCTTACTGTGGCAAATAAGTCCTTATCCAGGTAGCCAGGGATAACTAGCTCTTCCCGAAATTCACGCTGCTGGCACACCTCCCTGTCGTGCTTTGTTTCATACCAATCCAAAAACTTGATAATATTTTGGGTCGGGATCCGGATCCTTAGATCGTCTATGCTTTTGTTATCGATCGTGATATTATCATCAGGCCGCACAAGAAGTTTTCGAAATGTAGGTCCGGCTCCAAGGTAATATTTTCTTGCACCACCAACAGGTTGATATTGGTCGATTCTGTTGCCTTTTATTAAAAGATATTGGCCATCAACATAAATCTTGTATAGGTAAGCGACCGAAACCCGCATTTCGCCCTTTTTTAAGCTGGCAAGCCATAGTTTGAATTTGTTACCCCTGGGAATCTTTTCATCAATGAAGGCCTCTAGCTTGTTTGTTGCGAGACTCATGAAAACACCGGAAATAATTTCACCAATTGGCATAGTATTAGTTGATAATGTTCTAATATTGTCTCTTGCGTGAAAATATACCGCAGGATTCTTTTAAATGAAACGAATTTTATTGTTGGAATGTTCCATGTATAAGAAAAATAAACTAATATTTTCATGAGTGATACAAAAATTTGCTTATGAGCACTACGTTAAATACAGATTTACTTGCCAGCATGTTAAAAGACAAGCGGGGCAAAAGTGGCCTAAGAAGCGTCTCCGAGGCGATTGGCGATGTTAGTGTCGCTACGCTATCTCGTATAGAACAAGGTAAGGTACCCGATGTAGATACCTTTATAAAAATTTGCAAATGGTTACAAGTGCCTACTGACACTTTTGTAATTCAGACCGAGTCGGAAGGCGCTAGGCCCCCATCTACTGAGCAGACAATCATTGCACATTTACGTGCTGACAGGGAGCTTACCTCTGAGACAGTTCAAATGCTGGTGCAACTGGTCAATTTAGCTTTTTCATCTAAATCCCCACGTCCGGTTACAGCAAGTGAAAACTAAGAAATCCACCATCTTGCCTAGGGGTTATTCGACCGTAGCGGAAAATCTGGCAGAGAATTTTCGGAAAGAACTAAGTATCCATCCATGCGGGCATCTGTGTGGATTTAAACTGGCCAATCACCTGGGTGTTAGTGTCTGCACGGCCAGTGATTACGGTTTTGATCCAACTGTGCTGGTAGGCCTGACCGGGTGGTCTGGCTTGTATCTGGTTAATTCTTTTGGTGAAAAGATTATCATTTACAATTCTGGTGAGCCGTTTGGCAGGCAGCAAAGTACAATAATGCACGAGCTGGCCCATGTAATACTGGGACACACTTTCAGAAGCGATGCCATCCTTGCTGAACTACCCTTTCTTCGCTCTTATGATCCGTTGCATGAATCCGAAGCAGGGTATTTGGGAGCATCATTACAAATCACCAGAAAGGGGCTTGTCTGGGCGGTTAAAAAGAGTATGTCCGTTGAGCAAATGGCTGAGTACTATAATGCGACCACTGAGATGGTATCTTACAGGCTACGTATATCAGGTGTGGCCAAACAATTTGGGATCAGGGTTTAGTGTTTCGCCCGTGATTGTCCCTATTCTAATATTTAATTATCAGGACTAAGAGCGCAGACAACAACAAAATGGAAATTGAGCAATCCCTAATCGCCGATATCAAGGTAATAATCCAATCATCCAAAGAAGCAGCCATTCGAGCGGTCGATCATGAGCGCACTTTGATGTACTGGCGTGTTGGGCAACGAATATTCGAAGAAGAGCAAGTGGGAAAGGACCGAGCCGAATATGGTGTTTATTTAACGCAACTTATTGCTGAACAACTAGAACCGGAATTTGGCAGTGGGTTTTCTAAACGACAAATTGAGCTTTTTAGACAGTTTTATCGTCAGTTCCCAATTGCGAATACACTGTATTCGCAATTGAGTTGGAGTCAATATAAGTTGCTGATACGATTAGACTCACAGGATAAAAGAGATTTTTACATTGCGGAAACAGTCAAGAATAATTGGACGGTTCGTCAGCTTGAAAGGCAAATAAACAGTAGTTTATGGGAGCGCCTGCTATTAAGTAATGACCGCAAAAGTGTTCTGGCTGTTGCGCGAAGCGAACAAAACCCATCTGACGCGAAAGAGATTATCAAAGATCCAATGTACCTAGAGTTTTTGGGCCTGAAAAGGGAATCGTCTTATTACGAGAAGGACTTAGAACAAGCCATCATCACTCATCTTCATGACTTCCTATTGGAATTGGGCAATGGTTTTGCTTTCGTCGCTAGGCAAAAAAGGCTTCATATTGAAGGAGATGAATTTTTCGTCGACCTGGTTTTCTATAACAGGCTCTTACAGTGTTTTGTGATCATCGAGATCAAAACGACAAAGCTTAGCCATCAGGACATAGGTCAGCTTCAAATGTATGTGAACTACTATGACCGTTATGAAAAGAGAGATTTTGAAAACCCTACTATCGGAATACTTCTCTGTGCAGACAAGAACAATGCAGTTGTCAAGATCTCACTACCTGAAAATAATAAAACAATTATTGCCAGTGAATATAAACTGTACCTACCGAGTGAAAAGCAGTTGATTGATGAGATGAACAAGGAGATTGAGAAATTACAGAAAGAAGAATAACTGCATAATAGCCTCATTTTTCTTGTTACTGTTTCAAGGAATTCATAATCAATTTATTAGTTCAGCTAACAAGTCCTTGGTGTTGACTTTCACCAAATAATATTTTGTTGTATAAGTTATCTTATGTTAAATAGAGTCTCAGAGAGCTGAATCCTTTCCTACCCTAGTCAATAAGATGCACACGCATTTAAACTGATCTCGGAGCAACACATCTGAATCATAGCCCGTTACTTCAAGCCATAATGAGCATTCAACAACGGAGTGAAGATTTCAAAGAAATCTTGATCTCTTACTTCTTTGAGCCCGCTTATCGAAGATAGTTCAAGGGCCGATGCGGCGTGCTGGATCACGGGGAGCAATTCCTCATTGACCTCAAAACTTCCATCAAGCAGCTGGATCCTAACCATGGCATCTTCTTTAAAAATAATCGGTTCTGTTTGTGCTTCCATGTTGTGGTTAATACTGGTGTAAGTTAAGAAACCAAATCAATTTTCTGTTTTATCGCGTGTTTCGTTAAGCTGTTTTTCCGAATTTGATCACGAGTTTGCTCACGGTCAGACCTTAAAATCAAACAACTGATCAAACAGGGCAGATTTAGTTATCAGCATCTCTTTCATAAAAGCGTGCTCACGCGCTGGTGCTCTTTCAATATTTACCAGGCCAAACCAGTTTGCAAAGCTTTCAAAAAAGCGTACGGCGTAGGCACGGTGGTAAAATTCTAATGCTTCGCTCTCTGACTCTTGCTGATCTGCTTCCCATAACCCCTTCGCAAATGCCTGCATCCATTTAAGACTGTAAAATTCGCTTTCGTAAGGTTTTGAGCCGTACCGTGATAAAAGTAGCAATGAATAGGCCCACCCTAGCTGACCGCATTTTCCATCATCATCAATATCATAAAAATTGCCCCAATGAAATTGGCTTGAAAAGTAATTGAAAAGGCTGGTAAACCGTAAAACTGCCGGTCCTTTCAAAAACATCTCCCCTTGTCTTGTCAAAGACAAACTGTTGCTGCGCCTTTTTATGTTCCCTGTATCTAACAAGCACTGCTTTAACGGCCATATATAAGGGATGTCATCCTCTGTTACCCTTTTGACATATTGCATAAACTCCCATTGGATCAAGTCCTGGCTGTGCAGCAGTTCACATATTCGTACCGGCAGATTACCTTTTGCCGTAAGTTTTATCACTTTGGCAGATTGTATTTCGGATAACAATAATTCGGAAAGTTTGAAAAGCGGTACTTTATCCAGATGCCTTTCAATGTCAACCTTAACCGACATTAAACTTTGCGGTGAAAAGGGTGTATGTAGCAGACGATGCATTTGCTCAGGGCTTAATCCATCAAAATCTTCAAGTCCGATACTGTTGATCTTGTGCTGATGGCCTGAGATTAGCTTCCCGAGATGGTCTTCGCCCAACTTCCCGGTTGCTATTTCCGGATGGCTCTTTAATAACGACTGTAAAAAATCATCTGCTGCACCCATTAATTTCCTTATAAATCAAATATGCAATGCCAAATTGTACAATGATAGTAATTGGCAGTTCAAACGTGAAGATGAAAATAGCAAGAAAACCCGTTAGATTGGTATATTGCAAACCTAATTTTCACGAAAACAAACTACTATGATACCAAAAGACATCCGGTTTTTCTCACCGGAAGAAAACCAGCCAAAAAGTAAAGAGACCATCAAAAACAAGGCTTTGCCAACCGGTTATATTTCTACTGCTGGCAAAATCATATTCCCCTCGGCTACGATTGAAGAACTGGGCATTGAACCTGAAAGCACAAAATTCCAGGTGGGCACCGATCAGGGAAAGCGCAAAATCAAAAACCTTTATCTTATACCTACAGATCAACCAAACGCTTTCTCTATTGTACGGACAGGTCGTGGTTATTCATTACCTCTGGAGCTTATACTGTCCAAAGGGGGTATAGATTATAGCACTGCAAAATACATATTTACGGCATCCATTTTTGATCATCAAGGAGCAGCTGGTTATGCTTTGGCGATATCACCTGAAACCGTAATTGAAAAAGCGCCATATACCGGAAAACCCAGAGGGCGTAAATCAAAAACAGATTCCGAAACCATTTAACGCCCTAACGATCCTCTGTCAAAAAAACTGACAAAGGATTCCAGGATCTAATATTATGCAGCATCGTATTGCCTACCTGAGCGAATGGGGAAACAATGTTCTGGATTTTTCCAAAAAGGCATCTTCTGGCCTGGCGGCTACAAGCCACTTCATCGTTTCAGCTATAATAACCGGTAATGAAACCAAGTCACAAATCCAGGTCCTGGAAGCAGTCAGGCAAAGGCATTTCAATGGAGGCAATATCGATTCTGAGCTTATCGGAAACAATCATATTAAAAGAAAAGAGATACTTGAGGATCTTGACGAAGTTAATTTTAAAATATTCGCCTTGGTCGTCGATAAACGGCAGCTAAGCGGCCAAGGGCTGCGGTTCAAAGGTTCTCTCTTTAAATTCGTGCATGGCCTGGCCGACCGGGAGTTATACAATATCTACCCGGATCTGGAAATGGTTACAAGCCTACCTGGCGACGAGAGCTTCATGAGAGGATTTGTTACCTATGTGCAGCAGAACCATATAGCAAATCTGTTTAATGAATCCGCGTTTGGATTTACTCAGGTACAGGATAGCTTACTAGTACAGGTATCGGGTTTTATCGCTGGAAGCCTGGCCCGGTGTTATGATGAAACTGTGATCACCGATCAGCGCGGTGAGTTTATTGAAGTTCTTAAGAAAAAGCTGTTCACGATCAAATTTTGGCCGGATGCTTTTGAACACAATTTGGCAAATCCTCCCGAGCCAGGACCAACCTATGACCCGCTCCTGGCGGAGCTAAGTACAAAGCTGGCCAATAGTTTTTTGCAACGGAAGTCATCAGACAGGGCCTTGCAAAGTATCGACCAGGTGAGTTGCCTGGGTTATCTGCTGTTCCATTTCCGGCACATAAATCCTACCCGATATATAACCAGCTTCGAGCTGATGGAACATGTCGGGGCCAGAAGGGGAAAAAATGTTTCACTGCACTACTTTCAAACAAAGGTAATTGCGCCGCTGCGCGATGCCGGCGTGCTTGTAGCCAGTAGCTCACGCGGTTATAAATTGCCAGCGAGCCAGCAAGACCTGTATGAT
>Ga0123337_10000634_pt1 | contig 55576 bp, 107 predicted proteins | sample frozenSSSSmetaG_FD_89792 | JGI IMG/M metagenome (GOLD analysis project Ga0123337, IMG submission 89792) | Glacier valley bacterial and archeal communities from Borup Fiord, Nunavut, Canada, to study Microbial Dark Matter (Phase II) -... | ecosystem: Environmental > Aquatic > Freshwater > Ice >... | reverse complement strand
TTATTTTATAATAATATTCTATAAAATCACTCCAGTTAGCGTCATAAACTTTTTCTTCAAAATCTTTTATATTATACTTAAACACACAATCACAATTACTACATTTAATTATATTTTCATCACTAATTAAAATCCCTTTTTCTATCACTTTCATATTATATACCTACCTTCTCCCAAGATTTCTGAGATCCATACTTATCATATCTTCTATTTCCAACATTATTCCAATTTTTTTTATTATTCATTATTAAACCAATTTCATTACTATCTTTTTTCGATGGTTTACTATCGCCATTTCCAAGTGCATCCGCCCATATTTGTAATACGCACGTTTTGTTAGTAAATTTCAAATATTCTTCAATCATACCTTCGCGGTAATCATCTTCTAGTGCATCTATCTGATTCATTTTTATAACATCTTTCAGTGTATGGTTTTCAACATTTGGCAGCTTACCTTGCTTATATTTAAATAATGCCTCCGCCCAACACTGTTTAATGTATTCTTTAATTTCTTTTTCATTACTATACAAATCTTCAGATTCACTATATACTTTAATTGGCAAGAATCTACGATTACCTGTTTTATCTGTTAAAAATTGTGTTTTATTAGTAGTACCAATAAAAACACACTTACGTTTAACATCTATTACAAATCTTGTATATGCTCTCCTATATCTATCAACCATACGTGAGAGAAACGATTTAACGGCCTCAACATCTTTATTACGAGTGAGTGCAAGTAACTCTGATATTTCGCACATCCATTTATTTTCAAGTGATTCAATACCTTTTTGACCATCAATTTCAGTTATTTCAGTGAAATAATCATCATTCATAGCTAAAAACCTAACAAACGTAGATTTTCCACACCCTTGTTTACCAATCAACACAGGCATAATATCGAACTTACAACCTGGATTATAAATTCTATGAATACCGACCAGCAAATATTAATCTACTAACTTCCATACTATATGGGTTGTCCTCTGTTTTCAACCAACGTATCAAAGCATACTCCAAACGCTCTACCTTGTCCCACACAACTGATTCAATCATATCTTTTATTGGATTATACTTATATTTTTCAGACACGCAATTAATCGAGTGTATGAGTTTATTCTCATCATATATATCATATTTGGTTTCAATATGGTTTAAAAAATCAGACAATAAATTATCAGTCATATTTTTACCATTAAATTCTGGAAATTCTTTTATTTCATTATATTTTAATTTACCTCTATATTTTTTATCATTATCTAAAATATTTGTTATGTTTTCAATAGTTTTTTCTGGATGACCATTCATGTCATGATTAATTTTAAATTCAAACGTACTTTCTTTATCAAATTTATCTTTAATTTTAATTTCCATTTTATAAGTATTATTAAATTCGGTAAGTATTTCATTATCTTTAGCCACTTTTTTTAATTCTTTCAACCTATTAAACCTTACAGTTTCATCTTCGATACTAAACAATTTTATAATTTCTTGTTTAATTTCTGCTATGTTTTCCAATATAATCACCCCATCTCTTATGAATTATTTTTCAACCATTCTTTAACTTCGTTTAAATCATATCTAAAATTTGTTTCGGTTTTACCATAAAATGGCATCCCGCTTTTTCTCCAATTATATGCAGTATTTTTATGAATATTCAGATATTCACATAATTCTTCTGTTTTTATCACCGTATTTACCCCCTTTTTAGTGTAAATATAGTATATCACAAACTGTTACAATTGTCAATACTTTGTCATAAAATATACCAATTTGCCTGAAACCTTCTTTTGGATTTTTGGAGAAGGTTTCGGGGTTAGTTTCACTTAGTTTCACTTGAACTTTCTAGCATTACCAGTATGTTAACAACCCTAAGTTTACATAAAAACAAGGGTGAAACCATGAAACCTTCTTTTCAAACATATATATAAAAAAAAAATATATATTTATTATTTCTCTCTATATATATGTATAGTTAGTTACTTAGTTCCAAAACATAGGTAAACCCTACTCTCCCAATGTTACTAACTCTGGAACTAACTGAAACCTTCTGAAACTAACTCCTTTTTGACACTCTCTTGACTTTTATTATTTTTTATGGTATAATTTAACTATAGAGGTGATTAGTTTATGGCAGCTTTCGGTAATCAATATGCAATAGGTAATAATGGTGGTAGACCACTTAAATATAAATCACCAGAAGAAATGCAAGAGAAAATAGATGCTTACTTTAAATCTTGTTATATTAATATAGATGGATTTGAAAGAAATATTAGACCACTTACTATTTCTGGATTAGCATATCACTTAGAAACAACTAGAGAGATACTTATGGATTATCAAAATAGACCAGAGTTTTCGAACACGGTCAAGCGTGCTAAACATAGAATAGAAAATTATGCCGAAGAACAACTCTTTGTTGGAAAGAATACTGCAGGGGTTATTTTTAATATGATTAACAACTATCCAAACAATTGGAAGAACATTCAAGAGGTTAAAAATACAAACACTTTTAAAATAGTTGGTGAATCATCACCAGAAGAAAAAGCAAACAACTTGAATCAACTTTCGGAAGCAGTAAAAGAAATAGAATTGTTGGAAGAATAAAATGTAGTTTGATGATGAGCCATCAATTAAATAAGGATCAAGTGATGAATCCGCTAGCTACATATTATATAGAGTGGTAATCTAATGGTTAAGAGCCCTGGTCTGGAACCAGGTAATTGTAGGTTCGAGTCCTACCCATTCTACCAATGCTGGAATAGCTCATCAGGTAGAGCAGCAGTCTTGTAAACTGCAGGTGGTCAGTTCGAGTCCGACTTTCAGCTCCAAAAGCAGTACATTCTTAATGGATGTGACTGCTCTTTTTATGCCCAAAACGACTTTCGACTTGCTAGCGACTTTCGACTTTTCGACTTTCTCGAGTTTCGACTTTCTGGTGCAATAGATCAAAAAAATTGCCTCTTTAAAAATGTCAAAAAAATGCAAGGACAAATTCAAAATAGTTTACATAATACTTAGATTGCACAAAATACATATTTTGCGAAATGATTATTTCTAGATTATGTAAACTAAAACATCATAAAATGCTTGTATCAATGCATTTGTAAAAATATGGAAAAAAAGAGTAAAAAAATTATGTTGCTAGTTTACATAATTATGTAACATTGAATAAAATTAAAAAAATATATCATAATATATATAAATAGTACAATATAAAACAGTGACACAAAAAGGCATATATTAGATATTAAAAATATTAATTAGTTAAATTATACACCTAGAGTATAAAACAGTTAAAAAAGGCATTTGCAGTCGAATACATGGAAATGTTAATTTATAGAAATTTATAGGAATTTACACGAAATAGGTATAAAACATATAAAAATACATATAATATATAAAAGATATAGAAAATTGACAAAAAACATAGAAAATTGTAAAAAAGTGTTGACAATTAAATTATTATGATGTATAATAATAGCATAAGTTGAAAGGTTAGAGAAAACCAAATAAAACACTCAATTTAAAAAGTTAAGTAATACAGTTGAAAGGAGTTGAAAAAATGGAAGAATATTATAATTTTATATTATATAATGGATTAAAAACATTACAAGATCTCGAAAATGATTTAAAAGATAAAATAATAAATCTAGAATCATGGATAGGTAACAAAGAATTTAATAAAATGGTTAATAATATAGGTTGTTTAAATAGTGTAATAAACAATTTTAAAAATAGTTAAATTTTAGGAGGAACGAAACAAATGAAAAAATTAATAAATAACATAAGAAAAATTTTAATAATAGCGGTATGTATAATATCATTTATTATATTAGTATCAGAAATTGATAGTATTTTAATAAATGTAATTATAATAAAAATAATTGCATCAGGTACAATGATATTAATATTTAAAGCTAATAGATTAATATAGAAAGGAGTTGAAAAAATGGTAACATTAAATAAAACAAAAAAAAGTAAATATGTTATATACATTGGTTGGGCGTTGAAAGTTTATGCAGAATATCAAAACGAAACAAATGATATGATATATAAATACGGTAGAGAAAAAATTGAAATTGAAAGAATATAGAAAGGGATGAAATATAATGGATAATATAACAAAAATGAATTTAACGCTTGAAAAGTTAAGCGAAATTAATAATCTAATTGTAGCTATACCAGAATTATATACAGTTAATGATAGCATAATATTTATAATGCAAGATATAGCGGAAGCAATCGAAAAAATGGAGGCGTAAAAGTATGGATAATAAAATATTAAAAAATTATGATACATTAAAAAATAGTTATAAAATAAGAGATCACAAAAAATTTACAGAAGCAAGGAATGAAATAGAAAGATATTTTTTAAATTATATTAAAAACAAAGAAAATTTAAAGGAAGTTGATATATTAGAATATATTAAAATTGAAATATTTGGATCAATAAGCAGCGGAATATTTACAATATATATAAAAATGTTAATTACATATAATAACATGTTAAAATATACGTTTGAAATTGATATACAAAAAAACATATTATATATAAAAAAATTGAATCATAAAAATAGTATGTATGAAGTAATTGAAAAAATAGAAAATTTTATTAAATAGTTGCATCAGCAGCGGGAAGGAGATCAAAAACATGGTATACTTAAAAACAGAAGACCAAAAAAAGCATAAAATATATACTAAAACAATTAAAAAAGCATTAGAAATATTAAAAGCATTTAAAATTGATACATTAAATTACATAGTTATAGACGAAGAAATTTACGAAAAAAATTGACCGAAAAAAAGATCAAAAAATAGCAAAAAAAAAAAGAGTTATCCAGCCGAGATAACAAAAAAAAAAATTGCATTAAATTGCAAAGAAAAGAGTGGTAAAAATGAATAATAAAAAAAGCATAGAATTTTTAAATAATTTATTATACAAATACGAAAACAGATTCCCAAAAATAAAAGGAATAGGTAATATCTCAAGGAGTGATATTGAAGAATGTATTCTAAGGTTGCAACATCCTAATAACAATTATATGACACCGTGTGGAACAGTTAAACAATTACTTGAAAAATTATAATAGTTGCATCAGCATGCAACAGAAAGAAGGAAAATATAATGGATAAAATAAAAGAATTATTTGCAAGAGAAGCGAAAAGGTTAGAAGAAAAGAAAAAAGTTGAATCTAAATATTATGAATTTTTTAAAGAAGCAAGATATGACAAAGAAAACGAAAAACAAATATTTGCTAAAATAGAAAAAGAGAAAAAAGAGTTAGAAAAATATAGTAATATATCATATACAAATGAAGAATATTTCAAAGCTATATATGAATACTGGGAGCATATAGAAGCATTATATAATAACATGGATGAAAGAATACAACCAATATTAAAACAATACAGCAAAAAGAATATAGGACCAAAAACAGCCATGAAGATACAAGCAGAAATTAATGCAATGTTTAAAGATATAGTAAATTACAAATACGCATATATCAGCAATGACCAATATTATGGATCATACAAGATAACTATATATATTGATAAATCATATATAGAGTTTAACAACAACAGCATCAGAACGCTTGAAGTACAATATTATATTGATCCGCAAAATGAAGTAATAAATAAACATATAACAAATAAATGTACAGAAGATCAATATATTAATTATTTAAAATCAATTGAAGATGTTAATATACTACTAGAAAAACATACTAAATTAAAAACATTGATTCCTTATGATATAACAAAGCAACAAAAAATCAATAATTATTATATGTAATGGTGATGCTATGAAAAAAATATTTACATTAGTTATAATGATATTATTATTACCATTATTTATAATAGCATCAGCAATGAAAGAATAATAAAATAATATAATAAAATAGTGTATATAGTAAAATATATATACTATTTTTTTATCCCCCCACCCCCTATTTAAAAAGCTGGAAATAAGCCTTATTAACCCCCACCTGCAAATTTTTAATTATAGAGTCTTGACAAGCAAATGAATACATGATATAATATAAATATAGGATGGTAAATTTTATGAAACTGAAACAGATATTTTGTAGTCATGAATGTATGACCGTAAGGGTAAGAAAAGATTATATGAGTATAGGGGATGAGTATAATAAAATACCGAGTGCTAACATAGAACTGACATGTTATAGATGTGACAAAGTGATGCACATATGGGACAAGTGGTATAACAGTTTAAAGTATAAAGAAGAATAAGAGGTAAATAAACATGGGATATTTAGAAATTAAACTGCGAAATGGTGATGAATACGAGAGTGTAGAAATAGATGCTGATGAATATGAAGATTTAGGTTCAGCATTACAAGACAAAGAAAAATTCATAAGCATTGACTGTAAATATGACAAGAAATTATTAATACATAAAGAGGACATATTCAGTATAATATATCAAGAGAAATAATAAGGGGTGAGATATAGATGTTTAAATTAATAGGAGTTTTAGTAGCAATAGCAGGAATATTAGGTGGAGCGTACGTAGGGATTGTAGTATTATTTGCAGGTGGTTTAATTGAGTTAATAAATGCAATAAAGAACGATTTTGAAGTAACTGGCATGGTATGGGGAATAGTTAAGATGATATTTTGCGAACTAGGTGGATTAGTAGCATGGATAGGAATAACTGTGGGAGCGATAATCGGATGTTTGGGGGATTAAAAATATGTTAAGTAAAGAATTCGATGAAAAAATAAATAAAAATTACGATGATATTTTAAGATTAAACAATAAGAAACAAAGAACATTCGAGAGTTATTATGAAATGATGAAAAGTGCTGATAAAAAGAAATTAATACGAATGTTATATGATTTATCAAAGGGAATATTATTAATAGATAGTATAATGAATCCAATAGAAACGGAAGATCAGTATTAAAGGGGGATATATTATGGAAAATAAAATAATTGATTTTGTAAACCAATATAAAGTTAATAATTACATATATCCACAAGTTATAAGTAGACAATTTAATATACCTTTAAAGGAAGTATCTATTATTTTAGAGAATGCCGTAAAGCAAGAAATTATAGAGAGAAATTATGAAATCTATTGTCATATATGTGAAAGACATCAAGGTAATATATACAAAACTATGAATGAGGCAAACGAGATAGTTTGCGCTTATTGTGGCGATGATATAAAAAACATTGACATTATATTAATTTATAGGAAATTAGATAGCAGGACAAGTTGAAAGCGAGTGAGAGTATGGAACATATTTTTGTAAAACGTATTCCAGAATATTTAGTAGAAAATACATTATATGTATGTTTAGAAACTAATACTATAATACATAAATGTGCGTGTGGTTGTGGTGAAGAAACTATTACTCCAATAGACATAGCCAAAGGGTGGACATTCTTTTATGATGGGAAAAACATTACACTTAGTCCATCAATAGGAAACTTTAATTATAAATGCAAATCACATTATTTTATAAAAAATAGTAAAGTAGAATGGTGTTAATTAAATATATATGTAGTGGTGGAAGATAGACACAGGATTAAAACGTGATGATATTTTTTGTATAGAGAGATACCTGCAATTAGAGAGTATAATTCATGTATAGGTGAAAGTCCTATACCTACATATGTTATATTAAAAATAAGTTGGTGCTACAACGACGGTGTAGTTAAATGGAGATTGCAAAACTGCCAACAATTTAGTTAAGAGGATAGAACTGGTAGCTATCGCGCCTAATGAGTTGAGCAGTTATGCAGATTAGGTCTTTAAAAGAGATGCAGGGTTACCAACCTGCCTTAACTAAAAATGATCGTACTAATATAACTTTAGGGCTATTAGTCAACTCATTGGTGTCGTGAGTATAAAACGGACACTACCAATGATGGATACTTACATTAAAATTGATAGGAAACGGCCATAAAAAGGATATACTTGACCGAGTATATCGCCTATCTTATATATATGTAAACACTGGTGTAGTAGGTGAGTACGACTGTTCGATTCAGTCAGTTTACGGTTTGTTATATGATTATCGTTCCATGTGATTATGAGGGTGCTATGAACACCCTCTATGTATGTAGACTTATTTTATGGGTTAAAAAACTCGGCGCTAGTGGTCGATAAAGTCAGTGCAAGTCTGACAGTCTACAAGAGGTAAGTTAATTGTTTTATGTGTAGTGGTGATAAAGACTGCTACATTATATATGTGAGAGTGGTGGAAATATATACACGGGCTACGTATTAGTCTGGCCGCTTTAGGGCGACTTGGGAGTGGAAATCTCTCCTCTTGCACCAACAACAGTAAGTCCTTAAAATGCTCCACAATCGAGGTAAGTATATTGTAAATATACAGTATTTAGGGCAATTGTAATATAATTGGTGCTTTATTCCGATAAGGTTAAATGAGTTTTATGGGGTAATAACCATATAGGGGGACAAACAGCCAATCTACAGAGTTAACGATGATTTCAAGATGCTCAACACTCGTTATAAAAACTTATCAAGCTGCAATTCGGTAGTCCGAGCATGGTAACGCTGATGCAGTAAGATTTTTGTGATTTAAGTTATGGTAGTTATAGAATCACATACGTGTGGAATTTAGTTTAACGGTAAAACACTCGACATACTGAGTAATGCCAGTTCGATTCTGGCAATCCACGAAAATGGTAGGTATGCACCACCTAGATATCGAGGTAATGGGTAAAAAGACATAACGATCCTTGTATATGGTTGAGGTATATACATATCCGTTGGGGTTAGGAGAAAATGAAATGAACTCCACCATAAAGTTGGTAGCATAGCATTGCATTTAAATGTTTTAGGTTGTCTTGAGTGCATAAGGGTTACAGCCAACATCCATGATATTTATATCGAAAAAATAGTAACAATATAGTAATGTTACGAACTGACAGCACATTTTTGATGGTTTTGGAAGTCTGCCTATTATATTGATAAGGAATGATTAAAAATGTTTCAGAGTAAGTTAACATCTATTAATAAAGAAGATTTAGAAATAATAGTTAAAAATTGTAATTGTTATAAAGATATACTTATTTTCATGGGTTATTCAAAAAATTCTGGTGGTTCATTTAGAATTTTAAAAGAAAAAATAAAAAGTTATGATATATCTATTCAACATTTTGTAATAAAAAATAGGAAATTAATTAAAGACATTCGTGAATTGTTAACTGAAAATTCAAAAATCGGAAATGATGCACTGAAAAAACATTTGATTAAACAATCGTTATTACAGTATAAATGTATAAAATGCAACAATACAGGAATTTGGGAAAATGAGATATTATCTTTACATTTGGATCATATAAATGGAATAAACAATGATAATAGATTAAATAATTTAAGATTTTTATGTCCTAATTGTCATAGTCAAACATCTACATATTGTAGAAAAAATACAATTAAGGATTAGTAACTTAAATATAAAATATGGGAATGTAGCTTAAAGTGAAAGCAAGGAAAAGCGTTGTGTACACAGTTAACAAGTTTAGGTATGTAGGTTCGAATCCTATTATTCCCATCATATAATGTCAAGTAGCTCAGTTGGTAGAGCTCCAGATTGTTACTCTGGATGTCGTGGGTTCGAATCCTACCTTGACAGCCATATACTACAGAGTAGAGAAACAGTATCTCGGTGGTTTCATAAGCCGAAGACAGTGTGTTCGACTCACACCTCTTGCATCCATAAATATAAAGGAGAATAACATGAGCGAAAAAGAAAAACTAGAGTTAAAATTACAAGCAACGTATAGAATATACGAATTAGCTGTAATAGGAAACATGAGTGAAAAAACAAAGAAGAAAATATTTGGGGAAATAATTATATTAAGGCATAGGTTAGGCATATTATGAAAAATTATATAGTATTTGATTTAGAAACTACTGGTTTGGATGCAAAAAAGAATAAAATAATTGAAATAGGAGCGGTCAAATACATCAACGAACAAGAAGTTGGTGTATTTTCTTATTTAATAAATCCAGAGATTCCAATACCAGATTTTATAACAAAAATAACCGGAATAAGTAATTTTCATGTGAAAAATTGTGAAACTATAGATAAAATAATGCCTAAATTCATAGAATTTATAGGAGATTATGAATTAGTAGGATTTAATGTAGGATTCGACATAGGATTTGTAAAATTCAACTATGATGGCGAAATTTTAAATAAAATAATAGATGTACTGCCGATGGCAAAGAGAAAGTTTAAAAATGTAAAGAATCACAAACTAGAAACATTAAAATTAGAGTTAGGATTAGATTTTGGCAGTCATAGAGCAACGGATGACTGTAGAACTACGAATGAGGTATACAAACATTGTACTTTAGGACAAACCGATAATAACAGTGTTGTTGGAGTTAGTAGAATGATAAATAGGGGGATGAAAATATGAAAAAAAGAGCAATGAAAAAATGGATTCCGAAAAATACACCATATTGTGGTGGATGTAAGTGGCATAAATACATTAGAACCGATTATGTATGTAAACCCGAGTACAAAGATAATATTATTAAGTCAATTAAAGAAGCTAATGAAAAGTATAATAAAGAATATATTATACCTGATAAAACAATTGATTGTAAGCATACTGACTGTAAGTACGAATGTTGGACTGATGGTAGTAACTGTTGCTCTCATAAAGTTTATAAGTGTGAGTATTTAAAGTATACAGATTTAGAAGAATACAGTTTACTGTGGGATGGGATAAAAGCATGTGGAGTAGGAGATGAATATTAATGACAATAAAAGAATATAGAACTATGATAAAAAACACTCAAAGAGAATTTGCAAAGAAAGTGGGAGTATCTCAAGCAACGATAAATAACTGGGAACAATCCGATTATGTATTTGGCAGAGGAAAGCAAAAAGAAGAATATCTAGTTAATTTAGAAAAAATAGGAATAGATTTTAGTGGTATGATAAAACCGAGTAGTATGAATTTTAGATTGAAAGAGGGTTTTAAGATATGGTAGATTCAAAGTTAGCGACAGGTGGATTTCCGAAAAGTGGAGAGTTACTTTTCCATAGTGATAATCGACAAGATTATTTTGGTATAATAAAAGGTAAAAAAAGCACTGATGATTTAGTAATAGCGATAGAAAAAGCAATGAAAAAGGGGTTGAAATAATATGGTAATTGTAGGATTAATAGATATATTGATAAACGGAATATGTTTAGTTTTAATAATGAATCAAGGTAGTTATAATAATAATTCAGAGAAAATAGGTAATTATATAATAAGAGGAATATTCATATTTAATATGGCGATTGGATTAGCGTTAATGGGAGGAATGTAATATGGAAGAAATATTATATTCAGAAGAATTGCTTAAAAAGTATAATAAAATAGATATGTTATATATAAGAACTAAGCAAGATATTAAATCACAATATAAGGAAATAGAAAAATACGAAGACGAGAATAAAATTGCCAGAGAAATAATAAAACTATGGAATAACAACCGCGTAGAACACCACGTAATGGATATAGATGAGATAGACAAAATAATACTCGGATGTTACGATAGTTTGGCTAGAAACGGCAATTTTGAAGCATTCATGATAGCGATGGAGTGGTATAGGAAAGCAGAGAGTAAATTTTATCAACCGAGAATGAAAATATTAAAAAAACATGGTATTGTACAAGCTATGCAAGATTTATCTGATAGAAAATACAAAATACTCAGTATATCAATGCCACCTCGTACTGGAAAGTCAACAATAAGTTTATTCTATGTAATGTTTAAAATGGGTATGAATCCGAATAGAGCAATACTAGGTAGTGGCCATAGTACAGCACTTGTACAATCATTTTATAAGGAAATTATAGGATTTTTAACTAATGAAGAATATAGATTTAGCGAAATATTCCCAGATAGTAAATTTGTAGATAATAACGGAGAATATTTATATATAGATTTAAGTAAAAAGAAAAGATTTCATAGTATAACTTTTAGGAGTATAGGTGGTAGTATAACAGGAGCAGTTGAAGCAGATCAGTTACTATACATCGATGATTTAATAGAAGATAGAGAGCAAGCTGAAAATCCAGTAAGGCTTGAGAAAGTATGGCTTGATTTTAACAGTACACTGAAAGATAGAATGCTAGATGCTGCACAAATGTTAAGTATAGGAACACAATGGAATTTAAATGATGTTATCAGTAGAATTGAGAGAGCATATATAGATGATCCTAAAGTAAAAATACTTAGAATAAGTTGTTATGATGAAAATGGCGAAAGTAATTTTGTATATGATAACAGTAAAGGATTTTCAACTGAATATTACAAAGATATAGAACTTACAGAAGATCCAGTTATATTTAGTGCAAAATATAAAGCTGAACCAATAGAGAGAGATGGTAGACCATTTACTGATTTACAAACATATATGGAAAAACCATCAGAAGATCCAGATAGAATATTATCAGCAGTCGATGTAGCGTTCGGTGGTGGAGATAGATATTGCATGCCAGTAGCATATGTATATGGTAATGACGTATATATAGATGATGTTATATACGAACTTAAAGGATTAGAAATAACAAGGCCATTAACTAGAGATATGATAATAAGACACAAAATACAAAGAGCTCATTTCGAAGCGAATAATGGTGGAGATTTAGTTGCAGAAAAAGTAAGTGATATGTTAAAAGAGAAAAAATACAAATGTAATGTAACTCATAAAAAAGCTCCCACAACAAAAAGTAAGTTAGATAGAATATTAGCAGTAAGAGATGAAATACTTGGTATAGCCACAAATTTAGGTTCGTATAATTTATTTTTTAAAGACAAAAGTATATCAAATAAAGAATACAAAGAGTTTATATTAGATATTAAAAATTTTTCACAAAGTTATTCTGCTCAAGGAAAACAAAAAGACGATTGTATTGATGCTGTCGCAAATTTAATTACTAATGTGTTATCTGGTGGAAAAATAGGAAAAGCAACATCTAATATTAGTCGTAAAGACTTAAGAATGTAATAAAGAAAATATTGACAATAAATAGAAACTATGGTATAATTATAATAGGTGGTGTTGTTTGTGATTACGTATGGTAGAAAAAACATATATATAGATAAAGAAGTCAACGAGGCTAATTTACCATATATAATAACAGAAGCTATGAAGATACATTCTCAAAATGCATTAGAAATGCAGTATTTGATTGATATATATCTTGGAAAGCAAGAAATACTAGATAGACCAGAACAGTATGCTAATGGCATAAATAATAAAGTAGTTTTAAATTATGCCGAAGAAATAGTTAGAGATATATTAGGATATTCATACGGAAAAGCTGCACAATATACACAAAAAAAATCGGAATTTAGAGAAGATATACAATTATTATCAGATGTATTAGATTATGAAAATTCATATGCAGTAGATTTGAAATGCGAAACATTTGTTAGTTTAGTTGGTCTTGGATATGAAATCACATTACCAAAAGGTGATTTTGATGATACTCCAGAGATTCCACTTAAATTAATGCATCTTGATCCTAGAACAACATTTTTTGTAAAAAGTGGAAATCTAGGTAATAGAAATTCAGTATCTTGTACATATTGTGATATAAATGAAGGTAATACAAAATATAGAATATTTTATGTATTTACTGATACTACATTATATATTTATAAAACAAAAGGGACAGGCAATACGATACAAGCAAATAATTTAGTTGATAGTTATAATCATTTGTTGGGTGGAAATCCAATAACTATATATGAGAATAATTTATTTTTAACTGGTGATTTCGAAAAAGCAATCACTATATTAAATGCACTTAACATATTAGCGAGTGATGGACTTAATGATATACAACAGTTTGTTCAAAGTATATTAGTATTTGTAAATGCTGAAATAGACCAAGAAGGCATTGATAATCTTAAAAAGAATAGAGTTCTTACAATAAAATCTCCAGAAAGTGTAGATGCTGATGCTAAGTATATTTATTCTAATTTAGATGTAAATAACATAGTAGAAGTTAGAGCATATTTACTTGATGCATTATATTCAATAACAGGAATGCCTACAAGACAAAGTAAATCAAGTGGTGGCGATACTGGTAAAGCAAGTGAATACAAAGAAGGTTGGGTACAACTTGAGATTGTTGCTAAAAATAAAGAGATATATTTTAAAGAATCTAAAAAAATACAATTAAGAATAGTGTTAAATTTACTTAAAATGAATAACTTAGTAGATGAAAAATTAGCAGTTCAATATATAAAAGTGGATTTACCTAGAAATAAAAATGATAATATACAAACAAAAACTCAAGCATATTCAACACTAGTTGCAACAAATACATTAGATGATAGAGATGCTTTAGAAATGGTTGATATTACAACTGATGTAAATGAGATAATTGCTAGAGGTAAAAAAGCACAAGAAGAAAAGCAAAAGGTATTAGATGCAATTCAAAAGAAAGCTGATATGAATAAGGTGAAGACAAATGAAGAATAGAGTATTATGTCCTTTATGTGGATATTTATTATTTAATAGATACGAAGATACAAGTGGAAAAACAGAACACAAATGTAATAGATGTAAAAATATAGTTACAATCGAGTTAAAACCACAAAAATAAGTGAGTTATAACCGAGAATTAGAATTTTAAACGATTCTTGTTCTCGGTTATTTTTCTATATAAAATGTCAGAGAAGACAGTAAAACGCAAATGTCAGAGAAGACAATAAAACGCAAGGGGGAATTTTAGATGGATGAAAATAGAAATCCAATTACAGGAACGGTAGTAACAACGGTTGATACAAAAGTACCACCAGTAACGCCAGTAGTTGAAAAAGCAGTAACACCAAAAGTAGATGAAGTAAAAACAATCAGTAAAGATTTGTTTGATAAAACATCAAAAGAATTAGCGGAAGCAAAAAGACAGTTAAAAGAAAAAATGACAGCTGATGAAATTAAAACAGTAGAAGCACTTGAATTAAGCAATGCCGAGAAAGTGGCTAATGAAACATTAAAAGCCGAATTAGAAACACTTAAAAAACAAGTTGTAACATCTACATTAATTTCAAGTACATCAGAAACTAGAAGTAAAATAGGATTTGCAGAAACCGAAAAAGAATTTGCTGATGTTGTTGAAACTCTAGATTACACTACATTAAGTGCATTAATAAATAAAATATCAAATGTTGCTTATGAAAAAGGTAAAAAAGATGTAACTGATTCTGTTATGAAAAAAACTGGAAATTTGAATTTAAGCGGTTCTGCAGGAAATGAAGCTGGAGATGAAAACATCGAAAATGCTAAAAGGCTTGCAAAGGCAAATATAAAAACACCAACAAAAAATAGTTATTTTACAAATTAATTGAAGGAGGAAAATTATTATGATAACAACAAGTTATGTAACACCTAAACAAATATTAGTAGCTGATGAATTAGCATTTACTATTTCAGTAATAGTTGATAATACTGGTTTAGTAGCAGATGCTGATGGTAAGAAAATACTTAAAGCAGGAAGTCCAGTATCAAATGTTTTAGGATCAGATGTTCTACAAGATAGACAAAAAGTTTTAATACTAGATGATACAATAGCAGCACTAGGAGTAACAATGCACGATGTAGATGTAACAGCAGGAGCAACTAACGCTGTGATGGTAGTATCAGGTGTAGTAGATGTAAATAAATGTGGTTACGTACCAGCAGCAGCAGTACAAACAGCATTAAAAAGAATAATCTTTGTGAAAGGAGAGTAGATTTAAATGGCAAAAACAATATATGAATCAGTACAAGCTCCAATTATAGCAACGTACTGGAATGAAAAATTATCAGAAAGAGCTCCTTTCGTAGGAGAAACATTGTTCCCAGATAAGAAACAATTAGGATTAAAACTTAGTTGGATCAAAGGAGCATTTGGAAGTCAAGCATCTTTAAAATTATCAGCTTTTGATGCAAAAGCAATTCGTAGAGATAGAATCGGTTTCGAGGAAGTTTCTGAAAAAATGCCTTTCTTCAAAGAAGCAATGGCTATAAACGAAGAAGATAGACAAAAATTAAATGAAGTTTTAGCTTCTGGAAACCAAGCAAAAATAGACATCATAACAAACAAAATATATGATGACACTACAACTTTACTAGGTTTAGCAAGAGTATCAAGAGAAAGAATGAGAATGCAAGCATTAACAACTGGTTTAATCTCATTAGCAAGTAACGGTCAAGAATTAACAGTAGATTACGGTGTTCCAGTGGGACAAAAAACTCAAGTTGGAGTATCTTGGAGTAATATAGCAGCAACAATAATCAGTGACATAAATACAGCATTAGATGTTGTAGAAGATGTAACTGGTAACAGACCTACAAGAGCATTATGTGGAAGAACAGTATTCGCTAACATATTAAAAAATACTGAAATCAAAAATGCTATGTCTGTATTTACAGGTGGTAAAGCTATATTAACTGAGTCAATAGCTAAATCATATATCTTAGAAATGACAGGTCTAGAAATAGCTATCTATACTAAAAAATATATGAACGAAGCTGGTACAATGGTTAATTATATTCCTAACGATGTATTCGTAATGTTCCCAGTAGGAGATTTAGGAAATACATATTTCGGTACTACACCAGAAGAATCAGATCTATTAAATAGTCCAATAGCTAATGTTTCAATCGTTGATACAGGAGTTGCAGTTACAACAACTAACAAAGTAGATCCAGTTAACGTTGATACAAAAGTAAGTATGATATGTCTTCCATCATTTGAAAAAGCAAATGAAATATACATATTAGATACTGCTATATAGTAGAGGTGTAATATGGTAGAAATAAAAAAAATAGGAATAAAGAATACATTGTTTGTTTCTAAATGTACTTTTAAAGACATTTACGAAGGTAATGGGTATACTTTAGTTACCAAAGAAATTCAACCAGTTAAAACAGCTAAAGAAATAAAAGAAGAAGAAAAGAAATTAAAATTAGAATTAGAAGAAAAAGCAAAAGCAGAAAAACTTGCAGAAGAACAAAGAATTGCTGATGAAGCAAAAGCATTTATTATTGCAGAAACAGAAAGAGTTGCTCTCGAAGAAGAAACAAGATTACAAGTAGAAGCTGATGAGAAAGCTAGACTTGAAAAAGAACAAGCTGAAAAAAATTCTAATTCTGATGAGAAAACAGAAGAAGGAAAGTAGAGGTAGTTAAATGTTATACATAGATAAAAAAGGTGATGTATTTTTAAAGGAAACTGGAAAATATACAAAACTACATATTGACATTTTGAAGGATGATATAAATTTAATACCTACAACTGAAATCTTTTATTGTGATAAATTAAAAGATACAAATGAAATTTCATACGAAAAGTTAAAAGAGAAAATATTAAAACAAAAATAGATGAAAGTTGGGTGTAAAATGAACGAATTATTAACAAAAATAAAAGACTTGATGTCTAGCAGAGGGATGCCTACTTTAGGCGATAACACTTTAAATAGTGAAATAGAAAGTGCAGCAGAAGTTATAAACAATAGAAGAAATTTTACACCTTCAACTACATCAATTGTTGAAGAAAAATATAAAAACACTCTTATAAAAATGGTTATTCATTGCATAAGCAAATATGGTGCAGAAGGTGAAACAGGTCATTCTGAAAATGCTATCGATAGATCATATGGTTCAGCTGGAGAATATCCAAAAGAAATTATAAACGAAATATCAATAAAAGTTAAGGTGGTGTAGAACTTGAACACTTTAAAAAGAAATAAAAGCGTATTGTATCATTCTAAAAGAATAAACGATAATGGCATTATAAAGTTTGAAATACCTAAAGAAAAACATTTGAATTATCAACCTACGAATAGTAGTGAAGATATTTCTGCTATTGGTGAAAATTATTTCATGTATTTAAGAATAATTTGTAATAAAGAAGAAGCCCTACTTTTTAATACTGGTGATAGATGCTATGTCTACAAAGACAAGCCTTTAGTTCACGATGACTTATTATGTAGTGGTGCTGATTATGTTGTAGATGGTATTCCACTTATAACATTAAACAGTGGCGAAATAAAACTTAAGAGATTAAGTGGTAATTAGTGAAAAATATAAAATTAAAATTAGATACAAGAGAAATAAGTAAATTAATAGAAAAAATAAATGTTTTAAAACAAGATATTCAACGAGATGCTTTAGCGACAATTTCAGAAGTAACAGGTATTGGAGCAGAAATAGCTTATGAAAAATCTGTAGTTGATACAGGTGAAACAAGAGATTCTACTGATATAATACAAATTTCAAATAATCATTTACAATTAGTACAACGAGGTGACCATGTTTTTGAAAATGAATTTGGTTTAGGAGTTACTGGATCACAAAATAAACATCCATTAGCACCATCTGGTTGGGATTATTCATCAAAAAGAATGAGATTTCAAGCAACTAATATAGCAAGCAAAAAATGGTATAGACCACCAAACTCAAAAGGCAAATTGCCTATACAAAGAACTGATGGTCAAATAGCAAATATGCAAATGTATCAAGCATCGCTTGAAATGAAAAAAGTATTACCAAAAATAATGAAGTTGAAAGTAGGTGAATCACTATCAAAAGTATAATAGATAGAATAAAAACAGATTTAGATTTATATTTAAATACAACGAATAAAATATTTGAAAAAAATATAGAGATAAAAAATGCTTACGATATTAGTGCTGAACAAGTAGATAATGGGATGGTAGAATATCCACTTATAACTATACTTGAGATAGATAATTCAGAGAATGAAAAGTACAGTACAACGGATGGGGAAACAGTATCTAACTTAGGCTATCAAGTCGAGAGTTACTGTCAAACGAGCAGAATGCTAGATGGAAGCACTTTAAAACCTACGGACGCTACATTATTATTAGTAAGAAAAATAAACGATGTATTAGGTGGAGTAGATTACAAATTAAAAAGGACTGGAACACAACCAATTGTACCTACAACATTTGATAATAGTATAATGCGAGGTATCTCACGATACAACGGAGTATACGATTTAAGAACAGAAAAAATTTATAAAAAATAGAAGGAGGAAAATATTATGGCAATTAGATTAAGTACGGCTGGGGTAGTAGTTAAATATGCGGTTGAAGTAACTGCTGGAACTAAACCAACAACAAGTTATGTGGTAATACCAGAAATAAAAGAAATACCAGAAATGAATCCAGAACCATCAACAATTGATACTACAACATTATCTGAAATGGAGTATAAAACTTCAATAAACGGATTAAAAGACTTAGGTGGAGCATTAGCTTTTAATGTTAATTTAACAGAAGCGTTTAAAGCAGCTTGGGAAACATTAATGACAGCTTATCTTGCTGCAAAAACAGCAGGGAAACAAACTTATTTCAATATTGAGATACCTGGAATTGCACAAAGTGTATTTTTCACTGGGAATCCATCAGCATTGGGATTACCATCAATGGGAGTAGATGCAGTTATTGAAACAAGTGCATTTATAACACCAACATCAGCACCAACATGGGCTACAAAAATAGTATAAAATAAATTAAAATAAGATGCATAAAATTAAAAAAATGCATCTTAAATTAAAAATATTGGAGGAGAAAAGATTATGGCGAAACAAATTAAACTTTCTTATGAAGGAAAAGATTATGTGTTAGAGTATTCGAGAAAAGGTGCTGAATTTATAGAAAAACAAGGTTTTGAAATCGGAAATATACAAGGAAAAATGGCAACAAATTTACCTTTATTATTTAGAGGAGCATTTTATATGCATCATAGATCACTAAATGAAGATAAAATAATGAGTATCTATGAAGGAACTAAAGTAAAAGGTAAATTAACAACAATCCTTATAGAAATGATTTCAGAAGTTTACAATTCTATGTTTGATGCAAACGAAAACGAGGAAGATGAAAAAAACGCGAACTGGGAGATAGTATAGAACAGAGTAAGGAACAGTCTATATCCCTATCAAAAATTTTTCAAGAGGCTTGCCCTTTTTATATATCAATAGGAATGAGTTATAATGATTATTGGAATGAGGATGTCTTAATGGTAAAACATTACAGAGATGCTGAACTAATAAAATTACAACGAATGGAACAACAAGTTTGGTTGCAAGGCGTGTATATATATGAGGCACTAATTAAAGTATCTCCTATATTGCACGCTTTTTCTAAAAAAGGTGCTAAGCCTGAACCTTACTCGATAAAACCTCACGGAATATTCAAAAGAAAAACTAAAGAAGAAAAACAATTAGAAAAGAAATTAGAGCTAGAAAAAGTTAAAGTATTCTTTGAAAATTGGGTTACAGCCAATAGTACAATAAAAAAGTGAGGTGACTAAATAATGGCTGATGTAAGTATCGACAAATTAAGCATTGACATAATAGCAGAAAGTAATAATGCAGTAAGTTCTTTAAATAATTTAACTAAGCATTTAAATACTTTGAGTACCAGTTTATCTGGTGTAAGAGGATTTACAAGTTTAACTAATAATTTAACTAAGATGAATACCGCATTAAACAATTTGAAAACTAATGGAAATGGAATAAATAAATTAGTTGGTTCATTAAAACCACTAGACAGTATAGGAAAAGCGACAGGTTTATCTAGTGCGTTGAATCAATTGAAAAAAATACCAGAATTAACTGCAAAGTTAGATGTTGCAACAATAAGTAAATTTGCTATAAGAATAAAAGATTTAACTAATGCATTGACTCCGCTTGCTAATCAAATGCAAAAAGTAAGTGCTGGCTTTGCTGCTTTTCCAAGTAAGTTAAATGCAGTAAATAATGCTATTGAAAAAACAAACAAAGTGTCAAAAGGAAAATCATCGTTTCAAGAATTTTTTGACTTTGGAAATTTAGCAGCAAAAGTATTTATAGTAAAACAATTAGGTGATACCATTGGTGGATTTGTAAAACAAAGTAACGCATATGTTGAAAACTTAAACTTATTTACAGTATCTATGGGTGCTAGTGCTAAATCAGCGCAAGAATTTATAGATACATTTTCAAATGGATTAGGATTAGATCCTAGTATGACTATGAGATATATGGGTATGTTCAATACTTTAATAGAAGGTTTTGGAATAGCCAATACTCAAGCAGCTATGATGTCTAAAAATTTAACGCAATTATCTTACGATATGAGTTCGTTTTTAAATATTCCAGTTGAAGATGCTATGCAAAAAATTAAATCGGGTATAGCTGGTGAAATAGAACCTTTAAGATCTGTAGGTATCGCAGTAGATCAAGCAACATTACAAGAATTAGCATATAAAAATGGTTTAGATCAAAAAGTAGAGTCAATGACAAGAGCTCAAAAAACAGAATTAGCTTATATACAAATAATGGAAAGAACTAGTAAAATGCAAGGGGATTTATCACGTACATTAATTACTCCTGCAAATGCATTAAGAATATTACAGCAACAATTTACATTACTTTCAAGAGCGGTAGGAAACATGTTTATACCAGCTATAATGGCTATTATACCTTATGTTACTGCTACAGTACAAATATTAACACAACTAGCTCAAAGCATAGCTAATTTCTTTGGATTTTCAATACCTACAATAGATTATAGTAGTTTAGATGGCGTTAGTTCAGGCATGGGTGATATAGAAGATAGTGCTGAAGGAGCTGCCAAAAAAACAAAAGGAATGTTAGCTAGTATTGATGAAATAAATTTAATTGAAAGTAAAAGTGGTTCTGGTAGTGGTTCTGACGGAATGACAGGTGGAGGTTTGGGATTAGAACTTCCAAACTATGATGCTTTAGAAGGATTATCTTCGAAAACAAAAGAAATAGCAGATAAAATTAAAAATACAATATCAAGTGTTATAGAAATATTTGAAAAATTCAAACCTATATTAATAGGAATAGGTGCTGGAATAGCAGCAGCTTTCATTGCAACTAAAATAGGTGCATTTACAAAAATATTATCTACAGGATTAACAGGGGTACAAAAATATGCAATAGGCGCAGCTTTATTGTATGGCGGTATGGTAATAGTAGGGAGTGCATTTTATGATTTAGGAAAAGGAACTAGAAATTTAGGAAATGCTTTATTAATGTCTATACCAGCTTTTATAGCTATAACAGCAGCGATAGCGATAATGACTGGTGGAATTAGTTTGGTTATAGTCGGAATAGGTGCAGCTATAACTGGTGCAGTTGCATTAGTAGCTTTATTTATGGGACAATCAGCTAAACTAAAAGAAACTGTGGAAAAAAACGCTTATGGTAGTTTAAAGTTATCAGCAGAACAATTAGATTCTTTATCTGATTCCGTTGGAAAAAATATAAATTTACAAAGTGATAAGATAAAAAAATATTCTGAAAGTATGAATAGTTTAAAGGATAAATTTGATGATTCTATAGATACTATGGAAAAATACGGATTAATGTATGGTACTTTAGGACAAATAATTACAGAAAAAGAAGGTCCAAATATAATTTCTGGAATAAAAACTTTAGCTGATAATACTAAAAATATTATAAAAGAAGGTACAGAAAGTTCTTTGTATTTATGGAGTGAAAATTTCAAAGGAATAACAAGTATAACAAAAGAGGAACAAAATAATATATTAAAAAATATATTTGACATAGGTCAAGTTCAGCAAAAAGAAATAGATTCTACTCAAAGTAATATAACTAAAACTTATGATAATGCAATAAAAACACGTGGTTATTTAACTGATGATGAATATAATTATATTTCCGAACAATTGACTAAACTTCAAGAACTTACAAATAAAGAAATGCAAAAAAGTGCTGCAAATAACGAGATAGCTAGGAGAGTAATGAACGATACGTCTGCCAAACTTTCAAAAGAAGGTATGGATGCAATACTTAAAACAGTTACAGAAGGTGAAACTAATACAGCTAACAAAGCATACGAAATAAAAAACACTTCTTATATTAATGCAAAGGCATTGACAGATCAATATATTTCAACTGGTAAAATGAGTCAAGCACAAGCAAATGTTGAATTAGAAAAAATGTATAAAGTAGCTGATGAAAAATATTTAATTGATATGGCAACTAAAAATAAAAATGCTTTAGAATTATTATATGGACTTGAAAATAAAATACGTACAGAAAAACAAACTACATTAGATAACATTAAAGATAAAAATTCCCAAGAATATCAATTGACAGTAAAAAAATATGATGATATGCTTAAAGGTATAACTGATATATCTGGATCTATATCAGCTAAAGCAGCAGAAATAGGATCTAGTGCCGGAAGTAGTTTGTCTAACGCTTTTAAAGATAACGTTAAATTTGAATATTCAAAATTTCCTACATTACAAGCGGCTATAAGTTTTACATCTCAACCAGATAATCAATACAAAGCAGCACAAGCTATGGGGTTACAAGGAATACCAAAAATGAGTTTTTCAGCTTTTTATGCTAATGGTGGTTTCCCAGAAATGGGGCAAATGTTTATGGCTAATGAAGCCGGACCTGAAATGGTTGGTAGAATAGGAAATAGGACAGCAGTAGTAAATAATGACCAAATAGTAGAAGCAGTTGCATCTGGAGTATCTAGAGCAATTAGTGGTATGATGAGCGGTAATAGTAATCAACCTATTATAATTAAAATCGGTGATGAAACAGTATATAACGGAGTTGCTAAAAATATAAGCAGTAAGAATAACCAATACGGATATTCGGTAGTGGAGGTGTAATATGGCATTTAACGGATATTGGATAAAGATAGGCGGTAATAACTTTACTGCCCCATCTCCATCAGAATATAGTCTTAGTAAAACAATAATGGATTTAAGTGCAGAGAGAGTTGCAAGTGGAGTATTGCACAGAGAAATCGCACCTCATACTCCCTATAAAATATTTTTGAAATTCCCGCCAATGAAAGCATCACAATGGGCTACGTATTTTGCAATATTAGATAGCAATTCATTCGGCGTAGAATTTTGGGATATAAATACTCAAACTTATAAAACTGCTACAATGTATCATAACGAATTGATACCAAAAGAATTAAACTTAGGTACAGGAGAAAAATATATAGATTCGATAGAATTTAACTTAATAGAATATTAAATAAAAAGAGAGGGGCAATGGATATGTATAATATATCGAGTGAAGCAAAAGCAAAACTTTTGCAAGATTCAGTTATTAAAAGAGCATATATTTCTATTGTTCCTTTATCTGCTGAGAATGCTATAATAATAGATGAAACTAACAGACTTCAAGAGTTAAGTATAGAAGATTTTATATATGGTAAAGATGTAGTTGGAGGAACAATAGCAAAAAAATGTACAGCAAAATTTTTGAATTTAGATGAAGAATTTGATTTAGAAAATAGAGAAATAGATGTATTTATAGGAATAGAAATATCTATAGGAAATGTTGAATATATACCCTATGGTAGATTTATAATTAATAACCCACCAACTAACAAAACAGTATCATCTACCACTAGTATTGAAGCTCTTGATTACATGATTAAATTCAACAAAGAATATGAAGATACATTAGTGTACCCTTGTACATTAAAAGATGTTTTAAACTCTATTTGCACTCAATGTGAAGTGGTTATGAATAATATTACATTCGTTAATGATGACTTTATAGTGGAAAACAATCAATTTGTCGGTGGAGAAACTTGCAGAAATGTATTGAATGCAATTTCTCAATTAGCAGGAGGTTACTCACATATAGGTAGAAATAATGAATTATATATAATAAGTTTAAGTTCTAGTTTTATAGAATCAGAAATTATAGATAATAATCAATATTTTGAATTAGAAAAAGGATTACAATATGGACCTGTAAATACAGTAATTTTGAGAAACAGTCAAGTAGAAGGTGAAAATGTAACTTTAATAGATGAAGAAAGTATAACTATAAATGGTATAAACGAACTAGTTATAGCAGATAATCCTTTTGCATATACACAAATAAAAAGAACCGAGTTAATAACAGCTTTGTTTAATGCTATTAATGGTTTTAAATATATACCATTTAAATTCAAATATATAACAAGACCGTACTTAGATCCATTTGATAAAATAACAATCAAAGACATGCAAGGAAATAACTTTGACACGTATTTATTTAATCATAGTATAAAATATAATGGCGGATTGAGTGGTAATATAGAAACATCTGCTATGACAAGAACAGAAACAAAATATCAATTCATACCTCCTTTAAAAAAATCATTGATTAGTGCAGAAATAAAAGTAGACAAAGCATTAGGTCAAATAAGTTTAATAGCAACAGAACAAACTTCACAAAGTGGTAAAGTATCGCAAATAATAATAGATGCTGGAAAAATAACTTCCAGAGTTGAAAGTGTAGAAACAGATTTAAATTATCCCGAAACAGGTTTAAAGACTAGAACTAACAATTTAGAGGAAGCTGTTACAGGAATAACTAATACATTAAAAGAAACTGGTGGCTTAAACTTATGGATTGATGCAGTGTTTTTATTTGGTGGAGAACCTTGGATTGGAGATAGTTTTACAGATACAACTAATACAGATATAGTAGATAATACAAAATCTAAAAATGCAATATATTGTCAAAATAAAACTTGGTCACAGATAATTCAACTTAAAAACGGATTTTATACTAATTCATTTTTACATAAAAAACTATTACCTTTGGCAAATGTTACAGTAGATATAAATGGAATTTCGGTATCTTTAACTTCAGAAAACTGGAAACAAGAGATACTTACGTTCGAAGTAACTGATAGAAGTGCTACTATAACTATAACATCAGATAGTATAAATTCTGCTTACATATCCGATTTAATGCTAAACTCTGGTGATAGTATTCAAGTGTGGGGACTAAATCAAAACGAAACCTACACAGATACGGTTAAAATTGGAAAAGGAATGACAATTGATGCAACTGGGGTTAATACACAGTTAGTAGCTGGAGCAGATGGGATTAGAGTTAAAAATAAAACGACAGGACTTACGGTAACTGATTTAACAGATAAAGGTGTAGCAACAGAAGATTTACAATCTAATACAGCAACGATATCAAGGCTATTAATTCAAAATATAAACGGTCAAGTAATTTTCAATAACATAGGAGGTGTTTGATTATGGGTATATCAGCAGTATCTGCTCCGCTTAATAACGGAGTAGGAAATGTAAGAGCAACTATGCAGTATTCATATAGTCAAAACACAATAAATCGCACTACAACAGTAGTGATTTCAAGTTATCTTTTAGGTACACAAGGAATAGATGGCATGGTAATTGATTTTGCAGATATTAATTATTTTTTGCAAACTTTAACTATTGGAAGTTCTAGTGTAATTAGATTTAATGCAACAAATAACATATTAGATGAATTCGTTAGCACATTTATAGGTTCGTATTCAAGAACATTTCAGCACGATGCTAGTGGGTATTTAGGAAATGTATACATTGGAATTACGAGCAATTGTAATAGTACATCTGTTGGAACTACTCTAAATATTCCTAATATATATGTACAACCAGGTCCAGCTACCATTGCGTGGATGGATAACTTTACTGTAATAGATGCAATAAACGTGGGTATAAATAATCCAGGAAATTATGAAATAAGCGCTTATTTATATATAAATGGCGTACCAGATGTAGTTACTAAAAGTAACATAGTTGGGACTTTTACTTGGTACTTTACGCTAGCGGAAATAGATGCAATTTTTAACGCTATGGGAGATAATACTAGTTGTAGTTTTCAAATATTTTTAGTTAGTACAGAAATTACATCGAGCAGTGGGACTTGCTACAAACCAACGCCGAGTCAAGTTAATTTAAGTAATCCGACATTTAATGTCGGTGAAGAAAGAATTATAAATTCTGGTAGAGGAACTACAGATTTTAGACACACAATTTCTATGGAGTTTATGTCTTTAGATGTAATTATAGCCGAAAATGTGAACGCATCTTATGTGTGGGACACTGCATTTAACAATTATTTATATAATGTAATGACAGCTCTTAAAACTAATTGGGGAGCAATAGTTCAAAAAACGTATTATGGAAGTAATCTAATTGGACAAACATACGCAAATTTTACTGCGAATATCACAGACGCAAATCCTACGTTTACAGATTTCACTTATATAGATACAAACGTTAAAACGATAGCATTAACAGATAGTGATTTAAAAATAATAAAAGGTTACTCTAATATAAAAGCAACAGTAAGTGTACTTAATAAAGCGAGTGCAATTAAAGGTGCTACAATGATAGGTGGGAAATATACATTTAAAAATGGTACAAAACCACAAATAGATGCAAATTACTCAGATACATTACCAGTAGATATAACTATGGATGGTGTAAATAATAGCACATTAGAAATTTACGCAACAGATAGTCGACAAAATAGTACAAAGGCGGCTATATTAGTTAGTACAGCAAATTTCTTAGAATATAATCCGATAAATATTTTATTAGGAACAGTAGCGAGAGGCATTGCTGGAACAGGAACTGCTGTAACATTAACCTTTAATGGCACAATTTGGAACAAAACATTTGGTACAGTTATGAATAGTATAAAAACTTGTTCATACAAATATAAACAAACAACAGATATTGAATGGATTACTGGAACATCAGTTTTAACACCAGTATTAAGTGGAGATACATACTCATGTTCTGCTAGTATTAAAGGAGATTTAGAAGCGGCTGGGTTTGATACTGCATACTCTTATGATATTCAGATATTAATAAGTGACCAATTAACAGACAATTTTCTTGTTCCGTATAATATAACGTTGCAGTCAGCAACACCTCAATTAGCATTTGGAATAGGTGAAGGCGTTTGTGCTGGCGGTTTCTATGATGTTGCTGAAGGTGGCGCATTACAAGTAAAAGGTAAACAAGTAGCCACTAGAAAAGGTTGTGCTGTCTATAATGGTTTTATTACAACAGAATTTACAACTACATATGCAACTTACACAGATGTTTATGGAGCGAGTTGCTCTATAACTACTTATGGAGAAAGTTTAAAAATAGCTGTAGCTTTACCGTTCGCAGTAAATACAAGAACAGCTACTATTGCAGTTAGAGTTAATAATGTAGATTATGCAGTTATAACTACGAATTCATCGAGTTATATGGGTTTAACTGGTGCGATTATTATAACTGGTTTGCCTGCAGGCACATATACAATACAACTTAGAATGAGAGTTCAGGTTGCAGGCGATATTGGATATATAAGCCCATATAAAACTTTAAGTATAGATGCTTTAGAAGTGTAAAAGAGAAAAAATAATTTAAAATTTGTAACAATTTAATAAATATGGTATAATTAAAGTAAGGCAGTAGTAAAAACTGCCTTTAATTTTAAAAAAGGAGGAAAATAAAATGACAATAAATAATTACGATATAAGTGTTAATTTTAAAGATAAAAAAGTGATCTATCCAGATATGATTTTCATACAAAATGATAATTTATCTACACAATTAACATTTACATTCGCAGATGAGATCGCAAATGGTCAAAGTGTTAAAATGATATTTAAAATTGGTAGTTCAGATGGTATTCCGATTCTATTAACAGTTACAGACAAAAAAGCAGTATATACAGTAGTTAAAGAATTATTGACTGTTAGTGGATATGCTACTATAAGTTTAACTTTGATAGAAGGTGAAAAAACATTAACAAATCCTTACTACATAGAAAATATAATTGTAAAAGCACAACTTAACGATAATGGGGTATTAACACCAGAAGACATATCTTTAGTTAATCAGTTTATAGCAATTTTAAATGTTGAAACTGCTAAAACTGAATTAGCAACATTAAACGCTGAAACAGCTACTACAAATGCAAATGATTCAGCTGCAAATGCAGATGTATCAGCAGAAAATGCTAATGAGGCAGCGGTAAATGCACAGACCGAAGCTGATGCATTAGAAACTGTATTGCTTTCAAAAGCTGATAAATTAGAAACATACACAAAACCAGAGGTAGATATTATAGCAGAAACTAAAGAACCTTTAATAGGTTATACTCCAGAAGATGCTTCTAAAAAAGGATTTAACTTTGGTTATGCTGGTTTGGATGCGAATGGTAAAATAATATTAACACAATTACCAGATAGCATGTTCGGACAACTTAAATACGAAGGTATTTATGATGTATCTACAGGATCATATCCAGTTGATGGAGTTAAAGGACAATATTATATAGCAAGTAGTAATGGAGTTATTGAAACAGTAGATTTCAAAATAGGTGACTGGTTAGTTTATAACGGATCAGTTTGGGACAAGATAGATAATACCGATGCAGTATCAAGTATTAATGGTAAAATAGGTAATGTAGTTTTAACAACAGATGACATCGCAGATTCTACAGATAAAAGATATGTAACTGAGCTAGAAAAGGCTAAAATAGCAAACAGTTTAATTGCAGTAACACATGATAACACATTGAGTGGTAGTGGCACAATAGCGGACCCACTAAAGGTTGTTAAAAATGAAGTTATATTGCCAGATTATGCTACTTGGAAAGCAATGTATGATGCAGACACTTTAGATGCAAATGTTGAATATTCTTGGGAGTTGATGTTATGAGTAAATCTTCAAAAGGTAATTTTTACTATAGTGGAAGAACTAAAGGTAATTTCAGATATGGAGGACGTTCTCATGGCAGAAATTTATATTTCAGAGAGAACATTAAAACAGCAACTGGAACCGACATAGTAATTACACCTCGTGCATATAAGAATGAAATATTAAATTCAGATTTTATAAATACAACTGGTTATACTGCTATAACTGGTACTACAATAGCAGTTACTTCAAATGTTTTAACAGCAACAGGCAACGGAGGTTCTACAGCAATATCAGTAGACAACATACTTAAAATGCCTTGTATAAGTTCAAACAAATTAGCAATAAGAATGAGAGCAAGAGTTGTAGGTACAGATAGTGCAAAAATAAGATATGAACTTTACGGAACAACGAGTGGTGGAAAACAAGTTGACTTTAAAATAACACCAGTAGATGGAACTTGGTATGATTATTTTATAATAAGTGATTTTGCAAGTTTAGTTGGTGATTTAAGAATAAGATTTCAATCAATATATAATAATACCACAGTGCAAAACGGTAAAAAATTAGAAATTAGTAAAATAATAGTAATTAATTTAACACAAGTTTTTGGAGCAGGATTGGAGCCTATTTCTTCTTGGTGTGATACAAACATCACATACGACGATACATGGGCAGTTGATAACTACAATGAAACTGGAACTAAAAGAGATACAGGTAAAATTACTAGGGTAGAAGGTGCTAGTACACAAGTAGTAACAGTGCAAGGGAAGAATTATGTTAGACAAAAATTATTACCTATAACAACAGTTGGGATAACTGTAACTTATGATAGTTTAACCGATGAGTATATAATAAATGGAACATCTACAGCAGGTGTAGATATTTATTTATTACCAAATCCTACATATCAGTTTAATTTATCACTAAATCAAACATGTTCGTTATCTATTTGGAAAATAAGTGGTACAAATTCAGGCACGATTCAACTTGCAGGATATAACTTATATGATGATTTAAGTGGGGGTTCGTGGGGTGTTTCTGTAGCATTATTAACAGGAGATACTTACAAAACTAATTTATACACTGCAATTAAAGCTGGTCAAATAGGTAAAATTAGAATTAACATTCAATCAGGTATAACTTATACTAATTTAAGAGTTAGATTTCAAGTAGAAAAAGGAATTGCTACTTCTTGGGAGAGATTCATCCCAAACTCACCTAGTCCAGACTATATAAGCCCTATAAACAGTAGTGCAGATAATGGACTAACAATACGTAGCACAAATGGAGTAGACACAAGTGATAAAGTAGTAACACTACCTGCTAATGCAAGACTACCTAGTCTACCTAATGAGGTAATGGACACAATAGAGCCTATAAGTGGAGTTATGAATTATGTACAAAGAGTGGGTAGAGTTATACTAAATGGGAGTGAGAGTTGGAGTCTAAGAACAGACATTACAAATACAAATACTTCAGTTTTTGCATTACCATTCGTATCTTTAAACAATACTGGTTTTTGTAATAAGTTTAAATTAAGAACATCAAACATTGATGAGGAATATTTTAGAATGCTAAGTAGTTTTAGCAATATGAATATAAGTGTTTTTAAAACGCAATTAACAGCACAAACAGCAGTTGCGTTTAAAACATGGTTAGCAAGTAACAATGTAACAGTAGACTATGAACCCACTACACCTATATACACACCTATGAGTGATATAAACATAGAAACATACCCTAGTAACACTATAACAAGTTTAAGCAGTGTTAAGCCGAGTTTGACAGTTAAATATTTAGAAAAATAAATTTTAGTAAAAATAGTTAGAAATTCAAAAGTTTAACTATTTTTATTTACTTTATTGACATTTAATGGTATAATTATAGTAAGGGAAGTGATTAATATGGAATTAATGAACATTATTTTGCCTGTACTTATCGTTATTATACCATTGATAATAGGTAAAAAATTTAGAGAATTAGCATATACTTTGTTCTTGGAAGCAGAGAAAATATTTAAAATCAACAATTCTGGTAAAGAAAAGTTTGATTATGTAGTTGAAAAAGTTTACGAAAAATTACCTGTACTTAAAATACTTATACCAAAAGTATTTCTAGAAAAATATATTCAGTATCTATTTGATACAATAAAGGATTTGCTTGATGATGGCAAAATAGGTAAATAAAAGGTGGTACAAATGATGAGTGAAGCAATAGCAGTGATTTTAGGAATAATGGGTTTTTTTGGTTTAACATTCGCAGTAGAGAGACTGCCAATTAAAATAGCTCCGTTGAGTTGGATAAAGAAATTTTTAACTACTGATTTAGAAAATAAGGTAGATTCTATAAAAAACGAAGTTATAGAATGTCAATCTCAAATATGTGTTGTTGATGCTAAAGTAGATTTAAATGAAGTAGATAGAATAAAACAAGAAATACTTACTTTTAGATTATTAATAAAAAGTCCTAGAAATACTAGAATGTTGGATTTTCAACATATATTCCAACTATATGATAAATATCATAAAATGGGTGGAAATTCGGTAGTTGATATAGCAATTGAAGAAATAAGAGAGGTTTATAAAACATTGTTTAAGGAGTGAAAAATAAAATGAACGAAACAGATGCACAAAGAGAAGAACGTTGGCAAGCAGAGTCCGATGTTTGGACTTTAACAAAATATGGCGAAATCGCTAAAGATGAAAAAAGATTAAAAAAGCTCTAGAGTATGTAAATAAACAAAAAGAAGTTTTAAATACTGTGATAGAAAGTTTTGATGATTAAAAGGAGTGATTCAATTGTCTAAAATATTTTTAAGTCCAAGCCAACAAGAAAAAAACGTTGGTGTTGGTAATTATGGAACAGAAGAATTTATGATGAATTTACTAGCTGATGTAGTTCAAAGAGAATTATTAAAACATAAAAATATAGAAATACTAAGAAATAAAACAACCGATGATGCTAATGCAATAATAAGATCAAGTAATAACTTTAAAGCAGATATACATTTAGCTTTACATAGTAATGCTTTCAAAGGTCAAACTCAGGGTTGTGAAGTTTTTGCTTACTTAAATGGAGTTATGAATGATAGTGTTAGATTGTCTAATAGAATTTATTCAGAATTAGAACCTTTAACTCCTAGTAAAGATAGAGGAGTAAAAGATGGAAGACACTTATTCGAAGTAGGTGACCAAATCAACGCTATATCTTCTTTGATAGAAGTGGGTTTCCACGATAACTGGACTGATGCGTCTTTTATAATTGCAAATATTGAAAAAATAGGACAAGCAATAGTTAAAGGTGTTTTAGATTATTTGATAATAGACAAAAAAACAGATGTATCTTTAATACAAAACGTTGTAGAAACTCCAGTTAAAATCATTAAAGAAATAGTGTATGTAAACGTTGATGTTCCAGGACCAGAGAGAATTGTCAAAGTAGAAGTACCAGGTCCAGAAAGAATAGTTACTGAAACTGTTACGGTAAAAGTAGATGTACCAGGTCCGATAGAAATTAAATACGTAGATAAAATAGTTATGAGAGAACCGACATCATCTGAATGTTTCGGTATCATATTAACAAATATAGCAAATAAATTCAAGAAGGGATAAGTCCCTTCTTTTTTATATGTCGCAGTAATGTCGCAGTAATGTCGTAGTACATAGTAATTAGTTTACTACCATATTTAATATATTATATCTAACTAAAAATTTAGAAGGAGTGATAAATATGAAACGGAATGATCCAAAAAAGAAAACTGTCAAAGAACGGTTATTTAATTATTATGGTGAAATTTGTTTTGTATGTGAAAAGAAAATGAATCGAAAATATTTACAACTCCATCACATAATCAAATTTCAGCACAGTCGAACAACTACTTTCGAAGATAGCTCACTTGTTTGTGAAAAATGCCATCATAATATAAACTTACAAGAACGGATAAACAAAACTGAATATAACAGAATAAATCAACAAATTAGAGATTATAAAAATAGAGAGGTTTAATAACCTCTCTATTGATTTTCTAATTATTCTATTTTTAAGTTTATTTTCTCTATTTCCATTTCATACATACTAATTGCTTTTACGTTAGATTCCCAATTTGTTTTATTAGTTTCACCTTTTAATGTTTGAACTGCTTTATAAAATTTACTATGCATATCACACAAATGATTTAGTTTCTTATCTTTTTCAATTTCTTGTTGTTTTTTAAGTTCTCTCTCGTTCTGTAGTCGTTTTAAAGCAACTTTATCTACTGGGGTATATAAGTTAATGCTTAAACTAAAATCGTAATTAATTCGAGCAATAGCATCCTTAAAATCTATATTGAATAATGCTTGAACCATTGCAATTATATCAGCAGATTTGCCGACAAGAAAAGCAGTGGCAAGTGTTAGTTCGAGCATACACTTTCATGGAAGCGTTTTTATCTTTATGAAACGGACAGATTATGAATCCACTACGGTTTATATCTATCGCATATTTATTACAAATGTCAGTTATTGACACTAAACTTTTTATTTCTTCTACCATAATTCCTCTCACATATCCAAACGGATATTTCACTATGTTCTTTAGTACATTTTCCTGCTATCTCTTTAATCAGTATTACTTTATCACATTTATTACAACATCTAGCACAAATTTCTCTCTTGTATATAGTTTCCATATAAAAACCCCCACAATAAAAAATGAGAGAAAGGTCACACCTCGAAAATATTTCAAGATATAACCTTCACCTCCTAACTAATTTATTGGTTTCATTATATCACTAACTGATTATAAATGCAATAGTTTTATGTCACAAGCATGGAAACTTTCTCTAAAAATGTTATTTTTTATGATTGTATATCCATGATATGTCTTTTTTGATCCAGGCGAAATAGCATCTATAGTAAATACTCTACCTTTATTTACCACTTGATCCTTTACTTTAAAATTATCAACATAATAGCTTACTAAATCCACGTATTTATCAACCGTACTTTTTTCTTTAACTTTACGAAAAATTTTAATTCCATTGTTTTTTGCTAAATCACACAAATACTTAGAAGTTGAACATCTGCTACCAACAGTTTTGTATATGTCTTTTATAGTATTTCCATCTTTAAGTAGTTTTAAACAAATTTCTTCACTAGGTAGCAATCTTTTGTATGCCATATAATTACCCCCCTTATGATAATATACCTAATTTTACAATAAATAATAAAAATACATAAATTACCATAGGTGCAATTACATAATATGATACTATTATAGTTACACTAAGTATTGTTAAAAATCGAAATATAATATTTGTAGCTGTATATTTTTTAGAATTAAGTAATTCATGCACTAAATTATTTCTAGCAATTAATTCTCTTTCAATGTTAGATGTATATGTAAGTAAATCTTTTATACATTTATTTTCAATCATTTTTGCATCATACATACGACCTTTTTCCCATCTTAATTTAATTTTTAATATCTCTTTTGATTCTTCAATATTTCTCATAATTATTTTCCCCCTTACAAAAAATTAACTATTACAAAATTTGTCCTAAATTAAAAAATTTATGAAACGGATGACATACAATTTTGAATGTTTTATCTTCTAATATTATTCCTCTAGATTTTTTAACTATATCAAAACTAAAATTAGATTCTATTTGATTGTAATTAAATATTATATAATTATCTTTTCTTTTTATTTTCAAGTAATAAGGATCTAATTGCAATAAATTTTCCCAATCATCGTTATTTTTTATAAATTCTATTAATTTTAACATTTAGTATTCAACTCCTTTATTATTTTATCTTTGAATTTCAATTCTTTTTTTAAAAAAAGTAATTCGTTTTTTAAAATCACTTTTTCTCTATCCGAATCAATTAATTGTCTTTTTAATTCTTTAACTAAATAACTTTCGTTTGAATTTGAAATCATATTTATCCCTCCTTTTAATAACCTTTATTTATCCCAATTATCTATTTCAACATCAAATCCAAATTTTTGTAATAACTCAGTTGAATATTTATGTGTATCTCTACCAGTACCGTCCTTATTTTTACCATAAAATGTATGTGTAGATAAATATTTATTATGATCCCAATAATTTTTTTCAGTTTCTTCTGTTACTTTTATTGGTCTTATCCATGCTGAATGGGGACTTATTTCTTGTCCTTCTCCACTAAATCTTCCATCCGAAAAATCTATATAATAATTTGGATTATTGCATATTTTAGAATATTCTTCTAATTCTGGCCAATTTTTAATTAATTTCATATTTATTCACCTTCCTATCTTATCCACTTTGGATAATTAAAACTATCCGGACCTTTAACACTATATTTTGAATAACATCTTAATTTATGTAAAAAATAATTACCAAATTCTTTTATTTCATCATCACTTAAATTATAAAAATTCTTTATTACACTTAATGTATTAGTTATTTTATTACCAAATACAAAAACATTTTGTTTTAAATTATTCATATATACTATATCAATTACAAATTCTTGATTATCTATTTTAAAATATATTGTATTTATCTGCCAATTTGGTAAATTTCTTTGATATTTCTTTTTTATAATTGTTAATGTTTTCATTATTAATTTACCCCCTTATGATTTTCCCATCAACTATTTTTTTACCTGTTTCAGTTCTAGGATTATATATTTTCCCACCTGACTTTAGTGTTCTTCTTTTCTTTAAAAAATGTTGTAATTTCATTATAGTTTTATAACAATTCTTATCGTTAAAAGTTTCAAATTCAATTAAATGCATTAAGTCGTTGATTCTATCTTCACAATCTTTGATTACTTCAATATTTGATTTAGATAAATCCATCAAACTATAATTTACTGACTTGTTTTCATTTATTACATTCATTTTAAACCTACTTTCTAGTTATTTTATATAAAACCCAAAATAACAATAATAATAACCACCAACCAGCAGTTGCAAATATCATAAATAAATTAAATATTAAAAATATTAAAAATCCCATTATTTTACACCCTTTCAAAATAATCTTCTATTTCAGATTCTCTAAAAATTGTTTTTGTTATTGCATATGCTACCATTTTACTACATTTTTTCTTGCCAGTTAAAATTAAACTTATCCAGTTTTCAGATACTCCTACGATTTCAGCCATTTCTTTTTGAGTAATATTTAAATCTAATTGAATATTTTTCTTTATTTTATACACTTAAATCACCATCTTTCTATATAAATTTTATATAATTACTCTCTATCTCATATATTTTTCCATTTTCATCTTCTACTAAAGCATACATAAATGCTTCCATATCTTCTATGCCACCATTTATTCTAGTATTAGCCATCATTTGTTCCCAAGTATGAAACCAGCCTATTTTAATTTCTTGATTATGTTTATATTCAACTTTTCTTAACTTATCTCTTTCCACAAAATCACCATCTTTCCCTAACTCAGTTAGATTATATCACAAAAAAATATAAAAAGCAATAGTTTTTATTAAAAAACTATATAATCTTTATAAATTCTTTATTTAAGAACTTAAATTCCTTTTCTTCGCCACGTTCGTTTAATAAAACTACGTTATAATGTTTAATATGTGTATTATCTAAGTTTTCGTTCATGTTATTATATGATATGCTTATCAGAGTTCCTTTATACAATAAATCGCAATAATTTATCTCTACTTTAAACATTTTCATAATTATTCCATCTCTTTTATTAAATTATCATATAATTTTTCAACTGTACTCAAATCTATGTTTTTACCTTTTTCATCTTGTATATCACCTTTTTTATATTTTCTACCATAATCTATTTCGTATAACCACCAACTTAATGTGTAATTATTACCAAACATATCATTTAACAAATCTACAACTAAATCTTCGTGCATTATACATATACTACCTGCGTTACAAAAATCATTTAAAATATTATCAGTAGAATTTCTAAATAATTTATTAATTTGAGTTTGTAAATCATCGGTTTCTTTAAGTCTGTTTATTATTTTTACAAATTTTTCTTTACTTATCATATTTTTACCTCTTTTTCATCTAAATATGTAGCTTGCATATCTGCTATATGTGTATGCAATGCAAGTGGATATTGTTCAAATGCTAAACCTAGATCATAACATCCGCCTCTAACACTATCATCAAATCCACCCATATGCCATCTAATAGCCATCGATTCTTCTCTAGTTAATCTCATGAATCCACTAATGATATAAACTGATTTTTCTCCGTGACCATAAGGTAATTTGTTTTCTACTGTGTAATAAGGTACTTTTTCCCATTGACCAGTAATTTCATTTTTAGAATTTCTCATTTCTATTTTATAGTAGTTATTTTTACACAAATCATGTAGTAATGATACTATTGCTTTAGTTTCATCAGTGGCATCAGCAACGGATTTGCATAATCTTTCATATACATTAATGCTATGTTCTACTAATCCACTTGCATGTGATCCATGAAATTTTGTACTAGCTGGTGCTATAAAGAAATCAGTTGATAATAACCATTCTAATAATTTATCTGCACCTTCTCTTTTAATATTTGCATTGTATATTTCTATAAATTTATTTTTCATGTTTTTCCTCCATTACATGTTAAACATTTTCTATTTCCATCTCTCATTATTGCATAATAATGAAAATTATGTTTACACAAAATTTTACTTTCAATTCTAAAAAAAGCCCATAATAAATATGCTAAATTTTCTCTCATATTATTTAGCCTCATATTCTTCTGATTTTATTTTCTCATGAGTAGTGATAGTTTTAATATCTTTAGTTTCCATTTTAATAGTATATTCTCCCCAATTATTATCAAAGCAAGCACATAAAAATTTTTTATCTTCTATATATTGAATTATATAACCATTAACAATATCTCCTATTTCAATTAATTCTACCATATCAAAACTTGATTTAGTTATAGATAAATTCTCAATACTTTTTCTAATTTCAAATTCTGTTTCTATATATTTATCCATAAATCTAAATGTTATAGATTCTCCTTTACCATCAGTACATTTAAATATGCAAGATATTTTTCTAATATACCCATCACATGTTCTTATATACATTCCTTTTTCATATTCTTCATTCATTTTTTCTCCTTTTCTATCTTCTATTTATAATGCTATTTCCTGCATCTACATTTCCAGTTACAATACCACAATTAACTGAATTATCTGCATCCACATTGCCTATGATATCTCCACAGTTTACAGAGTTTCCTGCATCTACATTTCCTTTAACATTTCCTTTAACTGTTACTGCTGCATTACATTTCAAACTTGCTAAATCTCCCTCAAATACAACTTCGACTATTCCAGATAAATCTTTAGTAATTATTTTTCCATTTACCTTTATTGTATTATTACTTATAGATATATTATTACCATCGCACTCAAAAGAATCCCCATTAATTATTATTCTATTCATTTTTTATCACCATATTCCTTTCCATAATTTCCATCTCTAACTAAAATCCAATTTTCATTTGGTTCTTCACCACAATTAGGACAATCTAATTTTAATAAATTTTCTACTTTTTCTACTTTTTTAGTTGTAAATAATAAATGCCCACATTTACTACAACTAAATACAAAATCTGGTTTATTCATATTTATTCCCCCAATTGTTTCATTATATTATCGAAACATTTATTAACATGTTCTATTCTTATTTTATTACATCTTTCACACCAATTTGGATTAATTTTTTTATCAACTTCATTTTCACATTTTCTTTCGAAATTCCCAAATCCTATACATTTTTTCATATTAACCCCCCACTATTTTTAATGCATCCTCTACTGATCTAGCAGTTCCACTAAGTGCATTTGTTTCTTTCATTACTTTTAAGAAATTTATTTGTTCTGGTCTTAATTTACCATCATCATCTTTACATTCTATATAAAATGCTTTTCCATCAGATATTCTATGCCCACTCAAATCAGAATAACCAGTTGGAACTCCAGTTGTAAACGGTCTTGGATCTTTTATAGTTATAGAACCATCTTCATGATAAATTATTTTATTTCCAGTCCAACCTTTACCCACGTTTACACGAAACACCATTCCTATTTTAGAGAGTTCTATTCTAATACGTTGTTGTATGCTATGTTCGGATTCACTCATAATTTTTCACCACACATAGGACAATAATTTATTTTATAACCAAAACCTATCGATGTACCCCATAAAGTTTTCACACTATTAATAATTCTATCTTCATCTATATAACTTCTATATTCAAAATTTAGTTTATTTTTATCACTTTTATAATTTCCACATGCAATTTCTAAATTATTTTTACAATGTTTACATTCTTCACTCATTCTTCTACCGCCTTTACTTCTGATATAATTTTTACATGTTTACCTCTAACTTTTTTAAATATAACATGTTTTTCATCATATTCCGTTACTAAATAAGTTACTCTAGATATACGTTTAGTAAATGTTATACCTTTTTCGTTAATTATTATTTTTTCTTCACCTATAATCATGATCTGCCACCGTTATATTCTATATACGATTTATCCATATTTTTTAAGCATTTCAATCTTATAAAATACAAAAAATATCTACCTATCAAACCACAATGAAATCTAGCACTCATATATCTATTGAAATTAATAAAACCAGGATTATTTTTATATCTCTTATATCTATAAAACATTAACCTTTTTTCTTTCATCTCTTTTTTGCCTCCCTAGCTTTCATAATTGTTTTTGCATAAAAATGTGGTGATTTATAGCCTCTCTCTTTTGCTAATGCTATCAATCCAGCTTCATCTTTAGTCATACCTATTTCTTTTCTCTTATCTTTGCGTTCAATTTCAGTTATTTTTTCAAGTTCTGCTTTCTTTTCTTCTTCGATTTGCCCACGTGTTTTACCATTATTAAATCCACAATACGGACATATAGGATTTACTCCTTTATAGCATCTATAACAATTAGTACATTGTCTTACTAAAATATCTGGTTCTGCATCACGATTTTTGCATTTAACTTTACCAACTAAACTCCACTCACGTTTCTCTGTTGGCATACCATGTCTAAAAGCATTTCCTACAAAATCTAATATTAATGCACGTTTTCCCTCTTTACCACGCAAGCATCTCATTGATTGTTGGATATATAGTGCTAGTGATTGTGTTGGTCTTAAAAGTAATATACAATCACAATCTGGAACATCAAATCCAAAACTTATTAAATCGCAATTACATAGTATTTGTATTTTACCGTTTTTAAAGTCCTCTATGATTCTCTCACGTTCTTTTTTAGGCGTTTTTGCATCTATGCTACTACTTGTATACCCAGCATCATTAAACGTGTTAGAAACTTGTTCTGCGTGCTTAACTGATGTACAATATGCAATGGTACGTTTTTTATCGGCGTATTGTTTAAAATATTTAAGAACATCACCATAAATTTTAGGATTGCTCATTATTTTGTCTAGTTCATCACTTGCAAAATCTCCACCACGCATAGAAATTCTTTGTGTATCAATTATTGTCTTTGGAGCGTACATATCATAATGGCATAAATTACCACGTTTAATTAATTCTTCTGCTGTAATATCTTCTACTATAAAATCAAATACATTTCCCATAGGTTCTCCAGATAAACGAATCGGTGTCGCACTTAAACCTATTACATAAGCATTTGGATAAGCATTAAGTACCTTTAACCACGTTTTAGATAATGCAAAATTACATTCATCTGCTATTATTAAAGTTGGGTTATAATCTTCTAAGTGATTACCAACAGTTATTATCATACCAATTTTAATAAGGTCTAAATTAGCACCTAACGACTTAAATGTTGCTATTGTTTGTTGTAATAACTCTTGACGATGGATTAAGAACAACACTTCCTTACCTCGTTTAGCAGTTTCTATACACATAGTTGCTGATGTTATTGTCTTACCAGCTCCGCAATCAAGCCTTAAAATAGGTCTACGATAACCATTTTTAAATGCAGTACGTATTTTATTAATTGAACTTATTTGATAGTCACGTAATTCCATAATTTTAATCCTTACTTTCTAAATATATATCCAATATATCCGCTATATCAGTTATAAAATTTTCTTTATCTGCAATTTTTTTGCTGCCAGTATAGTTTCCTGTATTATCAAATAAATTTTCTATTTTATTTATTTTATCTTTATATGTTTTTAATTCTTCATATTTTTCTAACGACATTTCTACATGTTCATTCACTATAATCACCTGCTCCTTACGATTAATTTTAAGACATTTAAATAGTAAAGGGTAAATCTACATTGATTAGTTATATAATCGTAAATTTACCCTTGTTGTATTCTTTATTTAATGGTTTTTATTGTATTAAACATATCTTCAATGTTATCTGTTAAACTATATCTAGTTTTAGCAGTTGAGTTCATAGCAAATTCTTCTTTTACAAGATCTATATACATACTATGTTTACCTTCATCACCCATATAAAATTGATTCCATTGTTCTTTAGATAAGATATCGGTTATATTTAATTGTTCTATTGCTAAATTATCAAAACTCACTACTTTAAATCCTTTTATAAAATACGGTAGTAATCCTTTTAATAATTCAATACTTAAATCTAGTTTTTTATTTTGAGAATAATATTCTACTCCTCTACCTGTATTTTTTTTATAACCTAATAGTAATATTTTTAAATTTTTATTTGCTAATTTTTTTAATTCTTTTATTTTAACTATTCCACATATTAAATGAATTACTATATTACTATTATTTAAAAATTCCATACATTTTAATGTAACATCTACATCACTGCAAGAAATTCCTAATGCTCTAATTAATTTTTCATGTAATAATTCTTGCACTAAATCTAAATTTTTTAAAACATCAGTATCTCTAATAGTTATATTTGCAATTATATTATTATCTTTCAAGTTATGCAAAAAATTAAATAAATTAGGATGCTCTATTGGATTTCCACCACCGATTGCTATTTCCATACCAGGTTTCAATGTATCTAAAAATTTATGATTTAAATTACCGTGTTTACCATTAATTGATGAATTTTCGTGGCACATAGGACAGTTGTTACTACAATAATTAGTTATTTTCACATCCATAGATTCTGGAAAACTTGCATCAAAAAAATCCAAATCATTTTCTCTAACTTTTGTTCCATCTTCGTAAATTTTCACATTATAATTTCCATTTTTATATTCATATAATAATTCATTCATATATTTTCCTCCTTAGTCGTGTCCGAAATAACCAAATGCAACTACTTCATCACCACTTTTTGTAGTGTAGCTTTGTTCGAATGTTTCATAATTATCCATATTGCAGTATTCATCATAATTGCAAAGACCTTCATCATCCAAATATTCTTGTAATTCATCTTCATCTAAATCTGGATTATCAGTTTTTATTTTTTCTACTGCTTTTTCGTATTCTTCTTTAGACATTAATTCATCATTGTATTTATTATAAAAAGTTTTACCTGTTTTAAATTCTTCAAAGTCTTCTTTTGACACAATAGTTAAACTATGTGTGCTTGAACTATTTGTTTCGAAAATTCCTATTCTTACATTTTTCATATAAATTCCTTCTTTCTATTTAATTAAAATGGCAAATCTGCTGTGTTATCAATTGTAATATATTCTCCATCACTTGGCACTGGTGGTAATTCAGATATATCATTAATACTACCATCTTGTTTTTTACTATCAGCAAAATATGTATCTTCTACAATGTAGTCAGTTGCATATCTCTTCGCTCCAGTTGTATCTTCCCACGATCTGTTTTGCATTCTTCCACACACCAAAACTTGTCCACCTTTTCTAAAATGTTTTTGTACAAATTCTCCTGTTTTTCCAAACGCTGTTAGGTTAAAAAAATCCGTTTGTCTTTCTTCACCCTCTTTTTTAAATTTTCTATTTACCGCTAAACTAAAATTAGCCACTACTGTACCTGTTGTAGTACTTTTTACCTCTACATCTTTAGTTAGTCTTCCAAGAAATTCAAAATGATTCATTTATTTTCCCCCTTAAAATTTTTTAAAATTTCATTAATTTTATTAAACGCTTCTGTAAGTTCATTTATATTTATAGTAGTTATTTCTTTTTGCTCTTGCACTTTTAATTTTTCTAATTCTACTATTCTTTTATCTAGTGTTTCTATTTTAATTTTGTGTACATTTCTTGCGTTTTTTAATTGTGCTATTTCTTTACCTCTATTTAAAACTGCATTTCTCATTATTTGTTTCCCCCTTATTTTATTTCTTCTACAACTTCAACATTTTTAATATGATATGTTCCACAGCTTTTCCAACCTATATAACCACCATCGTGACCGTATGTAATTTTTACTTGTTTTCCTACCATACCTTTTAATTTTTCTGCTAATTCTGGTTCGTTTTCGTATATTCTATATATTGTTTCATCACCTTGTGTTGTATAATTACTTACTTTTAAATAAACTTCATATCTTCTGAAATATACACCTTCTAAATCTACAGCACTAATAATACCTGTATGTGTGCCTTCTGTTCTTGGATAGTTTATGAATCCATGAAAACATCCAAATATAGATAAACCTAAGAATATTAATAGTAGCATTAATCCCACTGTAAATGCAGCTACACTATCTGTTTCAGCACCTATAAATACAAGAATCAATCCTAATATCACACTTGCTATTGTTACAATTGTTAAAAACATAATTTATTCCCCCTTATTTTATTTTTATTTTATTATAATATGACCGCAATGTTTGCAGTATATATCTGATTCATCTATTCTGTCATTACATGATTTGCATATTGACAAACTATATTTACTTAATACAATATTATTTCCATCTACGAATATTTCTAATGGATCTTTAATGTTAATACCTAAATTTCTTCTTAATTCAATTGGTATAACTATTCTACCTAACTCATCTACTTTTCTTATCATTCCGTGTTGATTTCATTTAATTTTCACCTACTTTCTACTATTTATTCACCTAATGTCCTATAATCTATAACGCCAGTCAATACTTTTTTACTTATACAATAATCACATTTTCCACATGCTGTAACTGGTTCTAATCCTTTTTTCATATTGTCAAATGTTTTTACATTAGGTAATAGCACTGTTTCCATTACAAAATCTAATCTATCCTGCGGAATATTAAGCAATTCTAAATTTGTAGTTTTTTCTTTTGTTGCTACAGCTAATACGAATGGTAATTTATTTCCATCAACTTTTGTATAAATTGCACCTTGTATGTCATAGCCATAAGATTCCACAAAACTTTCTTTAACTCTAGTTTTTTCATTCCATATTGATTTCATATCTTTCATTATTTTTTGATCTACTATCATTTTTTTATCGTGATATGAATCTATCTTTGTTTTGAATTTAACTCCATCTATTTCACCAGTTTGAATTACTTGTTTTTTACCAGACAAATATTTCATCATCATTGGATCACTTTCGATTCTAGGTATTATAATTTCTTCTGCAGCAACATAATCTGATTTTAACATTCCATCTTTTTTAAACATTTCAGAGTGTTTAGCTCTAAATAAATCTAAAGTTCCCTCAAAATGTGCATCTACATACGAACCCACTAACATTGCTGTCGACATTTCTCTAACATATTCCTCGTTGATTTCTGCCATTGCTCTTGCTGGACAGTCTAAAAATGTTTTAAACTGTGATGAACCCATATATTCCATATTCATTTCTTTACTAAAATAGTTTTCGTTTGTTAGCATATTGCTATCCTCCTATAATTCAGTAACTATCAATTCGTTGTCGTTTGTAGTTCTTGTAGCTATGAATTGTAGTCCTTTTTCTTTGCATTTAGCGTATAATATATTTCTATTTTCATCTGATAACTTTTCAGCACCATCTATTAATATTATTTGTAGCATACTAGGTTTACTAATAGCAACATCAACACATAGATTTAATTGCTCGCCTTCACTTAAATTGCTAACTGGTAATCCATTTATTAAAGGTGTACCATTTTCAACAGTTAATCCTTTAACAGGTATTGTTGCTGTTTTAAGTATCTCGCCAGGTAATGTTCTAGCAAGTTCTATTTTTCTTGTTATTTCAAATGATTCTGCATTTAATTCTTCTACTTGTTTTTGCATTTCAATCATTCTATCATATTCATTTAAATGTAATTTCATATCTTCTGCCATTTTAATTTCAGAATCTAATTCAGTAACATCTATAATTACCTTGTCAGCATATTTATTAGCAGTTTTAATATCACTATCTAATTTTGCTACTTTTTCGTTATATTCAGATTCTGCTATTTTCTTTTTATCTTCTAATTTAGAATCTAATGTTTTTAATTTATCTTCTGATGCTTTTATTTCGGTTTTCATCCTAGTAATACCATTTAATAATTGAGTTTTCTCATTATTAATTGCTTTTTCTTCTGATGATATCGCTATTAATTTATCAGCATCATAACTACGAATTTTATTATTGTAATTTTCTATAAATACTTTAGCTCTATCAATTTCGCTATTATCTTTTTTTATAGTTTCCATTTCTCTATATTTAGAACTCAATTCATATTTATACCATTTTTCATAATTGTATTTGTCTGGTATAACTTTAGCAATATCTCCAATGAAAGCAATTTTAGTTCTTACATCTCGGTTTAAATTTTGCCTTTCTTGAAAGTAATCTCCGTTTTCCGCTTGAATATCACCTAGCACTTGTAATATATTTTTCTCATAATCTATTCCTGTAGGTATTTCTCCGAACTGTTGTTTAATCCAATTTAAATCCCAATCAAATTCTATTAAGTCTAATATTACTCTATTTTTATCTTGCTCACTCATTTGTGTAAATTTAACAGGATTTAGTTGCAGTTCTGTAAATATATTTGATAAAAAACTCTCTGGTGCATCTACTGTTTTACCATTTTCTTTTATAGATTTATAATCAGCTTTATCCGTTCTTTTTTTACGATCTATTGATAAACCGCTATCTGTTTCGATAAATATTTCACCTTCTGATTCACCTTTTTTTATTATATATTTTCTATCACTAGAATTTGTTAAACCAAATCTAATAGCATCTATAATACTTGTTTTACCAACACCATTATTACCCGTAATTTCTACAGATTTTCCATCTAATTCTTTTTCTGTAATTCCAAATAAATTTTTAATTATTATTTTACTTGTTCTCATTTAAATCAATTCTCCTTTTTAATTCATTTATCACATATGTTTTATAGTTTCTCATATTACATAGTATTATTTCCTTAGGCATTGTTTCAATAATTTTATCTATAAATTCATCTATAGTTGTTTTATCCATTACTAATACCAATCACTTTTAATTTTCCACTATATTTTAATTTGTTTTTGAACTCATCTCTCAAATAAGGAGATGAAAATTCTTTATCAAATACTTTGTTTGTTGTTTTATCATATATTTTTAATTTAAACATATTAATCTCCTAACAAATCCTCTGGAACTACTTTGTTTGTATCAATTTCTATTACTTCATCGTCTGTATATATTCCATTTAGTGCCTCTGGTACATATAATCTAGCAAAGAAACTTTGGCATCTGTATGCTAACATTAATGTAGGCATATTAATCCATTTACTATTAGAAGTCCAACCTTCTGCTCTAGCCATTTTAATCGTTACTATTGGTCCTTGTATTCTTTTGCAATCTGATTTTCTAGTAGCTTCTAAATAACAACCGTAATCATCTTTACCTTCTGTTCCTACATAAACTAAATCCAAATCAAAAAACTTATTACTTCTTTCAATTAAAGTTTTGCAAAACGATCCACTCCAACCTGTTTTTCCTTTTATAATATTTAGATTTTGCATTATTAAAAATACATCAAATCCCATTCTATTTCCCATACTCATTGCAATTAAAATGTTTTCTGGTTTATTTTTATAAACATCAGGAACTAATACAGACGTTGATAATTGTTTTGCAAGTTCCATATTTGATTTAAAATCAAAAGGCATACTTTGCTGTTGTATCTGTTGTTGTTTTGGTTGATTTAAAACCATTTGTTTTTCCTCTGAATCTATTTCTTCTTGCGTAAATCCATTTATTATTTGTTCTTCTGTCATGTTTGGTATTTTTTGTACAACTTCACTTAATTTTTCTTGTATTTTATTTAATCCATCAAGGTATTCTTGGTTAGTAGGTTCTTTAATAAGCATTTCAGATCCTTTGTTATATCTTAATAATAATTCGTTATACTGTTTCTTTAACATCCTTACCACTCACTTTCTTAGGTGACTTTTTCACCTTTAATGATTCTTGACCTAATCTTAATTCTTTGTTTTCTTTTGTTAAATCAGAATTTTTTATAAGTAATTCAGTATATCCCATACTTAAATCACTTATTTGTGAATTTGTTTTATCTAAAATTAAATTTATTTTATCTAACGATATTTTACTATCTCTTTTTACAACAAACAATAATTCTTCCATATCTTTAATTGTTTTTTTACATTGTTTGTTTTCTTGCTTTAATTCTTTGAACTCTAATATTTTTTTAAACATTTTTCCCACCACTTTCTTTCAAAAATCTCTCTAGTCGATACCAAACTTCTTCTCTTACGTGCATATGATTTGTTATTTTACTTATCGTACTAGGATGTATTTTAGCTTCTTTTCCAAATTCTTTTTGTGTTAAATTATGATCTAATTTATAATCATAATAATCTCTTAAAACTTTTTCTTTATCCAATTTCAATCACCTGCTTTCGACTGACTAGATTATACCATATTGTCAGTCGATTGTCAAGTAATTATACTAAATTTATATGTTTTTTGTGAAATTTCTATATTTTACTGTGTTTTTTAGGGTAATTTTGAATTTTATATTTTAATTTACTTAATAATTCTTTTTTACGTTTTTTATTACAGTTAAAATATATGTACCTATGTTTTCTAGGTCTTTCTTCTTTTATTAGTTTATCTCCTAAAAATTCTTTTGCATTATTAATTCCACCATAACTATCAAATAAATGTCTTGAATGACCAGATATACCTTCAATTCTCCATTGTATATGTTTGTCCGATAATCCAGTATATATCCAATTGGTTGCTTGATAAACATATCCTACATGTCCCATATCATCTTGAGCATAAGAAACTAAAATTTCTTTTTTTATTAATGGTATTGTATTTCCAATCAAAAAGCTCTCGGCGTTTTTGCCAACAGAATCATCTATCCATAATCTTGTTAATTCAATTACGTTATTACATTCTTCGCTACCACAAATGCCTTTTTGTAAGGATCTACTCGCAGGTATTCCGTATATTATAACGCCTACAATTGCATTGCTCGAATAATCAAACAATCCAAAAGTATAACTACAAGGAGCTTTTCTATGTAAATAATGATTTTTTACAACAATTTCAATAGCTTGTTTATGGCTAATTTCTTTTATATAATATTTATCTTTAATTCCCATGTTTATACCTCTTATATTTTACTGTGTTTTTAAACGCCAATTCTTTCTTTTGCAATATCAAAATACTGCTTGTCTAATTCTATGCCAATAAAATCTCTACCTAATTCTTTGCAAGCTAATCCTGTTGTTCCACTTCCCATAAAAGGATCTAAAATTGTATCGTTTTCGTTACTCCAACTTAATATATGGTCTATAATTAATTTTATAGGAAATACTGCAGGATGAGAAGTTTTATTGTTTTTTTCACTAGGCATATTCCAAATATTAAATCTCATGCCAAATTCTTTAACTGTAGTTTTATTGTGATTGGCTTTTTGAAATACTATTCCATCAGGATTCCTGCTCGTACCATGTACTTTAGTGCCAAACCATTTATTTTTTCTATCATTTATAATATTTATTACTTTAGGTTTTCCTTTACTAAAAACAAACATGTATTCAAACGATTGGCCATATCTAGTTTTATCAGGAAAATTAAAAGTATCTTTAGCCCATATCATAGTATCGTGTAAATTAAAACCTATCTCTTTAAAATATAACGCTTGTTTAAAACTTGTTCCACTTTCACTACCTTTTATAGTTTGATCACTTACTATCCATACTACTACTCCGCCCTGCTTTGTTATTCTATATAATTCTCTTGCTATATTTTCAAAGTCCCATTGTAAATTTCCATTATATGTTCTTAAATTATCGTAAGGTGGAGAGGTAACTGTTAAATCAATGCTGTTATCAGACAAAACTTTCATTGTTTCTAAACAATCCCCACATCTTAAATCTATCATATTTAAATCTCCTCGCTATCTTCCCATTTTATATCAAAATATTTTTTTGATACATCTTTATATATACTTTGAAATTCTTTTAAATATTTATTACATGCAGAATTTTCTCCATTAGCATAACAAAATTCTCTATAACTTTTCTTTTTTAAAAAATTTGGTTGGTTACACCATCTTGCTAAATTTATATACATACCTCTATATGGACTTTCTTCGTATTTATTGAATCTCATTATATACGGTAAACATTTTAATTCCATTAAGATTTTAATACGTTCAAAAGTGTCTATAATATCTTGTTTCCAAAATTCTTCATCATATTTTTCTTTTCTATCAAATCCACATAACACATATAATTTAGTTGTTTTTTTACAATATTTTTTCCAAATTTTTAACTTATTTTTAATAACATCCGAATCTTCTATATTATCAAATGCAAACGTATAATCACCTTTGTATTTGCAATTACTTAATATTTCAGCTTTTTCTTCTGTCATTAATCTTTCATCTATTCCTTGTTTATATTTAAAATATTTATTTGTAGCTTTTAAATCATTTAATATACTTTTCCAACCACTATATCCCAATATATTGTCATCCAATAGACATATATATTTGCGAGAAGTATCTAAAAATTCGTTTATTGGAGAATGTAAAGATACTTTATCATATTTTTTATTAACACAAAAACCGCATTTTCTAAAACATCCTCTTGTAGTAAAACCTATACTATAATCAAGATATTCTTCAAACTCATTACGTTTTCTACCTAATTTCATATTATCATCAATAAAAGAATTATATAAATTATAATCAGGAAAGCAATGCTCTATTTCATCAGGTAATGGTTCTGCTTTATCAAAAAAGAAACCTGTCCCACCATATTTAACGTTGGATAATAAAAGTATATAATCTGGCACTTTTGTATCAGTAAAAACTTTAGATATGAATACCATATCATATTCATTTAAATTACTGTAATCAGTTAACAACTTAACTTCGTTGTTTTTAGTTTTATAATATCCACTTATTTTCATACAAGCTAAATTAGGGAATCTATGATTACTTCTACTTATCAAATCAGCATCTATTATCCCTATTTTCATTTAAATCTCCTCGCAATCTTTATTCATCCACTCTACTACTTTATCATAGTCATATCTTATACTTCCTAATTTCTTTATTACAGGCATACCTTTGCTCTCATAAAGCATTATTGTTGTATCAGATTTGATACCTAATTTAAATTTTAATTCTTTTCTAGTTATTAAATTTTCACTCATATTCATTACTCCTATAATGCGTCGTTATTTATATTTGTTGTTATATATTCATATATTGTTTTTTCTGGAATATATTTATCTTGAATTATATTTTCTATTTTAAAACCTATATTAAAAAAATTTAATAATATCCAAATAGATAAACATCCAATCGCAATTCCAGATAGTATACATTTTACAGTATCCCCATCAACAGAATCGTATCTATCACTATCTCTTGATTTTTTTGCACAATATCTAGTGAGTTTAATTATAACAGGTATTCCTATTACTACTGTTAATATATTTATAATAAGCCATATTATATTATAACATAAATCGTATTGTATATATCTAGCCATCAAGTCTTGTAGATATGGGGTTATGTTTTGGTTAGTCCAATCTATTACTATACCAAATCTTTTTCCTAATTCATCTACTACTTTTATAATTTCTTCATTCATATTAATTCTCCCCCAACAAATCTAATTGTCCTTCTAATGGTGCTAATTCTTGTTTTCTTTTTAGTTCTTCATCATTTTTAATTTTTATTTCCCAACATTCATTTAAACAAGTTTCTGCTTCATCGTAATCATCATATTCTTCGTCACATATAGGACACATAAAACTATATACTATATGTTCCACATTTTCTACTTCTGGTTTTTTCATAACTATTCTCCTTTTCTCCACCAAGCACATAATGCTCTTTCGACTTGTTCTTGTGCTTCTAATTTTGTATATTTAACAGTTCCATTTTTACTTTTTTTAACTATATATGCTATTATATAATTTTTACTATTTCCATTCTTGAACATTTTTATTATTTCTTTATCACTCATCTATTTCTTCCACCCTAATCTTTCGTTTTCATTTTTATAATTCATTCTTTTTATACAACTACTACATAAATTATTATCACTATTCATTTGCCAACCATAATCACTTGTATTATTACCGCAACAATCACATGATCCCTTAGTTCCAAACTCTGGTAATTGTTTAAAACGTCTTTCTTCTTGAGTTCCTGTATGAATGAAACCAGTGTCCTTGTAACTTTCTTCAAATCTGTCAAAACTCCAAGCATGCCTACATCCATATCTGTTTTCCCATATTTTTCTTATGTTACTTAAACTAATTCCACGATTACCAAATTTACTATCTTGAAAATCTCTATTTTCAGTTAAATCTATTTGAATATCCATTTTTTTACCTTATCAAAAAATGTAACTTTCTTTTTCTCTTTAGGTTTTAAACCATTTTCTCTATTGAAATCTAATTTTTTCAACTGTTCTCTTAATTCATCTAATGATTCAGCTACTTTGATTTCGTGTGAAATGTTTTTACTTTTCTTTTTTTCCATTTGATATACCATCTTATCTAAAGTTAGATCACAATATTCATTTACCCAGTCGCCTATATAATAGAATCTATCTATAATTGTTTTTGTTTCTTTATTTTGCAGTGTTCCAAACAATATAGGATCCTTCTCTCTGCGTTCCTTTTCTACTCTCTTTGTAATTTCACCAGTATAATCTGTAAACACTACATATATCTTATCGAACTTATCTTTAACCTTACCTACTAATTCTACTATATCATCTGGTATTTCTCTATCGTAATTTTCTAATTCTATTATCTTAACACATTTATCTGCAATAGTATCTATAAATTCTTCTATGTCATCTCTATATACAAACTTATTAATGCCTAGTTTTATTATATCTATTTCATTAATCATTGATTCTAAATGAAATTGTAATTTCTTAGCTGCATTTGTTTGACCAGTTATTTTATATTTTTCTAATAAAATTAAACAATTGTTATATAAATTATTTATATAGTCTAAATTTATTTCTTGCACTTTGTCTTTTACACCTTGAAAATACTCGTATGGTGTTATTTTTTTATCTTCCATATTTATTTCTCCTTTACTTTATTTTCAAAGTATTGTATTATACATTTATTGCACCCATTATTCATTTCCCATTCAAGACATTCAACAGTGGAGTTTTTATTTTTACAATATTTATTAAATAATTCATCTTCATGTATTTGTTCTGCCATTAGTCCTATTATTTTATCTTTTTGTTGAATTTGTTTATTTAATTGTTCTATATAATCTATTGGACTTATCATATCTTTTCTCCTTTAATTTTTAATAAAATTGTTTTAATTGCTTTAACTTCATTATCTGATACCCCACAAGGACATTCAACTATAACTTCGCACATTTTAATTGCATGTTCTAAATCTTTATCAATATTTTTTAGTTCTTCTATTTGTTTCTCTTTGTTAGATAATTCAGCTAGTAAACTTTCTATTGCTATATCTAGTTTAGGTCTGCCTTGTCCATCATTTCTTGATGCTCCTGCATAACTTTTTAACATATGTATTTGATTGCTTATATCCATATTTACCCCTCTAACTCTTTTAAATATCCTTGTGCTATTTTTGCCCTTGCAGTATATAAATAATCATGATTTCCATTCATATGTAACGAAAATGTTTGTTTGCCATCTTCTATATCTTCTTTTAATTTCTCTTTTAGTTTTTCTGTTCTAATGTGTTCTTTTTTAAGTTCTAAATATTCAGCATATTGCTCAGTTGTTAAACCTATTAATTGCCCACAAGGTATATTTGTTATGTATTCAGTTCCTTTTATATTCATTTTAACTCACCCCCATTAACCAAACTACGAATCGTATAAATACTATTAAGTATATATACCATTGTTAGAATTGTAAATACTAGTAGTAATACTGTTGCTACTACTATTTTTAATTTCATTGTGACACCTCATATTGATTTGCTTTTATTTGTTCATGAGTAGTAATTGATTTAATTTCATTTAATATTTTTATTCCTCTTGAAGTTACTAGATAATAAACATCATTTATTTGCATAACTTCATACCCATTTACTAAATCTCCTACTTCTATTAAGTCTATTATGTTGAAACTTGCTTTTGTATCGTTATTTCCATTTGAGTATAAACCATTATTTTCATAATCTACATCATACATATTTTCTTTTTTACCTTGTTCGGTTTGGGTAATACTAATTATTTTTCCTATTTCCCCATCATTTCTAATATACATATTTACTTTTAAATTTTTAAATTTCATTTTTTCCCCCTATTCACTTGTTATTATTAATACTCCTATTACTACAACTGCTATCGCAGCTACTATGATTCCTAAAATTAATTCCCACATATTAATTTACCTCTCTTAATTGCGGATACATTTCATATATTTCTTCTAAATCAGCACATTCATCTTTTTTTATCATTTTTTTAAATGCTTCTGGATCTTCATCTACTGTTTTACATTCTCCCATACAAAATTGAGGACAATTACAATCGCAACCATACCAACTACCATAATCAAAACAATCTCCTCTACTTTTTGGTAAATTATTATCATTGTCATTCACTGTTCTTGCAAAATTTAATCCTCTATCGTTACCCATCTTAATTACCCTCCAAACTTTCGATATACTCATCATAATCGAATCCTTCATCATTGCACCATTCAGACCATTCTCCATCTTCTAGAATTTCAACTCCATATGCATTAAAATCTATACTGTCATCATTAACTTCTCTTATTGATAGAACATCTATAATTATTTGTGCATCTTCTATTTTATCAATATAATAAATTACAGCACTTCCACCACTATTCCACCAAACTCTTAACTTTTTTGAATCATCATTCATACTTTTTAAATTCATTTACCTCATCTCCTTTTCACTATATTTTCTAACTGCGTTTTTCGCTTGTTCAATTGTTAATTTTGGTAATATTCTTATCAAATCTTCACTTATATTACTAACATAAATTTCATATCTTATTTTATTAGCTTCTTCTTTCGGTAACTCAATAGCTGCGAATCTGCCTTTTCTACTATCATTACCTATTATATTTTTAAGCATGGTATAAGCGCCTTTTTCAGTGTCGCTATATATTCTATAAAACTGATATTCTTTTCTATATGTATTATAAATCATCCATTTCAATTTAATCCACCTCTCACAAATTCATATTCTTTTTCTATTTCTTCTACTGTACCATATCCATTTGAACTTGGTGCATATCCGTATTCTCCATCTAATTTAAACATTTTTCTAAATATAATTATCATTTCACTGTGCGTATCCATTCTTGTAGCAAAACTATCTATTTTTATTATTTCACCAGTTGTTTTACTTTTATAAATATCAAATAATTTCATCGAATGTTTTATTTTTCCATTCATTGATTTTTTAATTTCTTCCATCTATTTCACCTGCCTTCTCGTGAATTTCAATCATTTTTTCTATTGCATTTTTAAAATTTTTTAATCCTTGTATATCTCCAGTACATAATATATATGTATTTGGTGTATTCTCATCAGCATCTGCATCTGTATGTAAATTATATTCAGTCATGCTAAATGATTTTTTTAAATTATATAATGCTAATGCCATAAATTCTTTATTTGTTTCTTCGTTAAAACATCCTACTGGTTTTATTC
>Ga0123337_10000633_pt1 | contig 55704 bp, 40 predicted proteins | sample frozenSSSSmetaG_FD_89792 | JGI IMG/M metagenome (GOLD analysis project Ga0123337, IMG submission 89792) | Glacier valley bacterial and archeal communities from Borup Fiord, Nunavut, Canada, to study Microbial Dark Matter (Phase II) -... | ecosystem: Environmental > Aquatic > Freshwater > Ice >... | reverse complement strand
CCTTCTGGGATCGGAGCAACGATTCCCTGAGCCATCCATTCTCCTAACTGATACCAGAAGCCCAACTTAATGTTCACGGTGAAGGAAGCGTAGGAACGGCAGAAGGGAGTGTCAGCAGAGTTAGCCAAATCGTACATGGCTTGCGTTTGAGCCTCAAAAGACATCTGCTTAATTTGTTCGAGTAAGCCTTGCGCGAGGATCATGTTGGCTGCCCCAGGAGCCGCAACCGTAATACTTCTACCCATCTCGGTATAGGCAAACCAGAGTAATGCTAGTTGATCTTCAGCATTGAGCTGAGAGAATGATTCGACAACAGTTGGAACAACATCAGCAACTAGGGTGCCGGGAAAAATTCTTTGAGCCGACTGGATGGTAAAAGACATAGTAGAAATTCCCAAAAGAAAATTACAGTTCTATCGAATGTGAAAATCAAGTGTGCAAAGACGGAAGGCAAATGCATTTAGGTATTAAAAAAGGTACTCAGTAGCCCTTGCATATGCGTAGCCCGTCGTAGACATCGCTTTACCAAAAGCATAGCGATTCCTCTTGCCCTTGAGTTTGGATACTCGGCAAAGCACATTGCAGGCTCAACTACATAGTTATTTAGAAAGCCTTAATCAACAGTGCTTTAACGCATTTATGTTGCTTTAGTATCTTTATGTAAAGAAACATAGCAACTTAGTTACAAATAAGCAATACTTCCTCACTTATACGTTCATAAGTTATTTTTATGTAAACGATAAGTTTTTATGAAGTTAGATTAAACGCAATTGGTGCATTTGTGCCTATTCACTTCTAAGACCTCCGGCGTAGCCCGTCGTAGACATTGCACGTCTCTACACCATGAAATTTCCGTAAAAAATCTTTAATTGAACTTACTAAGTGCATAAATCAAAAAAATACATCGTAATGGGAAGTAGAGCATTCGCCTAAGTGCTAAATGCCTCGTTAAGAAAGGGTTCAGAGTAATTTATAGTATGCGCTTTAAATACGCACAAAATAGGAGTCTACAAGAATGCGGTTTTCTCTAAAAAGTTGTTTGGTGAGCATGTTAACTGGTGCTATAACCTTAGTAGCTGGTCAAGCCTTAGCGGTATCGGGGCCTGGAGCTACTATGAAAAATGCCAACTCTAAAGACAATTCATGTTTAAGTGCTTCTAATTATGGAGCAATTACCAATTACTGTTCCTATCCTGTTACAGTTATAGGAAGTCTTCCAGTATCAGAAGGTTTGTACTCAACATCCGTCAGTTTATTTGGAAATAATAGCTCGTGTAACACACAATCAACTAATGTATTTGGAAACAGTTATAGTTTGGGATCTGACGTTTTTACTCAAGCGGGGCCTCAGCATTGGGAAACACTAAATCTTGGTAATCGTTATGTCTTGTACAATACCACATTAATTTACTCATGTAATCTCGAAAGTGGTGGAATTATAGGTAATTTCATAGCAGTACCTGCTTGAGTTTTTGCCTTAAGTTCAATTGAGTTGTTATAGAGGTTTTAAAACGCTATACCTCAAAAAAACGTATTTGCAGCCGTGATTATCGCCAAAAAGAATGCTGAGGATGACTTGCGGCAACTGCTAGAGAACAGTGCGAGTGAACCCACGCTCTTAACCGTCAAGCCTGAGAACATACGTCGCCTACGCGAGTTGTTGAACAATTCTGAAGTAGAGGACTAACCACGCGCCGCCCCTCGCCACCACAAACCACATAACCTTAAATTCCCCGTAGCGATCGCTGTGGGGAATTGTGATTTTGTGAGGTTTTATCCGTACAAAAAAAATATTTGTATCAGGTTACAATTTTATCTAATTAAAAAGTTTGTGTCACCTGTAACGGTTAACTGGGTTGACAGGGTGCTTGGGCTGCAAGTCGAGTGGAACGAATTCTACCTGGTTAATGCCTTCGTTATTATTCTGGGGGTGTCCTGCGCGGCTATTGGGTGGCGCAGACCAGAGATGGCTCTGTCCTTCCCGTCCTTTATGCTCGTCAACGCTATTCTATTCCACATCGTCCCGGTCTTGATCACCCACCACTTCTCGCCGGGGTTGTTTACCGCCGTTGTCCTGTTCCTCCCAATTGCCGGGTGGGCATATTACGGGGCGTGGGCAGACGAGGTACTGACGGCGAGAACAGGGGTGGTGTCCGGCGTGTTTGGGTTCCTCATGATGATGTTCCCGATCGTGTTGCAAATACCCAAAAGGCTGCCATTTTTTTACCAAGGCGGCGGCTGACAAGGAGCATCTGCTGCACCTGATCCAGAATGATTCAGGACTTACGCAAAGAAACCCTGTTTCTACTTATCATGTGGAGAAGCCCACGAAAAACCTAACCCCCTAACCCCATTCCCGACGCTCTAAGAGGATGCATGCTTTTCATGGGAACGAGGAAATACTTCATCAAGCTAAGTTTTTAGGACTTGTGTGTACACCGTAGCCTTGTAGGAGAGAAATGAATAAGAGAGGTTTTCCAGATAGCGTAAAAAGTCAGGTAAGCAAGTTCAACGCAAACAACGAATCGCCTCTAATAGACCTCTAGCTTTATTCAGCGTCTCTTCGTATTCTTTCTCTGGCTCAGAATCAGCCACCAAACCTGCGCCGGCTTGGACGCTGACGGTATTATCATGCACTACCATTGTGCGAATTGCGATCGCAGTATTTAATTGTCCTTCAAAATCGTAATATCCATACACACCGGAGTAAACTCCCCGACGACTAGATTCTAACTCGTGGATAATTTCCATCGCCCTAATCTTGGGTGCGCCGCTTACCGTACCAGCTGGGAAACAAGCTTTGAATAAATCCCATGCTGTTTTACCAAGTGCTAATTTACCCACAACATTGCTGACAATGTGCATCACATGGGAGTAGCGCTCAACTACCATTAATTCATCAACTTTGACGCTACCACTTTGGCAAACACGCCCCAAATCATTCCGTCCTAAATCCACGAGCATGACGTGTTCGGCAATTTCCTTGGGGTCTTGGAGTAAATCCTCAGCGAAGGCTGCATCTTCCTGGGTGGTTTTGCCCCGTGGACGTGTCCCAGCAATTGGCCTTACCGTTGCTATCACTCCACCATCTGAATCTATTTCGGCTTTCACCATCACTTCCGGACTGGAGCCGATGATTTGCCAATCTTGGAAGTTAAAATAAGCCATGTAAGGCGAAGGATTTATTTGACGTAGGGAGCGGTAAAGTGCAAAGGGGTCGCCTGTATATGTTGTTGATAGTCGCTGGGAAATTACTACTTGAAAAATATCGCCTGCTTTAATGTAGTCTTTGGCCTTTTGGACATTGGCACAAAAATCAGGGCGGGTAAAGTTGCTAGTGTATTCCTCTGCTCCTCCAGATACCCTGCTTCCAGGCGGTTTCCATTCCAATCTGGTTTTTTCTGGCGATAAGGGTATAGATAGCTTTTCGAGCATTTGGGTGACGCGATCGCCCGCTTGTTGATAGGCTGCTTTTAAATCTACTTTCTCTTCACGTAAATCAGCATAAGCGATCGCCCAAATTTTCCGCTTCACCTGGTCAAAAATCAATAGGTGGTCTACCTGCATCCACAACCCATCAGGGATATTTCGCTGATCTTGGGAATTAATTGGCACACGCGGCTCAATCCAGCGAATCAATTCATAGCCCCAAAACCCAAACAAACCGCCAATTCCTGGCGGTAGCTGTGGTAATTTCACTGGGTGATAAGGTGCTAAACATTCGGCTAAAGCTGTAAAAGGGTCGCCTGCAAAAACGACCTGCGAACCATCGCGGTTTTTCTGGGTTGTGCGATCGCCCCTTGCTTCCAAAACCCACACCGGATCGCAGCCCACTAAACTATAGCGTCCCAGTTTTTCCCCACCTTCTATCGATTCCAACAAAAAGCTATAGGGCTGACCTGCACATACTTTATACCAAGCAGATACGGGCGTATCTAAGTCCGCTACCCATTCTTGATATACCGGGACGAAGTTACCTTCTAGAGCTAGCTGAGAAAATTCGGAGAAATCGGGGAATACCATAAATTGTTTGGGGATTGGGTATGGGGCATGGGGCATGGGGCATGGGGCATGGGGCAGAAGAGGCAGGGGGCAGGGTGCGGGGGGCAGAGGGGAAATAAATACTTTTACTTTTCTCCCTTGCTCCCTGCTCTCTGCTCCCTTGCTTCTTCCCTAGTCCCCAGTTCCCAGTCCCTAATCCCTATGCTTCGTGGGTAGCTTTACCACTGAACTTGAGTTGTGCAGGACTGGGGTTTTGCCCAATACCGCGTGGGACATAAGCCACTTTTGGACGACCTTCTTTGACTTTTTCGGGGAATTCACCATCAGCTGGGTGAATTAAAGTAGTTTCTCCGTTAGGTAAAATCCGGTAAATTTTGTAGTCTGTGATTTTGAATTTCCGGCGGAGTTGCTGACCACCCAAAGCGATGCCATATTCTTTACGAGCTATATACAGCAGGTTTTCACCTTTCCGCATAATAGCAGCACCACTTGTAGGCAATTCAAATACTTGCTCTTTCGGGCTAGTCCAAGTGATCGCGTACTTTTCTTCAACTTCTGCTTTTCTGAGCAAGCCACCGGTGCTGCCACCGTATAGCGGGGTTTGTCCAGAGAGTGTTTCTGCCATAAAGTGATTCTCTCAACGTTTTTAGGGAATCCTAACATCGCAACCAGGATCATATTGCGATCGCGTCATAGACTGTAACAGTTTTTAGTCATTTGTCATTGGTCGTTAGTCAAAAACCAATGCCCCATGCCCCATGCCCCATCCCCAATGCCCAATACCTATTTACTCTTGACTTTTGTCCGCTTTTCCTCTTGGCTGCTGTGAACAATCGGGATAGTGAAGTGAATCTGACTACCCTGGTCTTTACCAGTTGACTCTGCCCAAATTTCACCACCCCAGCCATTAACAATTTGACGGCAAATTGCTAAACCAAGTCCAGTCCCGCCAGTGGTGCGGCGCAGCGCTCCTTCTTCTTGATAGAAGCGGTCAAAAACTACTTCTAAACGATCCGGTTCAATGCCCCGTCCAGTGTCGGCTACAGTCACTTCAACCATTTTACGGCTGTTGTGAATCGCTTTAATGGTGATTTCTCCTTCGGGTGGCGTAAATTTATAAGCATTGTCCATGAGTTTTGCCAGTACCTCTACTAGCCAATCACCATCAGCTCTAACCAAAGGGAGGTTTTGGGCAATTTGAGTCTTGATTTGGAGTGGCTTTTCCGTTGAGGAACGCGTGCGATTTCGGCTGAGTACTAAATCCACACATTCTTGGAAGGTGAGGGATTCTGGGTGCCACTCCACCCGACCGCTTTCCAAGTTGGAAAGTGTGAGGAAATCTTGTACCAGTTTTCGCATCCGCTCTGAGTCGGAAAGGGCAGTATTGAGCATGATCTGCTGCAACTCCAAGGGCATATCCGGCTCACTAGCGAGACTTTCTAGGCAGACTTGAATCGTAGATAGGGGGGTACGTAGTTCGTGTCCGGTGATGGCTATCAGGTTGCTGCGGGTGCGGTCTAGGGCTTCTAACTGCTGGTTAAGTTCTTCAAGGTTGGCGTAAGCTTCCGCTTGGATCAGAGCTGCTCCGACTTGGGTAGCGATCGCTTCTACCAGATCCAATTCCCCAGGTTGGCACTCATGCGGTGGCATCCGGCAATAGTGCAACTCTACAATGCCCAATAATCGCCCCTGATAGAACACGGGTTCCATCAACCAAGAACGAATGGCAAACTTTTTGGCGATCGTAAAGAGTCCTGGCGAATTGGTAACGCGAGAGTCACTCAGCGTATCGCTTACACAAACACCTTCGCCTTGGTCTACTATGTCTTGAAATAGGGAATTTTTCTCTAACTCCCAAGTTTGCCCACGAACCGATAAAATACCGGGAGTCAAAAACTCGTGTTCAATTATGGCTTGGCTATCTGAAGCTTGAGCGCGGTAAATTAAACAGCGACACGCTTCTAGGTGTTGTCCTAATTCTTGTGCCGCCACCTGGAGAACTTCGTCAGGATCGAGCGATCGCCGAATTGCAGTGCTAATGGAGTTGACTAATCGTTCTTTTCGTGCTTGGGCAGCAATTGAACGGTAAGCTTTGTGCAATTTGTACTGGCTAGCTTGCAAATAAGTTACTAAGCGCTGCACAAAGGGATCTGTATCAATATCACAAGCATATTCGTTTACCGGCTCTGCTCCAGAGTCGTTTCGCGGCTCCCCGATGCCAAACCTCTGACGTGCCTCCTGAATTTTACTTGCCAGTTCTGGTCTGTAAACCAAAATCCTGTCTAACAGCAATTCGGCGGCTTTCAGGCTTACCCCCCTTTCCGATGTCCAAATTCCCTCAAATCTTCGCGCTGTATCGATATCCAGATTCGGGCTTAGTTCCGGTAGTTGCTTGTTTTTGGCAATAGAACCAAGGTTTTCCCGGCAAACCAGACAAGTTGCATAATTGTCAGCAATCACTACTAAATGCCACTCTTGACTTAAGCCATCCTTTGGTTCAAAAGCGATCTTTTCGTAGTGTTCCGAACTGTTGGTGAAATCCGTTTCTGGAGCAGATAATACATATACTTGATTACTTCGCAAGGCAAGTCGCTGGTAGCGATGAGCTTCTTGGCGGTAGAATCGCTCTCGCTGGAAACTAGCAATTACAAGGGGTTCAGCTAAAGTCCCAGCCAAAACTTGATCTTCCATCGCGTGCGAGAGCGCCGTTAATGAAGCCTTAAAATATAGCTGGGGTCGCAAGTAGGGTAGGGACTTTAGCAGATCACTCAGCACAGAAGTCGAAATGCTCATGAATTATTGTTAAACGCTCAACCTCGATTAGATCCACGTCACAGCTGCATTGTACAAATTCCAAGGGACTCTCAAGTTAAATAGACAGTTGCAATATGTAAAGAACGCTAAGAAGCGCTTTTCGCCAAAGCAGGCGCAACACTTTGTTACCAATTAGCAGGAGTGCGTACAACTTGATTTGTTAATTGACAACCTACTACGCCCAATATACATTTTCGACCAATTTCTGCTTTTGCTTGTACAGGTAAAATCTTTCCTAACTAAGTACTAAAATGATAATCATTGTATGGTTTAAACTGTTGTGTTCCCGAATAACCACTGATAATTGATTGATAATTCACACGTTGATGTAGCCGGTTATAGACATCGCCTACTTTAATTTATGCTCACTAAAGAAATTTTCCTACCCAGAAATTATTATTGCTACATTCAGATAATTTAGTCCATAATTAGTGATGAAATTTAATCAATTAAACCTCATCTAAGTTTATAAGCGTAGTTTTTGCCCTCACCCTAAATCCCTCTCCCAGATATGGGAGAGGGACTTTAAAATTCTGGCTCCCCTTCTCCCAAATCTGGGATTCGGGGTTGGGGGATGAGGGCAAATCCTTTTGATCACCGAAGAACTACAGGTTTCAAGATAGACGCGGTTTAATTAATTCTCATAAATCTGTCTAATCAAATACCAAAGATATTTAAGACAAAATCGTATAATAGTAGGGAACAAATGCTCTCTATACCCAAGAAAAACTCTAAATTTAGCATTTTTGCTGAATATACTATATGTATTGTGTTTCTGGAAGTTTAATGAGTAATGAATTCTCTCAAAATCTTAGTTTTCAGTCTTAACTTGAAACTTATAAAATATAAAATTATCAAGATTTGGTTATATGAATTTGAGCAATGCTATTTTGTCAGCAGTATGTAAGGATTACTTTGGCTAGAATAGCTCAAACGAGTTTTATAGAGCGTCTTTTTTCCGAAAGTTGTGAGGGTCAGTGACCTCTACTCGAAAGACCACAAAAATATAGACCTGTACACGGAACTTTTACTAATGACACCGGATACGCTAATGACCCCAGAAAAAATTTTTCTGGATGGAAAAACTTTTATTCCTGCTGAACAATTACCGATCCCGGAGTGGCCTTGTGTTGTGAGTGAAAGACCACAACCGACACTGACGGTTAAAGATGATGATTTATTTTTTGTGACAGATAGTATCGGGAATATTTCTGGCTGTTCCCTTAACGATGGCAATTCCAGCATGGGACTGTTTTGTTGTGATACAAGATTTCTCAATCGCTTGGAGTTGCAAATTGAAGGGCGATCGCCTGTACTTCTCAGTAGTACTGCTGAAAAAGGGTTTTCACTCTCAGCTTTGTGTACCAACCCCAAAATTGACGAACGCCTGAAACCCGACACTGTAGGAATTCGCCGAGAAATCGTGTTGAATGGGGCATTATTTGAAGAAATAGAAATATCTAACTACAGCACAACTACCGTCAGTTTTGAACTAAGCATCAGCTTTGATGCGGATTTTGTTGATTTATTTGAAGTCCGGGGTTATGACAGAGAAAAACGAGGTCGGCTTTTACGCCTAGCGGAACTGACGGCTGAGGAAGAAACATTTTCTCTAATTGATGGGCTTGCGTCTGTACCCAAAGAGCCATCCGCCTCTAGGGAACAATCTTTGACACTCGCCTATCAAGGTCTGGATGGCTCCGTGATGGAATCCCGGATTCTATTCCAGCATCGGCAACCAGACTCTTTCAAGGGTTACACTGCGGTTTGGCAGCTAGAGTTAGCTTCTCACGAAACTCAGAAGCTGGGCTACCGAGTGAATATGTTGAGAAACAACCAATCCAGTTCAACCGTGAGCGCCGCCTTCACATTAGGACAGGCGAAAGCGGCGGAGTTGATGGAGGAGCAAAACTGGGTACAACAAATTACACGCATTAGCTCAGATAAGAATACCTTCAATCGAGTGATTGAGCGGGCTGAACAAGATATGTATTTGTTGCGCCAATCTTTCGGGAAGTATAAGACTGTTTCTGCAGGAGTGCCGTGGTTTTCGACACTATTTGGGCGAGATTCGCTGGTTACAGCTTCTCAAACCCTGATGTTAAATTCGCAAATCGCCAAAGAAACCCTGATATTACTGGCGACATACCAAGGTAAATTTGAGGACGAATGGCGCGAAGAAGAACCGGGTAAGATTTTGCACGAGTTACGTTTGGGAGAAATGGCTCGTTGTCAAGAAATTCCCCATACACCTTACTACGGTACAGTTGATGCGACTCCCCTGTGGCTGATGCTTTATGCCGAACATTATGCTTGGACTCACGATCAAGAACTCCTAGAGCAACTTTGGCCGAATGCTCTAGCAGCAATGGACTGGATCGATCGCAATAGCAAACAAACCAGCTACCTCAGTTACTTCCGTAAATCCAAACGCGGTCTGGTTAACCAAGGTTGGAAAGATTCTGGCGACTGTATTGTAGACCACAAGGGAGAATTAGCCAACGGGCCAATTGCCCTCTGTGAGGTGCAAGCTTACGTCTATGCTGCAAAAACGCGCCTAGCAGAAATAGCTAGAATGAAGAAGCGGCTTGATTTGGCAGATCGTTGGCAAGAAGAGGCTAAAAATCTTAAGATTCGTTTTAATCAAGATTTTTGGGTAGAAGACCAGGATTTCTGCGCTTTGGCTTTAGATGGAGATGGCAAGCCAGTAGACAGTATTACCTCAAATCCCGGTCATTGTCTGAATTTGGGACTCTTCACACCTGAAAAAGCCTATAGTGTAGCAGAACGGTTGCGGGCACCAGATATGTTTAATGGTTGGGGCATTCGGACTCTGAGTAGTTTGTCACCCGCTTACAATCCAATGGGCTATCACACTGGTTCGGTTTGGCCTCATGATAATGCTCTGATTGCAATGGGATTGCGATCGCTCGGTCTGATCGATCAAGCCCTGGAAATATTCCAAGGTTTATTCGACATGACTGAGCAGCAACCCTATCAACGTCCTCCAGAACTTTTCTGCGGCTACGAACGCAACGGTGATAATAGCCCTGTGCAGTATCCAGTTGCTTGCACTCCTCAAGCTTGGGCTACTGGTAGTATTTTTCAACTACTGCAAATGATGGTCAATTTGGTGCCTGACGCTCAAAATAACTGCTTGAGAATAATCGACCCCGCTTTGCCAGAATCGATTAATCGCCTGTCATTTCATAATTTGCGAGTCGGCCCCACTATCCTTGATTTGGAATTCGAGCGTTCTGGTAGTACGACTGCTTGTCGCGTTGCGAAAAAACGGGGTAATCTCCGGGTAGTTATCGAAGCTTAGAAAGGGAGTAGGGAGTGCTAAACTCCCTATTTTATACTTAGTGCGATCGTCCTACCCTGTAATAAGAAAGTTGAGCGGTTGTCACTAATCTTTACAACAACGCCAGCAGCTTTAGTTAGGCGTCTGCACACTAGGGTTGTCATGCCGCTAACTATTAAGAGCTACTCCTCTAGAATTTGCAGAACCTCTGAGTTTAATGGCTCGTCTAGTTCAGGTGGTGGTACATTCTGACCTACACGGATAACCATTACATATCTCGGATAACGCCTCTGCTGAGGATAGCCTTTGGCTATGTCAATAGCTGTAGGCTTTCAAAGTATTCACGTTCCTTGCGCGTCGCTTTCCGAGCCGAGATGATCCGAATTATGACGTTTTCAGGCTCAATCTAGACGACGTACAGAAGATTCCAGCGTCTGTCCAAGCCAATCACAGCATCCCGTTCCTGATCATTGCGGCTTGCATTAACCACCACTAGAAACGGATCGAAAAAAGCTTCTACAGCTTGCTGAAATGTTATGCCGTTATGATTGCTGGGATTAATCCAAGCTTTCTCCTCGTTCCAAAGGAAGGTGACACCATTAAGCACGAAAAACACATCCATACCTCATAGTCTAGGCAAGATGTATTTACGTTGTCAATACGATTTGTTATAAAAGTTTACAATTAGAATTCGGGGCTGAATCTTGTATGCGTGCCAGAACCTTGCAATGCTCACCTGTTTTTTGTCTTCCTCAACCCGATAAATAATGTGATCCGGTTTTATAATTAATTGGCGAATGTTAGGCTCATTAAATTCAGAAACCTTTTGCCCCTTAAATGGAAATTGGCGGTGGACAACACAATCTTAACTTACCAACCTACCGACGCGATCGCCTCAAATTTAAAGGATGGTAATAGAATTCTGCTACCAGAAGGTTTAAGGATGCAAAAACAACAATAATTTACACCCTATAATTCCTAACTACTAACTTTTTTAAGCTTCCTCAGAATTTTCACTTTTATGTCCTGGAGATGCTTCATAAAGTGCATCGAGATGTTGACGCGCATCTTCAACGTTAATCGAACGCATTACCAAAAGTGGCTCTTTAATTAAGTTGCCCGCGCTATCTAATAACTCTGGATGGGGTACAAACTGTCTTTTTGATGAATAATAACCATAGTTGCCTTGATTATTCATTGACAAGGTATTCGTCGGGTAAGTTCGCTCCCGATCAAAACTGAACATAATCAGGTTACGAATTAAGTTGCCAACAGCTATAAATGCAAGGATTGTAAAAGCAAGAATGTAAAGCAGGTGTAACATGGGATTTTCCTCCAGGGCAGCAATTTTTTAAAACTTTCTTTTGTAACGCTTTGCTTCGCCGATACTGTGACTCACAGTTAAGACGAGTATTTGACGCACCCTTTGGGCGCTTACATTTATATGAAACTATTTGTCAACCGTTATTCCACTTACGGTAACATCGGATACATTTTTTTGTTAGTCCCAATAATGTTAAGAAACTGTTAAGAATTTCCTACTATCTCTTTAAGGGCTGTTCTACCGTCTTGGGTAAACGCAAAGCTGTAAGGGTGTCACAGTCTTCTCTCATGCCTTAAAGCATCTCGTAAGAGAAGGGAAGCCGCTAAGAGCGAGCGATCGCGCATCTGGCAGAGAAGCAGCGTCACCCGGAGGGCTTGTAGGAGTCTGCCAAAATTTACCAGATGAGAGCATCTGCTGCTTAGACTTCACGCCCTTGACGAAAGCGCATTGCGACATTCCAACATTCTGTTACTAAGTCATGCCAAGGCATTAACGTTGCCATCTCAATCCCGACTTGTTTATCAGTAGCAGCAAACAGCATCCTCACCGTGTTTAGTTCATCCTGCGCTTGCTTAACCCGCCAGAGCAAGTCAGATTGCTCTGGCTCACTCATAAATGATATTTGCTCAGTTTCGAGTAAATGGCGCGATCGCCTAAACCAATGCTGAAAATCTTCCAGCAGGGGTTCTAAAACCGTTTTCAGTAACTCAGTCCCTGTTAAATTTGAGTCTGACATAAATAATAAGCATATTTCAAACTTGCTTACTAATATTAACGTTATTTATGTTTCTTAACATATTTCTTATTTCTCTCATAATTGCGGGGATGTAAAAATATGTAACAAATAACACAAAATGTATTATATAGTCTTGATATCGGGTTTATACAGTTCCTTTGGAGAGGCATCTATACGTATAACTGACAGCGAGTTGCAATTCATCAGATAATTTAGCGATGTCTACGATGGTTACTGAGCTTGCCGTTCGCGCAGCGTCTCGTAGAGAAGTACGGGCTACGCCTACGCGTGCAATCCTGAATTTGACACTCAGGTAAGCAATCAAAAATTTATCTTTATCCCCGATTAAAAATTAATCTCAGTAATGGGAACATGAAGCCTACAGGGCAAAAATCAAAGTCGTTATAGTTGAATAAGCCTACAGATTCAGATAAAAAACTCCACCCACAAAGGGATGGAGTTTTTGGGCATGGGGAATGGGGTATGGGGCATGGAGCATGGGGCATGGGGAAGAATCACCAATGCCCAATGCCCAATGCCCAATGCCCGAAGTCGGCGGGCGGCTATCCCTCTCCACTCACTCTTGGGTTGGAGTTTCCCGCCGACTTTCAATAAATCACCTTTTGTAATCACTTCGCCAATGGTTCAGCAGCCAATGTCGCTAAAATCATCGAATCCGTCAGAACAGCCAGAACAAGTTGAAAAAATTTATTTACCGCGTACCAGCGAATCGGAGAACTTAAAAAAGATTCGCCACACTGCTTCCCATGTAATGGCAATGGCAGTACAAAAGCTGTTTACCAAGGCACAAGTTACAATTGGTCCTTGGATTGAAAACGGTTTTTACTATGACTTCGACAATCCAGAACCATTTAGCGAAAATGATCTCAAAGCCATTAAGAAAGAGATGGCGAAGATTATCAATCGCAAGCTGGGAATAAGTCGAGAAGAAGTCAGCCGCGAAGAAGCCACACGCCGGATTCAGGAAATTAACGAACCTTACAAGCTAGAAATTCTGGCAGATATTAAAGAGGAACCAATCACGATTTACCACCTGGGGAATGAATGGTGGGATTTGTGTGCGGGGCCTCATCTGGAAAATACTAGTGAATTAAACCCGAAAGCAATTGAACTAGAAAGCGTTGCTGGCGCTTATTGGCGTGGGGATGAAACGAAAGCCCAATTACAACGCATTTACGCCACCGCTTGGGAAAGTCCAGAACAACTCACTGAATATAAACGACGCAAAGAAGAAGCACTGCGGCGAGATCATCGGAAACTGGGTAAGGAACTGGGATTATTTATATTTTCTGATCTAGTTGGGCCGGGTTTACCTTTGTGGACGCCAAAGGGTACTTTGTTGCGGAGTACTTTGGAAGACTTCCTTAAGCAAGAACAATTAAAACGGGGTTATCTGCCTGTGGTGACTCCCCATCTTGCTAAAGTCGATTTATTTAAAAAATCTGGACACTGGCAGAAATATAAAGAAGATATGTTCCCTTTGATGGCGGATGACGAGGAAGCAGCTGCCAAAGAAGATGGCTTTGTCCTCAAGCCGATGAACTGTCCCTTCCATATCCAAATATATCAAAGCGAGTTGCGCTCCTATCGGGAACTACCGATGCGACTGGCAGAATTTGGCACTGTTTACCGCTATGAACAATCAGGGGAATTAGGCGGTTTAACGCGGGTGCGCGGTTTTACTGTGGATGATTCTCACTTGTTCGTCACCCCAGAACAGTTAGATAGCGAATTCCTGAATGTGGTGGATTTGATTTTGTCGGTATTCAATAGTCTGCAACTAAAGAACTTTAAAGCTAGACTCAGTTTCCGCGATCCTGCTAGTGATAAGTACATCGGTTCAGATGAAATTTGGGATAAAGCCGAAGGTGCAATTCGCCGTGCGGTTGAAACCTTGGGGATGGATCACTTTGAAGGTATTGGAGAGGCGGCATTTTATGGGCCAAAACTTGACTTTATCTTTAGTGATGCTTTAGATCGGGAGTGGCAATTAGGAACTGTGCAAGTAGATTACAATTTGCCAGAACGGTTTGATTTGGAATATGTCGCCGAAGATGGGGTTCGCAAACGCCCGGTAATGATTCACCGTGCGCCTTTTGGTTCACTGGAAAGGTTGATTGGGATCTTAATTGAAGAATATGCTGGCGATTTCCCTTTGTGGTTAGCGCCAGTGCAAGCTAGATTACTGCCAGTGGGTGACACACAGTTAGATTTTGCTAAAGATGTGGTGGCGAAAATGAGAGCGTTGGGCATCCGTGCAGAAGTTGATACCAGTGGCGATCGCTTGGGTAAACAGATTCGGAATGCAGAAAAAGAAAAAATACCCGTGATGGCAGTGGTGGGAGCTAAAGAAGTGGAAACCAACACCTTGAGTATCCGTACCCGCGCCTCTGGAGATTTAGGTAGTATTTCTGTTGATCAAGTTGTGGATAAATTACAAGAAGCGATGCCTGCGGCGGGCTACGCCAACGCAAACTTCGATAACCTTCAGATCGATGTCACAAGCGCAGATTAACTTCAAATAGCAAACAGTAGGCTGGGTAATGCCCAGCCTCAAAAATTAACTGAAAAGTCATAATTAATGCCAGCCAAAGACATTTATCATGATTGTGTGAAAAATGCACTCATCAAAGATGGGTAAAACTCTTCCCAAAAGATTTAAAAAAAGTATTGGCACAAATTTAGGAAGAATGGGGAATAATAGTTAGTAAAAGAACAACGAGGACGGGAAGAAGGACGAAAAGCAGAAGGGCAATTGCTGATTCTCCGTCTGCTTACTCGACGGGTGGGATAATTACCCCAAGAGGTGCTAGCTCGTATTGAAACTCTCTCTTTAGAACAATTAGAAAATCTCGGTGAAGCATTGTTGGATTTTCAGGCGATGCCCTTCTCTACGAGACGCTCCGCGAACGACAGGCTCAGGGTAAGACCTACGGCGGTAAACTACGCGGATTTAGAAACCTGGTTTAGTACATTAGACGTAGGAGTGAAAATGACGTAGATACAATTTATGAATTATGCCTACCAAGGATTTCGGACAACCCATAATTAATTTCACTCCTATGTCTATTAGATGAATTTTTCCATTTGAGCCAATGTCTGATGGTGCTAGGGGAAAAAATAGTTTCAGAAGAACGAAAGCGAGTTAAGCTTGTCAGATTGCCACATTAGAGTTCAATTAACTGGAAGCCCCAAGGTTTTAAAGCCGCTAGAGCTATTTCTACATCTACACCTTCATAAGCCTCCCATTCCAACGGATGCTCTTTAGGATGTCCGTCACCGACATTACCTGCAACTTTAATTATCGGACAGTTGGCGATGCGATCGCGCTCTAACCCTTTTGGAATTGCTAGTTGGATTTTATGACCAACAAACTTCGCTGTACTTTCATTAGCTACAGATTCACGGATTAAACAAATATCACCAGCAGTCCCCCAAGTCGTTTGGTAGATGTGGAGAAACGATATATAGGTTGCTGGTTTGATGGATCTTTTTAGAACGTGCATTATCGGTAATCCTTACATTATGAGTGAAAAATTATATGAGTATTTTCTATCACGTTCGTTGGGAAGAATGTTTTTAACTCACATTTTGCACCTAGCCCAGGCGATTAGAAACCGCCCGGTGGAATATATGTGAAGCTCAAAAGACGATAATTACCCACATACTAACTCCCAAAGCGATCGCTGCTAGGTGTTGCCAAAGGAGCGATCTTACTGGTTGCTTGGCAATTTTTTGCGTTAATAATATAGTCAGCAACACGGAGAAAATTATCGTTGTACCTTGCAAAAAGGCAATCACAGCCGGGTGAGCAACCAATATTGGCAATTGTTCACCACTCAAACCAAAAGTAGCAAAGGCTACGGGTAAAATCCGCCCACCTTCACCTAAGCCCAAACGCAGATAGTGAGCCAAGTTTCCCCCTAACACCAATGGTAGGTAGCCATAGGCAAGTTCTACAAATGATCGAGGTTTATTATAATTTTGGATTTTGGATTTTGCTACTTCGATATAGTTTGCTAACCAGTAAAACAGTTGCATCATTTTGTATGCCGCAAAGGTAAAAGCTACTGGGATAATTAACACTAGCAGCGATAATCCCAAGTGCTGCCAAAACTGAGTTAAATCCACTTGTAAGCCCAACCAAGATAGCAACTCTGGTAAGCGATGCAGATATATACCACCCAACAGCAAAAACAATAATGCTACTTCATAGCTGCGGGGTACATGAGTTGTCCACAGTTCAATACCAGGGGGACGTAAGTTGAACTCAACGGAACGATGCGGACAGGCTTTGAGGCAAGTCATGCACAATACACAATCTCTGTTATCTTCTAACTGCGCGGGGTGCGAATATAAAGGACATCCATTGGTTTCCATCCCTTCGCCTTTTTGCGGCCCACCTTTATAACACTGATAAGTGGTGCAACTGGCAGAACAAATACCTTGCTGTGCGCGGAGTTCCGTCATCGAAAGTTTGGCAAATAAACCATTCATCCCGCCGATGGGACAGAGATACCGACACCAAAACCGCCGCTCAAAAATCGCAGAGAAAATCATCGCTCCGGCGGTAATTAATAGCAGCAAACAAGCGCTCAAGTAGGCAGTATTTTCTAAATGCCAGAGTTCTTCCCATAAGAAAATTAGGGAGAACAAACCAAACATGAACCATCCGCCCCATTTCTCAGCTTGCTCTCTGGGCCAGCGCTTAAGTTTTCGAGGCCATAGCCATAAAGATAACTTTTGGGTAATTTCCCCGTAAATCATGAACGGACAAACAGAACACCAGATACGTCCCAAAAAGGGAAAGAGAAATAAGAAGAAAGGCCACCACCAAGCCCAAAATAGATTTAATCCGAAATTGCGATCGCGCGTTTGAGGCCCAATAAATAATACTGCAACCATGAGGGCAAAAGCCGTTGCAGTAAAACCATAGTTAATGCGATCGGGCCACCAGGGACTACGTAAAAACCGCCGTAAAGGAGGATAGGCATTTAACAGATTTACCCGAAATCGTTTTTTCTTAGTTTCGGCTGGCCAGAAAATTTCTTCTGTTAATTCATTGGCACCCTCAGCTTGCACGATCGCCCGTTCTACCAGATTTTTCAATTCCTTGAGGTTGCCAGGGAAATCATAGGACTGTAGGCGGCGCAAAGCTTCTGGGGTAATATGCGGTTTAGAAATGCCTCTAGCCCGAATGTAAAGACTAGTATAATATTCAACCTGTGCCTGAATATCAGCTTTCCGCACGCGTAGCGGTGGTACTTTAATAATGTGACCAATACAGCGTTCAATTGTCGGCTGAGTTTTTTCTGAAACAATCAGAATTCTGGCTTTACTGGGGCGAGCTTCGGCTGCTGGCTCTCCAGAACGAGTCACGGGGGTATATGTGCCAGTTTTGAGCAACTGCGTCACTGGAGGTAATAATTCTTCGGGCAATTCTTGGATGTTGTTGAGGACTAGAGTACCTTCCCCCAACCATTCCAACAGTCCTGGTTTACCGCCAGCGCGACCGAATAAATCTGCACCGCTAGTCTGGAGAATACCACAATTTACTTTAATAATTGGTTCTCGCCGTTTTGGAGAGCCAAAGTGGATGAGAGCTGCTATATTGTCTTTTTCTAATCCGGGTTCTCCGAAAATATCCACTGATTTGCGGTCAGCAGCCGCTTCTCGAATTTGCTCCCGCAGCCGCACAGCATAACGACTTGTACCCACAATACCGCGTTGCGCTTTGGTGACTAAATATGGTCGCAAAGCTACCGAACGCTCTTGTTCATAGCCCAGTGCAGATGTCACTTGAGCTAATTCTTGAACCAATTGGCGGGAAAAAGCCTGAGCAATTTCCGGGTATTGGCTGACTAAGGAACGTAATTTAGCAGCAGGTACAACCCAGAAGTGACACTCAGTTACCGTAGTAATTGTGAATGGACTGAATTCATCCAACAGCAATTCTTGGAGTTCAATCACTGCTCCGGGGAGGAATCCACAAGCTAAGGCTGGGTTGCTTTGATTGCTGCTATTGCTTTCTAGTTGACCTTCTAGAAGAATATAAAGGGCTTCTGGAGGAGTGCCTTCGCTAACTAAGTCAGTTTCGGGTGGCACAACTTGTTCTTCAATTACTTGTGCGATCGCATTTAACACTTCAGGCGAGAGAATTCCTAAAGTCGTGCGTTCTTGTAGCCATGTAACCGTTTCTGGAGATGTCATATTAAGTTCTCCGTGTAGGCTGCTGTATAACAAGAATTATCCCCCTTAGCCGTCCGAAGCAGTCAGGAAATACCCAAAGTCATACATTAGACATCTCCCAAAATGACGTAGGCACAATTCATGTAGCTTTAGCTTTCCTACGGAACGCTACGCGAACCCGCAGGGTATTCTGCCTACCAAGGATTTCGGGCAACCCTCTTCCCTACTCCTTACTAAGCTAAAACACATCTAATTTGCATATTAAATTTTATCAAATTCTTGTGGGGTGGGCATCTTGCCCGCCTTGATCATGCAACTTAAATGCCGATTAGCTTACTCTATAGATTACTGTCAAATTATTTAAGAAAACAACTAAAACGCCCGAATGTTCCTATGTAAGTCGTTTAGTTGTTAGGCACTCGGCGCGGCGGCATCACGCCGTTGCTTGTGACAGTTGCGTAAGTCCTGAATTTGTAATGGGATATTTTCGCGCACGAGTTGCCAAAAGTGCTTGATCGGGGGAATTTGGAGTCGGTCTTGAGTTGTTACCATAACTACCCGACGAGTCAAACTGGAACCATCTCCTAAACCACTATTACTATTGCTGGCTAGGGAGCGAATCGCCAGGGTAGGATCAAGACGAGCTTCTGCTAATGCTGATTGAGGTAGCAAAGCGATTAGTTGTCCTTGACGTACCACTCCCCGGAAGGCATCTAGGGTATTTACCTCTAAAGCCGCTTGGAGTTTAGCTTCCATTCGCTCAAATCTATCTTGTATTAAGCGCTGCATCCCATAACCATCTTTAAAAACCACTTGAGGATAACGAATTAGCTGCGACCAAGGGACGCATTCATATTGGGCTAGGGGATGATTGGCTGAGGTTAGAACTTCTATCGGTTCATCATAAAGTACTTCTACCACCATTTCTCTACCAGTGGTTAAAAAGCGATTATTCATCACAATTGCTAAATCCACCAATCCATCTTTGAGGACTTTCAGGGCGCGATCGCTTCCCAATGAAGTCACCCGCAATTGCACATCTGGATAATCATGACAAAATTTTTGCAACACTGGTGGTAAGTACGATCCACACAGCGAGTGAATCGCAGCAATACAAAGTTCTGGTTGCTTTCCGGCGATTAAATCAGCTAATTCTTCTGTAGCTGTCTGCCATTCTTGGCAAATTTTGCGGACACGCGGTAATAAAGATTCACCTCCTAGTGTCAATTTTCCATGACTTGTTCTGTGAAACAGTTCTACACCCAAATCTGCTTCTAATGCCTGGATTTGGCGACTAATTGTCGATTGGGTAACACCACATTTTCGCGCTGCTTGTTGAAAGCTGCCGGTTTGGGCGATCGCTAGAAAGGCTTGCAACTGCTCTAGGCGCATTTTTATGTAGCCTGAATTACATTTATGACTTTCATTAAGTTAACGGTTTTATAATCGCAACTTGGTAGTGTTTGTTACAAGCCTTTAACTCAGATTTACATTTGTGTTAAACAGGTTTTACTCCCTTTATCGTCAATTATCGGCTTTCTACAAGATTTTTAGGGAAAAGTTGCCAAAAAAGACTTGACTATTTTTTGTTGAAATATTTAGATAAGATTTTTAAATTGTATGGCTACAGCTGAGAGAGCAATATGTCATACTCTGCGTGTGAGCCAACCCAAAACCAAATGACTATGAACCTATCCCACTAATAATATTTGTGCTAAGCTGTTCGTCATCTAGTTTTACACAGCAATCTAGGACAGCAAAAGAGTTCAGGCGCTAAATTATCAAATTTAGATGCGCGTCAGCTTACAAAGCTTAAGCTTATTGAGAACTGAAAACGAAAAATTAAGGTTTTCAAGCATATTTTACGAAAAGAAGTAGAAACTTTTAGAATAGTGGGATAGGTTCATATCACCTTCCAACTGTCCAACTGTCCGATAACTTTATTTCTTTCTTCATAAAACCTTTTCTCCTGACGGGTGGCTTTTCGAGCGCTGATAATTCGTACTTTTTTTCTACTGAGTTTACTTGTTCGCTTCTAGTATAGATACAATTTCAATCATCAGTCTTCGACGATCTTTTCCTATGTAATCAATATTAGCAGACCAATTTAGAATATCTATAATCTCTCTTGATTGAGTTTGAACCAGCTTGTTACTCTTCACTATTCGTCTTAGTGCTAATAAAGCAGCATACTGTCCGAAAGGCATCTCTAGAATGCCTATTGCCCTTGAAAGTAATAGATTTACATACTCAATTGATGGCTGCCACTCAATGTACTTATAGGCAGACAAACGTTCTCCACCCATGTAACTATTTAGCAATGTAACGGTAACTTAATCCTGATAAACATCACTCTTTTTGCCTTGCCATCCTCTCTAAGAAAATTTACCATTCCCTTAAAGCGATCGCTATTCCTTGTTGTAAATCTGGTGTGAGTGTGGCATTATTTGCTAACTGCTGCAATTGTTGATGTGTGGCTTCAGCGTCTAAATTTTTGAGTGCTGCGATCGCATGTAGTCTCACCGATGCATTAGAATCGGCTAGCAGTAAAATCAATGGTTCAATAGCTGGCATTTTGCCTAACTGTCCTAAAGACAAGGCGATCGCACTTTTAACGTTAGCAATCTCTGTGGCTGGATGTTGCGTTAGCGTTCGCGGAGCGTCTTGTAGAGAAACTCGCCGTTCGCGTAGCGTTCCGCAGGAAAGGCATCGCAGTATTTGCAGTAAAATTTCTGTGGCTGGTGTAGTTAACTGCGGCTTTTGCACTCGCCCCAAAACTGTGACAATTTCTTGCCAAAGTGTCTCGGAAGTGCTTTGATTAAATGCTGTTTGCAAATATTCCAAACTGCGTGGCGTCCCCACCCAACTTAAAGCGCGGATGGTTTCTAATTGCAGTGGTAGCGGTGTATGAAGTGATATTAACAAATCAAATAAGTATTTGGCTGCATCATCACAACCCATCCGAGAAAGGGAAACTGCTGCTGCACAACAAACCTCAAGGTTAAAGTCGTAAAGCCTGGGTTGCAGTTTCGTCACTAAATCTAATGTTTCGCGTAAGTCGGGGCGAAAACCTAAACCAAGCACTGCTGCACGCCTAACTGTGGCAGCTATATCATCCAAAGCATTTAACAATACTGGCGGTACACGTTCGTCATGAAAACTGCTGAGGGCTTCAATTGCGGTGGCGCGAATTGCTGCTTGTGGATCTTGTATTACACTCAATAGCGGTGTGATGGTTTCTGGTTGCCGAATACAACAAAGCGATCGCACCGCTAAAAGCCGTGTATCTTCATCTAATAGAAGTTCAGAGAGGGCAGCGATCGCAACAGTACCCAATTGCCCCAGTGCTGTAGCTGCGATCGCTTTGAGTTCTTCATCCTCATCGGTTTTCAATAATTCCACCAAAGATGCGATCGCTTTTGGGTGCTGGAATTCACCCAAAGTCCTTGCTGCATACCAGCGTAATTCTGCTTCTGCATCTTCATCTTCTAATATGTCAATCAGTGGTGGGATGGCAATATTTCCCAAGTGAGTCAACACCTTGGTAATTTCCCAGCGCTGTTGAAAATCCCCCATCTCTAACATTGAAAGTGCTAAATTCAGCAGATATTCTCGATTTTTAACTATCTCTGGATGTTCAGAATCTGCACCTAAGATTAATTGTTGCAAATATTGAATTAGCGATGACCAATCAGCCGCATTATATGCTGCCTGGGCTTGCACCAAAAGCTGGTTGATGTTACTCACAATACTTTGTTTTAATTATCAATCTTCTGCCTCGATTACGTTGGTTTGACTACAACTGAATTACCTTCAATCTTGGCGGCGTAAGTTTTGAGAGGGTTTGTCGCTGGGCCTTTTTGCACTTTACCATCAACCCCATATTCTGAACCATGACAGGGACAAGCGAATTTTTTCGCTTCAGCTTTCCATCCCACCGTGCAACCTGCGTGAGTACAGATAGGGTTAACAGCAGTCAAATTTCCACCTTTAGATGTGCCGATTACCAACACAGGACCGACGGGTGAGTTTTTAGCTAATAATTGACCTGTTTTATCTAATTCTGCCGAGGTTCCCACTGTTTGCCAATCTCCAGATGCTGAAATTGTCCCAGAAGAACAGGCTGCGATCGCTACAGGTAGAGAACTCGCTATCCAACCCAAACCTACCCAATTAATAAAATCACGGCGTTTCATAGCTGTTGAAATAATATCTAAGTTTTAGCTAATATCTGTCACTCAATTTTGTAATCAGCAACGCCGAAATCCCTTTATCAAGCGGTTTGCGCCGTTTATTGATGACTTTGATGCAAAAAATGCATAATGTTAATGCATTTTCAGCGATTTTACCAAAAAACCGTAACATTTTATACGATTTTAACAGAAATTTCGCCTTAAGTTATGAGTATCGAAATTGTTACATGAACATTATCTAAACCTGCTTGACAAATTCCCAAGATGTAAATGGCGACAAGTTTTCCTTAACTAATCACGGATTTGGAGTTTCACTTTGGAATCCTCTTAAGTAAAAATAATCAGCCTTAAGTAAATATTAAGTTTTTATTCCTTAACCCTCGTAGATACAACACCTGATGGAACTACGGGTTGATTGATGTTGGGCAATTATCACCATAAATTCTCACGAGAGTCAGCCTCATGACAGACACTGCAACTACCACCACTAGCCTGAATAAGTTCGAGAAATTCAAAGCAGAAAAAGATGGACTCGCCATCAAGAGTGAAATAGAGAAATTTGCCGCCCTGGGCTGGGAAGCAATGAACGAAATAGATCGTGATCATCGACTCAAATGGGTGGGTGTGTTTTTTCGCCCTGTTACCCCAGGTAAGTTTATGATGCGGTTGCGGATGCCCAACGGTATTCTCACTAGCAGTCAAATGGGTGTTTTAGCCCAAGTGGTGCAGCGTTACGGTGATGAAGGCTGTGCTGATATTACTACCAGACAGAATATTCAATTACGGGGGATTAGGATTGAAGATTTACCAGATATCTTTAATAGATTTGACGCAGTTGGTTTAACTACTGTCCAGTCAGGGATGGATAACGTCCGCAATATTACAGGTGATCCCGTGGCGGGGTTGGATGCAGATGAGTTGTACGACACGCGAGAGTTGATACAGCAAATTCAAGATATGCTCACCAACAAAGGGGAAGGAAACCCAGAGTTTAGCAATTTACCACGGAAGTTTAACATTGCGATCGCAGGTGGACGAGACAATTCAGTTCACGCTGAAATCAACGATTTGGCTTTTATTCCAGCATTTCAAGAAGCAGGGGAGCAAAATTTAGCCTCTGGCCATTCCCACGAAAAAGTTTTTGGGTTTAACGTTTTAGTAGGTGGCTTTTTCTCAGCTAAACGTTGTGAGGCGGCGATTCCTCTCAATGCTTGGGTGGCTCCAGAAGATGTGGTAGCTGTATGTAGAGCGGTTTTGGAAGTCTTTCGTGATCACGGGCCGCGTGCTAATCGGCAAAAATCCCGCTTGATGTGGCTAATTGATGAATGGGGTTTAGAAAAGTTTCGAGCAGAAGTAGAAAGCCGTTTGGGTAAATCATTATTACCCGCAGCTGCAAAAGATGAAATCGACTGGGAAAAACGCGACCACATCGGGGTATATAAACAAAAACAACTAGGGTTAAATTACGTAGGCTTGAACATTCCCGTCGGGCGACTGGATGCCGAAAATATGTTTGAAATCGCTCGTTTAGCCGGAGTTTATGGCAATGGCGAAATCCGTTTCACAGTTGAACAAAACATTGTTATCCCCAACATTTCTGACTCGCGTTTAGAAACATTTTTAACAGAGCCTTTGCTGGAAAGGTTTTCCATTGATCCTGGTTTACTGACGCGATCGCTAGTATCCTGCACAGGCGCACAATTTTGCAACTTTGCCCTCATCGAAACCAAAAACCGCGCCCTGGCAATGATTAAAGCCTTAGAAGAAGACTTAACCTTCACCAACCCGGTGCGAATTCACTGGACAGGTTGCCCCAATTCCTGTGCACAGCCCCAAGTTGCAGACATCGGCTTGATGGGAACTAAAACTCGCAAAAATGGCAAAACCTTGGAAGGCGTTGACATATATATGGGCGGCAAAGTTGGCAAAGATGCCCATTTAGGAACTTGCGTCATCAAAGGCATACCCTGTGAAGACTTGCAGCCAGTATTACAAGACTTACTCATCAAAAACTTTGGGGCAAAACTCAAAGAAGAAGCCTTAGTAGTTAGTAATTGCTAGTGGGTATTGGGCATGGGGCAGCAAAACTCATACTTCCACCTTAAAGGCTAAATGTTCAGTCTCAAAGGTGCAACTTCGGAGTTAAAAGGTGCAACGTCCGAGTTAAAAGGTGCAACGTCCGAGTTAAAAGCCTCAACATCCGAGTTAAAAGGTGCAACGTCCGAGTTAAAAGGCTCAATCTCCGAGTTAAAAGGCTCAACTCCGTTTTTTATTCAATTAGAAAGATTAGAATGCTTAAAAAATTATTTTCATTCAGCGATCGCTACCGCATTTTACATCAGACTTGGTTTGCTTTCTTTCTCACCTTTGTTTGTTGGTTTAACTTTGCTCCCTTTGCTACAACCATTGGCAGAGAGCTACATTTAGCACCAGAGCAAATCAAAACTTTAGCTATCTGTAACCTCGCCCTCACAATCCCTGCACGACTAATTATTGGGATGCTTCTGGATCGTTTTGGCCCCAGAATCACCTACTCAATGCTGTTGATGTTTGCGGTTGTTCCTTGTTTGGCGACGGCGCTAGCGCAAGATTTTAATCAATTAGTCATCAGTCGTTTGCTGATGGGAATTGTTGGCTCTGGGTTTGTTGTCGGGATTCGGATGGTGGCGGAATGGTTCCAGCCGAAGGAAATGGGAATTGCCCAAGGCATTTATGGCGGCTGGGGTAATTTTGGGGCTTTTGGCGCAGAGTTTGCCTTACCGATGCTGGCAGTTTCTACTAGCTTTTTCGCTGGTGGTGCTTCTAACTGGAGGTTTGCGATCGCACTTACAGGGATTATTGCAGCCATCTACGGCGTAATTTATTACAACAGCGTCCAAGATACGCCCACTGGGAAAGTCTATCAGAAACCTCAGAAAAATGGTTCTTTAGAAGTAACCAGTGTTAAAAGCTTCTGGGCGATGATTGTCTCAAATTTTGGCTTAATTTTCGCCTTGGGTTTATTAGCTTGGCGCTTGGAACAAAAGAAAATTCACTTCCTGACTCTGAGCCAAATGTATTTTACTTGGTTGCTATTAGCAGGATTGTTTGCTTACCAAAGTTACAAAGCTTGGGAGGTAAACCGAGGACTTCTAATTGGCAAAAAAACCTACGCTCCATCTGAACGCTTCCAGTTCGGTCAAGTAGCCTTACTCGAATTCACTTATATAACTAGCTTTGGCAGTGAACTGGCAGTTGTTTCTATGCTCCCAGCATTTTTTGAAAAAACCTTTGCTTTAGAGCATGTTGTAGCTGGGATGATTGCTGCTACCTATCCCTTCTTAAATTTGATTTCTCGTCCGAGTGGGGGGTTAATTTCAGATAAATTTAGCTCCCGTAAATGGACAATGACAATTATCACTGGTGGCATTGGTGTTAGTTATTTAATGGCACATTTTATTAATAGTAACTGGCCGATTCCGCTAGCGATCGCAGTTACAATGTTTGCCGCTTACTTTGCCCAAGCTGGCTGCGGTGCAACCTACAGCATCGTACCTCTAATTAAAAAAGAAGCCACTGGACAAATTGCTGGTAATGTCGGAGCTTACGGTAATTTTGGCGGCGTAGTTTACCTGACAATTTTTAGCTTAACTGATGCATCTACACTATTTACCACAATGGGTTTAGCAGCTTTAGTCTGTGCTTCCATGTGTGCCTTCTTCCTCAAAGAACCAAAAGGTTCCTTTGCCCCTACTTATGAAGGCGAATTACCAGAAACCGCAACTCCTATCTTCTTAACCGAAGAATAATCAACAGAAGGATGAAATAGGAAATTCACTAACAAATTTAAATTAAGGAACTTTACACTTCATCCTTCTATAACAATCCTAATTCCTGAAAATCTCTTTTTCTTCTCTCTGCGCTCTTGGCGTCTTGGCGGTTCGTTAAATTTATGAAAAAACGAACCGCCTTCTCTGCGAGAGGCTTCCGCCAACGCGTAGCGTCTCGCAGAGAAGGACGCAAAGGACACAAAGGAATAAGAGTTTCAAAAAGTTTTTGCGTAACACCCCAATTTTTCAAACAGTCGCTACATCTAAGGTTGCACAATCAAAATAACAAAATGGTACAACTGCCATGAGTGAATTTACCAAAACCCTTTGTCCCTACTGTGGTGTTGGCTGTGGACTAGAAGTATCACCTCCAGCCCAACTTGGCAAAGCAACTAATCGAGATAGCCAAGGAAATCCAATTTGGCGAGTCCGGGGCGATAAAGCCCATCCATCTAGTCAGGGTATGGTTTGCGTCAAAGGTGCAACGATCGCAGAATCTTTAGATAAAAATAGATTACATTACCCAATGGTGCGAGACTCCTTAGATCAAGAGTTTCGCCGCGTTAGTTGGGATGAAGCTTTTGATTTGATCACCAAGCGCATTCAAACCGTGCGTTTCACCCAAGGGCCAGAAGCCTTATGTATGTATGGTTCCGGTCAGTTTCAAACTGAGGATTATTACATAGCCCAGAAACTCATGAAAGGCTGTCTGGGTACTAATAATTTTGATGCCAACTCACGTTTATGTATGTCTAGTGCTGTGTCTGGCTACATTCAAAGCTTTGGTTCGGATGGCCCGCCATGTTGTTACGAAGACTTGGAGTTAACAGACTGTGCATTTTTAATTGGCACTAATACAGCCGAATGTCACCCCATCGTTTTTAACCGACTGCAAAAACATCACAAAAAGAACCGCAAAGTTAAAATGATTGTGGTTGATCCCCGTCGCACCCCAACCGCAGAAGCCGCAGATTTGCATTTGGCGATTCGTCCCGGTACGGATATCGACTTGTTAAACGGCATCGCCCACTTGTTGATGCGCTGGAACTATATTGATACCATGTTCATGGACGACTGCACCAGCAACTTTCCCGCTTATGCTGAAGTGATTCGCCACTATTCCCCAGAAATAGTAGCGAATCAATGTGGAATCAGCATTGAAGATTTAGAAACAGCAGCTCGCTATTGGGGTAAATCTGAGCGGGTACTGTCTTTGTGGTCAATGGGTGTGAATCAATCCTCAGAAGGGACAGCTAAGGTAAGAACTATCATTAACCTGCACCTGATGACTGGACAGATTGGCAAGCCTGGAGCTGGCCCTTTTTCGCTCACGGGTCAGCCGAACGCGATGGGAGGAAGAGAAGCCGGAGGTTTAGCGCATTTATTACCGGGGTATCGAGCGATCAAAAATCCTCAGCACCGCGCAGAAGTTGAGGAGTTTTGGGGACTCAAGCCAGGACAGATTTCGCCCAATCCCGGTTTGACTGCTTGGGATATGATTACTGGTTTGGAAAATGGCGCTGTAGAGTTATTGTGGATTGCAGCTACTAATCCAGCTGTAAGTATGCCAGATTTAGAGCGAACTAAAAAGGCGTTATTGCGATCGCCTTTCACTATTTACCAAGACGCCTATTATCCCACAGAAACCTCTGCCTACGCTCACGTTCTGCTACCAGCAGCCCAGTGGGGTGAAAAAACTGGTGTGATGACAAATTCCGAACGGGTGGTAACTTTGTGTCAAGAATTCCGCCAACCACCAAGAGAAGCTAAAGCAGATTGGGAAATTTTCGCCGAAGTTGGACGTAGGTTAGGTTTTGAGAAAGAGTTTGCCTTTGCTAACTCTGCTGAAGTTTATGCTGAGTTTGTCAAACTGACTAAAACTCGCCCCTGCGATATGACCGGTATCAGTCACGCGCAATTACAAGCAGAAGGCGCGACTCAATGGCCTCATCCTGAAGAGAGTCCTAATTGTACAGACGCGATTAATCGCGTCTCTAACAAACGCCTTTACACCAATCTCCGCTTCCACACTCCTGACGGACGCGCTCGATTTGGAGCATATTACTCAAAGGGATTGGCAGAACCACCAGACCCAGATTATCCTTTTGTGCTAACTAATGGACGCCTTTACGGACACTGGCATACGCAGACGCGCACCGGGCGAATTGAAAAAATTTGCAAAATGCATCCCGAACCGTTTATTGAGATTCATCCCCGTGATGCTGCTAAGTTAGATATTGTAGATAGTATGTATGTAGAAGTGCGATCGCGTCGGGGTAAAGCGAAGTTTCCTGCTAAAGTCACAAAAGCGATCACGCCTGGTACAGTTTTTGTCCCCATGCACTGGGGTTCGCTGTGGGCAGACAACGCCGAAGCTAACGCCCTCACCCATCCAGAATCTTGCCCCGATTCCCTGCAACCAGAATTAAAAGCCTGTGCAGTGCAGCTGATACCAATTTTGCTGGAAGTTACAATCAAAGATTATCAACTCCAGTCCTCACAATTGTAAGCAGGACTGTTATAGAACGACTTTTAGAACTCAAAAGACGCAATTTTGAGCTTCTCGTTTTCACTGATAAATCTTAGCTTTGGGCATATCCACCATCCACAACCAATGTCTGACGAGTGATTGCTCTAGAGGTATCTGAGGCCAGGAACAGATAAGTTCCCACTAATTCATCTGGTGTAAGTTCGATGGGAATCAATTGTTGCTCGTGTAGATTTTTGTGTTTCGCTTCCGGTGTCACCCATTGATTGATCTGTCTTTCGGTCATAATCCAACCCGGTGCTACAGCATTTACCCGGATATGGTCTTTCCCCACTGCCGTCGCCAGACTGCGAACCATACCAATAATTGCCGCCTTAGTTGTGTTGTGCAAAATAGATTTTTTGGAAGCACCTTTAGCAATTAGCTTTTCGCAGGTTTCTTCCAGAACAGGGAAATATTTACATTTCTCGCCAGCAGGTACAAATTTAACTGAACAAGGATATTTTGCACTTATTTGCTCGTACAATTCTTTGCCGTAACTCTCAAATAGATGTGGCTCCGTAAAGAAAAATATTTTGTCGAAACTATATTTCTCTAGTTCCGATAAAAAACTTTGATGAATGCCATATCCAAAATAAAATGGGCTGGGTTTTTCTAGATGAGTACTGAGTGTGATGACTTTTCCCGGTACAAAATCGAAGGGTTGATTGTGATTCATGTTTTGTTTTTTTGCGATTATTGTTCTCACTCAACACTTCTCCGCTTATTGAGAATTTTTCTTATTGAGTGTCTAGGAATATTCTTACCACCTACAGACATCTTCCGTCAAGATAATTGCTATTTATTTTCAATAGTTAAGTTTTTTACAACCGATTACCTAAATTGCGTATGAGTAGTTATGCTTATTAGAACCCTTCTCGGCAGGTTGTTTTACTTTTTTATAAATAGTCTTAATCTCAGTAAAAATAAACCTTGTAGCCTTTTTACTGTCTGTGCGGGTATATAGAAGTCTTTTGGTTAACAAAGACCATAGATCGAGGGAGATAATTGAGAATAGAGCCAATAATCTTACTCTCGATATTTTCCTTTGACGCGTAGGCATCGCTAATAAGGGACTTTAGTAACCAGCAATAGGTAATTTAGTCAATAATCAATAGTCAATAGTTATTATCATTTTTTCTGACTATCCACTTTTGACTGTTCCGAATTATCATATCTAAAGAGCCAAAATACCTACTAAGAAGAGGTTTTATTAATGCTGATTTTAGGCTCATAAAGAATAAAAAACCGATAAAAAACTTATAAGATATCAGCAACCTATCCTTTTTTTTATCCTCTAGATTTATCTATAAAGTTTTTATTTTGCAAAGTAAAAATCAGGATTCAATAAGGAGCTAGCTGACAGGTGACAGACAAGAAAAGTATCCTCTGTATTTTGTCTCCTTCAGTCAGGAGTCAGAAGCAATTTTTCCCCTATATCTGAAACTCTATTTTTTTATCGATGGAGTTATTCTCGCTAGTTTTATAGTTTAACTTTCTATTTTAAAATCGGGTGCAGCAGATGAAAAGATTACTGAGGCGAATTAAAGAAGCTACTAAAGATGATAAAATCATGCACTTTATTGAAAACATAGAGGTGCTAGTTTCTAAAGTTCTATCTATTTTTATGGTAGTTGTGATTTTGGTAGCGATCGCAGATTTAGGAGTCTTTATTTTTAAAGAGTTATTTACAGTGCCTTATGGTACATTTAACACAACCTTATATAAAATTTTCGGTTTATTTTTAAATATTTTAATTGCTTTAGAGATTTTAGAAAATATTACAGCCTATTTACGAAAACACGTTTTTCAGGTTGAATTAGTCATTGTTACTTCTTTAATTGCTGTAGCCAGAAAAATTATTCTTCTTGACTTTGATAAGGTTGGAGGTCTTGATATAATCGGTCTAGGTATAGCTATTCTGTCCCTATCAATTAGTTATTTAATAATTCGTATCAGTAATTCCAAAGATGCAAGTTAAAATAATTCGTAATACTCACCATTCGCGTAGCGTCTGTCTGCGACACGCTGTTCGCGTTCGTAGAGAAGGCGAGAAGCAAGCTACGTAATGACGCTCGTTCGCCCTTGGCGTCTCCCCTTGGGAGAAGACTCGCTAACGTAATTCCTAATGGGGATAAAGACAAGAGCGACAAAACTTGCCGCTTTTCCCACTCCCCACTCCCCACTCTCACCCATCAACTTTGGGTTTGTCGAGCAATGACAGATTTCTTTCAATTTGAAGTAGACTTTGTTGATTCTTTGCGTTGCATCCCCATGCAGGTGCGTTGCAAATTAGATACCTGTGGTATCAAGCTAAAATTGTCTGATTGGAATCAAATGACTACAGCAGAGCGTCAAGCTTTAGTCGAATTACCTTGCACTACAGAAACCGAAATTCAGTCTTACAGCAAGTATATCCAGGAGTTAATTGTACAACGCACAGGTATACCAGCAACAAAATTGCCCATCGAGCCTCATCCCGCATGGCTAGACTCTGCCACTGTACCAGCCAGCCTTCAACAAAAAGCTCAAGAAATAGGTGTAACCCTGACACAGCAACATTGGGCAGCTTTAACGCCTTTACAGCGTTTTGCCTTGATTAAACTCAGCCACCCAGGACATGAAAACAAAAATTTTCCTACAGCAATGGTAGAATTTTATTTACTTTAATTAGTCAATAGTCATTAACAATCGCGTAGTGTGCGTCCGCCACTCCTTCGCAATTTTTAACTCAATTTCTACTGAGACAAAATTAGTCAATTATCATCGGCAAAAATAACCGACAACAGACAACTGAAAATTATATATTTTGGGAATGAAACTAAATGCAGTAAAAAATACTATTTTTTGATAAATCGTCGTGTGTTTAATTTAGCAGTTACGATATTAAAAGTACATTACCGATACAATCGGATTCATCTGCGTAACAAGCCAACTTGAGGACAAACTATCACTAGATCGAATACTTATTCACATTAGGTGAAAGAATTTGAAATTTTGCATCTGGAAATTTTAAATTTCTTAGCAGGAAGTGAAGCTATAGTGGATTTAGCAATGCTGCTGTTAATGTGGCTAAGGTTAGTCCTGCTGCCAAATTACGTGAAGAATTAGTTTAGAAACGCACTTCTTATCGATGACAGGCAAAAACGCAAGACATAATGCATTTCTGCGGCTAGTGTCTGGTAATGGGGCAGATTTGGGATCAGAATCTCGCTACTCGCTGCCCCCCAGTAAAGAAATGGTAATTGGACGCGATCCTAGCTGCCAAGTTGTCTTGGATGCCATGATCTACCGAATGGTATCTCGTCGTCATGCGGTGGTTCGTCCCCTTTCTCTATCTCCAGATAGCAAATTCAGCTGGGTATTGTGTGATTTGAATAGTGCTAATGGTACTTATTTGAATGGACAACGCTTGTATGAATGTCAGGAATTGCACCCAGGCGATCGCATTTCTCTAGGTGCTGATGGGCCACAATACGTTTTTGAGTACCAGTTTACCTCAGTGACGCCGGCCACGACAGTTAACCAACTTACACCATTACCTTCGGCGACGAACTACCACAACCACACGCAATTAAAGCAGCCAGATTCTGTTAGCTTCACCCAGCTTTTCCCAATTATTTCCACTGGTAAAGATTTAACTCGGAAAGCTTACCTCATACCAGGAATACTGACCGTAATTTTTGTAGTGTTAATGTTTGCTACAGTCGGTCAACCCCAAGCTAATCAAGTTATTGTCGCAACTTACATCGCCTTCGCTGCCTACTATTTTGTTTACCAACTTTGCGGAAAACAGAAGCCTTGGTGGGTGCTAATAGCTGCGGCATTGGGTACGATGCTGATTTTGCTCAGTCCGGTGTTGGGTTTATTTATCTTCGTGTTTCGCGGCGTCCTACCTGGAAACTTGCCCTCGTCCCAAGAATCTATTACCTTTACAGAGTTACTGGTGCGGATGTTTTTTGGCGCTGGCTTGATGGAGGAATTACTCAAGGCATTGCCTGTACTAGGGGCTTTTGCCATCGGTAGAATGTTGTCTTCACCTTGGCGGGAACGCATTGGGGTTTGGGAACCTCTAGATGGTATTCTCCTGGGAACAGCTTCTGCTGTGGGCTTCACTCTCTTGGAAACTCTCGGACAATATGTGCCAGATATTAGTCAAAATATCTCGCAACAGGTGGGTACAGGTGCTGCTGGTCAACTGGCGGGTTTACAACTGCTAATTCCGCGAATTTTAGGCTCTGTAGCCGGACACATGGCTTATAGTGGCTATCTGGGTTATTTTATCGGGTTGGCTGTCCTCAAACCCAAGAGAAGTTGGCAAATTCTTTCTATTGGTTATCTTAGTGCCTCTGCTCTCCATGCTTTGTGGAATGCTACAGGATCAATCAATGCCTTGCTGTTAGTAGTTGTTGGGGTATTATCTTACGCCTTTTTGATGGCGGCAATTCTCAAGGCACGGGCGCTATCACCGACGCGATCGCAAAATTTTGCTACCCGATTTATTGGCCCAAAATAAGAATTCAAAAAAGAAAAAGACAGTATTTATCTCTTGGGATAAATGGCCTAGTTTGAATATCAGCGTATCTTGAATTCATTCTAGGTTAACTATACCTACAAAAATAAAAATCATTAAACTTGTTGCAAAAGTCTTAATTTTTGACTCTTTTTTTGTGACTCTGCGTAAGGCAACCAATATCTTTGCAAGATATGCCTCTGAACAGAGTAAGTGCAAAGGGTGAGCTATGCGAACACAACGCATGATCAAAATTTTAGCTTTCTTTACTATTTCTTATTTCCTCTCACCTGTCACCTGTTCCCGATTTATGGTTCCGACTGAGACTTGTTGAGTTGAGTCAAAGCATAGGAAGCGATCGCTAAACTAAGCTTTGCCTTCTCTACTTCTGATAAAGTTGTCCACTCGCTATTTTGAAGATTACTAAGCGAAGATGCCGCGTTTTGCGATTCGCTACTTCGCATCGCGTAAGCAAAAGGACGAGCCAAAACTAAAAGATCCTCTGTTCCCCAAGTTGGTAGTACTGTCTGAACGCACTCAACCAATTGGTCACCCATTAATTGGCCAGCAGCAAATATCTCAGCAGCTTTGCTGGCGATCGCGTTGAGCAATACTTGAGGGACAGAGGCAGAAAAAGTAGTACGTAATGCTTCTTGAAGATTAAGCACTACTGCCTGTTGTTGGTTGTGATTGTCGTCTAGTGTAGAAGTAATACCAGACCAAAGTGTGTCTAGATGGCTGTAAAAATCTGGCGATCGCCTTGTCAGTTCTTCCTCAAGGAAATCTGGCATTCCGAACTGTTGTTCTAGTTCCTGAAAATAAGCTTCTGATTGATCATCACCTGGATTCCAAGGATAGGTAGCATCCTCCGGTTCTAGTAATGCTTCTAAAAACTCTAATTCTATTTGAGATTGCAAAGAAGAGAAAGTATCTGAGCCGTTAATTTTTTTAGCCATTTTTTATGCCTCAATATTATATGGTAGTATTGATAGCTACAATTCCTTAGAAGAGATTTCCGCAAAAACAGATTTCAAAAGCTAATGCTCAACATCAAAATCCATTTCTGCGATCGCTCTACTAGGAGTCCTCAATAATAAACTCCCAGGTTTCACCTCTGGCACTTCCAAACTTTAATTGCATCCCCGATTTCAAGGGGACTTCCTCTCGGAGGATTTGTTGCCAACCATTAAGTCCTAAAAACCAGGTTGTGCCGTAGGTGGAAAAATCTTGCAAGTAATAAGTTCGCATGAATGTAGCATCAGTAACAGTATTACGGCAGAATATTTCGGCGTGGCGTTTGGATACAGATGGTTCGGGGATGACAATATCATTGTCGTTTGTGCGACCGATGCGGGTAACTCCATAACGCAACAACCAGGTTTTACCTTTTGGAGTCAGCGATCGCAAAGAAGCAGTTAGAAGCGGGAAACCTAGATCAGGAATGGCTGTGTCTGGTATTTCCGTAATACCTTCATCCACATTCTTAATGAGTTCGCCATTAAAATCTGGATGTAGGTAGAGAACAGGCAAAGTCCAAGCAGGTTGATTAAATTTATATAATGTTAACAACTCTTGCCTAGCCTGTGCTACGGCTTCATCAATTGCTTTGTGCGATCGCAAAGCTTTGGTAAAGGCTTGAATAAAACTGTGGCTTTCGTGGTCAGCAATTTCATCGCGCATTCCCAAAACCGCAGGCACACCATGACGAATTAGGACTTCTGCTAAACTGCTGGTAGGTATCGCTTGATGATTCCTAGCAGCCGGTTGTGCGCCCCAACAGGCGTTAAAAACCGCTAGTTTCACACCTGTACGGGTCAGTACTTGCGCCAATTCTATCCCATTCAGGGGCATATCTGGTCGCAAAAATAGTAACCCCCCGTCTGGGTCTGGCAAACCATGTCCAGCGTAAAAGAAAACATTGTATGCTTTGGTTTCTAATTCATCAATCAATTGCTGTGGAGTTGGTTGTAGGAGTTGATTCACTATACAAGGTGCATATCTTTGGGAATTACTACCCACGGACGTATCTGCAAGAATTTGCTGTAAGATTGCAGCTTCTTGTTCCAGTTGCAGGTTTTGATCCTGACCTAAAACCAGCAGGATAGTTAAAGCCTTGTCAGTTCGCAAATCCGGTAAGGCGTCAACTTCAGTGCTGGTGCGACTAAATAGCAAATCTGGGGAGAGTGACATAGCCGATTGACCCGGCTCACACTGCATAATTTCCCAAGGGAAAGCGATGAGATTTGGGTCACGGATTTCTAGTCGAAAGCGCAAACGTGTATGCTGACCCATAGCAATACCGCGACTACGTTCTAGACTACCGAGAATTTGTCCGTCGAATACCCAGTGCCATAAATTCATTCCCAAGTATTGCATCAGACGACTGCTGTAGGGGCCAGTGGTTTCACTTGAAGGGGGTGAAATCCAATCTATGGGCAATGCTTTTTGAGATGTTGAGTTTGAGGAAATATCTAGGCGACTATGACCAGCAAACATCTGTTGCCATTCTTGCCAGACTTGGGTGAGTTCAGCAGGCCATACACAGTCACGTAAAACGTAGCCACTGGGATAGGGAGCCTTGACCACCCAAATGGCGAAGTTGTCAGTGCCAGTGTTTAAAAGACGGGCGATCGCCAAATTCAGGGATGGCATGGATTCATTCAACTAAAAGTTTAAAATAAATAATTTTAAATAACAATTCTCCAAAGTGAAAATTTTCTACTTTTTGACCTTGTAAATTTTTTACTCTGGTTGTTACCTGTTCAAGGCTTACGCAAAATCATGAAAAAACGAATCGTATACTCCTATGGAGAAGCAAGCTACGCGCAGCGTCTCGTTAGAGAAGGACGCAAAGGAATAAGGTTTCAGAAAGTTATTGCGTAAGTCCTACTGTTATTATTCCAGGTTTTTACAAGTTTATCGATATTTTAACTAAGTAGGACTGGTGTCAGGTGGAGTTGGTTGAGTAACTGGCGGTTGTGTGACAGTTCTACATGGATTTGGTGCGTCTGATTGTAAAACAGAGACGCCAAAACCCTTCAGTTGGGACAAGTCCAGCAATACTTTTGCTGGCAAAGGTTTTGGATTTTGGGGAACCGAGATAATTACTGCTGGGTTATTAGTATTAGCTGAACTTTGTGTACTTTTATTGGCACAGACTCGCATAGACACTGAAAAACCCTCAGAAGCAGGTTGGGGATTTGATTTTTTCTCAATAACTTCTAAAAAAGTTCCACGGGGAAGTGATTGGTTTTTTCCCAAGGGGATTTCTTTGTTGGTTTTAATTATCCAACCAGGAGAAAGGTTAGCAAGCGATCGCGCTGTGGGTGTCACTTCGATGGTAGGATTTAGAGTTGGTGTGGGATTGGAAACAATGGGAAATATCCCTGATGGCGATCGCAGTTGCTTCACGAAGAATCCTAAAGTACCTGCTGCTACCACAAATATTAACGGAACTATCCACTGAAGCGGCAATTGGCGAGTTTTGACCGGCTCCTTTTCGGGAATCACCTGAGTTTTATGGTTCGAGCTACCTAAAAGTGTCGGATCTGTGGCTCTGGACGGCAAATCAACAGTTTTCGGGGAATAACTCTCTGAAATCACTGCTTTAATGGTGATTTCTGGTTCCCAATATTGGACTTGATAGTGGACTAAAGCCACGGTGACATTATCGTGTCCATTTTTAGTATTAGCGATTTCAACTAATCTATCGGCAACATTTACTATATTTGTCTCTCCAAGCAGAATCGGTAAAATTTCTGTTTCCCAGCACTCTTCCACCCGATCAAAATCACTCAAACCATCGGATGTGAGCAGAAAAACTGCATCTTCGTCGAGCATAAACCGTCCCGAAGTGGGATGCAATGAAGTGCTGGAACCCATCCCCAAAGCCTGAACCAAAGAGCCAGCAGCACTCTGTTGCACAGCCTCGCGGTAAATGGCATAACCTAGCCGCACTTCGCGGGAGGCGACATCATCATCAAGGGTAACTTGATAACAGCCGTGGCGTGTAATCCAGTAGGCACGACTATCACCAACATGGGTAATGTACATTTCGTGTGCAACAGGCAAGGCCATGACTAAAGTCGTGCCCATGCGTTGACGCCCTTGGCGATTTTCAGCGTCATTGCGCTGACTAATTTTGTCGTTGGCAATTGCCACTGCCTTTTCTAGGTCATCAAGCAGCAGTGAAGGGTCTATGTGGTCGTAGGGAACTTTTGTTAGTTGCTGTACCTGCTGCTGAATCGTTTCAATCGCTAAATTTGAGGCGACATTGCCGCCCTCGTGTCCACCGATGCCATCACAGACAATTGCTAAGGCTGTTGGCTGGGGTGGTTTGCTCACCAGAGTACCACTGGGAGGGCTACAAGCATCTTCGTTACGTTGGCGACTTGGACCAGTTTCAGTTTTGGTGATAATTTTGATCGTAGGTGTTTGCGATCGCCCTAACCCAGCCAATCCCTGATCTAAAACTCCGATTAATTGATCAGTTGAATTCATCTTTCCCTGAATTAAGGAAAGGCTAACTTGATCAACAAACTCAGTTATGGCTGGTTTGGCATCACTGACCAACTGCTGCCAAAATTCACCTAATTGGGGCAATTCTGGTGATGTTGCGACATCGAAACGCAAATCCAACAAACGTACTAATGATCCTTCTACCCGTAATACATAGGAGTCAAGTAAACTAGAGGCGACACCTTCACTCGTCAGAGGTTGCCACAAATGAGCTATTTGCCATAACCAATTGAGTTGGCGCATTGATGTTGCATCACGCCAAGCGGTGGTTAACTCGCTGCACAAATGCACTTGTTGGATTGTGTCATCTACTAATAGTGGCGGTTTTTCTAAGAGTAATATTTCTCGATGCTCAGTTCCATCAGCTACAAAAAGTACTCCATATAACTGCGGTACGTGTAAGCGGTAAGGAATGAGTCTCAAGTAAGCTTTGGGGATCTGGAGATTCTCTAACTCAGGCGTTAGGGCTAATAAACCAGGCTTCGTATCTAAAAGAACAAATTTGTCTAGAACTAAATAGCGATCGGCTAATATTTCTCCAGGGCTACCCACACTCAGGCCATCTACCACAGCCCAGAGGTAATTTTTAGGTAAGGGCGTGGAACATCGCTGGCAAAACTTGTGAGTCAGGGGGTTAGCAGCCTGACAATTTTCATTTGGACAGTAGAGCGTTGCCGCGTCATTTTCCATAGTTTTCCCACCGATCAGCGATTGGCAATTTCTTTAACAGCATTAGTAGGGACAATCTAGACCGCTCATCTTTCTGAAATTTGACATACCCAGACTATAGATGATGATTTTAGCTGGCGGATATCAGCAGGTGCTAATGCTTATTTATCCAAAGAATAGGCTCCCAAGTCAACCCGACAGCCTGATCATAGCTTCTATTGCTCTGTGACTCTCCATCAATAAAGCAACTAACTCCAACCCTGTCCCCAAAGCATAACCCAAGCATGACTATGTTATTTGCTTTTGCTGAATTACCCCATCATCAAGAGACAGATAATGTTGGTATTTATTTAGTTTATAAGTAGGATAGCAACAATTAACTTTAATTAAGAATTAAGATAATTAAATATACTTTTGCCCAAAGTACCTGACGAATGAAAAAAGCCTCTTTTCTTCATCTCTCTCCTACAAGGAGAGAGATGAAGAATTTTCCCCCTTAGTAGACGTCACCGTAAAAGGGGTTCGGAAATATTCAGACTTGATGTTGGGTTTCACTACGTTCTACCCAACCTACGAATGATTAAATTCCATACCCTTTTTGTGGTGTTCTGTACTTAGAGCGTCGGGAAGGGGGTTAGGTTTTTGTTTGGGCTTATTCCGCATGACCTGAATTGTCACAAGGGTTCAGCCAGCCCGCTACAAACTATTGAGCTTATTGTTTGTCGTCAATTGCAACTTGCGGGACTCCCATGCTGTAGTTGGTAACGCGGGCAGAGAGATTGTAGCTGAGTTCGCCGATTTGCAGGAGCGATCGCAGATAATGCTCTAAGTCTGACCCCACACGGCGTAAGTTATATTCTGTGAGGTCTACGCCACTAGATGCTTCTACAAGTTCATCAAATTTTCGGTAAACCTTTTGCAGCGCATCTTCATTCCAGTTAAATTCGTTATCTGGGTCAATATCTAAGGTTAAGACCTGTTGACTAGGAACCAGTTCGCCATCCCGGTCAATTTCGCCTGCAAAAATGCGGACATGCCGGGTTGTGGACTTGAGCAGCATTGGGTTATCCATAAAAGGGTGTATTTGGGTGGATTACACTGAAATTATTGTAGACGTTATATGTGAAGCTTGAATGCTCTCAATTTACAGCAGCTTTGAACAGTTTCAAAAGAGTATATTGAATGGGCATAAGTAAAAATATCACCTGTACTGATTAACTTAATACTTCTGTTAAGAGTTGAAGACAGAGCTAGCTGCTAGTACTGACAGTAGTCTAATTATTTTTCTGTAAAAATTACTGGGTAGAGTGTTTTTATTTAGGGTACTAATCTTACCTACTGCTAAGATTTTTGGATTCATCAAGCCCAAAAGACAGTAGGGGCAGGCACTTGGCAGGAATAATTTGAGCTGGGTACATTTTTTAATGGAGAACAAAAATTTTTACTTTAATGATTCTGATCAGAAATTTATTCGGAATTTGCTGTTGATAAAAACGTACATCAAGTAATTTTACGGAATAGCGCTACATCGACCACTGGCTTTAATAAACTCAAAAAACTTAAGCGGTTTTACTTACGTATAAATACCAAAATTAGAGTAACAAGTAAAACTCTTATTGACGTTAACATAAAGTTGATGTAAAAAGGTTTAAAAAAGTCGAGCAATTTCTTACAGAAACTTTATTGTGTAGAATTTTAAAAACTGAATAATAGTTATGGCTTACCATAAGCTATATCTGGCACAGGAACATCAAAATCTACCTTGAAAATAAAACACAGGAGAGTGAAATGGGATACAAAGGTGATTGATGAAGAAAAAGTCTTAATTGAAGCATTTTGGATTCAAAAAAGATACAAAGAATTTTGCTGGACATCTACCTCTTTAGCCTCATGACCACCAAGTAAAGGAATCTCAATAGCTATGAACTCCAAAGCATTACCACGCCAAATAAATAATCTCGAAGTAGGTGTTTATGAGTGCGAAATACATCTCAAATTCCGGTTGATTGAGGAAAAGAGTCTATTGGGCGATCGCGAACAACTATTACAGGTGTTACTTGATGCTTTAACCGAAGGTTCTGATGACTTTCTAGAGACGTTGCAAGCGTCCGTTAAAGCGCAGGAAGTGTCTGAGTTCAAAGCCTCACCTCAAATGCGACGCCAGCTAATGCGCTTGCGTAATGCTGCTGAAAATCCCCAAACTTAAAGGTGTAATTTAAGTAGTTAAACAACGTGAATTGGGCATCAAAATCAAATATTGATCCCATACTTGCGTTGCCATAAAAACTCAGCAGTAAGTAGAATTCATAAAATATTGTGGTTTCTACTTTGTGAAGGTCTTATTTCGCAGCAGAAAATCCCAGAAACAGTTTCCGCTATTAAAAACTTTGTAGCAAAGAGTACTGGTAGAATCTGAAAGCAAATTCAGCCGGGTGCATTTTACCGAGTTTTTATCAAAACATTGCAGGAATAACAAAACCCTGTGTCTTTACAGATGGGGAATTGGATAATAGGCGCAAATCAAATGAAAACCTAAAAGACTAAAGTAAAAATAAATAACCTTTCTTTTTGCTTTAGCTGAAAGCCGGATTTGCTGAAATACTTATGTTTTATCTATTACTGGTAATAGGTGATGGTTTAGCACACAGCTACCTGTTACCAATTACCCAGGAGCAGGGAGATAAAGGAGAAAATAACCAATGCCCAATGCCTATTTAGCAAGACCATGTTCTAGGGCAAAACGAACTAACTCTGTACGGCTACTGGTGCCAGTTTTACTAAATAAACGGCTGACGTACTTTTCTACATTGCGGACGCTGGTTTCTAAGCGACGGGCGATTTCTTTGTTCATCAACCCTTCAGCGACTAAGTTCAAAACACTTTGTTCTCTGGGAGTCAAATCAATTTTGAAAGGGGCTGGCGATTGGGAAATGGCATTTCTTTGAGTTAACAATGCCTTAATTTGGGCAATCTGATTGGCTAGTTCAGCAAGATCGGGGGTTTCAGAGTCATCTCCGGTACTTGCGGACTTAGCGGCGCGGCGGGCTAGCAAATTTTCAACTATAGCCACTAACTCGTCGGGATCGAAAGGTTTGGGTAGATAGGCATCAACACCAGCATGATAGCCTTGGATGCGATCGCCTGTCATACCTTTAGCAGTTAAAAATACTACCGGGAGTGCTTGGAAACGGGGATCTTCTCGCAGTTGCTTGAGGAACTGATAGCCATCTACTTGAGGCATCATGACATCGGAAATCACTAAGTCAGGTGTATTCAGCTGCATCCATTCCCAACCCTCAAGGGCGTTACTGGCGACTTGAACGCTGAAACCGCTCTCTTGCAAATAGTCTTTCACGGCTTCCCGTATCCCTGGTTCATCATCCACCAGTAACAATTGTGCTGACATTTAAAATTTCCTTGAGTTTTCCTTTTTCCAATTTAGCGAAAGTTGACAGGCATTGATCAGGAGTTAGAAGTTAAGAGTTAGGAGTTAAGTAGGCAGACAGAATTAATTACACAACGTCAATGCGAATGTAGAGAAGTGTAATAAAGCAATTCGCTTGCGGTTGGGATGCTTTGCTTCGCTCGCAATGACTGTAAATATTTTGGTCTAGCTACTTATTGTTACAGCCGATCAATTATCTTGGCATTCTCTGGCAGCTTGGCGTCTCGTTGCCCAGCAGCACGCGCCCTAGCTGTGAATAAACCAATGGGAGTATTTAATAAATCTACAAGGATGCCTTGACCCGCGAACGCCTTCTTAATATCCCTTGGTATTTCCTTCAAGAACCAACGTACTATGCGATAGCCGCATTCTTTGGGTGTAATCTCTCGCATCAAATCGACACCGTGCAGTTCGTGTAGATAGCGATTTGAGCGTCCATAGCGCCGCCATTGACTTTGCAATTCTTGAAGTGTAGCGCGGTGCCGATGCTGAACAATCGCATTCGCACTAAATTCCAAACGCCCGATGTTTTCCCCCAAAATCCGCCAGCAAATATCTGCATCGCCACCAGTGGTAAGATAAGGTCGAAATAAACCCGCTTTTTCTAAGGCAATGCGTCGAATCGCCAAATTAGCCGTTTGACCATAGGGACGAAAGGAATGGCCAAGGGTATGCTTTTGTGACAAAGTTTCTTGACGGTCTGCATATTGTTCTAGCAGAGTTGTGCCTGGTAGTGCCAAAATTTCGCCAGCGACAATTACCACTTCTTTGTTGACAAAAACCGGAATTAATGCATTTAACCATTGCGGTTGCGGACGACAATCTGCATCGGTAAAAACTATAATTTCACCGCTAGCGGCGCGAATCCCAGTATTACGAGCAGCGTATGAGCTTTGAATTTGGTTTTGGCTCAACGGGTAAATTGTAATTGGGCAATTTTCGGCAAATGTTTTCAGTATGGTGAGAGTGCGATCGCTACTATTATTGTTCACCAATAAGTACTCTACCCGGTCTTTTGGGTAGGTTTGAGACAACAGACAATTGAGCAAATCTGGTAAATCCGCCTCACCGTTATAAATAGGAACAACCACCGACACCATTGGTAAAAAGCTGGTGGCGGTGGTTGCATCAACTGGCTGATGATTCATAAATCTCTGAGATTTGGGAGATGGGATTACTAACTAGTATTCCCAAACCAAAATCCTAGAACGACAATATCAAGCAGTTTTTATAACTCCAAAAATCTTGATTTGGGAATATATTAACAGTGCTAAATAGGAAGATTCATCAGTACTACTTCTTAACTCAGTACTCCTGAACTACAGTTTCAAGTCACCGGCGCGGCTCATGGGTTGAGTGGGTTGATTTGCCGGCGGCTGGGCAAAGTTCTTATTTGATAGAATTGCGATCGCACGGGCATATTGTGGATCACTCTTGGTTCCGATTAAATCTGGATTAGAAGCCAAGTGACGCTCTTGTGTCTCTGTCAAGTCTAGCTTAATATCTGGGGTGATCCCTTTATGGTTAATATCCGTTCCCGCCGGGGTGTAGTAATGGGCAATGGTGACAGCCAAGCCGGAACCATCTGCGAGTTCATGAACTGACTGGACTAATGCCTTACCAAAGGTTTGACCACCGACGACTACCGCCCGCTTATTATCCTTAAGTGCCCCTGTAAGGATTTCGCTAGCACTAGCTGAATTCCCATCTACTAAGACCGCCAAAGGACGATTTGTCAGCGCAGTGCGATTGGCTTTAGTTACTTCACTGCTGCCCACACGGTCTACTGTCTTAACAATTCCGCCATTATCATACCACATCCGCGCAATTTCAATGCTAGCCTGCAATAAACCGCCAGGATTTCCCCGCAAATCTAAGACATAAGAATCAACTTTCTTAGTGTTCAAATCGCGGATGGCTCGTTGCATTTGGTCTGCGGCGTGGGCGCTAAATTCCCGCAAACGGATATAGCCAACGCGGCGATTCCCTTCTTGTCTGAGGGTATAACGTACCGTTGGCACTTCAATATTTGCTCTGGTCAGCTTCAGATAAAAAATATTTTGCCCCGTTCGTCCCAGCCGTAGCTTGATGGGAGTACCCGCTTTGCCACGAATTAACTTGGAGGCGTCATCCACTTTCATTTTGATAGTGGGTTTGCCGTCAATTGCCAAAATTTCATCGCCTGCTTTGATCCCAGCTTTCAATGCGGGAGAATTTTCTATGGCTTCGACAACAGTGAGCCGCTGAGTTTTTTGGTTTACTTCCATCCGAATCCCAATGCCAGAAACTTCCCCAGATGTTTGGCTAGTCAGGGCTTCAAACTGTTTGGGGTCCATGAACCGAGTGTAAGGATCTCCCAACTTTTGTAAAGCTTCGCGGATGGCAGTATAAGCTTCTTCACGAGAAGAATAGTCTTTGCTCAACAGGCTTTGTCTGGTTGCTTGCCAATCTTGTTGATTAAATTTAGCATCAACATATTCGTGATTCACCACTTGCCAGACTTGATCAACTATCGCTTTCGGGCTGTCTTGTAGGGCTAGAGCGGCACGGACATCACGAGTCCAGGCGGGGCCGAACACAGACATCGTAGCAGTAGTGGCGATCGCTCCACCAATCAAGGCTACTTGAAGCGGCGAGTAACTTTTGGCAGATTGGTTCATGTATTATATCAGTTGGAATAATTGTGTTGTTGACAGTTTAACAATCAGGCTTTCTAGAAAATTTCAGTTTTTATACCCCAAACTCAGCTATGCTCCCTTGATCATTTTTATCGTTGAATAATGCCGAAAACACTCCATTATTAACAACCATTTCTCAGTTTGTTAGCTTTTTCCCGAAGGCTATACTCAATATGTGACACTTTGACTAGCGTCATGTTTGCATTTCTTGATTACTTTTATAAGATAGCACTTGGATGACTCAATTGCAGCACCGTTATAGAGCTATTAAATCCGGTTTTCTTACCTAAGTCATGAAACGCAAATTTACCATCAAATTATTAATTTCTATTAAAAGAAAATTTGCTAATCTGTGGCAATTGTTACAAAAACTAACTATTGGATTGTACTTTGTTTTGGGCGCTTGGCTGATTTTTACCACTATAACCTTAGTTTTTGCTTCTTCGCAGCCAGTAGATGCTTTGTTTGTGCTTGGTGGCAGTATTAATCGAGAAATTTATGTTGCTCAACAAGCAAAACAATATCCGCAAACCCGAATTTTAATTTCTCATGGTTCCCCAGACCCCTGTATATGGTTAATTTTTCAGCCGGAATTAGCAGAGTTACAAAACGTTTGGTTGGAAAAGTGCGCGAATTCCACCTTTGAAAATTTCTATTATGGTATCCCGATTCTCCGGCGTTGGGGAGTGCATAAAGTCATGTTAATTACCTCGCCAAGTCACTTACCCAGAGCCAAATGGATGGCACAGATTCTTTTGGGCGCTCATGGTATTTGGGTAGAGTCAGAGATTGTTCAGGAGTTGGGTGTTCCTGGTAATCGTGAATCTTGGACTAAAACTGGATTAGATTTAACACGCAGCCTATTTTGGGCGATTTTAAGTCAAATTATTCAACCGCAATGCTCAAATGTAACAAGACTTACGCAAGTAGATATGCAAGCTTGGGAGCATCAAGGTTTTCATTGTGAACACCAAGGGGGGTTGGGGGGATCGACGCTTAACTGAACTGTATTGGGATTTGAACTGCATATTACAGGAAAATGCTTTAGATTGCTGTGCCGGAGGAATTGAAGTGAGAAATGCTCGATTTTGCTGCTAGCATTGCCTTTGCCGTTGCCGATCATTAAATTGCTCATATATATGTGAATGATCCGGCGTACATCCCAAAGGTGCGATCGCTTTTAGAAGCGACTGAAGGCGTAGCCCAGGTATTGGATGGCGTGCGGTTTCTAAACGCCCTTTTAACTGTGCATCCCTACAGATCCCAAAAATACAAAACAAATTCCTGGTAATTCATAATCATATCGAGTATGTTTTATATATGAACCCGTTATGACTATGAATTATTTAGCTCTATCAGTAGGCAGACGTTTGTCTACTGAGTAAAATGTGCTTTTTCAATGTCAATAACTTAATGGAAAGCTTCTTCACCCATGACTGAATCCCAAAAATTGACAACTGCTGACGGTATTCCTGTTGCAGATAACCAGAACTCACTCACTGCTGGATCACGTGGACCTCTATTAATACAGGATTTCCACCTGATAGAGAAGCTGGCTCATTTCAACCGGGAACGTATTCCTGAGCGGGTTGTCCATGCCAAAGGTGCGGCTGCTCATGGTACTTTTACTGTTACCAATGACATCAGCCGCTACAGTAAAGCCAAACTTTTTTCTGAGATTGGCAAGGAAACTGAAGTCCTGCTGCGGTTTTCTACAGTCGGGGGAGAAAAAGGTTCAGCAGATGCCGAGCGTGACCCTAGAGGTTTTTCACTGAAGTTTTATACTGAAGAGGGTAACTGGGATCTTGTAGGTAACAATACCCCTGTTTTCTTCATCCGTGACCCGCTCAAGTTTCCTGATTTCATCCATACCCAAAAGCGCAATCCTCAAACCAATTGCAAAGACCAGAATGCAAAATGGGATTTTTGGTCACTCAGTCCAGAATCGCTCCACCAGTTGACGATCCTGTTTTCAGATCGGGGAATTCCGAAAACATATCGACACATGGATGGTTTTGGTAGCCACACCTTTAGTTTGATTAATGCTCAGGGCGAGCGCGTCTGGTGCAAATTTCACTTTAAGACTCTGCAAGGGCATCAAACCTTGACAGAGGAAGAATCAGCTAAGATTAAGGGCGAAGATCCAGATCATGCGACTCATGATTTATTTGAAGCGATCGCCCAAAAAGACTATCCAAAATGGCGGTTGTGTATTCAGGTAATGACAGAGGAGCAAGCGTCAAAACATCCAGATAATCCCTTTGACTTGACGAAAGTTTGGAAGCAAGGAGAATATCCCTTAATTGAAGTTGGGATATTAGAGCTAAATCGGAACCCGGAGAATTATTTCGCCGAAGTTGAGCAAGCCGCTTTTAGTCCTAGTGCGGTAGTACCAGGCGTTAGTTTCTCTCCAGATAAAGTTCTGCAAGCTCGGCTCTTTTCTTACCCAGATGCTCAACGGTATCGCTTGGGTGGTAACTATCAGCAACTACCTGTAAACCAGCCTAAATGTCCAGTAATGCATAATCAGCGAGATGGATTCATGGCGTTGGGAAACAACGGCGGTAGCAGCCCTAACTATGAACCGAATAGTGCTGAGGGTACACCCAAAGAAAATCCAGCCTATGCAGAACCACCTAGCCATTTGGGTGATGTTGCCGTTGCTCGTTACAATCATCGTGAAGGAAACGATGATTATACCCAAGCAGGTAATCTGTATCGGTTACTGACTTCTGAGCAACAGGAGCGTCTTGTTCAAAACATCGTCGGCAGCCTCAGTCAAGCTCGGCAGGACATCCAAATGCGCCAACTTTGCCACTTTTTCCGGGCAGATGTTTCTTATGGTCTTCTTGTAGCTAAGGGCTTAGGTACTTCAATTGATCCCTCAATGTTCAGCGCTACTGCTCAAGCAGTAGGTGATCTAATACCACTAGGCAAAAGTCAAAAGACAAAATCGCCGTAGGGTTACACCATTGCTCATAGGTGTGAACTTCAGATAAAACTCCTTTAAAACTAGGACTTACGCAAAACTACAGGCGGTAGGGGCAATTCATGTAGCTTTAGCTGACCGCAGGGTATTGCCCCTACCTAAAAATCATAGTTTCAGTTATTCTTTGCGTAAGTCCTAAAAACCTCGTTTCCAGCTAGAGGCTGCCCCCCATTAGGCAGCCCTTTTAATGTTAAGTTGACTTCAATCAGTTGGTTTATTAAAAACTTCTAAAATCTGTCGGCAAATCTGTTTGAGCTTATCCCCAATTTCACCAGAAGGCGAAGATGCGCCGACAATACTCCAGTTTTCGATCGTAGAAAGTCGCCAAGCTTCGCCGCGATGATCAAATCCAGCTACCTCCACGCCGATCGCCCGCCGGGAATTATTGATGGGATCTTGATAAAATCGGATTTGAATTAAAATACTACGGCTTCGCCAAGATTTGCTGATACCAGGAAAGTGAAAGCCAATATCTATAGAATCTGGATCGACTAACTCCCTGGTTTCTGGGTCATTCTTCCAGGGTTTGAGATCAGATTTGGCATCAGGAAACTCGAATTTGAACAAATTAACCACCGTAGCAATGTTGCTGGCGAGTTCAAGGTTCGTTGCCTGTTCAGCTGCGTTCACTAAAAAACACTCCTATATTGCGTCGGCATCTTCGAGGATGTGAAGACAGAAAAACCGCCAGAAGGCTTATATTATTGGTGCTTCAGCTTATCAAAGACCTTTGAGATTTAGCAACTCTAAATCATACTTTCCTAACAATCCTGGTAACTAACAAATGCTAAAAATCGCTTCTTGTTTGGGACTGGCTAACACCTATTAAGTAATTATACTTAATAGTTCTTCAAAAGCAGATGAAATTCTGCCCTTTATAAAAAATATCAAGATTTTCTGCAAAATCCTTGGCTGACAAGAAGGATAAATTGCGCTAGCGATCTAAAATGACACTGGTAATCGGCAAACAAAATGTATGGTGCGTCAACGCTCAGTTTTTTCATTTTTTCTAGTATTATTGACCACATTCCTCATTAGTTGTGGCGGTACTGGTGTCGCGGTGGCACCTCCGACTTACACAGCAGCACAACTTGAAAGAATTCAGGCATACGTTCCTGAAATTCAGGCTGTGCGCGATCGCTCCCAAGAGTTGAAAACCCTAATCCAAAAAGGTGATTGGATTAATGTGCGTAACTTTATACATGGTCCAATAACAGAAGCAAGGCTGAATCTGACTTATGTCACTCCCAACCTTCTACCTAAAGACCAACCCACAGCACGTCAAATAACACGAGATTTCTTTAACCACCTAGTTAAACTTGATAAAGCTACTAGTGCTAGCAATCCTCAAATTGCCTTGACTAACTCCCAAGCTGCTTTCGCAGACGTTGACAAATTTCTCCAGCTGCTTCCTAAAGCAGAAGAGGGTTAGGAGTTAAGAATTAAGAGTTAGGAGTTAAGAGTTAGGAGTTAGGAATTTTAACTTCTCACTTTTAACTTCTCACTTCTAAACTTTAAGCACAAGTCATGAATGTAGTTATTATCGGTTGTGGTGTAGTTGGGGCTGCGATCGCCTATGAACTAAGTCTAGTTAAAGGGTTGAAAATCACAGTTTTCGACCGACAACCACCGGCACAAGCTTCCACAGGCGCTGCACTTGGCGTTTTGATGGGCGCAATCAGCCAAAAAATCAAGGGTAAAGCTTGGCAGATGCGGCAAACTAGCATTCAACGCTATGAAACCTTGATTCCTGAACTGGAAACTTTAACTGGTCGCAAAATCCCTTTTAATCGTCAGGGAATTCTCATGCTTTTATCTGATTTTTCCCCTTCCCTAGAGGGGATATCAGCATGGGAAAAACTGGTAGAAATTCGCCACTCTCAAGGCTGGCATTTAGAAATTTGGGACACGGCTAAACTCCAGAATATTTGTCCTCAAATTAATCACGAAAAAATTACTGGCGCTGTCTATTCTCCCCAAGACCGTCAACTTGATCCAACTGCCCTCACATTAGCTTTAGTTGAGGCTGCCCAGCAAAATGGTGTGAGTTTCAAATTTGGTGTCGCTGTTTTGGATACCCCAACCTCAACACCTGAAGCTTCCGCCCAATTTTGTAATCAACTTGAGACTACAGAAGGAAAAATAGCCGCAGATTGGTTTGTAATCGCCGCCGGACTAGGTTCAACACCACTGACGGCAAAATTCAATCAGATGGTTGATATTCGCCCCGTACTTGGGCAAGCGTTGCAATTACGTGTGGGGCATCCATTAGGCAATCCCGACTTCCAGCCAGCGATAACGGGTAACGATGTCCATATTGTTCCTGTGGGCGGTGGAGATTATTGGGTGGGTGCGACAGTGGAATTTCCCAGCAATGGCTATGAAATACCGCCAAATCAAGAACTACTGGAATCTGTTAGAGAACAAGCGATCGCATTTTGCCCAGAGTTAGCCACAGCAACGATTCTCCGCACTTGGTCGGGGTTACGTCCCCGTCCCGAAGGACGCCCAGCCCCAGTTATTGGTAAGTTGCCAGGGTTTACTAACATCCTCTTGGCTACCGGACACTATCGCAACGGCGTTTTACTAGCACCCGCCACAGCTTATGCAATTCGTGAGATGATTATTTCTCATGAAGTGGGGAATGGGGGATGAAGGAGCAGGGGGAGAAAGAATAACTAATGCCCAATACTTCGACACCGCTCAGTACAAGTGCCCCATTCCCAATGCCCAATCCATAAAAAAATAGCGTGTCAATAACAGAACATAAAATTAATGTAGATTCACTGGAATGGTTTTATCGGGAATCTTCACCAATCGGCAGAACTGATTTAGCGCCTGTGTTGTTGCTACACGGCTTAGTTTCACAAAGTTATAGTTGGCGTAATATTATACCTGCTTTGGCGAATCAGGGTACAAGAGCGATCGCTCCTGATTGGATTGGTTATGGCTTTTCTGCAAAACCAGAAAAACGAGATTTTGCTTATACTCCCGATGCTTTTATCACAGCTTTAGAAGGATTTATTAAAGCGTTAGAACTTGAACATTTTTCTTTAGTTGTACAAGGCTTTTTAGGTTCGGTGGGATTACAATATGCCTTGCGTCATCCAGAACAAATTGCTAATTTAGCTATTTTAAATACACCAATTTCAACTGCTGCCAAATTACCCTGGAAAATTAAACAAATGGGTTTACCTTTGATAGGTGAAGTAATTACCCAAGATCCGCTTTTGGTTGACCGGACGCTAGAAGGTGGAAGCCGTTATCGTATAGAAGATAAGGATTTAGATATTTATCGAAAACCATTTTTGAAAACTTCTGCATCTGGTCGAAGTCTCTTAGCAAGTATTCGCAATTTACAGCTTGATTCAGCAATGACAGAAATCGAATCCGGCTTTAAAGAATGGCAACAGCCAATTCTGATTCAATGGGGTATGATTGACCCTTGGCTACCTGTAGAAATTGCCCAAAATTTTGCAAATTCCGTACCCAATACTGAATTAATAAAACTTAATAACGTCGGACATTATCCTCAAGAACACTACCATGAAGCGATTTTAGAAGACCTTTTACCCTTTGTGCGTCGTAAAGATGTTCATTGACAATCTACCTCTGGCAAAAATCGATATTATAAAAATGAATTCACGATTAACGCAAATAAATATCTGTGTTAAAAAATAAATTCGGGATTTTTGCTAGATTTATAAATGTTATCCCCACCTGCATTTGTGAACTTTTTATTACCACTAAAAATGTATCACAACCACAAGTAAAGGAGATTATGATTCATGGCTTATTCATGGTTTAAAGCATTTCATATTGTCGGATTTGTAGTTTGGTTCGCTGGTTTATTCTACTTAGTACGTCTTTTTATCTATCACGTTGAAGCGAACCTTGAACCTGAACCAGCGCGAACGATACTGAAAAATCAGTATCAAATTATGGAAAAGCGCCTCTACTATATCATCACTAACCCAGGAATGTTTGTGACGATCGCAATGGCTATCGGTTTATTAAGCACTGAACCGGATATTTTAAAAGAGGGTTGGTTGCATATCAAACTGCTGTTTGTGGCGATTTTAATTGGCTATCATCATTACTGCGCTCGGCTGATGAAGAAATTAGCAGTAGATGAATGTGGCTGGAATAGTCAGCAATTACGTGCTTTAAATGAAGCACCTACAGTTATGTTAGTAGCGATCGTCCTGCTGGCTGTGTTTAAGAATAATCTACCTACGGATATCACTGTCTGGGGCATTTTTGCAATGATTATTTTCATGGCAGTAACTATTCAACTTTACGCCAAAAAACGCAGGCAAGATAAAGAGAAGCTGACGGCAGAGATAGGGCAACCACAAGAACAAAGTTAGATTAACATAAAGTAGGGTAGCAGAGCTGTGCTACCCTACTAAACGTTGCATCACAATAACAACCGCGACTAATTGCCTATTACTGAAACAGTGCTGAGTGTGAAGATTCATAACTACTACTTCTTACTCAGCACTCCTGAACTTATCCTGGAAAGGTTTTGAGTAAATCATCCCCAGGAATCACGCTAGTATAGAAAGCATATTTGCGATTAGCGACATAGCGACGGTCTTGTTTAATAATCGCCATAAACTCTCTATGTCCCTCACGGGTACGTCCCACTAAACAACCCGCACTGGCAAGGCGAATATCATTCCGGGGAAAATCAAAGCCGCAGTGTTGATTTACATGAAAATCATCACCTGTATCAAGTTTGTCGCCAGTCCGTTTAAAATCTTCGTTGAAATCTCTACAAACAGTTATATCTCCAACTTGCACTAACGCTTCGTGAGGCTCTGCTGTGCCGTGGATGCCAACAGCCCAAGCTTTGTATTGTCCAAACTGAATCCTAGCTGCTCCTTTGGAATTCATTGGATTATAAGTGTAGTAGTTCCCTGGTTCTGTAGTAGCTTCCCAGTGATCTACGATTTTGGGAACACCATTTACTACTTCAATGACAATCCGCCGATCATTAAATTCATTCGGTGCATCATTGTTGAGAGTCCAGTCTGCATTTATACCCTCTACATAAACAATATTGTATTCTTTTGGATTGGTGAATACCTGATAATTTTTAGATTGCAAGTATTTCACAATCCTGCTGGCAATGTCATTACCAAGTTTTAAGGGGGGTTTAGGAAGATCATCTGGTTTGGTTTCAATCAGTTTCTTGGCTGTGACTGCTCCTAAAAAGTCAGTCTCTCCAGTCTTTGTTAATTCTTGAAATTTTTTGAGAGATATCACAGAAACAGGGCCAAATTTCCCATCGGCTGGAGGTTCTAGCAAACCTAAGCTGATTAACAATATCTGAATTTGACGAGCCAAGTCTGCGTCATCAGCGATCGCATCAAATCCCCATTTTTCCTCTTTTACCAAAAAATCTTGTAGTTTCATTATGCACCTGCTTTCATTTACCTACTTTTAAGTATAAACATCATTTTAAAGATTTATATTGTTTGAAATAATACTCTCAAATTAATTATTACGTTAAAGTTTTTACTATTAATTTATGATTCAGTACACAAAAATTCACAAATTTTATACTTAATCAAAAAACTATTTATTGCCTAACGCACATTGCCTCAATGCAATTTTATACAGGCTACATTATTAATAGCTCGATTTCTCTGCTGCGCGTCCAAGCAGCAACTCGTCGTCAGGCATCGCCTCTATAAAACCCGAAATGACTAACGAAGAACTGCTGCAAATTATTGAACAAGCTGCCAGAGACAACGTGACAGAATTAGACCTTTCTAGGAAAGGTTTAACAACGCTGCCACCGGAAATTGGCCAACTCACCAACCTGCAAACCCTCTACCTCAGCAGTAATCAACTCAGCAGTCTGCCACCGGAATTTGTCCAACTCACCAACCTGCAAACCCTCTACCTCAGCAATAATAAACTCAGCAGTCTACCACCGGAAATCAGGCAACTAGCAAACCTGAACAAGCTGGATCTTCGTAGAAATCCAGTCCCCATTCCACCAGAGATTTTGGGGTCGAAGGATTTATCCGAAGATCCAGGTGATGTGAATGAAATTCTCGATTTCTATTTTCGGGTGCAAAATCCAGACGAAACAGAACCCTTCTACGAAGCAAAATTCTTAATTATTGGCGAAGGAGGAGCCGGTAAAACCTCTTTAGCCAAGAAAATTGCAGATGAAACTTACGAACTCCAGCCAGATGAGGAATCAACCGAAGGCATTGACGTAATCCAGTGGCATTTTACACAGCCCAATGGCAAAGATTTTCGCGTCAACATCTGGGATTTTGGCGGTCAGGAAATCTACCACCAAACCCATCAGTTTTTTCTCAGCAAGCGATCGCTTTATGCTTTAGTTGCCGACACTCGCAAAGAAAACACCGACTTTTACTGGTGGCTGAAGGTTGTCGAACTTTTAAGTGACAAAAGTCCAGTTATCATTATTAAGAACGAAAAACAAGACCGTGATTGCCCAGTTAATGAGCGCAAGTTACGAGGAGAATTTAGCAACCTCAAAGAAACACTGTCAACAAATTTAGAAACTAATCGCGGTTTAACAGAGATTAAAGACACGATTCAGCTATACATCAGCAGACTTGACCATGTTGGTATACCTCTACCAAAACTCTGGGTAAGAGTCAAAGCAGCGCTAGAGAACAATTCCCGAAATTACATTAGCTTTGAAGAATACTGTAACCTTTGCCAACTTAATAAATTAACAGACCGTAAAGATATGCTGCGCTTGAGCAACTATCTTCATGACCTCGGCGTTTGCCTGCACTTTCAAGACGATTCTACACTGAAACACTACGTCATCCTCAAACCACAATGGGGAACTACTGCCGTTTACAATGTTTTGGACAATGACAATGTTAAGAAAAAGTTGGGTTGTTTTACCAAAGACGATCTCGAAGATATTTGGAAAAGCGGCGAATATGCAGATATGCGAGATGAACTCCTGCAATTAATGATGCGGTTCAAGCTTTGCTACGAAATTCGTGATCGTCGTGACACCTATATTGCGCCTCAATTGCTCTCTATTGAAAAAGCTGATTATACCTGGGACGATCGCAACAACCTGATCCTGCGCTACACCTATACATTCATGCCCAAAGGCATCCTCACCCGCTTTATTGTCGAGACGCACCCTTGGATTGAACAGCAAAAACTCCTTTGGAAAAGTGGTGTTGTTCTCAACAAAGACCAAACTCGTGCAGAAGTCATTGAAAATTACGATCAACGGGAAATTAAAATCCGTGTAGCCGGAAACCGCAAAAAAGAACTAATGGCTGTTGTCACTTATGAACTGGAAAAAATCCACAATTCTTACGAACGTTTGCAATATCAAACCCTAGTTCCATGTAACTGTGAGACTTGCAAAAACCTGCTGACACCTCATTCCTATTCTCTGGACTCACTCAAAAAACGCTTGAATGCTAACCGCTACGAGATTGAGTGCGAGAACAGCTTTGAAATGGTAGATATCCGCAGGTTAATCGATGATGTCATGTTCCAACCCGCTAAAGAAGATGGGGAAATGAACCCCCAAGTTGCACAGTTGCAAAGCGAACTAGAGCGCAAGCGAGATGAATCATTGACGCATCGGTTACGAAATAGCAATCAACAGGAAAAACCCATAATGAATAGTCAATCTGTAATGGAGTTCGAGAAGGAAATCTTCATCTCCTATGCTTGGGGTGGGGAGAGTGAGCAATTTGTCAATCAATTAGATCAGACTTTGCAGACAAAAGGCATCAAAATCATCCGGGACAAACGTGATTTGGGCTACAAAGGACTGATTAAAGCCTTCATGGAAAGGATTGGACGGGGTAAATGTGCGATCGCGGTAATCAGTGACAAGTATTTAAAGTCTCCCAATTGTATGTTTGAGCTAGTGCAAATTGCTAAAAACGGGGAGTTTTATGATCGTATTTTCCCTATTGTGTTAGCAGATGCCCAAATTT
>Ga0123337_10000632_pt1 | contig 55797 bp, 68 predicted proteins | sample frozenSSSSmetaG_FD_89792 | JGI IMG/M metagenome (GOLD analysis project Ga0123337, IMG submission 89792) | Glacier valley bacterial and archeal communities from Borup Fiord, Nunavut, Canada, to study Microbial Dark Matter (Phase II) -... | ecosystem: Environmental > Aquatic > Freshwater > Ice >... | reverse complement strand
CTACTTGTTTAGATCATGGTGCGTCGCGTTCATGAAATGTGAAAGCGGCGGTGGGAAAATAGGTGCACGAGCCTCATGGTACCTCGAGGGGGGCAAATACTAAATGCCACCCACTGTACCTTACGCGTTCAGTATTCTGGATGGATTCACCTGAATATCTATGCAGTCAAACATATTTACTTGATCATTCGCCCAAGGAAATATTAAAATATTATTCAATGTAGTTGACATCAGAGATCAAAATGTCTGCGTCTCTGTGAAGCTTGCTATTATCGTTCTTGCCATGCGATGAGGGCGCTGTTGCAAATCTATCTCAACTGCATGTCTTCTTCATATAATATCCTCAGTGCTCCCGTGTCCTTCATATGCATGCGGATAGAAAAGTATTTTTATTCCCTTGTCGACTTTCTCGAATACACACGCCTGACTGACGCTTGATGACCCCCAATATATATGCCTTGACGCCATGATAATCCCGTTCCAGATGCTTCCAAATCCAGATGCGCCAACGACGGCTTGTTCGTGTAGAGCGAGCGGCTCCAACATGCTCCTCTCCGTTGATGCTCCCATTTCCGAGTCCTTCTCATTCATTCGGGTTTCGAATTCATCTGGTAGCAGCCCCAGATTTGATGTCTCCTCCACCTGGAACCGCAATTGGAGCTTTCTTGTCTTCGGGTTCCTCGACAGCATTGACTTCGAGGAAATGGTAGAGGATAATCAGAAGCACGGCGGCCGAGCCGAGGAAGATGGCGAGACGGTAGAGATCGTCGTCGGAAATCATATTTGCGGTTGATTATAATTGAAGGAAATTCGAATGATGGTGAGGGCTCTTAAGGTTTGGCTGGCCAATGAGTGGAGGTCGAACCGACTTATAGATACATTAATTCACTATCAAATACCATCGATACACAGAGAACTCACATCTTCCTCAGAGAAACAGACTTTTCTCTTTCAAATGCGACTCTCAAGTTCAATTGCTTTTTGTGGACAGTTCTTGATCGTTAAGGCCAGCTATGTACGTGCTGAGGTGCCCTCAAGGTCCAAAATTAGTCGTGGCACACGACATGCCTTAAGGCATCACTTTCTACCCCACCAATTATTATTATTATTCAAGCTCGCGATTTTCTAACCCGCCTTGACAGCCTTCAACGAGCGCCTGCGCCCACACAGTCCTTTCAACAGACAAAACGAGGCCCAAAGTGCCGTTGATACCATAATACATCACCTCAGATCAATATATCTCGAATACCCTACCAAACCACAACTAAGCCGCCATCATGCCCCCAAAGAAGCAGGAGAAGCAGGGCGGGGGCAAGAAGCCTTCCGCCACGAAGATGGTGGAAGACCGCACATTCGGCATGAAGAACAAGAAGGGGGCCCAGACACAAAAGCAGATCGAAAGGATGACTCAGTCAGCGAAAGCGGGCGGCACTCCAGAAGAGAAGAAAAGAGCCGCGGAGAAGGCACAGGCCGAGAGAGAGAAGGCTGCGTCTTTGGCGGCACAGAAGGAGGTGATGGAGCTGTACAAGCCAGTCCAAGTGCAGAAGGTTCCATTTGGTGTCGACCCAAAAACCGTGCTGTGCCAGTTCTACAAGAAGGGTCATTGTGAGAAGGGCAAGAAGTGCAAGTTCTCACACGACCTGGCTGTTGAGCGCAAGTCGGTGAAGAAGGATCTGTACCAAGACTCGAGAGAGGATGAAGAGGCAAAGAAGAAGGAGGAAACCTCAGCTGATTGGGATGAGGAGAAGCTGCAGAAAGTCGTCCTCTCGAAGAAGGGAAATCAGAAAACTTCAACCGATAAGGTCTGCAAGTTCTTTATCGACGCTATTGAGGAAGGAAAGTACGGTTGGTTCTGGACATGTCCGAATGGAGGGGATAAGTGCATGTACCAACATAAGTTGCCACCTGGGTATGTATCTACCTGATGATCATTATTGGCAAAAGCTAACAGAACTGCAGATTCATATTGAAGACCAAGGAGCAACGCGCTGCTGAAAAGGCCCTTATGGATAAATCTCCTCTGAAGACCCTCACTCTAGAAGACTTCCTCGAAAGCGAACGCCACAAGCTTAGTGGAAACCTGACGCCTGTCACACCCGAAACCTTCGCGAAGTGGAAGGCCGAGCGCACGGACAAGAAGCTTGCTGAACAACAAGCAATGGAGAAGAAGGAAGCAACTGGTCGTGCCATGTTTGAGAAGGGTGACTGGAACCTGGATATCTCGGAGGAGGAGGAGGAGGAGGAGGGCGAGGGGGATGAAGAGGATATTTGGAACTTAGAGAAGCTGCGTCAAGAAACCGAGGCTTTGAGGGAGAAGACGGAGGCCGAGCGGATAGCGGCGGTGGGCGGTCCAGCACGAAGCCCGCTGGTGAATGGTGTTTCTGAAGATACGGGCGATGGTACTGACGACGACGAGGCGGGGCCTTCGAATTCCTAAATGCGGTCCTGCGAGAAGCGTAAAGCAACGGACGTTTGTGGGTTTGGGGTTTAGCGGTTTTGAATGGGATTTTATGATCATGATTGGCTCCGTCCTTGGGTCGTTTGAGACTCTGTTAAGGAACGGGTATGCTCGTTTATGTATATGGGATGTTGAGTACAGCAAGGTTGTTACATATTCGTACACGACACACATATTCAGTTGCAGTCCTCCTTCGACATCCTAAAATATTCTTTTATTACGATTCTTATTTTATTTCCATGTGAACAGTTGCTTTGAAAATATAATCCAAATAACATCCCCTCCAAGTACGAATACAGAAATCAGAAGACCTAATGTACAATTTAGCCCTCAGTACCACCTCCTATTCCCTCACTTGCAGCCTCCATATTGTATTCATCAGTGCCTTGGAGTCTTTCCATTATCTTTCTCCTTAGAATCATGGTGAGGCGTCGCTCCTTTAAAGAAAGGAATCTTTCGTGGCAATTTCATGCCCATCGACTCGTCTTTCTCCTTCTTAGAATCATGGTGAGGCGTCGCTCCTTTAAAGAAAGGAATCTTCCGTGCCGATTTCATGCCCATCGACTCATATTTCTCCTTCTTAGAATCATGGTGAAGTGTCGCTCCTTTAAAGAAAGGAACCTTCCGTGCCGATTTCATGCCCATCGGCTCATCTTTCTCCTCCTTGGGATGCGCTGGTGCGCCTGCAACGCCTCGAGGATTAATGGTGGCTACTCTGCCCGTTGCATCCGCCAGGGCCGCCTCACTGTGTGGATAGGCGGGACGCTTCATCTTCATAGCTGAGCCGAGCTTCTGATGGCACGACTTGAAAAAGCCGCCGATTTTCTTCTTCATTTGCATGCGGCTGTCGCCACGCTTGTCGAGCATTCCCTTGTCCATCTCTCTGGTCGCAATGCGGACGTTCTCGCGCTTGTCGAGCATGCCCTTGTCCATCTCTCTGCCCACAATCTCGGTCGGGGCACTTGCTGGTGGATGCGTCTTGATGATGGACGTCTTGAAGGTGGATGCTGGAGGACCGACGGCGAAGGAAACTGGAGCGTCAGGGGCGCGACCTTGCGGGTTGATTGGCAGCGCGAAAATGGTAGTGAATGCCACGGCGCCGAGAGCAAGAAGTGAGCACTTCATCTTGTCAATGTATTTGTCAATGTACTGGAGGGTTGCTCGCAGGTCGTAGCTAAATATCGATGTTTAAAATGGTCGATTGGATATTCAGGGACTTGTGGTCTGACGGTTGTGATATTGAGGAACGAGAGAGAGAGAGAGAGGTAGAAGGCGTGTGAGATGAATGAAGGGATTATGATCTCGACGGGCATGAAAGAAACGAATTCAAGGCTAACTTGCCCCTGTGTGGAAGATCAAAATAAGGAAAAGAGGTGCGAGAGACATGATTCTTAAATGAACTGGCCTAGCTTGAGGGCACAACATTCGCTCCATGATTTACCTTTTCTCGCGCCAAATAGACTTCATAACGACCGCACTAAAACTCCATCAATGCATGACAGTGTGCGTGAAGATAGATATACTGACTCAGACCCTCCCAACTCAAACGCCTTGAATCCCGCTATAACATGCGCAAAGGTAACATTAACTCTTCAAAGCCTCCAGCCGGCCTCTCATCTGACTGAGCATCTCTTCTGCATCCTCTTCCTCTTCCTCTTCTTCGACTGGAGCCGGCGGCGCGGCTTCCACTGGAGTAGCGCCGACTTTCCCCATCCTGTCCTTCAGGATCTCACTGAGGACCTTATCCACCTCGCTCTCAGCCTCCTCCTCGTCTTCTTCCTCCAGACTCATCTCTGGCAAGATATCTGCGCTCATCTCCTCGATGACGCCGGCTTTCACTAACTCCCTGGTCAACTCTTGCATCGTGCCCATAAGTTCCGGTAGCCTAATCAGATGATTCACATCCTTCATAATCCCCGTGCTGGCCTTCAAACTCCCCTCGATCTTCCTCGTCGCAAACGCCTCGGAGACTTGCATCGACACGCTCTGCAGCTGCGCCTTGCTTGTGATTAATCGACTGGTCGTTTTCCTCGCCCGTATCAATTCTCGTGCGAAAATCCGCGTCTCAGCGATCGCTTGCTTCGCGTGTGCTGGGTTGCGCTGGGCTCGTCGCGATGCCTGGCGAATGAGGTCCTTGGTCTTGTTCTCGACGGCCTTGAGCTGTGCGATGTCGCGATCGAGCTTGCGGGTGTTTGCACGGATGAGTTGGTTGCATTTCCTGACCTAAGGGTGATTAGACTGATGCTGGAGTGATAGAGGGGCTCGGGCTCTGCCTACTTGGGCTTGCGGGTCGGGCTTGAAGAAGACGGCCCTGATGGACTCCATGGTGGTGGGAAGGAAATATGGAGTATGTCGATATAGAGGCTATGAGCTGCAGGCAGCTCTTGCACCAAGTGTTAGGTGGGCGTGTTCATGTGTGGATGTTGGAGTGAATATGGCACGGCTGCTATGCTTGATTATTGTTGTTATCGTCTTGGTTCATGACACTTGATGATAAAGTTGGAGGCTCAGTAGTCATCGCCAATCAGCAGCCACCTGGAGTGACGTGGATGCTTGCCGCGGAATGGTGGGGTCATGGGCAAGAAGAGCGAGCGTTTAAATCGATTAGAGGTAGGTACTGACTACGAGGAATAAGAAAACAGCAATGTTTAATTGATAAATAAATAAATAAATACTCGATAAATATAGATATAGGTATAGATGTATGTATCGTGTGAATTAAGAAGCAACTGCGATAACCCAATTGAGTCTGTTTTCCATTCGTCGATGGCCGCTTTCTCCAAGGTTCGCTGAGCTTCTTCAATCCCCCGCAGCCTCGTCTCCCCCAGGCTCGAAACGTCAAGCGCACAACCAACATCAAATCATCTGCGCAAACTACATTCCTCCTCCACTTCCACAAACCAAACAATATTCTCCAACATCACGATATACAGCTCGAACTGTGATTTTTATATCATATTCTTCTTCATTTCGCATATCCTACAATGTCCACATCTGTAATTCCAGAGGGTAAGCAGCATTCCATTCTCAGCCGATTGAGAGGTCAAGGCAACAAGCTCGGTGTAGCTCTCCATCCGGGTTGCCACCGAGCCGCAACCTCAGGGGGCTTTGCTTCGTCTTATGAATGATATCTAATACCCGGCATAGTCCTTTGGGCTCAGCGCTCATCCGCAACGGACGCCGCAAAGAACTACATCTACCTCACCATCTCCGTGCCGGATTGCAAGCCTGCGGATCTGAAGCTCGACCTCAAGCCAACAAGCCTCACCTTCGATGGCAAGTCAGACAGCTTGAAGAAGTCATACCATGTTGAGCTGGAATTCTACAATGAGATCGACGTCGATGCGTCCAAGATTAACCACACATCCAAGAACATCGAGCTCGTGTTGAGAAAGAAGGAGCTGAAGGACGAGTTCTGGCCAAGACTGCTCAAGGGCCCACAGAGGGTTCACTTCCTGAAGACCGACTTCGACAAGGTATGATAACAGCCTCGAAGTGAAGTATATGCAAATGCTGACTTCAACAGTGGGTTGATGAGGACGAACAAGAAGAGGCTCCAGAGGATGACCTCGGTGCAATGGGAGGTATGGGCGGAATGGGTGGCATGCCAGGTCTGAACCAATAATCCCACAGACTTGAATCAACTGACAAATTACAGGCATGGGCGACATGTCCTCCATGATGGGAGGCGGTGGTGACTTTGGTGGAATAGATTTCTCCAAGCTCGGCGCAGGTGGAATGGGTGGAATGGGTGGAATGGGTGGACTGGGTGGACTGGGCGATATGGACGATGATGAGGGTGACGATGAGGAGGATATGCCAGGACTTGAGGACACCGAGGAAGGCGAGAAGGGAGCGGAGGCCCAGACATCATCGAAGATTGAGGAGATCAACTAAATGCCACGACCACGAAGGATGATGATATCTCCTAATCAAAAGTATACGATTCCGCTTGGAAGGACATACAGAACGCAGCTAGGATCAGTTGGCAATAACTAACTCATACAATAGTCATTCTTGTCAATACTTTCTACTGCACATCCCGTTGAATCTCGCACTCTTACTCAAGTGGTCATTTTTGTGTTACCTTGTGAATTTTTGTTGCTTTCTTCTTAAAGAGAGAGTTAGGAGGTTGGAATTGTGCTCAGTGCGTTTCGTTCTCATGTACTTTCCTTGTCATTTGTCCTGGCAGAGATGGGGAAGATCTTAGAGATTGCCTGCCGCACGCTTCAGTGCCTTGTACTTTGCTTCCAAAGACCAAAGATTATGAACACGCCTTTACTTCCTTGATTTCTGAAAGTGTTCTTTATTTTAACAGTTTATATTAACATGTCATCATATGCACAACTAACAGCCATTTATCATTGTCTTCTAGTGCTAGATGAGTTGTCTAGGTGGTCTAAAGACGTTTTATTCTTTATGCCTGGCACAGGAGTTCACAGCTCCTGTGTCTCCTTCTAGCCCTTAAAACACATTTTTTACTGTTAAAACCTGAGCGTTTGCTGCTGTGGCAATTACAGACCTGGCATCTTCTCGGCCATGAGTTACCAACCGCGACTTACAGTGTGTTTAAATTCTCTAGAGCCAACTATGGTAGATAGTGCCGCACACTATGGTTCACCTCCTAAGGAACCACAACAAAGATGTCTGACGACGAAGCCCCTCCGCCTCCACCACCAACTCCAACCTTGTCACCCCCCTAAACGATCCTTCACATACTCTGAACTAGTCACGACTACGAAACTTCAGCCTCGACCTCGGCTATGTTTTCCAACCACGTCAGTCATCAGGTCCCAGCTGGCGGGAAAGGGCGGAGGCTTACTATCGGCGGAGAGAACACTCTGTCGCTGTGATAGAAGAAGAGCCACAAGAAGAAAACGAGAGAGACGGAGGAAGATGCATCTGCCAACAACACCCCGTCATCGACAATCTTCCGGCCGCTGACCCAGCTCTCGCCGCCAATCCCCCGTCGGCATCCCGCCAGCTCCTCCCACAAACCACCCCACCCCCACGCCCCGCCCGCCTCTACCTCGCACTCAGCAACATCAGGCGCCTCATCAGCGCGTGGCTGCGCACCAGCACGCACGGGAACCTCCTGGCCCCCCAGTTCGCGCACCAGGCCGCCCATGTGTGCTCAAGCGCGTGTCCTCCTTCAGACCCGCACTCCGCCGCGCCGCCAAACAGGCCGCGCACTCCATCCCCCATATCCTCAGCGACGCCCATGCCGCCCTCGCCTCCATGAGGCCGGCTTCTCTAATCCGCTATATCTCCTATTCAGTACAGTATTTCCGCATCCTCCGCGAAGACTCCATCCTCCTCCCCCTCGCTAGCCCGCTGATCCGGGCCCCGGGGTTCCAGCAGATAGCTGCGCTGAAGGAGGAGGTGCGGCAGGCCCGCGATCTGTGGTGCGTGTGTCCCTGTCCCGCGGCCGAGACGGCGACGACGACGACGCCGACGAGGGAGAGGGTGCGCAGGGGTGATGAGCGTGGGCCAGGCGCGGCTGTGGCGGGGGAGGGGGTGAGTGGGCGGGAGAGGCGGGGACGGGCGGTGCTGGCGGAGTTTATGGTGGGGATGCGGAGGGCGAGGAGGTGCCAACCGTGAGGAGGGAGAGAATTCGGGTCACTGTGATGGATACCTGTTAGAGGATTTAGTGAGTAGTCAGGTTTGTATAGCTAGGCTATGTGATAGAGGGGAGAGTATTGAGTTAGATTATGAGGGGAGTATAGGTCTCCGAGAACTGTGTGTGTAGAGTAGGTCGTGAATGGTTGTTTATTTTATTAAATGAACTGCTAGCACTATACAAGGCTGTTCTCCTGTTGCAATTGCTAATGGTGTTAATCAAAAATAGCCTCATCATGTCCTTCCGCATAATCCTGGCTCTTCTCGCCGTCTATATTCCTATCACTCTAATTCTCACCTGACACCATCCTCTGTCTCACTGCTATCGTTTCTTTGCTTATGACCATTAGTAGCAACATGCTATGATCGCTGGCAGACAATTCAGCAACTTCACTTTCCATTTAGTGGTCTGTCAAGTGCACTCGCGGTTTTGATAAATCCAGCCACGAAGCAAGCAGCCACAACCTAGCCACTCAACTGGGCTCACGGCGTTTTGGCAATGAGCCAGACACCTACCTCCGTGCCGGCCATCCTGCCTCCGAGACTGTAAATGCAAGAAGGTCTGGCATCGAGACACCACTGGCCTGGTGCAGGAGCTCCCATGACCACGGTGATAATGGCTGGGACAGCAGATTGATGATTTGATGGTGGCCTAACAGTTACTCATCCTCAAAATAGGCGGCTAAGTGGCTCCCAAGCCCAGGTATTATGGCCAGTGACTGAGTTTCTCAAAACCATTCATTTATGTTTAGGGTCTGGCAAGTTGGCAACTCCTTCACACGCTAGTTTCATCATTATAATTATGTGTTCAAGCGAGAACTTTGAAAGCTTGTGCAGCTACAGATGTTGTAGATATTCAAACTGTGAAAAAATTCCGAGATCAAATCCTATGCCTCAACCGCCTCCATAATATTTCTGTCCAGCATTCCAGTCCTTCCTTGCTTATTAAAGACAAGGTCTCCTTCGCGGGGGACCGCATCTCGGAGAAACAATCTCGAAAATCCCAACACTAACAGTGTTCTATCAGTTGCAGTTGGTGAGATCGAAAGACTCTGCTGCATAGCAGCGCGGTACCCTGTACATATGTCCAGATTTCTCAGTCTCCCACTTTTCCACGACAATCTCCTTAGTATCCTGTCTGGCTGAAACCAGAATCACTATTGTGACTTCTCCACGTGCATATTCAAGCCCACCAGCGGCGCAAGCGGACGGGAGTCTAGAGATTTGGAGAATCCGCATTCCAACACAAGGAAAAGCCATATTGACGAAAACATTAGCTATTCTTGAGAATGGCCCGGAAGGATGCCTCGACATCTGGCTCCTTGTTTGAATCCGGTCCATAACACTGTGTGGCTCTCATTCCGCGCAGAGCATCTCCATCGACTCTCATTGCAAAGAGCCTACACATATATTCCTTCATTAGAAGCTTAGTTTTCTATGGCCTTACAGCAGTGGCACGGCCTCATCTCCAGCCTCGGCAGCCTTGTTCTTTGTTGTTGCGCCCCAAAGGCTGGGATGGGATAAACAACAAACTCCTCAGCCTCCTCTCAAAACCTCCAAGGTCCCTTCTGCTTCATAGACTCATCGTTGCAGCCTCGCATCCCACAAGGCACCGTCAGCAGGTCTTACATCGTGAATTGTCGGAAGACCTGACCCAACAGCTTATACTTCCAAGCCAAACTGCTTGTACAGCATCCCACGTCACCCGCGCATCACCCACACATCACCAACTCATCACCATACTGTCCCTCCGTTCTCGGCCGATGAGGAATGAGCGTTATGCTGTGTTCATCCCGCCAACCTCCTCCTCCTCCTCCTCCTCCTCCTCGCACGCATCGATCCATCGTGGGGGCTCTATTTCCTTCCAACTATGTTGCAACCCCCAATATTTCGCTTACACAGTCCTCTCCCCCCCCTCTTCCCGCAAGCGCATCCGGCTCCCCGTCGCCAGCCTTCCCGCCAAACAGAAGCAGCGAAAGGCCCACTCCTTCCCTTCCTTCATTCCCTTCCATTCCTGTCTCCCCCACGATCGCAACCATCCATCTCCGTCCATCCCGCGGCACTGGATACAATGGGAGCGATCATACGCCAGCGCCAGCGAGGGATGAAGGATGGGAGATGAGGGAGGGATCGTCGGGGCGGGCGGGTCTTGATAGTGGATTTCTATACATACCTGCCTACCTAGGTCTATGTTACTCTGTCAAAGATCAGAAAGGACTGCCATTTTGGGATGCTGGATACGATGGGGAGATTGGATGGGAGATGTCGTATTTGGAGGAGGGAAAGTTTGGTTTGGGTTCGCTTTCCGATCGTCGCGGTGGAGTCTGTGTCCTCTAGGGGGGATCTAAAGGTACACACCTATGTACATACATACACAGTTCAGATGGAATGGGAGGGATGAGACGGACCGAGGATGAGAGACGAGGGGCGGTGGACGGGCCGAAAGCGAGGCTGGAGAGGATGAGGGCGATGCGATGCGATGAGGACACGATGCTGAATGCGATGAGGATGGAGGCGCGAAGAGAGAATCATCATTCCGATCGATGACTGTGGACTCGCGACGACATGATGGCAACTGACCACAGCACCACCGTCAACTGACTCCTTTGACTCAGCTTCGCGAGTACATACTGTACTGTACATGTTGACACAAGATCCTGATTGTGCTCATCTGGAACCACCCTGGTGGAATATGTTGCTGTGTGGATGTACAGCGCTCATCCAAGAGATCCAAACATAACAGCTGAACTGATACACGATCTTCAGCGACGATCTTCAGCGATGCTATGCGACGACTCATTTGCCTTTTGCCTGTGTTGCCCATGGCAAATGGCAAATGGCATGGCAGATGAGCTCGGCTTATCGCATCCTCATGCCGCGGTTCGGCGTCCAAAGTCTCATTCTATCCGCATCGGGGGCCCAGCTTCCCCGGATCCACAGAGACGCAGCCGTCAATATATACATGCCTAGGTGCCAGGTAATATCGAATCTCTCCGACCTCTCAGACCGTTTTTGTTACCTGTCAACTGTGGGATTAACTGACCTCTTGTATGCAACGTCGGTCGGTCTCCCTTACACGACCTGAGCGTCTGCGACCGAGCAAACATCCAAGCGACTGGATGGAGGGATCTCTCTCGGTCGTCATCTCGGCCGTCTTCCTCATCTCATCCTCCGCAACAACCCAATCCAGCATCTGCTTTGACTGTCAGCATCACCACAGGCCTGCTGCTACTCATACAGTAACGTCTCAGGCGGTGGATGCGTACATAACTAACTGACCGCTTTCGCCTCGCACCCTTTTTTAGAGTAAGTACATAAGTGCTACTACTCTACCGTTTCGTCCCGTACGTACCCACAGTACCGTACCCTCCCGTCCGTCCCGGCAAGGCGTGCTCCAGGAATCCGGGAAAACTCAGCCTGCCCCGCCCACCGCTCTCCCACACGACTGGTCTTGGGGCTGGGAAATGAAGGGAAGTGGGAAGTGGGAAGTGGAGAGTAAGAGTCGAGAGTGGAAGTCTTCATTTCGTCGATTTCGCGGGGGATGGCGGATACTACCTAACCTCTCAGCGGGCGCTACGGAAGGGATGCGGGAGGAAAGAGAGGCTTTGCTGTGCTTCGTTCGTCATAGATGCCGAACATGGCGATCTCCAAAACCAAGGCATGATTAGGTACAGTGCATACCTTGTATGATGATTGTCGCGAGAAATGTCGCGAGGGGAGCTGGTGCGGGCGATGGCAGCGAATCGTTGGTTGACAGCAAGCAAGCAAATAGCCCCGAGGTCAGCTTCAGCTTCACCGTAACTTTACTTTTGTGACTACTGTGCGATGATAATATAGGAGTTTATAGGATGAGAGGCGGTGATGGGAGTGATGGGAGTGATGGGAGCGATGGGAGCGATGGGAGCGATGAGATTTGATTTGATTGCTTCTGTGACCTGTCTTGTCGGACTCCGACCGGTCGCTGCGCAGAGGAGCGGTGTTGTCCTGTCCTATCCCACGTTTCGCACTCATAGACTCACAGTCACCATCACAACAGCGCACGCTCGTCACAAAAAAGGGAGGTGACGAGGTTAGGGAGCGAAGGAACGAGGCGATATTTGTTTGTCTGAACCACCCACCTTCCCCTCCTTCCCTTCCTTCCTTCTCCTCCCGAAACCAACCCCCACTCCCACTTCCACTCCCACTCCAACTCCCACTCCCGCTCATCCCAACATCGCAATACCCCAATAATACATCGTACCCCAAAAGGAAAGCCCTGCAAGCCCATCCTCCTCCCCTTTCACTTTCACTTTCACTTTCACATCGCGAAACCCCTAACCCCCCCGTCCACCGCCACCGTCTGAAGCAGGCCTCTCATCCTTCCCTCTCCCTCTTTCCGTTTTCCGTGAGACCCAGAGAAGCCTCGCCACAGACGTCCTCCAATCTCACTTTTCGGAAGCCCCCCTCTGTCCTCCCGGCTCGCCTACCTCTCCCACGCTCAGGCTGAAGTCCCACGTCTGACCGCCCTACACGCCCACACACACCGCAATTCCACTTCCCACTAACTGTGCCAGCCCAGCCCGGCGCGCACTACCGGCCCCGTATGTACATACGTACCGGACGGAGATGTCGCGGAGGAGTGGAGCAGCCCCATCGCATCGCCCGCCCGCCCATCGCTTCCACGCTCCTGGCTCGCACTCACTCTCGGGCCAAGGTAAATCGCCGTCCGTGGGATGAAAGAAGGGAGGGGGGGAAAGGGGGGGGATGGAGTAGGGGGAAAAAAAAGCAAACGCGGATGCAAACATATACCCTCCTGTGCTTCCCCGTCCTGCCGACGGATTCCTGCCTCTCCAAAGAATTTGTCGATCCAGTCTATCCAGAATTATCGATATTTCGCTCGCGCGTTCCAAAAAAAGATCAAAGCAGAGATCGACAGTGTTTATCGAGTCGGATCTGTAATAGCCCAAGCAATCCAGCACTTCATCACATCTCGCTATCCGCCCGCATACGACGTATCGATAATCTCGCCCCGCAAGCATCGGCCCGCGCGAAGCTTGCAGCCCCATCGCATCGCAGGAATCAAGACGAGATCTCAAATCCACATAAATAAGAATTCGGCCTGCCGCATCCTCCTCCTTTGTTTGCCAGCATCGCCGCGCACAGCCCGAAGCCCGACGGGTTAGAGCCTGGCCAGCTTCTTTGTTGTTGCTGCAGCCCCGTGGCTTTGAGTCAGAGAGGGACAGCAAACACGTCAAGACGCCCACCCACCAACGCATAGAAGCAGAGGACGATCTTCCTACAAGATAGTGCTGCATTCCACCATTGATCGACGCGTCAACACAAGGCTCTACGCATAGAAGCAGAAGACCACCGCAGATCTTCTCGTCTTTTTCGCAATCATCATCACCATTATCATAATCCGCACTCACCAAAACCACAGCACATCCATGGCGATGTACTTCTCCTACTCCCCGTTCTCACCCACCTCCTCGGCCTCCTCCTCAGCATCCTCCTCCCCCAACCGCTCGCCGAGCACCTCCTGCCACGCCACGTCCTCCTACGCAACGTCCTCCTACGCCACATCCTCCTACCAGACCACATCGACGTCCTCGCCCATCTCCATCACGAACCCCTGCGCCTACCCCTCCTGGCCCGCGCGCTCCTCGCTCAACGGCGCCGCCTCCTCCGACCCCTACGCCCTCACGACCGCATCCAGCTACCTCTCCGACGACGACCTGTTCCCCGCGCCGTCCTACGACAGCTCCGAGGACAGCACGCCGATCGCCTCGCCCAAGGTCAGCGCGCGCCAGGTGCTCGACACGGCCGCGATCCGCGAGCTGCTGCTCGAGGAGGGGAGGAGGAAGGCGCGGAAGGGTGGGAGTATTAAGGTGGCGTCGAAGAGCAGGAGGAGGGGGAGCGCGAACGGCGAGAAGAGGTCTGCCTCGGCGAGGTTGAGTCCGATTGCCGAGGGCAGTTGTGGGGAGTGAAGGGCGCGAGGGGGACGGGAGGAGACGAGGAATTTGTGAGTACACCACCCACCACTCGCCTGGGGAGCACGTGAAGGATGATGAGATGGGAGACTAATGAGCAGTAGATATTATTATTGATAATACCCATAATTACAGCGGGCATAGCATAGCATCAGCATTAGTACAGCATAAGATACCCGGAATGAGAGAGCCCTACCTGGTGTCGATCATCATCCACCATCGCGACGACGCGACGCGGCGTTATCAACGCCCCGCAACCGGTCGCTAGAGGCCGCTCACCCCAGCCCACCCTACCCTACCGCTCTCTCCCGTCGCGTCACGTATACCAAACAGCGCTATAATCGATCGCATTGACGCCCATCAATCTCGGCCCTTCTCGTCACAATCACAATCACACAGCCGCTACTTATCAGCCGCGATTTTATCTAATCGCAGGATTGCGAGAGGGATATCCGGTGTCATTCATGGGTCAGTGATGGGATGAGATGAGACGTTCAGGCGATTCATCGATCGATGCTCTCCACCATCCAACGACGCAGGCGAAATGGAAAGCGCATAGACAGACAGACGGACGACTGCAACCCTCGCCCACGCCGCCGCACGCTCCAAGCGCGACACAGCGCGCCCGCCGGTCTGAGATACCAGACCACACCAGCAGCAGCCTCCCGCGCGTCACTCGAGCTGGACATCACGGGCCCGCGAGGCGGTTCGTCTGAGGGAGGTCGCGTCGCACTGCGGCGTCGGAGGACTGTGGTGAGGGTGGGTGTGGGGTTTCGAGACCTTCACAACGGATGCGAGGGTGCAGACAGGTTCGATGCTGCCGTCGTTGGGGATGAGGTGGCAGGGAGGCAGAGAGGCAGGCATACAAACGCATTGCCGCTTCGGGAAAGCCGTGGGTGCGATGGGAGGGAGGGGAGGGGGGAGTGAAGCGGCTTGTGAGACGTGAGATACGATATGATACCCATTTGTGTAGCGGGCGGGATGAGGGAGGCGTGGCGAGGTGAGATTGGAGAAGGCCTTTTTTTTCTCCCGGAGGAGAGATAGTTGTAGTAATTCTAATGGATACCTACCTACCTATCCCTCGATGTGCTTCCGTCCTCGATCATGATGCGACGTGAATAAATGTGAATGCGAATATGAGTCAATATTGAGTGAGTGAGTGAGTGATGTATGGTACTGCATGGCTGTGACGCGCCGTGCGCCCAATGCCCCGACTTCTACGACCCTGCCATTCATTCATTCATCCGCCCCGTGCTCCTCGACGGCGATGGGGGAGATGGGATTTCATGCGCAGCACGGGATCACACGACGATCGACTCTTCAACTCTTCAGCTCGTCCGTCCGTCGCAACATCCTGGTTTCCGCAACAGGTCCTCGTGGAACGGCGATTGATCTGGCTGGCTGGGTGGGCGGAGCTTGGGCGCGGATGGGCAGAGAGTGGGAGGAGATGGAGAGATGGATGACACGCGCGAGGTTGGGATGTTGGGATGGGGATGCTGCGAACTGAAGGGGACTGCTGTGTTGTATCAGTAGAGTATGAGGAGGTGTACGTACATACATACATACATACATAGGGATCTGTGGACTTGAGGACGCAGCATATGTACGTATGAGAGACGCAGGTACAGCGAGACACGGGTGTTGTGGACAGAGGTACGAAACGCAGGTACTGCGAGCAGAGGTGTTGCAAGCACAGGTACAGTACGCAAGCACAGTTACTGCTGCAGCCACTTAAGGACAACAGAATGCTGAGCTAAACCGACTGTAAACACAGTTACTGCTGCAACCACTTAAGGACAACGTAATGTCGAGCTAAACGTATCTGCCCGTGCACTACCTACCGCCATGGTGGGAACTTGTATAACTTGTAAGCAGAATACTGTATGAGAAACGCAGAGTTCTGCGTACCCCGCTCTGGAGGGTGATATATGTGATAATATATGGCGATATATGATATGGCGATATGGTGATAGTGAATCAAGGCGTTGCTCTGTCCCACGCAAAAGCAGCAGCAGCAACAGCAGCAGCAGCAGCAGCACAATGTCAGATGGAGTGGAAATGGCATGGCTCCACTACTGTGCCCACTGCCCACTGCCCACTGCCCGCGCGGGAGCTTTGACTCTCGTGCAGCGGGAAGGCTGTCGATGTCGCACAGCGGCAACGGCAAGGACAGGCAGGATCAGAGGGATTTGGTGATGGAAATCTGGCCGGCCGGTCAAGCAAGGTCAAGGTCTGAAGATGGAAGACATCGGAGAGTGGAGATTAGAGATAGGATTGCCGCACAGATGCCATAAGAAACAGACAATGGCATAATGCATTGGGGATGCGGCAATATGGGTAAAGAAAGGAAACAAGGAAACCTTGCCGTCGATTATTGGTGCTTGAAAGAAAGGAAAGCTGTTCGTTTTTGTTAGCCTTGCATATTATGCTCCGACGACGAGGCGAAAGGATGAGCGGACAGGCCGATGAGAGTCACGACGTGCATCCCATCCATCCCATGATTCCCATCCATCCCATCCATCCATCCATCCCATCTCATCGCATAATCGACGTGGCGATAACGAGATGAGGATTGCGGCAAGACATCCGAAATAGCTTGATGCCTCTGGCCAACTCGCTCTTTTCTCTTCTCGGCGACGATCCTCAACGCCTCAATGCCTCGATGCCTCCCTCAATGCCTCGCTGTGCGAAGGTGCGAAGAGCGCCTCATCACAACAGTCACGTTGCATGATGCCGAACGATGCAACAATAAAAATAAAAATGGGATGGAGGCCAAGCCACGAGAAGTACACTGCGGTACTTCGTGCATGCACAGAGGCCCGAAATAGCACGCATGAACACGGACAGCAGACAGACAGACGACCGGAAGGCCGCAAAGGGAAGGGTTGGGGCACAAATGCAACCCCATCTCGACTCGACGACTCGAGATATAGGATGAGATACAGTGTGAGATAGCGAATTGTGCATGATATGACATGGGAGTGCGTTCGCTGGTCCTTGTCGTTGCGCATATTAGAGGTGCTGTATGTACTGTATGTATATGTTATTATCGAGTATAGGTTTTGTATCGAATGAAGCACGGAAGCCATATGGAATAACTAGGCATGGCCGATAGATGAAGATTTCGCAGAGGGGGGTCTCTGGAGCATTCAGTGGTACCGTACTCGGTAGGTAGAGTATGCTATGTCTGTGATATCTGTGATGTCTGTGATGTGATGTGATGTGATGTGATGGACGTGTGATGGACTTGACGGATGGACAGGATGGAGAGGTTAGGTACATATGTATGTCCTATGTATGTCCTATGTATGTACCTGGAGAGAGAGAGACTCCCATACATGCCTAATACATGCCTCTTCCAACCAGAGGGCGTCTCTAGGCGCTGTCCTCGGCTCTAGAGCAGCATGCTTGGCATGAGCGTTGGACCTTGCAGTTGCAGGTGCAGTTGAGCAACTTTAATGTGCTGAAGATGGGCGAAGATGGGCGAAGATGGGCGAGCACGGGCGAGAATGAGCGAAAATGATCAGAAAATGCAAGAATGGAATTATTTGATTGGCCCGATGTGTGATGGAAGGTGCAGTCTCTCCCCTCTTCCCTGGCGAATGGAAGCGCGGAAGGACCTTTTCGCTTTTCACGGCCCCAGGCTAATGGACGTCAGTCGAACCCCGCGGCCAATGAGCGCCAGGAACCACGCTTTCTGCTCCAAATCCTCCATCACCTCTAATCTATCATCTCTCATCTCCATCACCTCCATCATCTCTATCCATCAATCAATCACCATTCTTCCACCACTCTTCAACCACTCTTCCACTCCTACCACTCTTCCACTCCTACCACTCTTCCACTCCTACCACTCTTCCACTCCTACCACTCGTCCACTCCTACCACTCTACTCATCATGTCGACTGATGTGTAATTAGAAGATCACGCAGGACGATCATAATAGATTCGTCCCAGGATATCCCACATCTCACATCTCATCTTCTCCATGCCTACCTGTACATGCGAAGGTACACCGCATCTCTGCAAAAACGTTCCTTGTGGATCGTCCCCCGTTGTCATGGCTTTTACTCTGTATATATTTTGTATATATGTACCTACATATATACACATATACACATATGGATGCGAAACACAGGGTTTACCCCCAACCTCCCCCCATACGGACCTTGCGGAATCTCTCACCCCCATTGACGCCTCCAAAGCCACTATGGCATGACATTGCCTTCTTCTTGTCTGCAAATCACGACGTGCTGGAGTAGGCCGCACACGAAGCACATGAAGCACATGAAGCACATGCAGCCGTCGACAAAGTGGCTGGGGCCGCTGGGCATCACTGATACTGAGGTACCTTGAGATACATGGTGCTCCATAGACGATGCTCGAGGTCAAGATCCCCCCAGTCGACCCATGCCATACTGCTGTGCGGATGCGGACCGGCTCATGTCGATGGACGAGTAGCAGCCCGCTTCTGAGGCTTACCTGGTCCATCTAATCCATCAGCTTTATCCACTGACAGCTCAGAGCACCTGCTGTACGCGCTCTGCTCAGACGTTAACCTCGAGAGATCCGTTATGCGTGAGCCACTTGCATGACTTTCGTCGATTAATTGCTCGATACCATACCATAGCCCTCAGTCCTTGGGGACATACGAGATCTGCACATTGGCCATCCAGAAGAAGCCCCATACTATCGCATATACTGCCTGCAGAGCCAGGGACCAACGAAAAGAGGCGGACTCGCTACTCATCTCGTACCTCTGACAACAGTGCGGTGTAACGATTCTTCTTCTCCTCCGCCGCCGCCATCTTCTGCGTACTCCCATCGTCCCTGACCACGTCCACTCCCACGATATTCCTCTTACCACTGCTCGAGAATCTATGGATAGCTGTCCGCGCATTGCAGCGCATTAAACGTGCCGTTCTCTCGGTATATGCAGTTGACGCAGGAGCTTCCGTTGGGCTTACAAGAAATAACTCCATGTGACAACTTGAGAGACGGGCGTAGACATACATAGCCCTGTCACTGCAGCACATCTTGTACAACAACAAGCGAGGAGGCGGCTAGAGACCGGGAGATCAGTAAGTGCTCTATCCTTCCTCACTATCCGTACACTCTTCTCTCTCTCTTTCGAACCTTTGGTGTCTGTTCTGCCATTTTCTTCCTGGTATTCGCAACTCATGCGGGCACCCGGCTAACCAAGACATCCTTCGTTATAGAAGACGGAAGGTCTCAAACACGGTCGCCGCCATGTCTTCCGGGGGGCAACTCGCGAGGAATCGCGCACTGTCGCTGGGATCTGGTCGTTCTTCAAAGGGAAGGAATGCTTCAATGGCAGACTTCAGTATGCCGGACTCGAAGATCGCTCGCGATTTCGAACCTTGCGATGCCACAGCGTCGATGTTCTTATATGCTCAAGGGAATACGGTGGTTTGCGCACATCACGATACTCTCACAATCGAACGACGCTTCTCGAGGCATAAGGAAGAGGTCCAAATATTGGCGGTGGATAATGTTTCAGAGCGGGGGGCTGGTCGGCTAGTTATAAGTTACGATGCTGGGCAAACTGCGATTGTATGGGATCTGATGACGGGTGATGAAGTCGCAAGATTCGCCTCATACAACACGCTCTCTGTGGCAGCATGGATGCGAAATGGAAATGTTGCTTTTGGTGAGTGTTCACGTTGCCATGATGCTCGGAGTGTTGCTAATTTTCGGCAGGAAATGCGCAAGGAAATGTGATACTTTTTGAGCCATCAACCTCGGAGCATATTTCAGCGAGAACAATAGACCAAGTTCCAATTACTGCGATCGCACCAGCAGCGGATTGTCGAACATATGCCATTGGGTAAATATTGCAGAATGCAGACCATTTTAAGGAGTATCAGCTGACGCTTCATAGTTATCAAAATGGGAGTTTATTGATCGCTTCATTACAACCACGATTTACGATATTGCACAATCTAACAACATCAAGAGCGCCTTCTCCTATTGTTACTTTGGCGTGGCACGCATCATCCTCAAGGCAAAAGTCGGATATGTTGGCAACCCAGACACATGATGGCGATCTCCGAGTTTGGAGCATAGCGAAATCACCTTCAAGCAACGACAGCGCAAAAGTCGTTCGAGTTTTGAAAAGGAGCGAAAATTCCATGCCGGGTCCGAATTGGCTCGCTTGGTCAAAGAATGGTCGCATAATCCAGTATTCTGAAGGGTAAGTTTGATTTTTCACATCATTTTTCACAACATGCATGTGTCATATGCGCGCGCTTAACATCACATCCTAACAACGCCACTTTAGGGAAACATCATCCTGGGATGTCCGGACCAAGAATGTTACCTATGAAATTGTTCCAACTCTGGAGCATGTTAGGGGTATTGCCATTTACGGACCTGGTGCGACTCTATTCACACTTGGGCGGAGTAACACGGCGCAGCAGTTTGATCTCAATTCTCCCCCTGTCTTGGTGGCCAATGTTCAGCATCCAGCCAATCTACTGCCCCCATCACCACCGGTATCTATCGAGGAGCAGAAAAAGGGGTTGGCATCGAATGCATCTAGTCTCTCAGAAATCCCTATCAACGTTGATGTCTCGGAAAGCGATGAAGATCATATGTCGCCTCTGGCAAGGATTGCAAGAGAGATGGATAAATTGGAAGAGCGACAACAATATGGACCAGATAGAAGCGGCGCATTAAGTCCTGTATCGAGTCAGGCCTCGTCAACATCTCGATCGTCAGCTGGGTCCCGGCCGTTCCGGAGGCATGGGCATGGCTCGGTTCTCTCCAAAGGTTACAGCGACCATACTCTCATGTCGCCTGGTTCGTCGATGCATTCTAAAGAGCCATCTATTTCGAGCCGAGACAGTTATTCTGTAAGCAGTATGAGCTCATCATCACAGATATCTGGACGCTCTCGACCGCGTCCATCACGATTACGCCAAGAGGTCATCCGTAGCCCTGAGGAGAAAGTCATCGTCGACCTCTTCAAGTTTACAAAGAGTCGATTAAGCGATATCCCCTATGCTCACCCGCAAGTACTCAATAATAAGAATATGACGCATAATGACCTACGGCGCCAGATGCTTAATACCATTTTCGGATGGAATGGTGAGGCGGAGGACCTTGTCCGTGATGAACTGAATCGGCATCCTATGGGATCTCCTAATCGACTTCTGCTTACCAAATGGCTCGGCGACATCGACACAGATATCATGGCATCTAGTTCAGAATCTATGACAGCCAGTGATTGGATGCTGCTGGCGCTGAGCGGTATTGGTGGCCAAACATCCCAGCAGAAGGTCGCACGTGCATACGTCCAGCGCCTTCTCGAGAAAGGAGACGTGCATACTGCTGCAACCATCATGATTGGAATGGGCGACCAAAATGATGCGATCGAGATTTACGTCTCGCATAGGCGTTACATGGAAGCCTTGATTCTTACATGCATGGTTTATCCTGCTGATTGGGGCCGTCAAACTCAGTTACTTCGGAAATGGGGTGAATGGGCAGTTCAGCATAGCCAACAGCAACTTGCGATCAGATGCTTCTCATGCACTGGTTCAGAAATTTCCGAGCCGCTTGCATCTCCAAATGCCCAAACTATCACGTTCTCTCCTTCGCAATCGAGCATCCCAGAAATGTTAAGCCCGCCATTGTCACCACCAGGTGTCGTTCCACGAGGACCACAACGGAACATGGCCAAAACAGCCGCGCTAAAGCTTGTGACATCTTTCGGCGACAAGAATAGCAAGTCCAAGTTTTTTGGAGCTGATGACGAGAGAACTCCACTGGGTGGTATTGGCACTCCAATCGCCGATTCCGCGTTATCACCAAGCGGGGATTCCGGCACCGCATTCCTTCGGCCTGGTCAACGGAGTGTTTTCAATACTCCAGCTTCTGCAAGGACTGCGACTCCTGGCGGCTATACCAGACAACGATTGCCATCTATTGGCGAAATGCCAACGGATGTAACGCCGATCATCAAGATGCCAACTGTGACAATGCCGACACCGAGAGATCAGACGGCGAATGATGCTATTGCGCTCGCTCACCAACGCAAATCGTCTCAACCGGAGACATTGCAACTCAGCTCTGCCATCTATCAACCTACTCGCGCAGCAACTGCCAGTCCAATGATGCAAAGGGTTCCGAGAGTGGCGAATCCACTTCCATCTCCATCCCCAGACACTTTCACGCAGATTAAGGCGGAATCGCGGACTAGGAACGGCTCTCGTGGCAGGAAACCGGATGGACTTCAAATCCAATGGCCACCAATGGAGTCTATCATCACTGGTGACTACATGACAACTCCTGATCTTTCAACTGCCTCCGCTCGACCAACTCCCACAGCACGTTCTGTAGCTGGATCAGTCAGCTCCATATCTACTGGGGGTAGAAGCTACAGAAGCCTTGGTAGAGCAGGTGATGCCAGTCCTATGACCGGCAGAAGTCTCGATCCATACATCAGCAGCTTGGATGCAGCATCTCACTACGCCAAACAGAAGGCTAAGCAGGAACGTCAAGCTAGTCGTGATAAAGCTAAATCGTCTAGAGGACGTAGCTCTAGCGGGACCAGAAAACCAAGAGAAGCCTCGTTGGATCGTGGGAGGAGCGGTGTTCCTTATATCAAGCCTGCCAAGAGGTCGCCAACCTCGCCAGTCCCGATGTCTCCTGAGGATCTTCGTGATCTCGGTGCTGTTGGATTCGGAGATGGCCCTCTAGAGACATCTTCAGTTACATCTGACTATAAGCATAGGCCTCGAGATGGCAGCCAAGCTACAGCAAGGCCAGGTTCGAAAGCTTCGAGCCGTATCAGGAGAATGTCTCCTGAGCCTCTTAAGTTTGCGAGCGACAGTAGACCAGCGAGCAGACTTGCAAATAGGCAAGCCAGTAGACGAACCAGCCCTGATCCATCTTTGAGATCTAAAGATGGTCGTGGAAGAAGCAAGGCACGCGATGGATCAGTTTTGCGCTCTCCTTCGTCTCCGCTACCCATGTCCACAGAGGCAGCCAAGTATCGTCGTGACGAGGACGACATGGATGATCACAAGGCAGCACGATCCGACAGGGAGCGCTTCCGCTCTCGGCAGAGAAGTACGAGTCGCCTGAGAGATAAGGGGCCGAGTCGCCATGCTTCGCCTGAACGGAAACACCGTGACCGGTCTACAAGCAGAGCTCCTACTGGCCGAGCAAGTACAAGGCCAGAAGATGAGAGCAGGCGCAAAGCCGGCAATCCGTCGCATACGTGGTCTCTGTCTGATCTGAAGGCCGGGGATCTATCTCAGATGAAGACCGAGAGGCAACTAAAGAAGGAATCAGCCGCACGAGAGCTTGAGGAGCGCAGACGATCGTTAGCTAGGAGACCATCGGCGCCTCCTATTCTGCATCCTGAGCAGCTGTCTCCACCGCTTTCTCGACCAGTCTCAAGGTCCGACTTGTTGAGAAGCTCTACTTATCCGTCGCCTCGTGATATCCCCACCCGAAGCCAAACGGTATCCCCAGAATCTCAGCGGCTATCACCGGCCTATTATGGTCAATCGATCAGCAGGTCTCAGTCGACAGTTCATCAGAGGGAAACATCCACGCCCCAAATTGGTCTACCAGCCACTCCAAAGGCCATGCAGCATCCGAAATATGACCCAGAGGGTAAAGATATTCCTGATGTTCCACATATTCCGGAGAGCTATACACCAATTCCACAAATGTCAATGGGAAGTCTCAATGAGATTGCCTACAACAATGCTTTTGAGAATCTCGCTCCTCTACCAAAGACAACATTCGCACCTCTCCCAAAGACGACCTATCAAGCCGCTCCAAGGCACCTTCCTCCTCGCTCGATGTCCGCACCAATCCCAGAAGAGCCAATGGGATCCCCTCGAGCTCTTCCAGCAGCGTTGCCTACCCATCCAGCATTCCAGGCCGGCCTTCCCCCAAGCAACAGACGCGGCACTGCCGATTACCGCCAGTCCAACCTCCCTCCAGCGCGCAAGATCAACCCTGGCGACGCCGCTCCCGGCACTCTAGGCTACGAAGCCCGCAACAACTTCGCCGTCTACTCCAACAACATCATGAACATGGGCGGCATCGACGAAACCATCGAGGCCAGCGAGCGCGACCAAAACAACCTCATTCCTCCGCCCCCACCTCCTCCACCCGCCCCGCCCATCCTTCGCGAACTCCAACATCTGGCTCAACCACCGCCTCCGCCACCACCGCCGTTGTACAGAGGCGCGTACGCGGCTGCTGACACCAACTCTCTGGTGTCGGGCGTGAGTCTGGGATCGCAGGGTAGCGGCGTCATCGAGATTGTGATGGACGACGATGAGGAGCCCTCGCAGACCATCCAGGTGCAGTCGCTCCCGCAGCCGTCTCAGTCCCAGAACCAGCAGATCCCGCCGCCGCCGCCGCCTCCCCCAGCGTCATTCCGGCAATCCCTCCAGGCCCAGCCTCCGCAGGGCGGCAACAGCAGCATCCTCGGGCACAGCCGCGGACGCAGCGTGAATGACAATTCCATCACGGGCCGGATCAGCCGCGCGACGGAGCGGATGAGGAGCGCGTCGCGCGGACGGAATGGCGCGAGTCCGCAGGCGAACCGCACGCGGAGCCCGCTGGACGTGAGTCCGTACGAGAGCGTGCCGCCGTCGCAGTGGGGGCTGGGCGTGGACGCGAACGGGATGGTGATGCTGCCCGGGCAGAGGGGCATGGCGCAGCAGCAGCAGCAGGGCGGGGTGGTGATGGAGAGGCACCCGAGGGAGATCGCGGCGGCGATGATGGAGGGGGGGATGATCTGAGCAGGGCGCGTGCGTGCGTTGGGCCAGATTGGAGTCGGAAAACCCGAGGGGATATATACGGGATACGTAAGAGTGGTATTCATCGGCATGGAATACATGAGGCGGAGTTCTAAGCATTGCGTTGCTCTTCCTGCGTTGCGTTGCGTTGCGTCGATTTTCCATTGCTGCTATTTTTTGCCGGGTTCGAAAGCAACATCATCATATACGTCTACATATCCCCGCCACATTTATACCCTCTTCTTGCGGCGCGAAATCGATCGTATCTGTCATTGTTCTGTCTGCAGCAAGCTTTCCGTGCTCGTTCTCTCCTGCACTCTCGACGTTCGCGATGTCCATGACGTTGCTGTTCTGGGGGTGGGCGGTTGGGGGATCTGGAGGCGCGGTGCTTGTATTTGTCGGACGTCTTGCGGGGGTGATGGGGGGAGGGCGCGGATGGGGGTGCAGAGCGAGGGGGGTGGGGGATATGGACACGGACGGATGGCCGCCGAAAAGTCGGGGAGATGCTACTCCACTGACGGACGAGAACCTGCTTACTTGCTACTTATACTGTTGCCTCACGGCGAAGAAGACTCCCTGTTGTTCATGTTCTGTTGAAGGAAGGAGGGAGGGATGGATGGTGTTGCAGTTTGGCTTTTCTTTGCTGTCGACAGCCAGCTAGGCTTAACCTCAGGTCCGGACAGGTAGTCAGTCACTCAGTCATTGGTTAGGTTAATCTAAGGCGTTGCGCACCGCATGCATGCACTGGACGGTATGTAGTTGAATGTGAGAGTACTGCTTCGATGCAGAGGCAGATTGATAGATAAGAGGAGATTGGCCTGGCTGGCCTTTCGTGTCGTTCTGGTACGCAATGCGATGCGATGCCGCCGTGTCTTCCGATGACTTGATATTTTTCCTAGTCTCCTTCCTGTTTTCGAAATCTCTTGGGATACTTACTAGATAGAGAGAGACGTCTTCCCGTAGACGTAGGTACCGTATGTACTAGGAGCATCTCACGCCGCCATCTCGACCACACACATCACCGAAGTCTAGTCGTCGATGGCTATTAAGAAAAACAAGTCCATGCATGCATGCATTCATGCATTGACAGATAGATAGCCAGTCAAGAACCGCCCCTCTCTCTCTCTTTTCCAACCAGCGCCGAAAGACGCAACCCAAGACCCCACCCAACATTCAAAACAAAATCCAAAAATCCAAAAAAGGGTGTTCACAGTCAAGGTGTTCCTCGACTCGCAGTAGAGAAATGCGGCTTCTGTGGATCGAACACAGTGCCTCCAGATATTCGGAGCTGAAGTGGACTTCAGTCTGGCGCTCTCCCAAGTGAGCTAAAGCCGCTTGGTGGTTGTTGAACGTGCCGACTTATTATTTCTTATGTAAGATCATTTCACTGCGGCCATCGGGCCGATCACGTGATCGATTCTGTGGGTGATGGTGGAGGGATGGAGGGATGGACGCGCACATAGCAATAACAGGGTAGGTAATTTACCTCTGCTGCCACTACCCCACCGCCGTCCTGCACCGGGACAGCCCGCGCTCTCGTGATCCTTGCGTCGGCGGGCGCTCTAAACCCCTCCGGCTCTGGTCAGACACAGCAACGAACGCACGAGGAGAACCGAGAAATCCTGCGATGCAATATCATGTCCATTCATGCCTCGTTCCTTTTCCATATGCCGTCTCTCTACTGTACGTATCTCACGTCGCCCGCCCCCACTCTCTCCTTTCTTCTTTACCCCACCAGTCCTCTTCTCTTCCTCCCATCCTGCCATCCTCTCCCCCAAACCCTCCATGCATCCCTCCTCGCCTCCCCTTTCCATCATAAACACCCCCTCCCTCCCCTTCCCATCATAAACACCTCTCTTTCCCCCCTCCATCTCCTAATCGAACATGCCCCGCCCCGGCACACAAAACACGCAAGACCAATCCCATTCTTTCCGCCCAGAACGCCATGATGCATAAGTCGTGAAAGACAGAAAAGAAGAAAGGAAAAAAAGAAAAACACACATTCGCTTGTCTATCTCCCGACCCGATTCCACTCCCAAGACAAAAGCAGAAAATGGCAATAATGCAAAAAGAAGAAGAAAAGAAGCAGTCGCGTTCGTGTGTGTGATCGCACCAGATCTGATTATCGGGAAATTTTCAGGCTTCTCGACAAAGTATCGAACATCCCACTGATGACGAACGATGAGCGTCTGACCGGCGAATGCAATCCTCAATCCCGCCCATCATACCTGCCATTATTCAAATCGATATGCTGTCCCACCTCCTCCTCATGATGCAGCGTCACGCTATTAAACTCCTCAAACGGATCCACCATATCCGCGCCCGGCGTCGCGAGCCCAGAGTCAAGTGGGACGCCCTTGGGCAGCCCGTTGACGCCCAGCAGTCCCTGGTTGCGCCCCGTGATGTCCACACTCTCCGACTCCTTCACGTTGCGGAAGTTCACCGTGTCGATGCCGCGCCCCTGGTGTGGGATCATCGGCGGCTTCATGTGCCGGATCAGCGCCCACTGCGTCGTGCGGAAGAAGGGGTGCGTCTTGACGTCTGAGGCGCCGGCGCGCGCGCCCAGACGACGGTTCTCGTCTTTGATGAGCAGCTTGCGGATGAGGGATTTACAGAGGCTAGTGGCTGTTAGTAAATTGTAAGCATCGGATATTGAAGAAAGAGGACGTACTTGGAGATCTGTGGATTGCCAGACCCTTCCGGGAATGGCACATCGTCCCTCAGGATATTCGCAAAGGTGGCATTGCGGTTCTTGCCCTTGAAAGGGGTGGTTCCGTATAGCATCTCGTAAATCAGAATACCGAGCGTCCACCAATCGACAGCACTTGTGTGCCCGCAACCTTTGATGACCTCGGGCGCTATGTATTCTTCAGTTCCCACGAAGGAGTTGGTCCTGAAGTTCGCTATGCAAGACTTCGTATCGATGGTTGGGAGAGAGTTGGTGTTCGTCCCATTGCGGCCGATGATCATCGTTGGCTTTCCACCTGGGTCTGACTGTTTTGAGAGATCAAAGTCCGAAAGCATGATGTGACCAGATTGATGTAACAGGATATCTGCATATGGTTAATATACGACTCGCGTCGATGAATAGACAAATACTGACTTTCTGGCTTCAAATCTCTGTAGATGAAACCCATCAGATGCAGATACTCCAACGCAGCAGTAACCTCTGCCGCATAAAATCTAGCGTCGTCTTCTGGTATACACTTCCCTGGACGAGTCTGCAGTGCTCTGAAGAACTCTCCGCCACTGCAGTATTCCATGCACAGATATAAGTAGTCTTCGGACTGGAAAGAGTGGTATAATGTGACAATGAAGGGGTGATTGCTCGTCGCGAGAATCTCCTGCTCAGCAAGAGCTCTCTTGATTTTGTTCCGCTTGATCATCTCCTTCTTGCTCAAGACTGTCAATTGTTAGAAATGAACATATTAAATCACCTTGAAAGGTCCGGACATACCCTTCATGGCATAAAGCCTCGAGCTCTTCTTCTCCCTCACCAAGTAAACCTTACCCACATCTCCTTTTCCAATCAACTTAATCTTATCGAAACTGCTCGGCCCAACCTCCACATTCCGCACCTTGATCGAGTTGGAACTATACGTCCTCCTAAACGCCGCTGGGGCTTTCGGTGGCTGTAAATCTCCCAGCTCGTCGGCTCCAGGTACTGTAAGACTATTAGGCGGCCTGTTGTCGGCCAATCCCAACGTCGTGGAATTGCCATTTACGGCCACTGGTTCCTTACCCAGCTCAGCTGTAGCTGGTCTATCTCCGCTCCCCTTTGCTTTCGAGAATAAGCCTTGTGCATTCGGCGCGCTGGCGACTCTCCTCAGTTTCCGTGCCAGCTCTTCTTTCCCTGCAATTGTAGCCTTATCGTTCGGTCCGGACGCGGCGCTGACATGTAATGCCGGCGTGCTCGCTCCGGTAGGACTGCTCGGTACAGATTCGTCGTTGTGATGTCTAAAGTTCGGCATTCCCTGATGTTGAAAGTAGGGATTCGCATGAGCCGTCGGGCTCGCCCCATCATCTAACGGATGTCCCTCACTGGCAACGGTGGTCGACCGATTGCGTCCCACGCCGCTGAAGAATTTCGACTGTCTGAAGCTCTTGGCCTCCGGCTTCGCCGCATCCTTATTCTCGGACTTATCGAACGTGAGGCTGTTGATGCGGAAGAAGTTCCTGAGCTTGGTGGGGAAGTGGCTGTTGCCATTGGCGTGCTTGTTGGGGGTCATGGAGAGGCCGGAGAAGTTGCGCTTCTCGAGGGGAGGGGACGAGCCCGGAGTCGACGAGAGGGGGTTGTGGTGGAGAAGGGCGGTCATCTGAAGGGACGAGCAGGTGAGGAGAGAGCTGCTGTCTCGTCTCGACTCGTCTGGACGTGTGGTGATGATGTGGAGTTTGTGAGGTGAGGCTGTAGTGTAGGACTCTGGTCAGGTTGGTAGGTAGGTACATACATACATGCATACATACATAGTGGTTGGTTGATGGGTAATCAAGCAGGTGCTTGCTCCCTTGCTGGAAGGTGGAAGGTGGAGATGGTCCGTCCGCGCTGTCTTCTACTTCGTATCAAGGTGGCGCAGATGAGACTATGTACGGAGGACGAGTTAACGTCAATATTGCAGCATGATTATTATGATGACTACTATGATTATTGCTTCATTTTGAATCTGCGACGATGAGGATGAGGATGAGGATGAGGAGTTAAATGAGAGCGAAGGCGAATATATGTGAATGACAAATGCAAATGGGGACGAGGAGTGGACAAGATTTTATAATGACTTGCTTTTTAGAGAGAGAGAGGGAGAGAGGGGGAGAGAGGGAGAGATTGCGGGGATGGTACCTACTGCCGGCCGTACAATTACATAGATAGTACCTATGATTAAGTATCATAAGAGATTGCAGGGATGGTACCTATCGCCATACAATTACATACGATAGGTACCTATGATTGAGTATCATGAGACATCGTCCTTTCCTTAACAAACAGTCAAACACTCACGATGAGAAATCCAGAGATGGGAAATCCAAGATGTTGTCGCCAGAATAGTTACAGTTACACCCAGACGCCTCATCGATCCGAACATTCTTTTACCTTGCAGCCAGCGACTCCGCAATAACGGACGTACCGTTGAATGCGCAGAACTGGCTCAACCACTGGCTGCGCTTCCGTGGAACACCTGGCTCCTCCTCCTCCTCTTCCGCTTCCGCTTGCGCAGGCCGTCAACACGCGCCTTTCGCATCGCGGCTATGCTAGAGCCAATGACATGGAGGGTGATCGTCATGACAGGCTAAATGGCAGTTCTCCTCGCATCTCCTACTCATTGCATACGAGAAGCAAACGATGCAGAATCCACAGAGCTGATAGATAGATAGATAGCTCGACGATGATTTATTTACAACTACGCGTCCTGAATCCCCGGCTCCCCGGCCCCCTATCCTGCGTGTCCAGCTCCACATCACGCGCGGCACGTATGATCCAGCCTCGCGCTTCGGTATTAACGAAGAACGAACCACCTCACAGCTCCCACGTTTTTGTCTCCTTGTCTTGTGTTCGTCTCCTCCAGGTCAAACGTCTGGTTCCCGCGACAGCGACAGCGACAATGACACACGTGAGCAGCGCATTATTCAGCTGATACCATCCGCATCTCTCATCATTGCACTGTAACCCTGGATTCCACTCCTCTACCTGGCTTGTGACGACTTCTTTCTCTGCCATGTAAGCGCATCCCGACCTTCCCTTTTCAGGTCCTGCAAATGTCCGTATCTCGCCTCCCTCCTCCCGCCGCCTTAATGGAATCCGTGCAAAAAAATCAACACCTTCCTCCCCAAGCTCAAGTCCCTCCATTCGACCTTTGAAGAATAGCTCAGAAACACATATTCATACCCTACTCGTACATACATAGCCAGCAGTTAAAAAATTACTGAAATAGGGCCTGATGGAGGCAAAAAACGACGCCTGTGTGATTCGAACACACGCTCCCGAAGGAAATGCCTACCGGCTTCAAGTCACATGATGACTAGATAGCAGGGCATCGCGTTAACCACTCCGCCAAAGCGCCTGATTTGATAGTGTAAAATTATTCGAAACTATATACCGCACAAGAAGCAGAATCGTTCAAAGCATCCTCCCTCACCTTGTGCTGTATATAACATACTAAAACATCACAACAATCTGTCGTGCTTTCTCTAATGGTTAATGATTCTCTAATTCACTTGTAAAATTCCGCGACGGCCTATATAACCTCGTCGGCTGTATTCGTTTTTCGATCCCTTACCAGCCGAAAAACGTGCTCCTACCTACACTCACTTATGTCCCCTCTTCCCAACTTGCCGTGTTAGACAGAAGTCGGATGAAAGTATAACATGAGTGCTCTCCTATATCTCTTCATGGACTGGAGTAATGCTATTTAGCTTCACTAATGGCAGCATTCTTGGGATAATAACGATAATGGACATGACATGAATACGTAGACATCATAATCCTAAGGCCCAGTGCTTAAAACTCCACTCCTCTTCAGCCAGGCCCAATAACATCAAGAAACGATTACTTTCCCACCGCTGCTGGACCCGAAGGCGCCGTTGCAAGAGCTGCCGATGCACTCCCACTCGCCGAGCCCTCCCCAGCAGCCGCTCCCCCCGCACCACCTCTGCCACCCCGTCCCCTCCTCACACTCCCTCTTCCGCCCCCTCCACCCCCTCCACCTCCTCCGCCTCGGCCGCCGCCAAAAGCACCTCTTGGTCCTCCCGACGGCTCTCTCACAGGCTTCGTATCCTTCCTCTCCAGTACTTGCACAGTGCCCTGCGCGATCTTCGTTGGATTCGCCGCCATCGCCTTCCTCAACCCCTCACTCTCCACGAAATCCACGTACGCGAATCCCTTCCTCTTGTCAATCTCGACATGTGAGACCGCGCCGAAGGTCTCCATTGCGTCTTTGAGGAGTGGCTCCGTTACGCCTTGAGATGGATTGGCATGCTTGACGAAGGCTCGCGTAGCACCAGGTGTTGGAACTGGAAGTGGTTGTGGTTTGCGACCCGAGGGAGCGGGTGGAGGTTTGGTTGCTGCGGCTGGAGCTGTGGAAGGGGCAGCCGTGGGAGGCTGAGCGGCAGTTGATGATCGAGAGGCGGATGTGGAAGGGCGTCCTGCTGGTGCAGTAAGAGGAGTAGGCGGAGATGGCGCAGGTGCTGGTTCTACCGGTTTCTTTAGAAGAACAATCGGCGGAGGAGCTTCTTTTGGCTTGCCATTCTCCGTAGTCTGTGCAGGCGCACCCCTACCCTTCGCTTTGCCAGCACCGCTTGATGGCCCTGCCTTTGGTCCTTGTTGTGCAGAGGATGTAGACGGTGCCTCACTCTTCGCGGCTTCGGCTTCCACCTTGGCTCGGCGATGAGCATTTCCTGGACTCAAGCCTAGATCACGCTGCAAAATCCGCGCTGCGGCCGCAATACTCCCACGTTCGCGAGCGACAACACGAGGGTTCTTCGGTGCCTCTACGGGTGGGGCATTGGCTGGGTGAGAAAGAGTTGCGGTCTTGGTCGCGGCTTCTCTGTTGAGGACTTTGACAGCTTCCCTGGCAGCTTTCTCAACTAATCTCTCTTTCTTTGCTTCTTTAGCGGTCTTCTTGGGAGCTTCCTCGGCTGTCTCTTTCGCTTTAGCTTTTCCTGAGGAAAAAGAAGCCTCCTGACGGCTATGCTTCGAGGCTTTGGCGACTGCAATCTCCTTGGTCTTACTCGCCTTCTTTTCCTTTAAGAACTGGACGAGCGGGGTTGTAGTAACCTTCTCGGCCTTAAGAACCGTTTCGGTCTCTTCTTCCTTGGTCGATACAGGGTTCGCGAGGCTCTCGAGGAAATCCATGAATTCAGGATCCAGGTCTATGGTGCCTTGCCGGGCATCTGTTCGGCGCTTGCCGCTTGGGATACGACCATATGGCGCATATTCAACAGAAGGAGGGCCCAGCAAGCATGAGCTTGTAGACGTGCTTGCGGCATCCTCGAATGTAAGTTGGCGAACATGGTTGGAAAGAGGGATGAGGTGTGCTTCATTTGTGAGGTGGAGATACGCGCGAGAGGGACGAGAGACCTTGGAAGGACTATGCTGTTAGTATAGAATATAAATTAGAATAGAAGAGGACATACTCCTTCGAATCCTTTCCAGGCTTATATGAGGCCCAATCCACCCTTCCCCCGCCACTCTTCCACTCATCGCCGAGTGTCTTCATGAACTCTGCCTCTGTAAGTGCAGGAGCAAGCCTCCTCACCACCACCTTCAACTTGGGGCCTGCTGCCCTGGTATGGGACGGCTTCTGCATCTTCGAGGCGGCTTGAGATGCAGTGATGGGCAAGACCCCGTTCGTCTGGGTCACGGTAGCCATTGCACCAGGCTGGCGAGTGATTGGCCGATTTCTTAAAAGCCAGACTTTGCTGAAAGAGGTATATTAAGCGAATAAAGACGCACAATCGAATTAATGCTTACAGCTTCGCGAAGGTGATATTGTCACTTCGGATTGCAGAGTTGTTCTGTTGTCATAGCAGTATCACCACCTTCAGGTCCACACATCCAAAGTCTAAGCCAACGGTCCGTCCCCTTATCGCGATAAGCATTCGTGATTCTTCTCTGGTGGATCATCATTAATCCAGCGCTAGACATCCCATAAGCGACCCAATCATGGCTGACGTCCTCGACGCCAAGGACGCCGAGCAATCCTCGCGTCCTGAGGCCGACGACGTCAAGCTCGAGGAGGAGGACCTCGTCAAGCGTGTTGGCGAGATCGAAGTTGACGTCGAAGCTCCAGCTATCCCCGCCTTAGGATCAGGATCAGGATCAGGATCAGCCGCGCTCTCAGCCTCACCCCCAACCTCACCGCCCTCAACCTTACCACCTTCAACCTCTCTCTCAACCTCACCTTCAGGATCAGCATCAGCATCGTCCTCGGCCTCAACTTCAACTTCAACTTCAACTTCAAACCAGCCGAATACAGCCCAAGGTCAAGCTCAAGAGGGCGACGACAATTCAACTGACGACGACGACGACGACTCTGGTCCTCTTGGTCCTGAATACCTCTTCGACTACGAAAAGACCCCCCGCCAACCCGACTCTCCAACAACCGTACCTATTACTGTTTACCCACCAGTTTCTCCTCCTCCACGCACTCCTTCACCTCCACGCACCTCCGACTTTCAGCCAATTCCAGTCAACTCAACGACAGTCGGCCGCCCATACACTGCACCAAGCCTCTCAACTAGGGAACCTGAATATATTCCGGTTGCCTTTTCTCCCGCCGGTTTCCCAACATACTACCGGTCCTCTTGCCCAAACCCGCCATCATCGCCCATCCCCGCGCTCCTTGGACCTGCAGGACCGACCCATGAGCTCGCTATTCTGATACATCCAGGCACCGGAATACCCACTCTTGATCCCGTCACAGGCGATTTCTTATTCCGAGCTCGTCCTATTTCGGCCAACGATTCAGCACGCCGTCTGCGAAATCTGCCAGCGCTTCCTCCTCCAGCTGCCCCAAAGGAACCTGAGTCTGATACCAAGACCCCAAAGACTCTGGCCAGGAACGCAACTGTTACAGACACTGCACCTATTGCAGGACCTTCGAAGACCTCCATCCCTCCTGGACCTCCATCTCCACGTAAACAACAACAATCAAAACGCCCGAATTCCGCGCCCGCAAAGCTACCTTCTGGAAAAATGGCGCCTAAAGTTCCAAAGCCAGGCCCTGCCAGGCTCGGTCCTCGCGCTGGGCTTGATGAATGGTTGGAGCAGGCGAAGTTATGTAGATATCTGCCGGAGAGTGCAATGAAACAGCTTTGTGAGATGGTAAAAGAGTGCCTCATGGAAGGTGAGTACATCATCGAGCTTATTATCGTTGCAGTTTGCAGACAGAGACTGATGATCAATAGAGTCCAACATCCAACCCGTCCGTACCCCAGTAACGATCTGTGGTGATATCCACGGTCAATTTTTTGATCTTCTTGAGCTTTTTCGCGTTTCTGGTGGCATGCCAGGCGAGACAAATGTTCAAGCTCCTACCACAATGATCAGCTCGGATGATTTCGAGCCTCCAACTGATCCTTCTCTTAAGAATATCAGCTCTGGAGGCGATAGTGGTCTTGGCAGCAGCGTTTCAAGCGGCACCGAGAATGATGGTGAGGAGTCAAGAGGTCGTCCTCGTACTGCAGGAAGCAGCCGTTCCGCAAGCTCTGGTGCAAGCTCCACCAATGCCAACATGGTCACTGGCTCTGGCAAGCAGAACTTTATCTTCCTCGGCGATTTTGTAGACCGCGGTTATTTCTCTTTGGAGACTCTTACTTTGCTTATGTGCTTGAAGGCCAAGTAAGATATTGTCACATTCCCCCAGTGACTCCGCAGCTAATTATGTGCAGGTACCCAGATCGCATCACTCTTGTCCGCGGCAACCACGAGTCCCGCCAGATTACTCAGGTTTATGGCTTCTACGAGGAGTGCCAGCAAAAGTACGGCAATGCTTCCGTCTGGAAGGCTTGCTGCCAGGTCTTTGACTTCCTCATTCTTGCGGCTATTGTTGACGGAGCTGTCCTTTGCGTTCACGGTGGTCTCAGCCCAGAGATTCGTACTCTTGATCAGATTCGTGTCGTTGCCCGTGCCCAGGAGATCCCTCACGAGGGTGCTTTCTGTGATTTGGTCTGGAGTGATCCTGAGGACGTTGAGACTTGGGCTGTTTCTCCACGTGGTGCTGGATGGTTGTTTGGAGACAAGGTCGCGTCGGAGTTCAATCAAGTCAATGGTCTGAAGCTCATCGCCCGTGCCCACCAGCTGGTCAACGAGGGTTACAAGGTAAGCATCTTCATGGCCATTTTCACCAAATCATTTTTTACTAACAAACTATTCAGTATCACTTCCAGCAAAAGTCAGTTGTCACTGTCTGGTCCGCTCCGAACTACTGCTACCGCTGCGGTAACGTCGCCTCCATCATGAATGTTGGAGAAGATCTCGAGCCAAAGTTTTCCATCTTCTCAGCTGTTCCCGAGGATCAACGTGCAGTTCCAGCAGGCCGTCGTGGAGCTGGCGAATACTTCCTTTAAGCGACACAACGCATCGTGTCTACATCGCCCCGAATATCAACCTGGACGATCATCATAACTATTTTCTGTCCTTTGTCCATTGCATACTGGCGTTAGGGCTTTGCATATGGCACGTGGTTCAAATACCCTGTATGAGTATATTGGCGTTTTGTACGAAAGATTTGAAGATATCTCGACAATGATCCGAAGCATTTGCGGAGGAGCTAGAGTACATACGACACAAGTTTATAGCTACGACTTTCGAAAATGGCCCACCGCCCGAAGCATTCGTGGAGGAGCACAGCAAGAGTGGGAACGCTTTGAAGGATTATATGAGAGATCAACAACAACATGAGAACACAAGTTTATAGCTATGAATTGCTAAGAATTTTGAGATGGCCCACCGCCCGAAGCATTCGTGGAGGAGCACAGCAAGCGTGGGAATGCTTTGAAGAATTATATGAAAGATCAACAACAACAACAACATGAGAGCAATGAGCTCACCTTTTACTGGACATAATGCTTCAGTCATGACACTTCATTCATGATATTTGCAAAGCATGAAACAAGCCAGCTGAAGATTAGATAGCTTTCAATAGCTAGAACTACAATGAACAATGAACAATGAAATCATCCGTGTCTTTCTTTTGGTGATTTCTTTCTACTCTTTTTCTCATGATCTTAGTCTTTGCAATGTATCTGTCGCATCGATCTCACATAACATTAATAGCCCAATTCGTGACGTCCTGATGCTTATTGGCAAGTATTTTTTTCCTTGCCTTTTCTGATCTGAGTTCTATTCTTATGCATTACATTGAATCCCTTCATTCAACCAACCCAATTCACCTCACCTTATCCATCATCCGCACCTCAAGTCATTCTCCTCCTCGTCTCCACTCCCATCGCCTCACTCGGTCCCGCCCTTCCGTCCGTCCTCCTCCCCCCAACCGAAAGAAAAAGATACTAAACTCCACAACGTCTTCTCCCAGCCTCCACACCCCCATCCCAACCAACCACATCCCCTCCTCCACCACCTCTCCATTCTTCCCTCCCTCATATATCGATATACCCAAACTCCTCCAACAAGATCGCCTGGGTAGCTCAATCGGTAGGGCGTGTGACTCTTATAGTGTGTTTCCTCCATCTCTTCTTGAGAAGGAAATGGATTACGAGCTCAATCTCAAGGTCGCGGGTTCGAGCCCCGCCTCGGGCTCAATTCCCGAGTTCCTCATCTGAGGATGCTCATTCTTTTGCTTTTGCTTTTGGTTGGTGGTGGTGGTGGTGGTGGTGTTGTTGCTGCTGGCAGCTGAAGGCCGAGATCTTCCCGCTCCATCACGCATAGGGTTAAGACGGTCTGATGCATCTATCTATATCTACTTCTTCTACGTTATAAAATCCTTTCTTCTATTATTTGATCTATCCATTGCTACCTGCAGCATTTCCATCCACCCTCTTTCCTCGTCGTCATGGAATTGATTTTTTAACCGTCCTCAGCCTCGCGCGCCCCCACAACGTCTTAGCTTCGCGCTTAGTTATCTAGCCTTGCTAAAGTTTTGCACAAGAGTATTTTTTGAATTATGACTTGAATATAATTTAGCAAGCTATTAATATATAACAGGCCTGCTGGCCCAATGGCAAGGCGCTTGACTACGAATCAAGAGATTGCAGGTTCGATCCCTGCGTAGGTCATCTGTTTCTGTTCTCATTCCATTAGATGTGGAGTGGGTTTCACTTTTTGCTGGTTTAGGTTGTGGGGAGTGGTGGTGCTGGCACTGGTGCTGCGTGGGGCATGCATGAGCTTGCCCCATAGAGTAATGATGCGTGTGATGGCCCTGGAGATGGAGATGAATTCGACGGTTTTTATTCTCTGGGTGAGTCTTTTGGCTTGTCATGCTGCCCTCCGGCTTTCACTTTTAAGGCTGTGGTTTAGGTTTCGTTCTTCACGGGTGGTAAATGCGGTATCTAGTACGTTTCTACTGCTATTGTTTTCTAGACTCTAATTAGGCATCTTCAAGCTTAATATACATATGTATATCCTATACTTAATTATTTACCCTCTGTGCACTTGAGTTAGCACTACAAATTCACAAGTACAGCAACCATGCTACTGAAATTCCACAACCTATAGCCTTGTAGTATATTCTACTCAAATCTAGCATCTTTCTCCTTGCCTTATGATTTTGCTAACGCTTTATCCTTCGAATCTTGTTAGAGCAAGCTGGAGAATCCACTTTTATGATCTGTGAACCCTATATAAATTTCTTCAAGAAATACCTCTCAACAACAAACCCGCCTGGGTAGCTCAATCGGTAGAGCGTGTGACTCTTAATCTCAAGGTCGCGGGTTCGAGCCCCGCCTCGGGCTCAATACCCGAGTTCCTCATCAGAGGATGCTCATTCTTTTGCTTTTGCCGCCCTCGTTCGTGGTTGTTGCGTCATGGATCGTGCGAGCGGCAAGGAACGAGCGGACAGCGCCATTTTTCCTCGGTGCGCCGGCTGCAAGGCTGCGCCGAGGATGCTTGGCGCGAGGCTGACGATGGTTGTTGCATTAGGAAAGGTATCACGTGCGTACGATGGATGATAGGAGGCTGAGGGAGTGCATTCTTGAGACTTGCGTAGTGCACGCGGTCTCCTCCGACCAGCGTCAAGTATGAATACCTGGGCCTTTTCAGGACCCATCGTTGCCTCCTCTGTATTCATTCAAGTACGGAATTCGTTTCTGCATTGTACTAATATACCATGCGCATTGCCGCCAAATAGACATAACACATTACATTGCTCCCTTGCCAAATATGCCCATAAAACACCGTGCCTCTAGAGATCCTCAGTACTTGATTCTGAACTTCGGTGGTATATTCTCGGCCACAATCGCCCTCCTATTCAGCGCCTCTATCCGCTCCTCCTCCTCTTCAACCTCGTCGTGCTTCTTGAAATGTGCGATGTCTTCCGGATGCACCAGGTCTTCCTCGCGGGTATTCTCGTCATGGTATCTGTCCCTGTCAGCCAACATGCGCGGCAACTGCATCCCTCGCAGTCTCCCATAGCTCCTCCATCCAACACAGAGATTGCGGCACTCACTTCTCCCAATGATGAATCTCGTACTCATACTCGTCATCGCCATGATGCCCCGGCCCCATCCCAAAGTCCGGCAACCTCCCGCCCTTCGCCACAAACGCAAGCCACTCCTCCTTCGTCACCAGCCCATCGCGGTCCCGATCCAGCAGACTGATGACCTCGTTGATCGCGCCGCTCTTGTGCCCGTCGTCGATCGGCGCCGTCGACTCGTCCTTGAAGCCGTAGGTGCTGTGCAGCTCGTCGAAGTCCCACTGCCCGTTGTTGTCGAAGTCGTGGAGCTGGAAGAAGGCGCCCGCGTCGAAGTTCGAGATGTGATGCTCTTCTGCGGCAAGGTTAGCTGGGCCGTGGGGCGTGAGAGAGGCCGAGCTGGGAGAATGGAGGGGGGGACAGCGTACCAGCTAAATGCCTTGTCGCCCAGTCCGCACCCTCATCAACTTCTACCGGTTTCTGATGTGCGCCTGCGTGTCCTAGCGCTGTGGAGGAGAGCAGAAGAGCTGGCGCAAGCAGAGCGAGGAGGAGGCTTTTCGGTGCCATTGCCGCTGTGTGACGTTTGTGAGTGGTGAAGGCTATAAGTATATCGATCGCTTAGATATGTTATAATAAATTTACAGCAATTAAATCGTCGTAGGCTCGTGTCGTCAATCGTATCGTCGTCAATGCTTTGTTTGTAAATTTTTGTACGCCGCAATGTTGGACAACGCGGTTCTGCTTGGTCCATGAATCAGGTTCAGGGGTAGCTTCGCCGGCGCTAAACGACGTCAGATTCAGGGATCTTGCGCCCTGGATCTTTAGGACTTCGAGCCCTGGACTGCGCTTGCCTTAGGGCCATCTTCAGCCTCGTCGTGAAACGGCGATTAGCTCAATCGCAACAACATCAACAGCCTCGTCTTGCTATTCCAATTGCTATCAATCGCTTTCTAACTATTGCATTTAATTGAAGAGGTCTCCTATGGAGTACAAGCCGCGCGATATACCAAGATGAATCGCTCAGTCGAGCAAGCACTCACTTCCATCCTGCCACGTCTGAACACCGACCTGCCACCCCCTCTCCTCGAGCTCGCGTCCTCCCTCCTCGCCCAATCGCGCCACACAGCCAGCAACCTCAAGCCCGACGAGGAGATCGGCCGCACCTACGCCTGCGCCCACATCGCCTGCGAGCGCCTCAAGACCTCCCTCAACCTCCCGCAGATCGAGCCCCGGCCGCCCGTCCCGCCTCGCGTCTACAACAAGCTCTTCAAATACCTGTCCGAGACGCTGGTCGCGCGACCCCGGCGCACGCCGAGGAAGGCCTCCACACAAGCGGCCCCGCAGCCCGCGCCCCCGACTGCGAGGACGCCCAGGCGCCGCAGGAGCAACCCCGCGACCACGACCTCGACGCACAAGCCCCTGCCCAGCCGGCCCACGCCGACGAAAGAGCGCGCCCTAGCGGCCTTCCGCACGCCGGTCAGGGGCCGCAGGTCGGAGCTCTCGCATGGCGGGCGGGGGCTGGAGATCGCGCCCTGGATACATCCCGTCATCCGCGGACTGTGCGCGAGAGCGGAGGCGAAGGCGGCGGCGCCGCATGTCCTGGCGGGCGTGACTAGTGTCTTGACGCTGCCCACGCCGAAGCCGGAGGTGGGGGTGGAGGACAGGAAGGATAAGGTGCCGGCGTTGGTGGCGGCGGCGTATATTCTGGTGTTTACGAGGCTGTTGGGGAAGGAGATGAGTGGGAAGGAGTATGTTGTCTTGCGCCGGAGCATTCTTACTGCGTTGATGGCGTTGAAGGAGGATGAAGAAGTGCTTGGGAAGGTTGAGGCGGTGGAAAAGGGAGATAAGGCGTGGGAGGGCTGGGAGAATATTGTGGGGAAGGATGTCGATCGGTGGTTGATGGAGTTGAGTGCAAGGGGCTGGGTGGGGCTGGATTGGTTTGGGAATATTGAGAGTGGTGCTGGTGTGGATGTGCCCGAGCAGCAGGATGAAGAGATGGAAGAGGTGGAGAATGGCGAGGAGCAGGAGGAGGAAGATGGGGAGGAGGAAGAGCCGATGATGGGACTGGGAACTATGATGCAGGATCGCGTTGATTACTTGAGCGCGAGGAAGAGAGAGGAATATCAGATCTGGAGGGAGGGCATTATGGCGCGAATGGAAGAGATTGAGAAGGCAAAGGAAGGAGCAATGGATACCGACTGACGTTGGATGGTTACTGGTTTATATTTGGCGTACAACGTATCTGTTGGGTACGGGATTCATAGCATTATGAGCGCGGCGCAGGCGAATTGAAGGCCATTTTCTGTTTATACCTCCTTTAGATCAGTTTGAAGTCAGATGGGATGAAGAAAGGGTTGAATGAGTATGATATGATCCTTTGGCTCTCCCCGCAACGATTCGAACTCAGGAACAAATAGCACACTCCCAGGCGTTCGGTCGAGAATAGCAGTTACCGCTGTCCGAAAGATAATATGTAATATATACTGTGAATTAGACACTCTTTTTCTCGTTTCTTCCTCTTCCCCCCTTACTTGTTTGCGGATTCCACGACCGCCTCCCTGCGGCCTTTACCACTGCACCTCCCTCCTCTTACTATTCGCCGCCGCCGACGTACTCGACACACACGGCACCCCGACGCCGCCCTCGATGCCATCACACACGATCACGGGCGGATCTCCCTTCGGACTGTGCAGATCAATATCACTGAGGTTAATCCCGCTGCAGACCGCTGTAGGACTGCACGTGAGCTTCGCAACCTTGCGTCCATTCTTGCCAGACGACGAGCCCGTGAAGTTCCGGAAGACGACGTCCTGGATGTCGACCTTGGAGGGGTAGGCAGAGCAGGTCGACGCGTTGATATTGAAGTAGCAGGCGTCGAGCACGATGGGCCAGTCGGTGTTGCCGATGTAGAAGTTCTGGAAGGTGACGTTTCTGATGTAGCCGTAGCCGACATTGGGGCCGGCCCAGGCCTTGAGGCGCGCTCCGTTCTGGGGTTTGTGTTAGGTATTGGCGAGGTATAGGATTGGAGGGTTAGGGGTGGGGTTGAGGGGAAGGGTACCTGCGCGTTCAGCATGATGACGTCTTCAATGAGGGCGTTTTCAATGATATCCTTCACTCCAGCGTACTGTCCGATACTGCCCATCGAAATCCCATGGGTGCCATTGCAGTAGATGTTCGAGACGAGGATGTTGGAAGTATTCGGTTTCGGGGAGAAGCAGTCGTCTCCGATGTTTACCCATGCGTTGCGCACCGTCAGGCCGTCGACGTTGTACGAATCCCAGCCGTCGGTGTTCTTCGGCAGATTCTGGTTCTTGGACAGATTCTCGATGATGACGTTGTCGTAGACGACGTTCTTGGACGTCACGATGAAGTTGGTCCAGATGGGAGAGCCGGTGAAGCGGATGCCTTCGATGTGCAGGTTCGTGGCGTTCTCGGCGTAGAAGAGGATCGGGCGGAGGTAGGTGTTGGATGGGTCCTGTGCTTTTGTCAGTCCGGCTTGGCCATTGAAATATTCCTCACGCCACCTTGAGACGCCGAGGAGCTGGACTTTGTGGGAAATTCTTACGAGCACTTCCAAACCAGCAAAGCCATCATACCATGCCTGTCCGTTCCCATCGAGCGTTCCATTCCCGAAAATCCGGATGTTCTTCCCTCCCCACTTCCAGAACGTAATGCTCTTCTGAAAGGGATGATAGAAGTAGTTGTTCTGCCAGTACTTGATGTCATCCGTAAACAGGATCGTGCCATCGAGCTGCACCTCGATATCATTCAAGAACGTCAAATCCAACTTTTTGCCAATGACGAAGGTCTTGCCCTTGGGAAGGACGAGCGTGCCGCCATGGTTGGCTTTCTTGAGGCCTTTGAGGAATTCAGCAGAGATATCGTCGGTGTCGCTCTGTGAGGCGCGGATGTAGACTTTAGGTCGTTTATTGGCGGGTGGATGATGGTAGGGGAAGTGGTGGCGGTATTCCTTAACTGAGCGTGGGCCGCGATAGCTTGCATCCAGAGATGAGCTCACAACGAGAGTAGCCAGAGAGGCCAGAAGGCCCAAGAGAGGAAGTCTGAATAGCATAATGATTGAAGGATCCAAGAAGTGACGATGCTGTGCGAGGCTGAGGAAAAGGAAGCGGTGCAAATGAGGCTATAAGACACCCCAAGCTGGATATAAAGAGAGGCATATTTTAATTTCTAAAAACTATGACGGAGAAGGAAGAGGAGAATGTCCACCTATCGCTTGATATGCTCTGTGATATTCCCATGCCATTAATATGGTTGAAGTCATATAGACCGGCAGGCATATTGCAGGGGATGTTGGATTGCGGGGAAAGGTACAGACAGGAGGAGTACAGGTTGCTCCAAGAAATGGAAAGACGAGTAGATGAAACTGAGAATCTCTGAGGTATATTTTCGCTATGCGCGTAAATGACAAGTTTATAGACTTACTCAATCCAAGACATGCATCCATTGGCCTTTAGGAACCTCAGATCTTGTTCATGTCCACCATCATCACCATCGCCATTCCTTGAAGCTTCAGCACTCATCAGACAGAGGGTCAAGAGAAGCTCTCTCTCCAAGCTCGGCCTCAGCCCACACTCCTCCTCTTGCCAGCCTGCGAGATGCGAGAAACAGAGCTTTCGACCCCGCATATTCTGATCTCCGATGATCGCGAACGTTGTTAATTAACCCCTTCTTGAGCCAGGGCTCCGATTGGAGCGAAAATGTCGGTCCTGGTGCATCTTCCGAAGGCTCACAGAACGTCAAGCCTTCATCGAGGCAGTCTTACTTCTGCTCCTCATCCATCCACTGTTCAGGACATTCCGACATTAGTTTTCACACAATATGTTGTGTATTGTCTGTGGAGGAAATGGAAGGGTGATGCTGAAGAGTGTGGGCTGTCCTTCGCTTTCTCCCCGCAACTAGGATTTCTCCGTTTCCGTCTCCGTCTTCCATCTCTGCCAAGTGGTGCGGGGAGCTGTTTGCCCGGATTGCTTGTTCCGTCGTACCTCTAGATCACCTCCATACTTACCTCTTTCCTCTTCATTTATTCCCTTCTCTTTCATGTTCTCCCAGTATGCAATGCTCTCCTTGATAACCTGCTTATGACATGCTCAAGATATCACTGTAAGTTCGGCATTGCCATCAACGAACAAAGAAGTCCCCTCGAATCAGTCGAGAAATCGCACATTATCATTGATCAAGTTCACCCTCCTTTGCCCATGTCTCTAATTCCAATGCTCGTAACCGCAAGAACTTGCATCTCATATGTCGTCGACACGTGCCATTCTATATCCTTTTCTTCGAATCACCCATCCCTACCACCATGTCTCGTCTGCGAGTCTCAGGTCGCAGAAAAAACATCGGGACTGTTGTTCATTTCATGTCTTACTCGATTCGCACGACAGATGTCCCACTATCGTAACATATGGTACAATCCAAGCATAAGCAGCTGGGCTCGTCGAGCGAGAATCCTCTAAGGCGTGTGATCCAGCCCCTCATACTCCTGCGACCGGTCACTCCCCTCCCGCTCCGACTCATCCACATCGCCATCCTCGCTCTGACCCTCCATCCGCTCGTCCTCCGCCTCATCGCTTGTCCCGCTCGAGCTCGTGTCGCTCTCCGGCTCCCCGCCTCTATCCACGAGTCCATGCCCACCAGCCTGCTCGTCCTCCTTCTCCAAGCCATCCGCACCCTCACTCCCGCTGCCTTCGTCCTCCTCGTCGCTTTCGGACCCGCTGTCTATCTCGCCATCCTCCACGCCGGGGGGTTTGACTGATTTTCCGATCCCTTTCTTCTTGAAGAAGTCGTCTTGTAGCATGAAGCCCTCTGGCAATTCACTTTGGCTGGCTGGGAATACGTAGATGGTAGGGTACTCGACGATAACCTTTCCCTGCAGCTGGTTGTCCAGAGACAGGTCGGGACGAAGAGGGATGAGGACGATAGGCAAGTTCGACGGCGTGTGTGGGCGGTAGAGGTAGAAATTATAATCCGAGGGTTTTGAGGCTTCGAGAGCCGTGACATCAGCATCATCTCTGGCTTTTGTCCCCGCCTCATCGTCGGCTTTTTCTTGCGACTCCTCTTGATCTTGGTCTTGTGATAATCTCCCTTCCGCCGACTCTTTGGCCTCAGCTGAAGCGCTGAGTTTGGGCTTCTTTGTCTCATTCTCAGCAATCTCCTGCGCCCTGCGTTTCTTCTCTTTAGACTTCTCCTCGGGGGTCATAGCTGCCCTTCGATGCTCCTCGAGCAGAGCGGCATATGCATCCCCAAGCGGCGTCGTCGTGAGAATCTTCGAATGTGCCGTGTCCAAGCTCGGCACTCGTCCCTCTCTCTTCCCGCTGCTCTCCGTATTCGTATGGCCTTCTCCAATCGGCCATTCACCCGTAAGTGATCCCGCTCCCTCCGCCTGGGCCGGCTCCTGTGTGCTCTCCTTCTCCCTCACCCATTCGACCTGCCAGACCACACACTTCTGCTTCTTGCTCCAACTCGTCCCATTAGCCTTCTGCCTCGCCATCCCCTTCGGCAACTTCTCAACCCTCACGCCCACCCTCTGTACCTCCTTCCGGATCTTCTGATCCATCTCCCCCCCGCCGCGCGACGACCCAACATCTCCCATATTCCCGCCCCCTCGCCCCCTCCCTCTGCCTCCTCGCGACGGTCCTCTCTCCTCCTGCGGCCCCTGCAACAGCTCTCTCTTGCCCACCAGCTTCCTCTCCTCGACAATAAGTCTGTCGCTGCGCTCCACGCTGCGTTCGATGGCGCTCAGGAAGTTGTAGTCGTGGTCGATGCCCGCCGGCGTCGCGAGCTGCCGCATGGGCTTGTACACCGTCGGATCCCGGATGCCAGAGCAGGGCACGCGCCGCTTGTGCGTCTGGGAGCAGGCGAGGGAGCAGGTGCGGAGGCCGCAGCGTGGGCAGGTGTAGAGGGGTGGCCGGGAGTGGCAGATGCGGCAGAGGGTGTGGAGAGGTGCGTCGGACATGTTCGCGACGATGTAGTTTTTTGAAAGGATATATCGTCAGATCCGAGAAGCTAGACGTAATGGTTTATCATGCAATGCTCAACCGTATGTTTCCGTTCGCGTTTTGGACCCTCGAAAGTACGGATGAGTGGCTGTTGATGCGGCGAGGTTGTGTTCGCGGAGGATTCGCGTGGTTATCATAAGGATTCGACGTGTTTCTCGTTTGGATTTGCCAGTCTTCGCATCTCGTATGAGGTACGCGCTGCGTCTTTCTACAACTTGAGAGGGATTTGAGTGCTCGAGATTTCAATGCGCATCCTATGTCCGTACGTCAGACCAGTCCTCGATAAAATTCACGATAAGACTTATAAATTTCTTATCGCATTCCACGTGATATGCATCATTCTGGATTCCTCGGTCACCGTAAGCCGTGTTTGAGTGGACCAGACCTTTCCAACGGGTGCCCCTTTTTCAATGGGATCATTATCCGCCCTGCAAGCTGCAGCTCGTTTGGGTGGGTGAGCTAAGTCGGCATGGCCAAGGTGTGATATCCAGGGTTCTGGGAAATGCTGGCATTACAGAAGGTTGAAACACATGATTTGCCCCGCTGAGGATTACTATTGTGCTCCGGAGAGACTGTTATCACGGACACGACCGTTATGTGTGGTACTACTGTATGTACATATGTACATACATTATCAATCACCATGTGTGATCGCTCTGCCACATTATTAATGAAGTCGTGTTGGATATGCAGCCATTTTTGGGGAAGAGACGAAGAGACCACCTCCTGGTCACAATGATGGGTCTATCACACCTATCACAGCACACTAGATAGATACTGTAGATGTGTAACAGACAACCATGAATTGTGAAGCTCATAATTGACAGGTCCGGCCAGCGTGTTTGATGGCTTTCGCGAAAGATGACAGGAAACGGACAGGAAACCTCGTTCGTTCGACTGTCAGATGTTGATGGCGGCGCCACGACCTCATCGGGTCTGTGGTCATTTATGGATCAACTCTGGATTCATGTTGTTTTATAGGTATGTAGGCATGTATGTACCTACATATGGGATGCCGACGATATGTCGGTTCTTGAGCTGCATAATGTAGAGGAAAGACTCAAAGCTTATCATGTAGTCTGCAGATCGAGGAAAGATGTGATCTCTGAAGCTCGACCTTGCGCCGATTTGATCGATGCCTGTCGTCCCTCAACATCGAGCAAAGGCGTGTCTGTTTAGCCAGGAATTCCTTTATGAGGCGACGTCTTCAGGCTGTTGGAAATCTCGACAGACGAAAGCCCCTCATGACGAAATCGCTCAGGACTGATATCCTCTGGATGATCCAGGACCGCGAAGACCACGACCGCGATCGCGACGAGGCGAACAGCAACCTATAATACCCGCAATTAATTAATTTCAGCCCACCCCCAGCCCCGAACCCTCGATAAAGCAGTCTTGGTCCCTTCCCCTTCTGGCTATCGCTGGTTTCACACCTGAGCCGTTTGCATGAGAGGCGGTAATGAGCCAATGGCGTGCGGTGTCACGTCAAACGGAGTGGGAGTGATCTTCTGGCTGGTACTCCTCTAATGGTACTGCATGTAATTTCTTGTGCGGGACATGTCAATTTTCGCGTTCGTGTCGGCCCCGCCGCGTTATCCGACGATTGATTACCTGTCAGCGAGATGCTCCGTAGGATTTGGGCTCTCCCGTTTGCTCTTGTTCTCTTGTCATGGAGGACTTGCCCTCAAATCCACGCGTTTCAAGGCTGTCATCAGCACTGGGTTTTTGTCTTCAGCTCGTTTGGCCGTGGTGATCAAACGGAGCTCTTCCGTAGTACCTGTTCATCCGCCAACACACGTGTTTTAAAGGTGTTTCTCTCGCCCAGCAGTCCTTGGATTGGAAACTGTCTGTATCTATATCTACTCCGTATTATGAAAAGCCTGAAGAAGAATGTATTCTTCGATTGATGCAGAACCGGTCTCTTCTTGTGATGGCTGATAGTCCATTCAACGGTCACCCGTTCGTAAATGTCGGAGGCAAATGTCGTAGACAAACGTCCACCGAGTTGTGTACAGTACGTACTCTGTCTGGACCTTGACCTGGATGAGGTTAGTCTTCAGAAAGTCAGGGGAGACCAATGCACCAGGACCCTCACGGCACGACGGCGGCCGGGATACCCCTGAGTAATCTGTAGAATCTGTGCCTGGCAGCGGCCTAAGCGTCCCTAGTGAAGAATCCCAGTGCTGCTATGAGGAGCTTGAGGAAGCATAGCTGCTGAAAGAGAGGCGCATGAGAGCATAAGAGAGAGAGAGAGAGGGAGAAGGAGAGAGGGAGAAGGAGAGAGGGAGAAGGAGAGAGGGAGTGAGGGAGAGAGGGAGTGAGAAGAGTGGAAAAGATATACAGATACATATGTACGGAAGATATGTAAAATAAAAGGAGAGGGATGAAAGTGGAACATAATACCTACAGTAGGTATGTACAGTACATACACATGTTCCTGAATAAGAAAGTCACCTCCTGAAAGGTGAGGTTGCTCCGTTTGCCGTATCGGTACGAAGTAGCAGCTACAATTATTAGTAGGTACCCATGTGTGTCCCTGCATCAACCCCCAGCCCAGCCATCCCCCTCCCTCCCTCCCTCTCCCCCCAAAATGTCCACTCTTCCTCTTCCTTCCCTTCTTCCCCAGCTCAGGCCAAGATGGCCAAGATGACCTGCTATAATAGTGCACTTCGTAGTGTACAGTACATATGTATGTACATACATATCCCTACTGAGTAGTGCACAGTAGAGGATGTACACATACATAGTAATCTCCCAGCCAGACGATTATCCACGCTGTTCTCCAGTGTGCCGCCGTTCTCTCTGTCTGTCTGTCTCTCTCTCTCTCTCTCATCTATGTGCTTCTTCACTTCCTAGCCTTCAAACCTCACTGCAACGAGCAGGAAAGGCTTGAGACATTCGACGTCGTGTGTAGAGCGGAGGAGCTTTGTGTTATTGTGTTTGCCAGCGGGTCGCCGTCTTCTTTTCAAAGCGCAGTTGATTCTGTTTGACTTCATTCGAGACCTTCATTCGTCAACCTCTTCCATTCCAATCTACTGTCCATCGACCATATTTCAAACTTCAGCAATTCCTCTTGGATAATCGAACGCAGGAAACTACGAGAGAGGGAGAGCGATATCCGAAACATCAGCGGAACAGCCGGAATCGAATCTTCTGAACTGCACTTTCTCATTTAGAAGCCGAACTACTCCTATCTTCGAAACGAAATGGCTCCTTCGTTGACCACCCACCCTTCTTTCGTCCGACCTCGAACGGGCGATCGCGATGGTCGTCCAGGCACACGCGATCAGAACGATCAGAGTCTTGTCATCCCAAGCAGGACGTCATCTCTGCATTCTCGCATCACACAGCCGATCCCGTCAACACTGACGACCGTCAAGCCTCAGCAACGGACACCAAAGACTCTTACCCATGCCTACATGGTGTGCGGTGTTGGAAGGGAACCATCACAATGGGTCAAGGCTCCTGCGCCTGCTCAGGGTAAGATTGGGCATATGAAGGGTGCGGTTGGGCAATTCTGGTTGCCAGAGATTCTTGGCAGCAGTCCAAGATTGGAGCAGGATAATGAGATTGCAAGAGCTTTGCATGCTGCCATGAGGGTATGTGATCGAGATCTCTTGATATTGTGCTACTTGCTAACTGTTTTCAGGCTTGTTTCCCTCATGATGTCGAAATCTGCACTGGCCGCAGTCAGCCACACTGTGTCCACCATTCCTTCGTCTTGCAACAAGATTCTTCTCATACTTTGTACGGCATTGCTCTTCGCGTTTGGTCAAGGGCCGATGAAAAGCGCGCAGAGACCATCAGAGATCTCCGTAAGAGGACCGAATCGGATTTCTACGATTCGGCAGATGAGACGTACTGGATTCCATACTGCTTGTCTTTCCTTTCAAGATATCCTCTTTACAACTTGCTCGGCGATTACCTTCGCGGTATGTGGATTCATTGGAACAAGGCCACCAATCTCTTCCATGCCGAAGAGGTTTCACGAATCCTCAGCTTCCCGGCGCCAAGACTGAATGATCTTGTCCGAATCGATATGAAGGACTACGCCCTTTGTTATCAGTTCCCTTCGTCACCAACTGGATTCCAGAACTTTGCCATGTGGCCATTGTTCTCCTGCCTTTCCATCCCCAACATTGTTGGTGTCATTGAGGCAGCTTTGTCGCCAACCCGCCGTATCATCTTCGTCAGTCACTATCCAGCCATGCTTACTGTAGCAGCCGAGACCATCAGATACTGTGTTCGTGTTTACGAATGGAGCGGACTCTACGTCCCAGTTCTTCATGCAAGACACGCCAAAGAACTTGTCGAGGAACCAGGTCCATATATCCTTGGTATCACCGCTGAGTGCAGGACTCTCTTCACAGCACCAACTGATGCCCTCGTGGTTGATTTGGATCGCAACTTTGTTCTAACTTCAAGCCCACCTACAGCCCTTACTGCTGGACAGCGCACAAAGATGGTCAATCGCATGACGCAAGCTCTCAATGGAGATGTCACGCCATCCGGTGTTCCCCAACACCTCAGGTCGGCATATGGTGGCGGCAAGCTCGTGCCAGCTGGCCAAATCATTGTTATGCGTGGCGAAGTCGAGTCTATCCAAGATCCAGAATGGTGGAACCAAGACTCCATCATGGCCGTCATGGACCATGTTTGTGAGAAGATGGTAAGTGCTGCAGGTCAGCAATATCATAAAAGTTCAGGCTAATACTTTCGTTACAGGGAAGGAACACCGGCATTAAAGCCGTATTTGGCGGGGCAGTCAAGAAACCCCTGATGACCAAGGTTTCCATGAGACACCTCAACGAGATTGTCAGAGAGCGAAATCAATATTCCAGGGATGCTCTTGAGGCATGGCAAGATTTCATCAACCTTAAGGGTCGCATGGATACCGAGCTTGGCAAGGTTACCAAGAGGAACAACTTCCTCGTTGAGGAACTTGAGAGCTGGAAGCAGCAGGTATGTCCAGATGTTTCTAAGTCTTTATCTTTCATCATTCTGACATTTACAGTTCCTTAAATTCCAAGCCTTTGCCGAACAACTCACCAAAGAGACTGCAGAGCTCAAGGTTAAGATCGAGAATCACAAACGCGAAGCTCGTCGTCTTACAACTCTCATCGAACAACAGAAGGATGATACTGCTCGTCTTACAGTCCGCCTCTCTGGAACCGAGAAGCAGCGTGACGATGCTCTTGAGGCACTTGTTCTACAACAAGAGATTGCGGAGGAACTTGAGCGTGAGCGCAAGCGTAACAAGAAGGACCTTTCTCAACTTCAACATACCAACACCACAATCCTTCGCCAACGCGACGAGGCTCAACGTGTTGTCCTGCACCTGCGCAGCTTGATCAGTGGCCAGACACATCATATGGAGCATATCGTCCGAAATCTCGGCAAAGACGAGTTGGCTGAGTACATTGAGAATGGTTACGAGGAGGATGATCTTGAGGATATTGCCGAGGAAGGTACTCGCGAGGAGTCTGAGGAGCCAAACCGCTACGATTCGCGTGCCTCTTCCCGCGCCCTGAGCCGTGGAGCAGATGTGTCGCCAGAAATGGAGGCTCGTCTCTACAACGGTCCCTCAGGAAGGAACAGCAAACGCTTCTCCAACATGAGCATCATTGATGTTGCCGATCGTCATCTCCGCGACAAGACCGACGCCATTGCTCACATCATCCGCAACATCTCGGAACAATGCGCAGCTGCCGTCGAAGGATTGCAGCTCGCTCACGATGCGGATGCAGAGGCCGAGGAGATCTCGCGCCAGCAACGCCGCTTGGCAGCCCAAAAACGCCACAGCAACATGTCCAACGTGACAGCTTCTGAAGATGGCGACCACTCAGCACATGGCTCCGAGGTCGGTGACGAGAGTCTCCTGCGCCCAAATGGCCGCACGTCCAGCATCCCACCAACACCAGACTTGATCCACAACCGCAGCAGCACATCCATGTCCATCGCATCGGTAACCACGACCCCGGAGCGATCGAGCCAGCAATATACAGTCGGCACGGACATTCCCACCAAGATCGTCGAGGATGACGATGAGGAGCGCAGTGATCTCGAGGGAAACAGCCACGTCGAGCCCGAAATTGTGACGAAGGCGCACCACCACACCGCGCACGAGAGCCTGATCCACCGTCCGAGCGGGGCACGGATCAGCGCGCTGGGTGGTCATTGACTACGTGGGTTCAAACTGCAGAACAAGGCGATCCCGCGATCAGGGATCCCGCGACGGCTGTCGGGGGCGCCGAGGCCCGACAGCCCGATCCTGCGGTCGGATAGTCCGACGACGAGGCTGAGGCCGTTGAGTTTGGGGACGAATGTGAATAGGTGGAGGGACGAGCTGGAGGAGCTGAAGAAGCTCTGAGTCTGGGCGAGCACCGATGCTGTGTTTTCTCTCTGTTTTTCTTGTCTAGGTCTGGATATGTGGCGTCTGAGGTGTCTCTTTGCCAGCGCGATCGCTAGGCCTGTTGCTTGACAGTACAAACATCTCTTATTGTCTCTTTCTGCACGGTATGCTGCTTTATTTTTGAGCCTCTCTGGTCTTTTTTCTTGGATTACTTGGGGAAGTGTTAATTTTTGAGAGCGAGCGGGCGAGCAGGCTTGGAGGAGGAGGAGGAGTTAGATACCAGTTGGCTGCTAGTGCATTGAGTATGCGAAGGCTAGGCGAGAAGAGAGAGTGCCGAAGGGCGGGGGTAAAATTCAGGATATACATATATGTATTAGAGTTCATATATCATCATGCATAGTGCCACATCTTCTTGTTCTCGCCAGCTTGGGCGAGGTCCTGCCATGACATATCAAAGACTTTCTTCTCGTTAGTCGAGCACCAAGCGTTAGAGACGCACACACATGCTGAAATAGTTGGTTCGGCTGATCTTAGTCCCAGGTCCTCACATGGTTTAAGGACAGGACAGGACAGGACAGACTCTGAAGGTGTAGGTGAAACGCACAACAGAGTCCTGTGACAGGGGTGATGGACGTGCCAGCAAGCAGTGCGAGCGGGTGTGGTCGCAGGTGGAAACCAGTCTGCTCGCCGCTGCCACTGCCGTCGTCTCTGTCGCGCCTCGAACTCTGGCGGCTGGCTAGATGGGTTTGTTGCTGTGCTCCTGTATCTGTGGTGTGTTCTGGCCTCTGAGCTTTTAGGAAGGAAGAGGAGGAGGGGGGGGGGATGTGTGGGAGATGAGGAGGGTGCTTGTAGGCGGTGTTTGTGGAGGTGGGAGAAGGGATCTTTGGATGCGTGTGTGGTGGGGTATAGGGGCTTGTAGATGTCGTGCTTGCGGATGGTAGGTGCGGAGGGGAGTCCTTGGAGTCTTTTGTATGTCTGGATGGTGCATGGAGATGTGTGTTTAGTGCAATAGATGGGTGTTTGTAGATGTGAGGTTGGTGTGGATGATGGGTAGAGAGGAGGATGTGACTTGTTCATATGAGATACAAGTGTGTGTCTTTTTTTATCGTAAGAGGATTGTGCAGGTGAAATTTTGTTCATTTCTAGATCTCTGAATAGAAAGGGAGGGAGGAAAAATGAAATAGAATAAAATAAAATAAGGGAACGAGAAACTCTTAGGATTGATAAAAGTGCGGCCTTGATACTATAAGCTCTTGTCATGTTGTTGTGCTTGCTTCCTTTTCACAGGTTGGTTGTGGTAAGTGAGAGAGGGAGGTAGGAATCGAGCGAGAAGAGTCTAAACAGATGAGAATCTAAACAGGTCAAAATAACCCTTAGTCACTGCAGCAGATGTCTCGTTGCTACAGTCTCTGTTGCTGTTATAGCCTTTTAAATCATCGACATCTTAGCTACTATTACACCTGTCTTGCTGTCACGCTTTCCATCGCTGCTATAGTCGGTTAAGTGATAAAGATAAATGCAAATGGAAAATATATACACGTGTAGGTGGCGTGCGTTAGGAAAGGTAAGATATAGAACAGAGAGGGGAAGGGCTGGATCATTTAGTGATCTTATCTGGATCTTGTAAAAGAACTTGCTCTTTCTTTAGAGAAAGGTGAGGGATTTTTATAGATGAGGCTTTATAGATGAGATGAACGTGGTTTGGCAAGGTGGTGAATTTAAGCACAAGGCTGGACATGCAAGGCTGAGAATCTGCCGGGCGGTGAAGAATAATGCTGAGCTTCTACAGCCTCGTCTCTTCCTCTCCGCCATATTCACCAGTCTTCACAACTCCTATAAACGCGACTTGGAAAATGATATACTCTTACATGATTGAAGAGTGGACATAATTAATTGATTCAAAGAAATTCAAATGGCTTCTAGGTGCCAGGAGTCGAGGCTGTATATCCTCTGCCAGAGGCACGAAGTGAAGACAGTCAAGACGTGGCTGGAGCGGCAAGATGGACTGTTCAAGGAGGAGAAGATTGAGAGGGACAGCATCACAGAGCAGAAAGATGGCGATCAAGGGGATGTGCAGACTTTAACAGGTATGCAGGATAGTCCATTTCCCCCTCCTAGCCATCCTACTTCCTTCCCATGCAAGCTCTTTCTGCATGACGAAAGACAGTCTGTTCTGCCAGTATCAACAACATCCAAGCTGATCCATCTATCTGCAGTAATGCGCATACCAACTACGATCACAACCTCATCTAACGACATCAATCCCAGCAAAGTTCTCTCCTCCCACTTCGACATCACGACTCTCCCGTCACACATCCAGGCTCCCCTCATCGCAGCTCTCCTCCCTCTCCCGCAATCACAATCCGACACCACAACCCCTCCGCCCTCCAAAAACATCCTCGCCTCCGCCCTCCTCACCTTCCTCACCCATCCCTCCATCGCCCCTATACTCTCAACCACCGGCGCCTCCATCCCCACCCTCCTCTCCCACGCCCCGAAACGCTGGTCCCTCTACCCCCCTCTGGCCCTCCTCCCCAGCGGCTCCTTCACCACCGCCCCCTGGCCCACCATCCTCGCCTCCGCCTCCCCCGCCGCCCTCTCCACCCTCTCCACCTCCATCCTCTCCACCCTGTCCACCCACAGCCCCGCCCCCCTCACCCACCTCGCCATCAACCGCGGCATCCCGCCCTCCTCCTCCTCCTCCAGCGAGAACATCCTCCGCTCGCCCTCGCACCTGCAGCTGCTCCACGGCCCCTTCGGGCCCGACGTCTCCGCCCACCGCTGGGCCCTGCCGTCCGCGGACGCCGACGCCATCGGCGCCGCGGACTTCGACCACGCCTTCTGGGTCGCCGTGCGCCAGAACGGCATCGCGCAGATCTGGGCCCCGCGCTGGACCATGTTCTCGCGCGGCAACGTGAAGGAGAAGGCGCGCGTGCTGGGGTTCGAGCGCGCGTCGGCGTTCCGCGCCCGCGGCGCGCAGACCGCCAGGGGCGCGGCCGGCGATGGGCAGCAGCAGCAGGAGGACGACGAGGAGGAGGTCCAGCTCGCGATCGACATGTACGCGGGCATCGGGTACTTCACGCTGTCGTACCTGCGGCTGGGCTACACGGTGCTGGCATGGGAGCTCAACCCGTTCTCGGTCGAGGGGCTGCGGCGGGGGGCGTCGGCGAACGGGTTCGACGTCGCCGTGGTGCGGGGGGCGGACCTCGCGGACCCGGCGGCGCAGGTGGAGCGGGTGTTCGGGGCCGCGGGGGCAGGCGGGCGCGGGCCGGCCGTGCTGGCGTTCGAGGAGAGCAACGGGGGCGCGCTCGCGCGCGTCGAGGCGCTGGCGCGGAGGAAGGGCTGGAGCGGCAGGGTGCGCCACGTCAACCTCGGGTTCCTGCCGTCGTCGGCGGGGGGCTGGGAGGCGGCGGCGCGGCTGGTGTGTGCGGATCCCGCGGGGGGGTGGGTGCACGCGCATGAGAATGTGGGGGGGGCGGATGTGCCGAGGCGGAGGGGGGAGGCGGGGGCGGTGT
>Ga0123337_10000631_pt1 | contig 55819 bp, 59 predicted proteins | sample frozenSSSSmetaG_FD_89792 | JGI IMG/M metagenome (GOLD analysis project Ga0123337, IMG submission 89792) | Glacier valley bacterial and archeal communities from Borup Fiord, Nunavut, Canada, to study Microbial Dark Matter (Phase II) -... | ecosystem: Environmental > Aquatic > Freshwater > Ice >... | reverse complement strand
ATCCTGTATATATAGATCTTTCCTTTCCTCTCTCTTTCCTCTTTTCCTTCTTTTCTCTCTAGATTGAATCTATCACTTTAGATCCGCATGACCTGCTCTGCGTGACCGTGACACATCATAGAACATTCACCATCATTCTGTTCCAATAGCCGACTGTTGCCTACTACTGCCTATTGAAGCTAGAGGCATATATTAGATAGACATTTCCATAGCTAGACTAGACTCTATTCTATATGCTATTTTCACATTCTCACTTTGACTCTTCCGCTCGTGATCACCTATTCAACAAGATATGCTAGAAGCTGGAAATAAAATCAAGCGCAGATGCATGGAGAAACGAGCTGGAAATACTAAGTGATTTACGTCATGTAAGGCGTTACTTAGATCCCATCTTTCTTAATCTAACTTTCCTAGCAGGCATCCATCATATCACTCATCTATTATGACGCGGCGAATCTAAGCCTAATGCTTGAATATATCGGATTGGATTTAGTGAAGTTCGTCACCTTCCCTAAGTAGTATATTCTGGAGCTTGATATCGAGATGAATGATGTTCTCAGCATGTATATACTCTATACCACGACTGATATCCATCCATATCTAATGCTGTGAAGCTTCTGACAATTGTGCAAATAGTGCTCTGCGACAGTAAGGCGGCGAGACCGCTGGCAGAACTCTTGGCACGTGACTCCTGGGCTGGGGACGGAGGTCCTGGCACGTGACCTCTGGACCGCACCGTGGGGAGGACCACGGGTATAAGACGCCGGAAGAACATGTGGATTAAAAGACATAAATGCGAGAAGAACAGTATCCTTACTTCTAATAAACTAGGCAATAAACCCTGTGCTTTCAAAAATGAAAACATATGATTGTGAAGAAATGCGCGAGTCCTGTGCTTTGGTCATCGATGTTGAGACAGAGTGAGTTGAAAATCTCTAAAAGGACTTAGCGCAAGGAACATGTTGACCGAGCAACAACCGGTTCTGGTCAACATAAACATGCCTATCAGACATCACCATTGGTATACCACCACAGCACGACGAAACCGAGACCACGACAACCTCGCCGACACGACGAATTTACCAGAATGTCGGCCTCCGAGGATCTCATCAATTTCGACGTTATCGAAGCACAAAAAGAAAACATCCAAGCCCTCCCCAGCGGGCGATCCGCGCGCACCCTCGCAAACCTCTTCTCAGTCTCTCCCCGCCAACCCCTCGCAACGCCGACGCCCTCCGACACCAAAAACCTCAACGATGCAATGCGCGCAGAGTACGAGGCAGAGCTCACGCTCATCGCCGAATCTGACGACCCCCTAGATATCTACGACCGCTACGTGCGCTGGACGATGGACGCCTACCCGTCCGCCCAAGCAACCCCACAGTCGCAACTCCTCCCCCTCCTCGAGCGCGCCACAAAGACCTTCCTCAACTCCCCACAATATAAAAACGACCCAAGATACTTGAAATTGTGGCTATCATATATTCGCTTCTTTTCTGATACCCCGCGCGAGACATTCGCTTTTTTGTCGCGCCATACGATTGGTGAGGGGCTGGCCCTCTTTTACGAGGAGTTCGCAGCCTGGCTGGAGGGGGCCGGACGGTGGGCGCAGGCAGAGGAGGTTTATAAGTTGGGTATTGATAGAGAGGCGAGACCTGCGGCGAGACTCTTGCGCAAATATACGGAGTTTCAACAGAGATATGCGGCGCAACCTGAGGAGAGCCATGCGCCGTCATCGCCGGCATTACCGACAGTACGGCCCGCACTTGCTGCGAAGACGGATCCCTTTGCTTCAGCTGGGCCCGTTGATCCACAAGCACCACGGCCAAACTCTGGAGTTGGCGGTTGTCAGACGACACGTAATGGCCGCCCGAAGTTGGCCGTGTTCTCAGATACAGGCGATGCTGCCGCACCTGCTGTCGGCGGAGCAGGCGCAAAGGGCTGGGACTCCATCGGCTCCCTAGTTGAGCGTAGGAAAGAGAACGTTATCGAACCAAAACCTTGGGCGGGTGAGACCCTAAAAGCAGGAGGGAAGAAAAGTAGCGTCCCTAAGATGCAGATTTTCAAAGATCAGGTAAGCCCACTTTCATCATTCCCCACACCAGTCACGTGTTGATGATCATAGGACTAATGGATGGCTTGCTATGGCATTTTGTAATTCAGTCTATACCTATATCTCAACCTCAAATATCGATTTCTAAAACACATCCAAACTCTATCATTGCGGTGAAGGAACAGGTGACTGTGAATGCTAAGGGCAGGAGCGAACGAATCTATGTCGATTTGGAGGCTATGTATCCTACGCCAGAGATTGATGGGAGTGAGTTGTGTTCTGAAGAGTTGATGGCGGCGAGTAGAGGATGGATTGATGCGACTTGGGAGCCGGAAGTCAGTCATGTGATCTTGGATGATGAGAATGAGAGGTTTGACGTTTTTGTTGGTGTGGAAGAGATGCCTCCAGAACCAGAACCGTCTTTGAGTCGAAATTTTCAGGAGAAGCTCGTAATAGCTCGGGATCCGCCGATGGTGGACGAGAACGGCGTTGCTATACAGCCACCCAAACAAGGGAGGAATAGGAGGATAAAGACCATGGAGGTCAATGAAACGCAAATTAGTAAGTTATATGATTACATCTCGTCGTAAATTACTAATATGGGATAGTTAAAACCAAGTTATCATCCCCGTCCGGGAAGAAAGTCAAACGAAAGGCGACAGCAGAGCCGACCATGACCTTTCACACCAAGGCAGCCACCGACGACATCTACGAGTTATTTAATCAGCCGCTCAAGCCCCAGGCCTTAGAAGAGGAGGAATCTGAGAGCGAATCCGATGACGATGAAATGACAGATGGAGACTACACGACGGAGCCGGAGAGCACAGGCACTGGACTTCTCGTGACAACAAGCGAAGCCGGCGATGATGAGACCACAGAAGCCAGGAGTGAAATAGCTGATGATGAAACATCGGAAGCTAAAAGTGTGAGCGAATGGTCGGACTTTACTGCCAGAAAACACATTCCAAAAAGCTTTGAAGACGAAGATGAGGATGATGACACTCGAGCTTCTCAGCTTACGGACGATGAGCACGGTCAAGCCATGCTGGACTCGCACGAAGAACCTGAGCTACCACTTGATGAAGAGGAAGAGGAAGAAGAGCTTTCCACACCCATATCTCCGGAACAGCCACGTTCATCAGTCCGCACAATGTTTGTCCCCATTCCACCAGAAGATTATGTAGCTCCCACACGACCATACCGCGACCCTTCACAAGCCTCTCAGAACCGTTTGCCCTTCATGACTCCCATCGCAGAGAAAACAGAGTCATCGCTCGGAGCATTTACAGCTCGTGCAGAACGGGAGGACTTCGATTCCAAAACACCATCGAAGGAGAACGGCGAGCGCATTCCCATCTTTCGCGGCGACGACAAGCTCGACTCCAGTCCATTCCAAGAGATTATCAATGGCGCAGTGCCCCGGAGTGAGAAAATTGCTCCGCCTGCTCTGGGTATAAGCACAAAGAACAAGATGCATCCTAACAAACCTCTGGGAAACGGTGCAGCATTCTCCAAGGACATTGCGCCCAAGGGTCTTATAATCAAGGATGCACAATGTAACCCGGTCGACGAGTATACTCGCTCTCAGATTTTCGCTGCTTTGCAACCACCTCTTGCGACTTATGAAGGCTATTTTGATCATTCTACCGAGACTTCTGGCAAGTCTTCCGAGTTGAAGAAGTTTGCCAAGGCCGTGGCGAAGATGAGCAAGAACGCCAGCGACAAGACAACAACCAACATCGCCATGCCGCCAATTCTCCGCTTCCCTGGCACCGAAAGGCAGTACATGGTTAAACGCGAGCTTGGTGCTGGTGCCTTCGCCCCCGTCTACCTAATTGAAAACGTCGCCGAATCAGAGGGAAACGACTCGTCCGACGAAATCGCCCCTGTCATGGGCCGTGGCGCCTTCTCACACTTCCAGCGACGCAGCCTCGAAGCCTTGAAAATGGAAGACCCACCCAACGCCTGGGAATTCTACATCATCCGGCAAGCGAAGCGACGTCTCGGCGTGTCCCGCGCCGCCGACTCCATCATCGACGCCTACGAGTTCCACCACTACCACGACGAGTGCTTCCTCATCGAGGAGTTCCGCGACCAGGGCACGCTCCTGGACATCGTCAACATCGCGCGCGCGGACAATGCGCAGGCAGGCGGCGTGATGGACGAGTTGCTCGCGATGTTCTTTGCGATCGAGCTGATGAGGACGGTGGAGGCGCTGCACAAGGCGGGGATCCTGCATGGGGATCTGAAGGCCGATAATATCCTTGTACGTCTATCTGCGCTGTCCCCGTCGGCGGTGTGGGCGAGTAGGTACAAGCCTGATGGGACGGGCGGATGGGCGGAGAAGGGCGTCGCGCTCATTGACTTCGGGCGGGGCATCGATATGAAGTGTTTCCGTCCCGACGTGGCGTTCATCGCGGACTGGAAGACGGGGGCGACGGACTGTGCGGAGATGCGCGAGTTGAGGCCGTGGACGTACCAGATTGACTATTTCGGGCTCGCAGGCATCATTCACTCGATGCTGTTTGGGAAGTATATCGAGACGGTGGCGGATAATCGGGCGAACCTGCCGGGTGCGGGAGCCGGGGGAAAGAAGTGGAGGGTCAAGGAGGGGTTGAAGAGGTATTGGCAGCAGGAGATTTGGGGCGAGTGCTTTGATCTTTTGCTTAACCCGGGGATGCATGTCGAGGGGGAGGAGGGCGCGAAGATGCCGGTCTTGAAGGGGATGAAGGTGGTTAGGGAAAAGATGGAGAGTTGGGTTGTGGAGAATTGTGAGAGGGGGGTTGGGTTGCAGAGTATGTTGAGGAAGTTGGAGCATACGATTCAGGGGAGGAAGTGATGTATTTGACCTGACGTTGGAGTTTTTGTTGGCTGGGGCATATAATGTACTGGGGTTGACTGGGCTGGGGCGTTGGAAGGCTATGGTTTTCGAGGCGTTTCGGATCCGTATAGTCTGGATGATTCAACTGTGCCGAATACTGCCGTTGAGTCGTAGAAGATCAGTATTATAAATACATGTTACGATTTCCCAACACACCTTTTTCTACCCTTGTTGGCCCGCTCGGAGCAGTTGTTGGTCGAGCATCTTCATGTCCACTTCAAGTTCATCATTCTGCTATCTCGAAATCATTTAAGTGCTTCAATAATGCATCATTTCCCACATGCCAGTCGTGTACCTCCTCCGCCCTTATATCTCTCACTCTCACTAAAAATCCTTCCTCTGCAACTCTCCTTGTCACAAAGTTCCCGGTTCTCAATTCCTCACTCCTCAACAATGTGGTTTTCAAAATTCTGTATGTTAATTCCTAGCGCTTGCAAATTAGATTTCCTTGCCTCATCTCTTCTCTTTTGGAGATAATGAGATCCTGAGTTTGCAGTAAATGCCTTGCTCTTACCGCGATGCTTAACGTAGTATTTTCAGGGCTCCCGCAGCTAGCATGGACGGAGAGCCTCGTCGATTATTGCACACTTCACCTAAGCGCGACGAACAAGGCGGCAATTATTGAAACACTTCTAAAAGATCATTTCCTACATTAGTCGTGGCCTACTAGATCAGTGACAGTAGATGCAGAGGTGAGACAGAAAGAGTGAATGAGAGTATGAGAAACAGTGGCAAGAATCAGCAGCAACAACAACGATGCGAACATCTCTCGGCGTTTCCATATCCTCTTCATGATACCTTCAAAACCTGAGTCTCCACAAGAGCTCCCTACCTGGAATCGACATGATACTTTTTGCATAAATGATCTGGCCACCAGATATCAGTATGGCAGAAACCCTGGTTTTACACCCCGATCCATCTGCACTTTCAATGTTCCTAGTGGGACCTAATCTTTTCCATTCTTCATGTCTTTATCTTATATCTGACCTTGGATCTACCAAATAACAGCTATGCTATATTGCTCTGAGTATAATCAGAGGGCTTTTCTGATTTGCTTAGAGAGCAGGTTAGGCCATATGCTTAATGTTTAAAACATTCTCATTGTTTCTGTATAAAAAAGAAAGGCTGCAACACGGTCATTATATCCAGTTTACCAGATGTCAATTCTCTCAGCCTTGTCATGCTATGTTATTTTCAATTTCTATTTCACTTCTTGTGAAAATGATTTTCTCAATCTTGCCCAGACACAATCAGAATTGAGATTCTCACCTTTTCCCTTGCGCCAAACAAAACATTACCCTTGCCATGATGTATATATAAACCTCTCCCACCTGCTCTCTGTTCTATCACATAATTCGAGCAAGATGAATGCAACGGGTAATATAATAGAACATGGGAATATTTCTGTTAAAGTTTAAATCCCAGCTACAGGTCTGCCGTTCCCTTGGGCACACTCCATTGTGTATCAGGCCATTGATGATAAATTTACGAAAAAGGGTATAGTATGACGATAATATAACAGTTGTCAGTCCATGAGAATGTAGTGATGACATTGTGTTGACGGTAGGGAACTGGGAGAGCCGTAAGAATTGACAGGAACACAGCTGAATGAGTATACAGGAGGAATAAGAGGGGAAGGGATCTCCGTTTTAAATGCTAGAGATCCAGATGTTCCTATCAATGGCAGATGCGGATCTATTAGGAACCCAACACATGAAAAGGAAGGCTGCGAGGGCTGTTATATATCCTTCCATTTCATTCTCTCCCACTCCCATCTTCCCCTCTTTCCTTCATCTCAAACCTCCCAAATCGCTCATTTTGCACGAATGGCTCAAACTCACCTCTTCGCTCGTCTCACCATCAAGTCTTAAATATCATTTTCAATCTTCAAGTTCCGAATCTCCCGTTGTCACTCTCATGCAACATACTCCAAACTCCTAACCTAACCATCGCTGGGTCCATCGAACTCAAACTCAGAAGCAAGGATATAAACATACGTCTGAATCCAAACCCGCTGTCCTTCTCTCAACCTAATACATACGCATAGGGTAATGGAGCAGCGCATATGGACTGCTATCTCCACACTCCGCTTTTTTTTCTAGAACGTGTTAATTTGACAAACTCTCGAACGGCCAATTATCCCCTCTAAAACATCGCTGAAACGATAGGTAGTAAGACATGAGGTATGAACTATTATGATAGTGAGATTCAAAGAGTGGTAGCATTTTTCTCTCGGCAGCAGCAGCATCGTGAGAGTTCCAAATGGTAAGGGGAATCCACAGAGCGCCGTGGCACCTTTACGTCTGTTCCTGAGGCTTGGACGCGCTGGTGGAGCTTTCGCTCGCGGAAGGCACACATGATTTATCTTCGTACGCTCCGAATCGTGCTCTGCACAGAATTTCAGAGAAAGGAAGCAGATGTACCGTTTATATGCCCAACATCCTGTCTTTCCCTCTTCCCAACTGCAATGCCTCAAGTCCTGCATCCATTTTTCTCCCATGAGAATCCAAACCTACACTTATTTCCTAAGCCTTGCCATGAAATTACAGTGAAGTAAGATACATCTCACTGTTGTCCCATTTCATCCTCCTCCCTCCGCTGACCAGAATCCGCATCCCGAAGACAGAGATGGGAGCAGACCCCCCGCAGATTGTATAAACAGTATAAAGACGCACTTGATTTTCCATTGAGCACAGCTCTAAACTGTAATTGATATTATCAGAACCATCGTACTGCGGTTGTTCTGTTGTCAGAGATTTCAAAAATTTCAACTGCAATTCTCCTCCCAACAGAACCTCTTTTCGCAGACGCAGAGGAATCTTTGATGATAGATCGACTGGAGAAACATGACAGCGGGGATGATAGATCGACTGGAGAAACATGACAGCGGGGATTGAGAGAATGGCACTCTAGTCTGCAACAGCAAGACGAGCCCAGTGACGAGAACTTGAGGAGCCAACAGACAGTTTCCGCACTTACCCAAGTCACAGCCCTGAGTTCTCAGTACCTTCAGTGTCTCCCTCTCCCTTCACCCAGCCGCAGAAATTCCATAAGGGAGACATGATGTAAGAGAACCTTTTTGGAGTTGTGGACTTCCAGTAGGTCGCCTCATTTTATAGGCTCTAGCTCTCCCACTTCCCTCTCTCTCCGTTTCCAGACCAGCCCCGAAGGGATGAAGTCCATGTTCCTATGCAGAACTCTCTCTTCTTAGTCCTCTTTGACCCCTCATTATCACCTCAACCGTGACTCCTCCCTATACTCAGCTCCCTCCAATCCACGAGTCCGTCCGTTTCCCCCCTTTGTCCAAGTATAAATCCGCCATCACCCCTTCTCTTTCTCAAACCAGCCCCACCACAGAAACAACACCCCACCAGTGTTGCGAACGCTTTGCCGCCCCTCCTCTTCGCGTGCTCCAGCTTAACATCTTCCTTCGCTCGCCAGGATCCCAATTCCAAACCAACTCTACCGCATCTCCAAAACCCAGCGAAACCAAAGACAACACCAGCAAGAAGAGCAACGGCAAGACCTCCCCCGACAACGAACCTCCAAGAGGTAACACCCTCGCCTGTCTCGTCATCAACAAAGCCAATATTTTGCAGTTCCGGTGAGTCCCATGCGCGTATACTCTGGGTCCAGGTCCATTACCCTATCTAGTCATCTGTCTTAGAGTATGCATCTCCCTCAATGCTCTTGACGTGATCTTTTACATCCAGAATATTTGCCCATTGTGGGAACTGACCTTTCCGCTGGAGGAAATAGTTGAGAACCGCCTACGCTGTCTCAAGGCGAAGCTCAAGGAATTAGAAGAATGTCGCGACCCTCTCTAGTTCGTCAGGAATGGCGACAGCAGCCTGTGAATCTGAGGAATCTGCTGAGAGGTTGGAGGTGTTACTGATATTCTGAAAAACTGGAGTCGCGGAGGATCTGGAGAGATTGCTCAGAGAGTGTCGTCATGGAAGGAGATGACATATCGATTGTGAAGAAGTTGTATAGCGTTTCTCTAGCTGAAGTTGTGATGAGGAAGGATTGGAGAATGGAGTGGGAAATGTATCTCTTTAAAGTTCAAATAGTGTTTTTTTTTTTAAAGCAAGAGTGTTAAGGCCGCAAAAGTACGTAGGCTCCCGTCGTCAGCGGAAAGGTCGCATTGCTGAACTTAGCGCCCTGACCTTTCCACTGACGATGGAGGACTACATACATGAGACTACCTCGCCTCACCTCACCACCCCAGGGACTCGCCACCCATCCGCCTCCTACACGACGCCTCACCCAGCAGCAGAAGCAGGCGCGCAAGCAACACCTATCTACACGTGCACAACTCTCCTTCTTCTCTTCCAGAGGACGTCTGTCGTCGACAGAGACACTTATATATATCCCCCCCCCCGCCCTTCCCCGCCCCCCCCGCATCTCCCTCCGCAATCCTCGTCCGTCCATCTCCCACCTCCCCTCCTCCTGGTCCCAGGAACTCCCCAACCGCATCGCGACGAGCACGCGCCATTATGATGACGACCCCTGACCCCCAGCGACTCCCATGATCCGTGAAGTCGAAGCCAGCACGCGTAGCAGTATCTGTCGTATCACCGTAGCACCGGTAGGATCCCCACCCCCCTACCCCCCCTGCTTCTCCTCTTCTCACGAGCTCCCTCTCCCCTCGCCTCTCCACCACCGCGTCTGTCCTGGGATTAAACGCATCCGACGACGTGGAGCAAGTGGCAGACGCAACAGCTCGACGCATTCTCACTTCCCACCGGAACTTCGCGTGAACGACAGATAGCTAGGAGGAGCCTCCTGGTTCAAATACTTGATGGGCATTTCCAGCACTGTGCTATACATATGTACAAGCTACCTACCCTACCCTACCCTATCCAATACCAAACCCCTCGTCCCCCACCCCCTCTAGTCCGACCCTCATCCACATAAACCCCGCCCTCCTTCTCCTCCCCTACAAAATCCCCCTCGTCTTCACCTCAAACCACACATTCAGCGCCACCGCCACAATCAGCGCCACACACAGCACGCTCGGCCCCCAGGGATCATGGTACCGGATCGCCCTCCTCTTGCGGATCGCCGTCGCCCGCCACAGGTAGATGCCCACGCTATACATCAGCGCCACCACCGCCACCATCGTGAACGCCCCCGCCGCCAGGAATGACAGCCCGCTCGGCTTCTCCCCGAAGTTCAGCAGCGCCACCGCGATCGTGCCGATGTAGATCGAGAACTCGAGCTGTCCTCGTTAGCTTCGTCCAGAGACACAGACAGGAGAAGAAAAGAAGAAGAAAAGAGAGGGGGCTTACCCATCCCAAGAATGTCCTCTCAGCAGCAAAATAAACCTTCGGCTCCACCCGCACAGGCACGTGGATCTTCTTCCCCTTCGGCGCCTTGAACCGCCGCTCGCTCACATCCCCAGTGCCAAGCCGATCCACCGCGCCCCCCTCCATCGCCGCACCAGAGACCGTCGGCTTCGGGCCCGGGACCAGCTTCTTCGCCACCGTCCCCAGCACGCTCGCGGCCTGCCTCGCCTCATGTCTCGCCAGCGCCACATAGTAGTGCCAGCCGCCGACGCGTCTCGCCTCGTCGAGCACGCTCGGCTCGTCCTCCTCCTCGTCAGACTCATAGATCACGTATGCATCGCTCAGCGGCTGCGCCGCCACAGCCTCCTCGACGTCGAGGTTATTCCCCGGCGCCATGTCCGTGCGCCGCTCCAGGTCCTGCTGCTCCAGCACATCGCGCGCCTCCAGCAGATGCCGCACCGCCGCCTCCGAGTGGTCGCCCGCGATCGTGCTTGGCCCGCTCTCCTCCTCCTCCTCCTCCTCCTCGTCGGAATCGTCCTCGTCCAAATCGTCGTCGGAAGTAGTCGACGACTGCCCCGGTCGCCGGATCCCGAAGTGGTGCGTCACCGGCTTGCGGATGTCGATGTCCATCTGCGGCATCCAGAAGGGGAGCAGGTTGATGCGGCTCGGGAACAGCGTCGCGGTGCCGTGGATGAACTTGGAGAATTTCGGGACGGCCTCGACGAGGTGGCTCGAGATCAGCTCGCGCACCCAGGCTGGGGGTTCTTGGCCCGTCTGCGTCTGGAGCTTCACCTCGAGCACGGCGTAGGGGAAGCGCTCGATGTCTTCGGCGGGGAGCTGCGAGAAGGGCCAGTCAATGCCGATGTCCATTCTGCGCCAGTTGTCGCCGGAGCGACGTCGTCCGTCCAGGTTGTCTTCGCGGACCATGGTCAGCTCTGTGTCGAGAGAGATGCGCACGCGGGCGTCGGCGGGCAGTTGGAAGGCCGTGCGATTGTAGAATGAGCGGCACACTGGGACGTAGCCGTTCTTGAGCACGCTGTACTGGATCTCTGCGGCCAGACGCTCGTCCTCGGCGATGGCTTTCTCGGGCTTCTTGCCGTCTTTCCTGGCCTTCTCGAATATGGCAGATGGGAGGAGTTCGCCCTTCATGTATGCATTGACGCTGTCCTCCTTCATGGAGAATCGGGCCTTGACGGATTTCTCGCCCGTCCAATCTTCGCGATGAGTCTTTCTCTCGACGAAGATGGTCTGGGTGTCCATCCCACCATACCATCTCAGACGGATCGCCTCAGCGCCTTCGGTCTTCTTCAGACGTCCTTCGTAAAGCTCCCATGTTTCGGGATTGTCGTAGTATATCGAGGTGATTGCGGAGTCCTTCTTGTCGAATTCCTTGGTTGGATTGAAGACCAGTACGGGGAGATGCTTGAGGATGATGAGCTTCAGCTCTGTGATATTGTCGGGATGCACCCAGTATTTTGTCGTGTTTCGGATGAAGCTGGCCTGGCTTCCGCCGGCCGCACTATCACCCTTGACCGGATGGCCTCTTGTCCTAACAATATCATACAGCTTCGACAGCTTGACTATATCCGCGTCGTAGTTGTCGGTGAAGAATGGCTTGGTCTTCATCTGGGACGCAAAGGCAGGTTTAAGATGCCATCCGGTTTGTTTCTGGATGGCCAAGTCAGCGTGTGCTGGAGGAAATAAATAAATTGGTATGAAGGCTCACATCGTGCTTCTTGATAATTTTCTGGAAGCCAGTGTAGTTGAGCTGGACGAACTTGGCCAGATCATGCACGTCGGCGATGATGTCGCTCAGATCCTCCTCGAGCAGCATGAACTCTTCTTCGGTCGGTCCATCGGAGCGGCCATCGGCGGTCGCAGGCCCTTGATCGTCGAGCCTCGAGACGACCTCGGTGACCTCCCTCTCGCTCGCGGCGATGCGTCTGCCGATCTCGCTCGCCTTGACCTTCTGCTTCGTGTGCACCTTCTCGAGCTCGAGGGTGAGGGTGTTGATGAAGAGCTCCTCGTTCTCGGAGGTCCACTCCCTACGTCTCGTCCTCGTGCCATCGGCGGCCACGACGTAGGGCGTCCTCAGCTGGCCCTTGAGGCCGTCGTAGTCGATGTAGTACCACTGGTATTCCTTGATGATGCTCGTGCGGAGCTGCTCGCCGAACTTCATGATGATCTGACCGGGCTGGAAGTTGTACTCTCCGTCTCTCTTGTTCGATAGCCAGTGCCGTGTCTTGTTCTGGAGGTCTTGGACAATCAGCATGTGGAGGCCATGAAGTGCGAGATGTGATTGTGGTTGTAGCTGTGGCTGGATTGGATTGGATTGGGGTGGAGGAGAGATTGGAGTCGATATGGCCAGGCTGTGCTATGTATGCTGTGCTGTGCTGTGCTGTGCTGTGCTATGCTGTGCTATGGCAGGTATGTCTTGAGAGTATGATAGAGTATGAAGAGCTGGGGAGAAGAAGGATGTCAGATCGAATTAGATTAAGCAATACAGATGAATGCGCAGAGCGATGAGGCCGAGAGAGGAAAGAATGAGGCACGAGTTGCGACTGGCGACTGAGCCAGCCATGAACCATGCATCTATGGATGGATGGATGTACCTATGTATGTACAAATCCCATGCAGCCACGCAAGCGCATGAGGGGGGGAAAGAAGGATGTGCATAGGTAGCTACATACCTTTCTACTCTTTCGACTCTTTCGACTCTCTCGACTTGGTCTCTGACGTAGTGGCGGCAATTTATAGGGTGATAGGCTGGAGATACATAAATGCTTAAGAAATAAGAAGCTAAGAGAATAAAAGAATAAGAATAACTGAGTGTTATAGCCCCCGTGCTCCTTTTCTCTTGTTTTCTTCCTCGTTCTCTTTTTTGTCTTTATTTTCGTTTTTATGTTGTTGATGTCGAGTGTCTCGCTCTCGCTCTCGGAGGGGAGGCTGAACGTGAGCGACTCTGAGCCATTGACCAATGGGAAGCTCAGATGATGAACGTGGCAATGGACACTGATGGCGGGTGATGCATGGATTTTGATGACTAAGCCGGAGAATAGTCATTCCGGTTATTTCACCGCTGTCAGTCAGTCTGCCATCTGCTGATTGGCCACTCCGCATAGGCTTTCACATTTCTTGATCATGTGAAAAATTCCTGCCTTAGGGGACAACGCAATGACAGGCACGGAAAATTGTCGGTCCGTATATTCGGTTTTGAGTCTAATTCGGAGTGGTCGCCTTTCGGAAATATGTTTTCCCACGTTCTCCCCCGAAATCCTCTTACGTCACGTGCTTTGATACTGTTCTTGACCTCGACCCGACCTCGACCTCGTCTTCAACTTCCAGCTTCACTTCCAACATCTTCCTCTTCCTCTTCCTCCTCCTCGTTCTCCCTCTCCTCCTCCTCCTCCTCCTCCTCCTCCTCCTCCTCCTCCCCTCCTCCTCTCCTCCTCCCACTGCCACCTTCTTTCCTTTCACTTTACCTTCTATCGTGCATATCTCCTTCTCCAACCCATCTTGCTCAAGGCAAGGCGAGAAACGGAGTCAATCATTCATTCTAGTGATCTGTACCATACATTGAGTTAAGGGGGCAAAGAGGTCAGATCATGTCTTTCATGCCTTTCATTTAGATCCCTCGTCAATCTACTTGTCCGACAACGGCGACGGGCTGCGAGGAACATCTTGGCCAGCATTATACCAGTATACGGTATACCAATATACCAATATACCAATATCTCTTCTGCTCTCCCCTCCGCCACTCTCTTCGTCGCCATGTACAAGTACACATCCAAGTACACATCACGCTTTGGCTCGGCCAAGGCCGTGAGACTACCTCGGCCAACCTTCTTCGAGACGTCAATCCCTTCTCGCCAGTTTACCTCCTCTCCCATCCGTCTGCATGGTCCTCGACCCATGGTCCATCGTCGGGGAGACTGGGGATCTTCAAACTTGTTCTCCATATCAGATGAGGTCCGCCTTGCACTGAAGACGCACATGCCACTTGTGGCCTTGGAGACGACCATCTATACCCACGGCTTCCCCTATCCAGACAATCTTGCGCTGGCGTCACATCTCGAGTCCGTCGTGAGGCTCAATGGCGCGATACCTGCCACGATTGGAATTCTCAACGGAGTTATAAAAATTGGCTTCACCGCAGAAGAGCTGACAGAGCTTGTTTCATCGGCGGGCAAGACAGAGACGATGAAGGTCTCCATACGAGATCTTCCTTACATTACGGGACTTGTAAGCATCCCGACACTTGCAAAATCGCAGCCATTGACTTTTCCTAGGGCTTAGCAGGCACGAAGATGAATGGTGGTACCACGGTTGCTGCGACCGCGCTTCTGGCCGCGGCGGCGGGAATTCGGGTTTTTGCTACAGGTGGCCTTGGTGGAGTTCATCGTGGCGGACAGGACACGATGGATATCTCTGCAGATCTTAGAGCCCTTGGATCTGTCCACATAGCCGTCATAAGCAGTGGATGTAAAAGCTTCCTTGACATTCCACGTACTTTGGAGTATTTGGAGACTGAGGGTGTCCCCGTCGCTACCTTTGCCGACGGGAGAACTGGTGATATTGACTTTCCCGCATTCTGGACTCGTGAAAGCGGTGTCAGAAGCCCAATGGTTGTACAAAACGCTGAACAGGCAGCCGCTGTGATATGTGGGTGTTCATTCCTCGCGTTGTCTTTGACTTTCCACTTACATGTTCAGTTGCAAACATGTTAATCACCAAACGCCTCAGCTTCAAAACGCGCTTGCCGGGCATGCTGTTCGCAAACCCAATTCCTGAGGAGTGGTCGCTTCCGAAAGCCGACATGGACGCAGCTATCGACTCAGCCGTTAAAGAGGCCGCCGAGCTTGGCTTTCATGGCAGTAGAAATACACCCTTTATTCTTTCTCGGATCAAGGATCTTACGGAGGGCAAGAGTGTACCAGCTAACCGGGCGCTGGTTGAGTCCAATGTCGCCATGGGTGCCAAAATTGCCGTCGAACTCGGAAGGCTACAAACGGCTGCGTAAGGGCATCTTTTTAATACTATCGGAGCTGTGACTGACTTTGCTCCAGAATGGCCGCAGAAGCCAAGCTTAAAGCGAGCCAGACGACCACTTATTCCATTCCAACTAAACCGAAATCTAAGATTGTGATACCACCACCCATCTCACAGGCATCTATAGTCGAAGGACATGCTGAAGCCAAGCTAGCTTCTGAGAAATCCCTTGCACAATATAAAACGGCCGGTCCTCCTGCAGCCGCTATTTCGCGTACGGGGGTTGATATACTCGTAGCTGGATCTGTCGCCGTAGATACCTCCTGTAATTATTCGCCATTTGACAAGTCCGCCGACGCATCGCCCCTGGCCCACACATCTAATCCGGCGGCCATCTCCCGAGACGTGGGGGGCGTAGGATTCAACGTCGCATTGGCAGCCCAGCTCACCTGTGGTGCTAACTCCCGTTCTGTCAGGTTATGTACGCTCGTAGCGACAGATTCGGCAGGGAGAGATATCCAAGAAGACATGTCTAGATTAAACCTTGATTGTTCTGGGGTTAAGGCAATTGAGACTTCTGCCACGACCAGGACAGCACAGTATATCGCTGTCAACGATACAAACAAAGATCTATGTATCGCTATGGCGGATATGGGTATTTTTAGCGCTCCCCGCGATGACTTTGAAGAACAATGGCAGCCCTTGATTGACGAGACAAGGCCAAAATGGATTGTGGTAGATGCGAACTGGCACGTATCAACATTTATGCAGTGGGTTGCTGCCGCCAATGCCATAGGAGCCAAGGTAGCCTTCGAGCCCGTCTCAGTCGCCAAGTCACAGATTATCTTCCCCGATCCATCAACTACAAAGTAAGTCCATTCTCCTCTCCCTTCTCACCTTGTTTCGTCCCGAAGCCATCCCACCACGACCAGCCTTCCAACATCTAACAATATCTCACAGATATCCCCCTCTCCCCGTCTTCCCCCACAATGCCATCCACCTCGCAACCCCAAATATTCATGAGCTAGCCGCCCTCCACACCACCGCTCGCGACCGCACCTACCTCGAGCGGCAAGACTGGTGGGGTGTCATCGACGCCCTCGGCATCCCCAGCACCGGCGCCCGCGACCGTCTCGTGCAGATCGCCTCAGCAGCGCTAGTCGACGCAGGTGTCCCGCAGATGTCCATTCAACTCCTGCCATTCATTCCCACCATCATCACCAAACTCGGCGCCGATGGTACGTCACCTCACCTCCCATCCCCTTTTTCCCCACCCCCGCGCCTCTACCAACAGTTGCCCGAATGGCGATCTGGCAATCACACAACTAACTCCCCACAGGCTGCCTCGTCACCGAGCTCCTCCCCCCCGACAGCCCCAAACTCACCTCCCCCGCCCACGCGCCCTACATCCTCTCGCGCTCCAACAACGGCACCGACTTCGTCGGCGGCGTGTACATGCGGCACTACCCCGCCGAGCCGCTGGGGCCGGAGGGCATCGTCAGCGTGAACGGCGCGGGCGACACGTTCCTAGGCTCTTTGGTCGCGCAGCTCGCGCAGGGTAAGGAGGTCGGGGAGGAGGTAGTGGAGGTTGCGCAGAAGGCGGCGGTGGAGACGTTGGGGTGGAGTGGCGGGGTTAGTGAAAATATTGGGGGTGGGGCAATTTTCAGCGTGGCGCAGGGGAAGACAATGAATAAGAAGAAGAAGAAGAAGAATAAGAAGAAGAAGGTATAGTGTCCATTCCGGGTGTTCGGGCACGGAATGGGGGCTTGGAAAGGATGAGGTCTGAGGGTAGGAGTATGCGGCGTGGAAAGCGGAGCAGGCACGGCGGAGAAGTGGTTTGAGGGCAAACTGGGGCTTATGAGTCGAGCGACGTATGATGTGCAGACTTCGAAGGGTGGCTGGTGAAAGATTGCGATGCCGAGATGGGCTGTATTGTACACCGGACGGGACGTATTGTACTATATTTGGTTCTGAAGCCGTCGGAAGTGGGAATTGAAATTGGAAATTGAAGAGCCAGGAAGTCTAGCCGGACGAGATAGCTTCACGTACGGGTGAGGCGGGAGGGATTGAGAAGGAAGAGGGAGATGCAGTGGGGGCACCCTGTCCCGCTCGCTCACGTCGGGTCTGTTTCCAGAGACGATTCTAGGAGGCAAGGGTGGCAGAGGAGGTAGATGGACGGATGGACGGCTTGGCGGGACTAAGTAATAATATTTATAAAAACAATTTAAACATTTTACTATTATTATATTTCCAATTTCATTCTATGATTTTAAACATTTCTTATTAATAACAAATCATTCTCGTACCTTGTATTCTCTCCGTTTCACCAACGGCATGTAGTGTTCAGCCAGTACGTACTCCGGTATTTGAGGCTCTGCAGCTAATACAGAAATGAAAACCACGAAACGAACTTAACAAAGCCGTGTGTGTGAATCTGGTGTACTCATGTTGAACTCGAACTGCCAACAGCCCAAGTCCCTCGCAGGATGGAAAAGCTATCCTATATCCCCGCGTTTTCCAGACCTATATTCCATTCTTCCCCAGACGCCGCAGTCCCCGTCCCCCTTCTCTCCTCCGCAACACCACAAACGAATACATCAGAAGCTCTTATGTTTGCTATCCGTCCATCCATCCCCCAACCCCATCTCTCTTCCTCCACCATGAACCATTAACCACCACACAACCCTCCCATCTCCCCACGACGCTATCTCGCGCATCTCATCTGCATCCACACCTCCTTCCCCTCACCAGTCCCACTTGCGCCCATCGCCTCGAGTCTCTCGCCATCCATCCATCTATCTTACCGGTATCTCACCCATCCAGAGTCCACCACGCATCCCACGCCCAAAAGTCCGCTTCGTGAATCCTAGAACACGACCTCCCCATACGCCTCCTGGCCTCCCCCAACCTGCAAAATCCCGAAACGCCACATACAACGTCCACCTCCCCTGTGAGGTGCGCATAGACGGCGAAGAAGGAGCCCGCCTGCACTGTGAACCAGACGTCATCCGCCGCAAACTCATCGGACGTCTCTTCTCAGCGATCAGATCAGATCAGAACACCGAACTCGCATTTGCAGAAGTCTCAAGTCTCACACATCAATTGCGGGAATGAGACGATCGGGCTGAGATGGAAAGAACGTGCTTTGCTTCTTCGATCGAACTTATAACCTGAGCTGTGTGACCCGCCGCGGGAATGAATATCCAGCTCCTCCCCCCTTCTCTCTCCTCCTTCGACGCCTTGAAACGCCAGACGTAACGATAGACCACCCCAGCTTTGATAATGCCCAACGCCCTCCCGCCATAGGCGCACGTGAATGGTGAATATTCATACAGGAGAGCATACAATTATAATCCCACACGCCCACCGCAACGCCCCCTTTCCCTTCCTTCAATCCCGTCATACTCATGATCCTCGACTGCGCGCCGTCTCACGCCTCGATAGCCACACTCCTCGCCCTCTCAATCACCGCATCCATCTCCCCCAACTCCCCCGCAATCTCTCCCCCCGCCTCCCTCTCCGCCCAGCTCCCCCACAGCCCCCTCTTGCCCCTAACCCTGATCGCTCCCCCAAGACTCCCCTGCGTCTGCTCGACCTTCACCGCGTCCTTGGTCGCCAGCACCAGCACCTCGAAGAACATCTTCGTCGCATCCGCCTTGCTCGTCGTCGCCTCCGGCAACAAGTCCTGGAACACCACCGACGCCTTCTTGCGCTTCTCGGCCGAGTCCGCAGCCTCGGCCCCGAACCGGTCGCGCAGGAGATGCACCGCATGCGTCGTGCCCAGAGACACCGGTCCGCTGTCCTCGGGATGCACGAGCGGCGCCGTCGTCTCGTCGAAATTGTTCTCCACGCTCGGCACCACGCTGTGACTCCTGTTGCTCTCTCCACCCCGACTCTCCGGGCGCCCGAAATGATCCTCGTCCTCGACGGGCGCGAATCCGTCATCGGCCGCGATCTCGAGGATCGTGCCGTCCGCCTGCTCCTGCTCCTCGGCGCCAAACCCCGCCGCCGCGCTGACGTTCCCAAATCCGTCGTCCTCGCCCAGCCCGAGACTCAGATCGAGCTGCAGCCTCGGCGACTTGGCCGCGTGCTCCTCCTCCGCGTCCGACATGTCCGCGATCCCGCTGTCGCGCTTGCGCTTCTGCGAGCGCGCCGACAGGATCGCGTCGAGGGAGAGCATGCCGCGCAGCTCTGGTGCCCAGGCGGCCGCTCTGCCGTCCGCAAGGATGTTTGAGACGAAGCCGCCGTTGCGCTGCATCTCCACCAGGGCGAAGAGCGTGGGGTCTCGCGGGAGGAACGACTCGGGACGCAGGATCTTCGAACGGTCTTGCTGCTGTGCCTTGATCGCTGCCGAGGACATGGTCGTGTCTTCGTCCGGCTTGAGGAGCTTGAGCTTGCGTGCGCGTTGCGCGGGCTGGCGGTAGATGGATTGCTCGGTCTCCTCGGCTGGCTCGAAGAGGCCGGATTCTTGATGCCGAGTGAGGTCTTCTTCGAGCTCGCGCTCCATCTCGGGATCGATGTCGGAGAGTGGGGATTCGGAAATGCGTTCGCGACCGGGAAGGGCGGAGATGTTCAGAGGCGCGTCAGGCTCGTCGCCGAGCGGGAAGTCGGCGCCGCCCATGTTGATGTCTCCGTCGTCTTCTTGGAAACGGAAGCCGTCGTCGTCACCGGCGATGCTGATTTGCACTGACTGCTGGCGGTCACGGTCGCGGCCGAGAAGGGTCGTGTCTTTGCTGAAGATGTCGAGCTGGGTGTCGCCAATGTCGTCGCCGAGTTCGCGGGCTGCCGGCGCGTCTCGACCCACTTCGAGGGTCCTGTCGAGGCGTGAATCGAGGTCCTCGCCGAAATCTAGATCGAGACCGAGATCGTCTTCGAGGACGACGTCTTCGTCTTGGTACTTGTGTGATTCGACCATGCTGTTTTGGAGGTATTGGCTCTGGTTGAAGTCTTCGGCCAGATTGATATCTCGGCTTCCGGCGCGACGTCTGCGGGGTGTGTTTAAGGTGTCGTCTTCCATTTGTGAGAGGAGGAAGGATGCATCTGGTAATGGTGGCATCTCGAGGTTGTCTCCTTCGGTCAGGACGTCAGGAAGCAAGAGGGTGTCGCGCGAAATGTGGAGTCCAGCGGGTATATCGTTGTTGCTGGAGAGTCTAAAAGCCTACACGATGTCAATATATAATCAACGCTGCTATGTAAGAGTAAGATCGAAGTGCATACCATCTTAATCTTCATCAATGCCTCATTACAATCGTCGAGCAGGTAACGAGCCTTGCGGCTGTAAATCCTGACGACACCGAGAAGAAGCTGGCCACTGAGGCGCAAGGCCATAGGGGCCTGATCCGGGTTAACAATAGCATCGACGCTGTCCTTGACGCTCGATTGCAGAATGTGTGTCTTGGAGAGTTTGCGTTCGAGGTTGGCCGACAGCCAGACACGAGCCAGAGGCCCGGTCTTCGAGAGGAGAGCCTCGGAGTAGAACATGGCGATGGCGAGCGTATGCTATGAGGTCTAAGATATGAGGTCTGAGCTATGGATGGTGGATGGTGGATGGTGTTGAGCAACGGGGTGTTGGCGCCCTCGGCCTCTTGCGCGGATGGGATGTTGGTGAGCTATACGCGACGGGTTGTTGTTTTCATCGAGGCGCGTCGCGGGTGGAGGATGGCTCCGAGGGGAGAAGGCGCGGGTCGCGATGAGGATGGAGATGGGGGATTGTCGCGAAGTTGTATTTTGTTGTTGTATGCGACGATGGGGATAGCAATAGGCAATGCGATAGCTGTGTGTTGGTGTTGTCGTTGTAAGTTGTCGAAGCCTTTTCTCTCTCTATGATGATGGGAAGCCTGAGAAGAAGCAGTACGAAGTAGTGGAGGGGGAGGCTGGGGCGGGAGAGGTGTGCACGTGCATTCGCTGCTGGTATGGATTTGGGTGGGAGTGGTGGCTGGTGGTTTCCTATTGTACGTTTTCGGACGTGCATTATTATTTATTATTTATTATTTATTATTTATTATTTCTTATGTTAAAGTTGATGTTTAAGTTCAAGTACTAATAATTAAAATCATTTATTAATTAAGCATTAATTATCAATAAATGCATTAATTATTAATTAGACTCCAGAGCTCTCTCCAGAGGTCACCCTCTTCTTTGTTAAATACCTAGGTACAAGGTATGCATGATGGACGTGGGTCACGTGGTACAGCATTCCATTTAGGTACAGTATATTTATTGTACACATTAGCCTTGGATATAGGAGATATACTGGAGATATATTAGAGATATAGAGATATCTAGATATATAGAGATATCTAGATATATAGAGATATATAGAGATATATAGAGATATATAGAGATATATAAAACTAGCCTATTGTTGCTGATGTTAGTGTATTATTATAAGGTGTTTTTTTTTGTGCTTGTTAGAGGTACCTACTTAGTAACAGCTGGCCGTCTTTCTTTCAGACCTTCAGGGTCTCCGCCTAAAAGATCTCCTGGAAGTCACGTTTGACGGGTTGAGGAGAGGTCAGATGTGCAGATGCCCACCTATGTCGCATCATCAGATCCTCATCCTCATATCCTCATATCCTCATATCTTCAGATCCTCAGGTCCTCACATTTTCTTGTACTCTAAGTCTCTAATTTGCATGAGTCTGGCCACGTACGCCCGAATCCACAATCATTAACGAAGACGACGATTACGACCACGACCACGACCACGATATACACACAGTACATCATATCTTATTCACCTACGACTCACCCACGCCTTTGTCCTTCCAATTGATGCCACGATCACGATCACCATCACCATCACCATCACCATCTCAATCTCAACCACAATCACAATCACAATCAAGGTCACATTTGTGCCTGTGGTGCCTCCTCTGAAGTGCCGAGTAAGGTCGAGTTGCGCATGTCTTAGCAAAAGGGTCCCGAACAACGACAGCAAGGCCCTTGCTGCTCGTTCTGAAGAAGAGGCTCGCGCGCGTCGACCACGATGTCATGGCCACGGCTTCAGCGCTCTGGGAGCCCAGGAGGTCCTCTGCTACCCCTTCAGAATCTGCCCGTGATAAAGGCGGAACGCTCAGCCTCGGACAGCCCTCCGCGAGAACGTTCACTGCAAAGGGGTCGTAATTGCTCCCAATCCTCGATCCTAAAGGTTGGTGATGCCAGCTCTTTGTGCATCGCAGTGCTAACACATTGCAGTCAATAGCTGACGACTATGCGAGCTTGACACCCGCCGAGACAGCGACACGACTCGAGAGCAGCCTCACACATGGCTTGTCTTCTGCCGAAGCATTCAGACGATTGCAAGACCATGGACCAAACGAATTGCCTCATGCGCCGCCAGAGCCCTTATGGCTGCGATTCGCGAAACAATTCACGGAACCCATGATTGTGCTGCTCCTCTGCTCCGCCGGACTCTCGCTGCTTGTCGGGAATAAGGACGATGCGCTCAGTATCAGCATTGCCGTCACAATCGTTGTCGCAGTCGCTTTCATACAGGAATACCGCTCAGAGAAGAGCATCGAGGCCCTAAACCATTTGGTCCCGAACCACGCGCATCTCATCCGCGCGGAACAGTCCCCTTCATGTCGACAGCCGACTCCGACATGGCCACCTCCAGACAACGAGCCTGCGGGCACATTTCTCGGGCCGGATATCCAGGACGAGACGGCTGTGGAGCAGGCGTCTACGAAGGTGATGGCGGCGAAACTTGTTCCGGGAGATTTGGTTTTGTTTACAACTGGGGATCGCATACCAGCAGATATTCGGGTGACAAAGGCATCGGATTTGACCATTGATGAATCCAACTTGACTGGAGAAAATGAGCCCGTGCGAGTCACTGCAGAGGCTAAGAAGCGCACTCCTCCACGTTCACCATCAAGGGCGGATAGTTACGGCTTGGAACCTCCAGCGGCACCATATGCTCCATCAGGCACTGGAATAGTGGATCCGGATACGCAGACGTCAAATCGAACGAACATTGCCTACATGGGTACACTTGTGAGGTCAGGCTATGGCCAAGGAATTGTATATGCGACTGGCGGACAAACACATTTTGGCACCATTGCTGCAAGCGTGACAGAAACCGAAAGCCCTCGGACCCCTCTCCAGGTATCCATGGACGCCTTAGGAGCGCAACTCAGTCAAGCATCTGGCGTCTTTATCGCTCTTATTGCTGTTGTTGGTTGGTTCCAGGGCAAGAAGCTTCTCGATATATTCACCATTTCGATTTCGCTTGCTGTTGCAGCTATCCCTGAAGGGCTGCCCATTATTGTGACTGTGACATTGGCTTTGGGCGTGCATCGCATGGCCCGCCATAACGCCATTGTAAGAAGATTGCCGAGTGTAGAGACTCTGGGCTCTGTGAATGTCGTCTGTAGTGATAAGACAGGTAAGGGATGATTCTAATAGGAGACTTTACAATGTGCTAATATGATAAAGGCACTCTGACAATGAACCATATGACCACCACAAAAATGTGGTATTTTGGCGCAAACAAGACACTAGCTGTAGATTCAGATGATGAAGATACTGAATCTGCCCCTGACTTGGTCACATTACGAATCCTCCGCATTGGGAATATTGCCAATAATGCCCGCTTGACAAAGTTGCATACACAGTCTGCAGCATCAAGGGCCGTCCTTTCATCCACGCAAAGTGCTCAATCGCCTGGCGAGGATCTCCGGAGTCGATGGGTTGGCGCGCCCACAGACGTCGCCATGATGGATCTTGTGGATCGATTTAAGGAGTCGGATATCCGGGAAGCTCTTGGACACCGCCTTGGTGAGACGCCGTTCAGCTCTGAGAGGAAATGGATGGGAGTTACAGTCGCTGGTGATCGCGGAAGAGATGCAGGATCCAGTGATCGAGAAGTCGCCTACATCAAAGGAGCCATCGACAAGGTTCTCGGTCGCTGCGATACATATCTCACGAGCGAAGGTCGCGAGATTGTACTCGATCCAGCGCGAAGACATGAGGCACTTCAAGCTGCTGAGAAGTTGGCCGAAGAAGGTCTCCGTGTACTCGCATTCGCAAGCGGGACGGTTTCTCGTTCATCTCGCATAAAATCTGCCATGTCTTCACGAAGCAATACTCCAGGAACAAGAGTATCGTCCGGTGCCCATCCACCCGCAACGCATGACGAAGATGTGTATAGCGGACTCACTTTTGCTGGAATTGTTGGCATGAGTGATCCTCCAAGGTATGGCGTGACTAAGTCTATCAGCCGACTAATGAAGGGTGGTGTGAGAGTTATCATGATCACAGGTGATGCTGAGACGACAGCAATCGCCATTGCGAAGAAGCTTGGAATGCCAATTGCGGCTGCCAGAGAGCACAGTGCAAGCTCGGTATCTGTACGGCCAGTCCTGCGAGGCGATGAAATCGACGAGATGTCCGATGAGGAGCTGCAAGGAGCGATTGGAAATACTTCCATATTCGCCAGGACGAGTCCGGATCATAAGCTTAAGATCATCCGCGCTTTACAAGCTCGTGGTGATATCGTGGCCATGACGGGTGATGGTGTCAATGACGCCCCAGCGCTGAAAAAGGCAGACATCGGCATTTCCATGGGCTTACATGGCACAGATGTGGCTAAAGAAGCTGCAGACATGATTCTCACTGATGATGACTTCTCCACCATCCTCCATGCTATCGAGGAAGGAAAGGGCATTTTCTCAAATGTCCAGAATTTCCTCACTTTCCAACTGAGCACGAGTGCTGCGGCGCTCAGCTTGGTTTTCATCTGCACGTGTTTGGGGTATCGAAATCCTCTAAACGCGATGCAGATCTTGTGGATCAGTGAGTCTTCCCCTAGTTACCGCCCTCATTTGTGCCTGCTAACACACGCCAGACATCATCATGGATGGTCCACCAGCTCAATCCCTCGGCGTCGAACCAGTCGATGCCGACGTGATGGCCCAACCACCACGACGCAAAGGTGCTCCGGTGTTGACATGGACACTCATCCAACGCGTCCTCACTTCCGCATTTGTGATCATGACTGGCACGATGCTGGTCTACACCCACGAGATGCTCGATGGCGCCGTCTCCAAGCGCGACACGACGATGACATTCACATGCTTCGTGCTCTTCGACATGTTCAATGCCCTATCGTGCCGCTCGGAATCGAAATCCGTTCTCCGCGGTGAAATTGGATTATTCTCTAATACACTGTTCAACTGGGCTGTGAGCCTGAGTCTAATAGGCCAGTTAATGGTCGTTTATTTCCCGTGGCTCCAGGAAGTCTTCCAGACAGAGGCGCTGGGGCTGCTGGATCTGGCGACATTAATCGTCGTCGCAAGTACGGTGTTTTGGATCGACGAGGGGAGGAAGTGGCATAAGCACCAGAAGAAGAGGGGCATTGGAGGGTATAGTCAGTTGGTATAATATGGCTGTATGATAAGAACCTTGGAAAGTGCTTGTAGAGATATGCATTAGAGAATATACCACTAAATGATACATATATCTGGCTTGTAAATCTTAAAATTCATTGCTGGGAAAGGAGTCGTGGGGAGTAGTGAGGGGTTGTAAGGGGGGGGGCCAATCTAGGGTCAGGGGTACAATCTCAGCCTTGTGAAGCTTACCCCACAGCCTTGCATACAGCCTCGCTTAAGCTTGGATTGACCACGACGACCATAGAGTACTGTAGCCAGGCAAAGGTCCCCGCGCTCCCACCTCACGCTCCAGACTTCCAATGCCTCCTCATGCCCTCACGAATGGCGCATCTCATACATCAACAGAGGATGCCGCCCTCTCTTCCTCCGACAAGCTCCCCAATATCTACGAATCCTCCACCATCGCCGAAATCCGCGCCTCCCTTGCTGCCCTCCACACGCGCGACTCGCACATCACCTCGCAGCTGCGCACGCTCCTCGACTCGCAAGCCGACCTCTTGCGCGAGCTCGGCCGTCTCGACCTCCTCCGCGCACACCTGGGCACCCAAGTCGTCAACACACGCAGCATCAGCCATGGCATGCTCGACGCCGCCGCCGCCACGGCCTCGGGCCTGAGCTCCAAGGTGAAGGCGCTGGACCTGGAGAAGACGCGCGTCGAGGCCACGCTGGGCGTCGTCGAGCAGGTCGCCGAGCTGAAGGCCTGCGTGCAGGGCGTCGTGGGCTCCATGGGCGCCCCGCAGGACTGGGAGGCCGCCGCGAGCTACCTGGCCAGGGCGAGCAGGATCCCGGATAACATCGTGACGGGCGCGTTTGCCTCGAGGGTCGTGCCGAGCGTGGAGATTCCCGATGCGCCGGGGGTGACGCTGGAAGCCGCGAAGGAGAGTCTGTGTGGGCTGTTTTTGAGGGAGTTTGAGAGGGCGGCCGCGGAGGGGGATGGGGGGAGGGTGACGAGGTTCTTTAAGCTGTTTCCGTTGATTGGACGCGGGGAGAGGGGGTTGGACGTTTATGGGAGGTATGTCTGTGGGGGTGTGTCGGAACGGGCGAGGGCGACGCTCAAGGAGGCTACGGGGATGCAGATCGATAGGCGGGGACAGGGCGATGGGATGGATGGGTTCTCTTACGCCAATGCGCTGACGAAGTTGTTCGAGCATATTGCGCAAATCGTCGATGGCCATGGGGGACTGGTGGAACGGCACTATGGTGAGGGCCGCATGGTGAAGGTTGTAGAGCGCCTCCAGCAGGAAGCGGATGTGCAGGGTGGCATCGTGCTCGATACATGGGGTGACGAGAGGGGCGTAGAGAGACGGCTGACGGATGTGAAGAGTTACCCGTTTTCGTTCCTGGTGCAGAGCTTTCTACCGCAGCATAGAAGCGCGATGGGGATGACGCGGACGGCGAGTCCGGCGTCGGGAGAGGCGAAACCGAGGAGTAGTGAGGATGAGGGAGTGGATATGAAGGAGATTGATGGGATCCTGAATGAGACTGCCATGATGCTAGGACGGTGGTCGTTATATTGCCGATTTCTGGCTGGAAAGTGCAAGGTACTTTTCCCTTCTCCTCGTTACCCCTCCGTGACTTCTGTCAGTTACTTATGGACCCACAGGAACATGGAATACCGCCAGATGCGCCCCTCTCCATGCCACCCTTTCTCACCAAATCTGCCCTGTCCCGCAAAATTTCCATCCGTCTCACACAACCTTTTAACACATTCACGACATTCTTCTTCCGTCGATCCATCGAAAAAGCTTTCCAGCTCGACGAATCTCCTTCCGGCCTATCCCTAAATCCTAACAAGCCCCTCCAGGGCCATCCGCCCTTTATCATATCCGCTGTCGACGACGTCATGTACATCGTCTCCACTGTGCTTCAACGCTCCATCTCCACGGCCCAGAGAGATGTGATTTCCAGCGTCATCCCGACGGTAGGGCGCGTGCTCGGCAGCGACTTCGTAGGCATGGTGCAACGCAAGATGCGAGACGAATCCTACCCCAAACCCGCGACACAAGGCGGTCTCCCCCCCGAAGACAAAATCATAGCTTTCATGGTGCTCATCAACTCCCTCGACGTATCCAACGAATACATCTCTCGCATCATCTCCACCCAACTCCACAAGTCCGACGCTTCCGCGAATACTGCAGACAGCGACGGCGGTGGCAACAAATTGCACGATCTCTTCCCCTTCGGCCAAGATGCGGTATTCATCGAAAACTCATTAAAGACACTAGAGACCACATTCTCGGGCAAGACTACGGAACTCCTCAACGAGGCACTGACGGTGCTGTTTAACAACGTGGTTAAAATACGACTGCGCCCCGTGCTCTCCGATACCTTCCGGGATATCGACTACCACCTTAGTCCCCTGGAGCTAGCGGACCTGGCGCAACTAAACGACCTCGACCCCGACGACGAGGCATTCCGAAACCTCGTCCCCCAGCGCTTCGAAGCTGGCTGGGACGCCCTCATGGTCCCGCTGAAGCGCATCATGACCGAATCCACGTACGCGCAGCTTCTGGAAACGACGGCGGGATACCTGGCTAAGATGCTGGAGAAGAGAGTCTGGTCGTATAGTGGCAAGGTGAATGGGCTGGGGGGCGTTAGGATGGAGAGGGACTTCTCGGCCATTGTGGGAACGGTGTGTAAGGGTGCGGCGTATAGGTATCGGGAGGCGTTCGCGAGAGGGCTGCAGGTGCTTATGGTGGCGAACATGGAGGCGGATGAGTGGGAAGAGGTTAGGGAGGAGGAGGCGGGGGGCGAGGAGGGACTCAGTTGGGTTATCACGATGGAGGAGAGGGAGAGGGCTAGAGGTATTGTGAAGGGCTGAACATAGGTAATGCCAAGAATAGGGAATGGCGTCCCCAGCGGTAGAGTGCGGAAAATGGGAAGCGAAATGCATATCTAGAAGCGTTGGGAAGGAATCGAAGTATTATTAAACTAATGCTAATCTCTGTCTCAGATGATAGATCAAAGCCCTTTGATTCTTCCCCAAAAAGACACGCGGGTACTGAAACTCGAGGTTGATATGCGTTGCTGTCTGTGCTTTTCGTTCGAAGTTTGATCGACAGGACTTGCACTTGATACTCGAATCACACTGTGGAAAGTACAATAAAAGTGATAACGTCTGTAGCATTACAATACATTATCATGGTGGCTATGGCTCCAACTTAGACTATTCTTGCTCTTGGACGTCGCGAGTCCTTTTGTTCTGGAGAAATCACGACTGCGACTTTCAGGAGACCGCTTCCGCAATTATCATCGCCAGAAGGAACGTCTACATCTCTCTGAAGTATCTGTATTTTGCCAAACAGCTTCATCCACGATTGATGAACCGTGCATTTCCAAACTGCACTGCTGGAGCCCAATATCCCAAACCCTCTTCGTCTCAGTCCATCCGGCCCGCCTTCCGCCCCAAGTCACTATTTCGAAACCATCGCTCGTCTGGGCCCTACAATTCAGCGCTGCCAACCCTGTTGATGAGAAGAGATGAAGCACTCAACACCGCATATTGTGTGCGGTCAAGACGGTCCTTGATATTGCCAAGTACAGAACTTAATTTATGCTCTCATTGCATAAAATAATTACCTCGAAGCCGGATTCCGAGAAGCTTGGAGCTTGGACGCCGTCATGGCATTTCGCGCCGTCTTTGGGTGGAGTTGGCGAGGAGTCAGGACTTGTTTCTTGAGCTTCTATCGTGCGTTCTCGTGTCGATTGCTCTGTTACTCTGTCCTTTCCTTTTTTTGCTGAGGCACTTCATGCATTGACGCAATTGACGCTTTTTGAAGCCAGACGGATGGTGGCACTACGATTCACGAGCGCAGTTGCGCTGCTATACACGGTGACAATAGCACAGGCTGTGAATTTTACAATCATCAATGGGCAAATCTTCACGCCTGGTCTTGCAATAGTGAATGCGCCGCAACCTAACACTCCCCTCGGAGGTGGTATGGTCTCCATCTCCTTCTTCTTTGCGCATTCCCTCGCCGTCCCTTCTTCGGTGTTGCTCACATGCTAACAGTCCTCTAGAAACCCTCCATCTCTCAATAGATGTCAGCGGCAACGGCAAGCTCGGTCTCCCGCCCTACGCAGACAATGCCCCAAGCCAGATCCTCGACATCCGCATCTTCCTCACCTCCTACGTCACCGGGCTCAACTTCACGGTGTCCAACGGCACAAGACTCGATGCCACAGCCGAAGATGGCAACGGCGTCCTCATGGCCCAAGAACCGGGGAGTACTGTGAAGCACGTCAACTGGCTCTGGCCCACCTGTCTCGTCGGCGATGGTCGCCCCTCCAACACAGCTCTCGTAGCCGACGGCGGCAGCGCACGGGGGTTGTATAACGTATCCTTCCATCAAAGTTTTAGGTTGAATGGGAGCGATTACTACACCGTCTTTGACCTGCCCGTCGCGGTCACGAACAGAATCGATGGGTCTGACAAGCGGTCTCCGTGCAATATCTTGTTTAATCCGCTGTTAACGGCGGAAGAGGTGCAGAGCTCAGTTGATGTGCTGACGCCGGAGCAGTATCCGTGGACCGATGGGAGCGGTGTGCAAGTCGTTATTCCCAATTCAGGGACGGGAAATGGGGGCTCGGCGACGGGAATGTCGAGCGCGGCGGGACAGACGCAGACTCCCAGTAGCAGCGAGGGGATTGGAGGGGCCAAGCCGGAGGGTAACCCGGCGGATGGGCTGGGGAGCGGTGCGGAGAGGATTGCAGGGACGAGGTGGGCCATAATGGGCACAGGTCTCCTTGTGCTATTTGTGTGGATTTTATGAGGTAATTATAATAGACTGAGAGCGAAATTGTATATACCAACAGCTACATCGCGTAGTTTTCATTATTTCATTGATATTTCTATATTTCTATCTTCAAAAGTATGTACTGATTAACTTGTCAGATAGCGTACCACAGCAACGAAATGTTCATCGAGTTAATAATACAACACACTCAGCCTTGACATCTGCTGCAACCGAAAGTCCCGCTTCGAATGTGGCGTCCAATGGTCCTTTTTAAATGCACCTCTTCTGGCCCGTGTACATGATGCATATATTAAAGCGCTTATTGCTCTTATACTATTCGTTGATTTAGGATTACGCCACAGTCGAGTTCTTGTTTTATGTTCATGAGTTGTTCGATCTTAGAGAAAGCAGAAGCAGCAAGCATGTTGTTACTATCTGTATTTTCGCAGATATAGACCTCAACTATTGTTCCCAGGATTCATAATTGAGATCAAGTGAAAGTTCTCTTTACCACGGCAGAGTTTCATTGGCATTCACTGACATTCTACAAGTTTTAGCCTACAATGTCTTATCGATTTCCTCGTGTTTCTGCCCGTGAGGTAGAATACGAAGCAGTTGATCGGTCTCATTCAACTGTTGAAAAAGCCGGGCGCCATACACATATCGTGTCTCATACAGTCCCTGATGCAGATGGCATTGAAGATGAACTAAACGGATATCGCGAACGAGATGAATTCCGAAACGGTCGCAGGTCTCGCCGAGGCACTTACATGACTAAGTCTGAATATGTTTCGCGCAGGAGAGTCCGGAGAGGACGAGATGCTTATGAACGGCAAAATCGCAACAGCTCTGGTTCCGGCAGCTCTGGTTCCGAGGGATCGGAGGACGTCAGCTCCGAGTCTGGATACAGTATTGAATTAGAAGATAGGAATGAGAAGATCGAGAAGCCCTACACGGATATATCAAAAGACCTTGATGCTCTTGCGCAGCAGCCTGATGCCCAGCAAGGCCATATTTCAAAAGAAGAGTGTCATATTCTTCCAGCAAATTATTCAGAAGAAGCGTTTCTTGGAGGTGACCCGCAGGCAAACCTTGTTTCACTCAACATCCAGTCCTCAATTCCCGATAGAGGGACAACTATTGCCTCTCAAGTTGCTCAAAGTACCATTGAGCCTTCGGCAACGATCAAACACCAATCAAAGCTGCCTGAAATGTTTCGTTGGGTGTAAGTTTAAGGGGTTAAAGATCTTTTGCAGACTAATTTTGATATTTATCTAGGCACATGAAAAATTCCCAAATGAACTTTGAATCTTTCAAGGTCAGAAATATTTCTCCTCTCTAGGGGTTAATAGATTAAATTAACTCTAATCAAAAGGCTTTTGCTGTCAACGAGACCGGCCTAAAGGACTCTGAGAAGTACGACCTTTACCACGTCCTACAGCATGTGAAGACAATTAACGATATGCCCTTGGAGACGAAACGAGGCAAAGGCCGCTTCATGGCACCTGGAGTGTACCATGATTTTGAGGTCCTTGAACTAAAACCCATCGCAGTAAGAAGCATTCTCTGGATTTGCCTTCCCTACTTCTCTCTTGAGAAAAGGAGTCAGATTCATTTAGCAGATGGTGATCCATCGCATCCATCATGGGGCCTCCTACAGCATCGTTTTCGCAGCTTTGAGATTAAAGGGGACGAAGATCAAGCTGTTTGCAAAGTCAGCAATATTGAAAAAGAAAAGGATCATTATTTTCATATCTCTCAGTTTTGGTGTGTGGTCTTTAACAACAGTAAGTCCTAACAACAACAATTAATTACTGAATGAATGTACTGCTTATTCCTAAAGGTTTGATCATTACTTCTTCACGACTGCCCATGGAAGATTTGTACCAATCTTCACTTAATATTGTCTCATCTCCAATTCCTTTAACTGAAGAAGCAAAAGCAAGATTTAGCAATACCTCATCATGCTTCCATGTTTACGACGGGGGAAATCGTGTATGGCTTTTACCAGCTAGTCGCTGCACCACTTGGCTTGTGAGTAATCCGTGAATATAACAAATTAATGATATGCTAACTCCCTACTTTTAGGAGTTCATTGCCAATTTTGTCGACTTGACTTTTAATTTTGATGAAGAATTTCAAGTTTTTGAAGGCAATACTAGGTGGACTTCCCAAAATTGGTCGAATGAAGACTTTCATGCGAGAGCTGCCGCCTCGCATGTTAAACTTACCTTAATTGGAACGTAAGTGCAGATAAAATCTAATAATTCAAATCGCTAAGTCTATATTAGGTCTCGAGGTAGAGAGTCAAAAGAAGATGATACCGAAGCAGCAGGCGAAACTGATGCCGTCCATGATACATTTGACGATGAGCCAGAGCATGACCCAATACCTAGTTTTGGTGTGCTGAAAGACATCCCAGAAAACATACATGTCAACCCTAGAGATATCATCGATAAATCTCCTAAGAATACTGTGGACGAAGGGATTCCAGTAACCCAACCAAAAGGTTTCACGGAGAAGCCCACAATCGAATTTTGTGTCTTTCCTTGGATGGCTATTTCCCTATCTGGATCGATAACACTGCATCAAGGCGAGACAGCTTCTACACGTGAAGGTGTTAATTCTGATCTGAACAAGATTAATGAAGAAGGCTCTGACCAAGAGAGGCTAGAAAATCTATTACGCAAGATAGATACGTATCTAGGCTCTAACAGAAGGCTGCAGGAGAAGAGAGCCTACAATGGATGTTTTCCTAAAACTGTAGAGGACATCGATTACTGGATAAAAAGCACTGAAGCACGTCACAAGGAACAAGACCAAAACCAGCATGCTCTTACGTCGGCCAAAGGGGACCTTGTTAGGTCAGCAAAACAGATATTCGAATTCTTCCTCCCATTAAACATCTCATCTACTATTTCAAAGAAGTACTGGGGAGCACTGTACTGCATACTAATGGTATAACTTCCCACATTATTCTTTAAATCACTGTCGGACTAATGTGCAAAACGAGCGATCATTTGAAGAGGAGACACGCACAGATGTCATCCGACTCTTTAGGCACTTCTATGGCTTAGTAGAGTTAACCAGGAGGATATACAGTGAAATGTCGCTTGGCCATGGTCCAGATGCTTCAAAGGTCACCGTACCCAGGGAATTCTTAGAGGCATGGATTAATTGTTTGATGTTTTTGCTTCGTTTTTCACCTGCAAACATCGAATCAGGTAAGTCCATGCAGTACCTCGCGGAATGCAAAAAGCTTCTAGAGGAAGGGAGAATCGAAATATTAAAGACGCTTCGAATGAGGAGTCTTTACAAAACTGAAGCTATCCTCCCGTTAGGTGTAGCTGGCATTCTCATCAACCAGCTCAAAGATCCAAGACGTTACGGGTAACTACCCGCCAGGTTTTCTACGCTCGACGTATGAGCAATACGTCAAGAAGCTGGTACGGGGTGTTCCTCCCCTTGCCGTCGACAATTTGTGTTGCACGATTCATGTGGTGATGATTCACCGTATGCATGTCTCACATCACAGAACATTCACCACAGCAATAGTCGACTGTTGCCTACTGTTGCCTACTGTTGCCTACTGTTGCCTATTGAGGCTAGAGGCATATATTAGATAGATATTTCCATAGCTAGACTAGACTCTATTCTATATGCTATTCTCACATTATCACTGTGACACTTCCGCTCGTGATACATTCAACAATTTGCTAATCTCAGGTAGAGAGATATGGTTGGCGAGAATCCCAACCGCATACACCAGATGCCGATTCGAAAGGCCCGGCAAGAGCTGGATGCCATTCGAGGTGTTCTGGGTCTGCAGTTGAAGATTCTAAAGAAATTATATTACGAAGCTGGCGAGAATCGTCGCAGTCAGTTTACACGCATTTTTAACAAACGCAGCCAAAAAGGGTTCGAACTTGCGATAGTGGCGAAGGCAATGGAAATTTGCAATGTGAAACGGGATGTCTGCATCAGGCTTGATGAAGACCTGGATGATTTAAGTCGTGAGGCATGTTCTATGTTCCATTATGTCTAGATTGAGCTAATGAGTATAGAATCTGGACATGGTTGAGACGAAGAAAGACGTCCAAGAAGCAGCGTCGACAATCTTCGCCATCGTAGCCACCATTTTTCTACCATTAACCACTGTTGCCAGCATTCTTGGCATGAATACAGCAGATGTCAGAGACATGTCCCGGAATCAATGGGTTTTCTGGGCTACCGGGATTCCATTAGCCCTGTCCACGGCGGTCCTGTGCTTGTGGTGTGTTGGGAAGCTCGGCGAGACCTGGGCATGGGTCTTTCACCATAGGCCAAAGCGAAGAGGGCGTCGCTCGTCCTCCTATTCCTCTGATGATTATTCAAGCAGGTCGTCACTATCACTGTCATCGCCTGCTCTAATTGGTACAGCTGCTGCTAAGCCAGTAGCGTTGGCGGGCATAGCTGGTTTATCGACGAATGCAGCCAGAACAATCAAAGAATTTAGACAATCACAACAACGCAAGCGAAGAAGGGATGAAGAGGCGGTTCTTGTATAGTGATGCACTTCATTTCATGCGACGGGCATCACTTGGCTGAGTTTTGGAACGTGGTGAAGGAGTAATTAACGACTGTGATAATAATGGAGTACCCGCGTGTCTTTTTGGGGAAGAAACAAAGGGCTTTGATCTATCATCTGAGATAGAGATTAGCATGGGCTTGATAATATTTCAATTCCTTCCCAACGCTTCTAGATATGCATTTCGCTTCACATTTCCCACATCCTACCACTGGAGACGCCATTCCCTATTCTTGGCATTACCTACTTCGAACGAAAAGCACAGACAGCAACGCATATCAAACCTCGAGTTTCATTATCTCCAACACAACGTTTGAGTGCACAATGGCATTCTAGTGACGCAGATGAAACACGAAATAGCATGATACAGTGTTATCTTCATACCATAAAAGATATGTGATCCGACTTCTAACGCAGTTTCCTCTTCCCGTCCCGTCTCCCATGTCTCCTGATTAGCACAGCCACCCGGCTCCCATCATGCCAACAGCATATGTAAACACATTGACATTGCTCATCCATCACGTTCATTGAACCCCCACTTGACGCCATCCGTCACCGCATATCATCTATCATCAGCAACTCAAACAGCCCCCGTAATTCTCCTGATACTTCTCCTCGCTCCCTCTCCAATAACCATAATTGCTCCCTCCTGCTCCAGCAATCGAATCGCATCCGCAAACTCCGGACCTTCAATTGGCACACTGCTCTGCTCGCCCAGCCTCCTCACAACTTCTGAATACCTCGCCGCTTGGCCTTGTCTCGTCATATCATCCAGTAGCCTGAGAATAGCATTCTTAAGATCCGCTCTACGTCTCCTCTCACTGGCACTCGTGCCCTCAGTAAGAAGACTCATATCAATCAATCCTGTTCTAGCATCTGTAGCAGCTTGCTTCAATGCGGACTTGATCAAACGCACAGCTTCGATGACATCGTCCCTCGTCACGATTTCAGAGAGTCGCATCTTGGCATGGGCCTCCGCCAGACGGATCATTGACTCCAATTGTCTGGTAGTAGCAGTGATGCGGCGCTCAGCAGCGCGGACATCCTCGCCAAGCTTGCGCATCTCAACATAGGCAGTGACGAGCTCCTTTGATGCTTCCTCGCTGATGCGTGGTTGGCACTTGGCGCGGGCATAAGAAATGTAAGAAGTAAGGAATTCAATGGGCTACATGACGTTAGCAGAGCAATGACGAGGATTGAGTGTGGCTTACGAGAATCTCCATATTTCCAGCGCTTTGCGGTTTGTCTTCGAGATACATGCTGAGTAGATGCCTCGCTAGCCGTCTATCGTTGGCCGCATCGATCCGATCAAGGATGAGATAAACGAGATCGAATCTAGAGAGAAGGGTAGGTGGGAGATCGATGTTTTGAGGAACAGGGAGATTTGGGTTGTATTTGCTTCCAATGGGATTGGCTGAGGCGAGAATGCTGGTTCTTGCGTTTAATGTCGTAATAATACCGGCCTTTGCAATGGAAATGGTCTGCTGCTCCATGACTTCGTGAAGAACTGAACGAGTAGAGTCTGACATCTTGTCGAACTCGTCAATACAGCAGACGCCACCATCAGAGAGGACAAGAGCACCAGATTCGAGAACGAGTTGTTTCGTCTCTGGATCACGAGTGACATATGCAGTCAAACCAACTGCAGATGAGCCCTTGCCGCTAGTGTAGACTCCTCTTGGGGCAATTTGATGGACATATTTCAGCATCTGAGACTTCGATGTCGAAGGATCACCACAAAGCAAAATGTTGATATCGCCACGGTACTTCGGACTTCCACCCTTCTCGAAGGATTTGTTTGTGCCGCCGAAAAGCTGCAAGAGAATTCCTTTCTTGACATCGTCCATTTCGAAGATGCTTGGCGCAAGAGATCGGGAAAGCAAATCGTAAATATCGTGTCTTGCAGCAGTTTGTTTAATCTTCTCCACTTCTTCTTCTGTGATCTTTCTTGTCTCCTCGATATAACCAGTGGCCTCTTCAGCAGCATCCTGCTCAATTGTTGACACATCAATACCCATACGTTTCTTGTCAATTTTTTGAATATACACAACATCCACGTAAGTCTTGAAGACATTCTTCTGCGTACGTTGTCTTGGATTTACTCTAACCGGAGAGCATTCGAAAAGGCCAGTAATCTCAACACGATCACCAGCTTTGCAGAGATCAACAAGATCGTCATGCACAACAAGCGAAACTGAATGTGGAGTTTGACCCGCTGGAACCGAATCAGGTGTCTCTTGAAGTTTGACGACTTGCTTATCGCTGAATTTAGATCTATTGTGCACAATCTGCATGGAATTCGGAGATCTGCAGGCATTGCGAGGACATTCTGTGGGCTCCGCAATCTTGCCACGGTCAATTTCGACCTTGACTGTGTGGTTGCATACATGACAGCGGAAGAATGCATCCCTCATGTCAGGGATGATGGGAGTGGTGCGGATGACAAGTCCTTTGATTGAGATCATCTTACCCATGTCGGAAGGATCAAGATCTCGGAGATTGATCGTCTGATCAATTCCAAAAGGCCGCACCTTATACACCATCGATCCGACTTCAAGCGCAAGATCAACAATTTTGGAGCCCTGCTCTGGTGCTGGTGTTTGATCCATATCACCTCTCTCGGAGCTGGGAATTGGCATGTCCGAACTAGGAATCTGATGTCCCTGAGACTGGCCGTTCGTGCTTTGGGAATTGGATGCACGTTGTCGTCTCATCTCTTCTTCTGCCAGCTCTACCATAACATCTTTCATTGACTGATCCATGAGAGGAATGATTTCGTGTGGATATGCCTGAAGTTGATGCCAAAGCTTCAGTGTCGCTGGGTAAGCTTTAAGATTTCGGATATCCAGGTTCAGACTAGTGATTCCCAGAGTCAACATGTCGTGCATAATCTCCATATATTCTTTCGAGTTCGCCGTCTCATCTGCTTGAGTATCTGCCTCGCTCATCCCGTCCGCCCACATGCGGTATTTCTTCGTAAAGTTTCGGAGGAAGCCCCTGAACGCTGACATCGTACCTTGAACTGAGACATCGGTACCCCAAATGACCATTGTGGCGTCGCCGCCGAGGGCCTGGGCATCTGAAGTTGTGGGGTCGTGGTTTGAGAACGACGGCGCATCGGATTCGTTTGGGATATCTCTGATGACGTTACCATTCTCATCTACAAAGATGCGTCTCCTGGTGCGAGGAGTGTTTGCATTGCGGTCCGAGTGAATGTCACCACGTCTGGACATGTTTACAGCAGAACTACTCAGTGGGGCGGAGCGGGACGATCGAATGAAGAGTCCACTGCTTTCCGTTGGCGCATCGGACTGTTGACGAAGATCCCTTCCTGGGCTGGAAGTCGAGGCATAGCGGATGGGAGACGATTCTATATCTGTGAGAAAGAGTTTTCGATACAGAGGCAGCGACTTACCACCCATCATCATCTGCGCACTGGCACGGGGAGTTCGATCCCCATCGGTCATCGCGACATCGTTTGCTGCTTGGCTGAATGGTGAGGCGGCATCTTGCCGACCGGGGACTGGTGATGATTGGAAATTCATGGGCGATGATGATTTTGGTGGTTGACGTCGAGGAGTGCCATGGCTCCGGCTTGCCTGCGAGGACGAAGCAGCTTCTCCGTGCAGTTGCGCGGCCGAGGGATCCGGGGGACTGCTGGGCAGAGCTTGCGAGCTGCGCTGTGAAGGACGTCTTGGTGTGCCGGAGACAGAACTGCGCTGTCTTCTGTGAGCTGGCGACGACATTGTGATGGCTGTCGTTGTCGTTGTTTGTGTTGACGTCGGCGGGCGTAGTTATGGAGGAGCAGAAGGAGGAGAGGGAGTAGAAGGAGGAGGAGGATGGATGGAATGGATGGATAGGGTTGGAGAGAATGCGTAAATATGGAGGTTGTGGAGTAGTTGCGGAGGGGGAAAGCAGCAAACGGGGGATGGGATGAAGGATGAAAGTCGCGTCGCGAAAAAGGGTCCAGGGGTCAGTCAAGCCGCGACGCGTCGGGAGCGCGTAGAGAGCTTGCATTAGCGCAGCCTAAATGAGCTTAGGGATAGAGGGATGCGCCGAGCCATATTGGGCTTAGCGCACATTGCCGCCGCGGAGCCAGATCACAGCAAGCACCGACTCCAAGGTCCAGACAGAGAGCACTGAGAGTCCACAAGAGCCGCAACACCACAGCTATCATAGCTACTTTGGATCTCTCAGACCTCTCATCTCCCTCTCAATTCTGTATAATCTGTCGCAATCATGGCTCCGAATATGTCCCTCTTCTCCGTGCAGGCCATCCTGATCCTCAGCACAGAGGATGGCAGCCGCATCTTCGCCAAGTACTATAATGCCCCTCACCACACCGCAGCTTCGCATGGACACAGTAAGCTCTCTCTTCTTGAATCCCTTATGCCCTTGTGCATCATCCTCAAGTCGCGTGAAGCCATTGGAGCGGACAACAATAATACTGACATTTCTTTCCAGCTCATTCACCCGCTGCCAGCCCGTATCCAGACCTCAAGTCGCAGAAGGCATTCGAGAAGGGACTCCTCGAGAAGACGGCGAAGCAGACTGCAGATATCATCCTGTATGACAACCGCATAGTGTTGTATAAGTGCGAATCCGACGTCATGATGTATGTCGTTGGTGGAATGGAGGAGAACGAAATTATGCTGTACAACGTCATCCTTGCGCTCCGCGACTCTTTACATCTGTTGTTCAAGTACGTCGTCCCCTAGAGACAGGCGCTGCATTTATGGACGGATATAGCTGACTCGTATAGGGCATCCGTCGACAAGCGCACAATTATCGAAAACTATGACTTGGTTTCTCTTGCGATTGACGAGATTGTCGACGATGGGATCATCCTCGAGACCGATCCACTGATCATCACGACGCGAGTGAGCAGAGCACCGGCGCAAGACGTAGCTCAACTGAAGGGCATCGATCTGAGTGAGCAGGGTATGAACAACTTGGCGCAATTCGGAAAAGCGAAGCTGGGGGATTGGTTGAGGCAAGGCCTGTGAAGAGAATATCGTCCATCCAGCCGAGTGGGGTGAAAGGAAGAGCGAGGTTTTTATTTTTTTTACAGCGTTCAGGATGTCCTAGAGGAGCAGCATGCAGACATCGTCTCGTCCTTTTGATAGAGAACAGGACACTCAAAAGGGGTGGCGTTCAGGTGAAATTTAAGAATTCATTCTATGCGTCTTTTCTCTGCTCTCTCTGCATGATGAAGCTTCATCGTTGGGCCCTCAGAAGATGCGACCAATACATTTATGCAGCGCATTCGGCCTTCAGGGCTACTCTATTGCTGAGAGGTTGCTTGGACCAATCTACTCCGTACACTAGAACTTGCGACCACCCAAATGGGAGATATTGAAATATTGGCCAAGACTACATCGATAGCCGAGCTGAGAAGTGGTGGAGGCTTGGTCAGGTCTTGGACCAGCCTTGTCCCCTTCGTTACAATACATACATATCTCAGATGCCTCGCATCTCTTCTGAACTTCAGTAGAATCTCGATCTATACAAACAAACAACAAACAGGAATCAAATGGATATGTAACTTAATCGCAGATTGTTTCGTCCTGTCATGATGCCAGATTCCCTCGAGAGAAGGGCGGCGGAACCGCTGAGGCTGAAATACACGCCTTTCGCCGACCAGAATCGTGACTTCCGACTACTCACAGTCAAATCACGCAAATATTCGGATCTCTCAGACGACAGAACGTGGTGCTGATGATGCAAGCACCCGGCCGCTCTCGGCTGGCAATGCAGAGGTTCAAATACACTGCGAGTTGTCCAACTTCTCCCGTGATTCTTGCCCAGAGTACATGGCATTGTCGTATGAATGGGGAATACCACTCTCTGAGAAGCCTGTGATTGTCAACGGCTTCAAGATGACCGTTACTGCCAATCTTCAGATGGCCCTTCAACATCTTATCAAAGAAGATGATGATATTATCATCTGGATAGACGCTATATGTATCAACCAGACGGACGATGACAAGAAAGCGTCGCATATTGGGCACATGAGAGACATATACACGCAATCAGCAGAGACCTTTGTATGGCTCGGAATGAGCGATAAAACTGCCGATGCATCCATCAATGTAATGGATTTGCTTGGGAAGGAGCTTCGGGAATTGAACATCGTCAAGGAGTTCTCGGACCTGTCAAGATTCTCAAATACCGACCAGAAACTGTATAACAAAAAGCTGGCGGAGATTGACGCCACGGTCGCCGGCCAGTTCAAAGTATGGGAGCAATATGCATTCCTGATTATGGAAACGTATATGCGCTTCCGTAACCTTTCTTACTTGAACAGGGTGTGGATCATTCAAGAATTCACAGTCTCAAGCAAGCTGAGGCTTGCATGGGGTCATAACACGATCTCATCACTGCATGTCCACGCATTCGTCATGGCAGTTGGGAAGTTCTGTTTACACATGGTGTTTTCGGTGCAGGACAAGTTTGCGAAGGGCGAGCCATTCGATATCAACTTGATACCACTTTTCACGAAGTCGGGCGAGCCTTATTCGAATATGCACAGCTCACTTTTTGGCATCCGCGATCGATATCGCGCAGCAGGATTCAACTCACGGGAATCCCTACTCAAGCTTCTTGCGAGAACAAGCATTCCGAGTCTTGGAACTGACATTCGCTCGCAGTGCAGAGATGCCCAGGACAGGATATTTGGCCTTTTAGGTATCGCAAGCGACAGAGACACGCTTGCCCTCGAGCCAAGTTACAAGAAGTCAGCTAGTCTGATCTATCAGGAGACGGCACGAGCTATAATTGCTGGTGGAGAGTTGGATCTTTTGGCCTACAGCCAATTTCCAAAGTCAGATCCCGAAATGCCATCATGGGTTCCGGATTGGCGGCAACAGGTCCATAAGCCTTATGGGGATCATCCGTGGGATACCGCATTTAGAGCTACTGGCGAGAGAAACTTCAGAGCTATAGCGGTCTCAAAAGAGTTGATGCTTCGTGGTGTTTGCGTTGACACGATATCCGATTTCAAAACTCCTTGGGATTTTGCCATGGCAGGAGGCTATACCAGGAACTTCGCCCCAATAACCCCTTATCTCGACGATATCCAGGACTTAATCAACGAATCCAACAGCAAAAATGCCGAAATCTACCACAACCCGCTTGATAGAGAGACCGCTTTCTACCGCATCCCAATCGCGGACCAAGAAATGAATAGCCAAGGTTTTGTCCATCGTGCAACCGAGGACAGCCGCGTTGGCTACGAGCTTCTGAGGAAGGACCTTGCAGCAGGGGAGGTACTTAAGGAAACAATGAGAAGTGAGAAATCATCCTATTGGAATATGATGGAGTCGCTGCAACACAGGCGGCCGTTTATCTCTGAAAAGGGATATGTCGGCCTTGGACCGGAGCATTTGACGAGGGGAGATGTGATATGTCTTTTCCTCGGAGCGAAGTTCCCATATATTTTAAGGAAAGACTCGTCAGGGAACTGGTCGCTTGTTGGAGAGGCTTATGTTCATGGGATTATGTATGGAGAGTTTATGGAGTCGAATCTGGAGGAGGACATATTTTGTATCTATTAAATATTAATTCTCACGATATCAGGTTCTTTGCCTTATTTAATAGATATTGTCGAAATTACTGTAAGAGAAGTAATGGTGTACTCCGTAGGTGAGTCAGAGAGTACTTCTAACAAGCCAGCAGGCCCATCTCCAAAGTAGAATCTGACATTATCATAAGGCGAAATTAATGGTTAAGAAATCCTCATCGCAAAATAATGATTTTATTATGGCTTTCAGTAGCCTTTTCCTTTATATAAGCTTACTCCTCTTTAGATGTGTTAAATAATGTTAAAAACTAGCATCTTTCACTACATTTAGAGCGTTCTAGAGGATACGGGTTAAGATTTACTAATATTAAAAATTATTTATCTTTTTAGAAATCTCAAAAGCTACTTATACAAGTACTCTAACACCCATTCATGTACTTAATTGTGCTCCATGTGGAGGTGTTCCTCCCCGTGACTCGTAACGTCTCTCTTTCCTACCCATCCGGGGGCCTGCGCCCTCAATTTCGCGGTCGTACTAGCCAAATCCAGTCCCAATCTCTTCTCAATATACAGCGGCAACTCGGAATTATCCCAATTGCCAGACATCTCAACCTTCAGATCCTTGAACCCGTCTCCCTTGCCATATCCAAACAATGTCACATCTGACGCTGAATGTCGGCCCGACGACCAGTTGATGCTACCGCGAGACGACAGCATCTTCCCTAATGCATTGGCGAATGAGCCTTTGCCCTTGAGTGCTACGAGCTGCGCAATCTCGGATTCCTTGGGATTGGTGACGCCATAGGTAGGAAGGATAGTAGTTTTCAGATATTCAGCAGCATTACCGTTGCAGGCGGAGAAGAGCGAGGCGAGTGGCTCGGTCGAAGCATTTGCAGCCTTCAAAACGAGAGGATTGTAGCCGATCAAAGTCAAGCCTCCGCACTCATGATCCGCTGAGACAGCATCTCGGTGTCGCCATTCTCATCGATTCATGTGCGGATAAAGCCCATAAGTTCGTTGTACTCCAGGATATCGTGCAGATGCCCAGCAGGATCATTAGCATGTCCTGCATGATCGATCCTGGACGCTTCAATCATAATGAAGAATGCCTTCTTGGACTTCTTTGTGGCGGCGGATAGCGAGTTAATGGCAGTGCTCGCCATCTCGACAAGGGAGGGTTCCAGAAGCGGATTGCGATCGACCTGGTAGGACATATAATCATGAGTGAAGAGTCCAAGATAGGGAAGTGAGACAGCCTTCTTTCTGCCATCGAGTGCATCAAATCAAGCTACATGTGCTGCATAGCAGGCGGGAGTAGCATGCGTGATTCTTGATATCGCAACGAGGCCGGTCTTGTACCCGGCCAGTTTTGCAGCCTCGAGAACCGAGCCGACAGGCTTTACATCATCGTCAACTCCGATAGCTGTATTATTCACAGAGACCAGCATGCTTCGTCTGAATTTGTGCTTGCACTGACGGAAAGCTCCTTACCTCCGTTATAGGTCTTGATACCACAAGCAAAACCGGTAGCAGAGGCCGCAGAATCTGTGATCAACTCATCACTTGCTTGCGTCCTGACATTGCCAATGACCAGCTCGTCCGCTGCCAACTGTCACGTAACTGGCGCATGGACATTCTCCCCGTTCTTTAACAAGCTCCCGTAGTCGCGAGCCATGGTCTGCGACGATTGTCCGAATCCATCTGGAATGACATAAATGAAAATTCTTAACTCCCGAGCGAGAATTCCATTTGCCGCCATGGCCTCCCCGATGGCCGCCGGATGCAAGAGCACCGTTTGCCAGAAGAGGCAGAAGAGCGATGGTAATGGCGGAGAAATGCAGTGGAAGACTGAGACGAACAACTGTTTCTGTCATTCAATTATTGAATGAGGAGATACACCTGCCTTCTGACTACTTCTTCTTCACTCGAGAAGAGGGAGATGGTGATATATATATACCCATAATATGTTGATACTGTTGAATGTAGTCATGTAGATAGCGTAGCAGAAGATGAATACACGCTGATAATGATAATAATAGCTACAGTGCTTCGACGCAATACCTAAAGATGCTATGCTGGTATAATGCTGATGGTCGATAATGCACGCTGTCTCGCTCACCATCCATGATCGCTTCAATCCGATCTTCTGAACCATCTATAGATCTATAACCAGACTAACGCCTTCATGCTTCATAACACTCCTCCATGCGAGGCCCGCTTGGTATGTACGCGATATGTACATAGCTGAGTCGCCTTCTTATACGCGCTGATAATATCCCTTCGACAGGTCAGTTCCCCACCTTTCCGTCGCCGCCTTTCTTAGGCGATTCATAACCGCTGCCGCAATGCTAGCATCGTCGGAAATTCCCTCCACATATATCACATCCGCACCCCTCTTATCCATTTCTCTGAGAGCTGCAAACAACCAGGTGGCGACATGTCTTGGATCGGGGCCGGTTTCAATGTCAATAAGAGTCAGTTCGAAGGTCTCCTTGTCGCCAATGTTGGATAAAGTTCCTGTTCGGCATTCAAGCTTAGGCGCAGAAGCCGCCGCCTTCGTTGCTTCGCTCTTGGAACTGCCAATGCCGCCGAGTGAATCGAAATCGTCGGTGTCCATTGAGTAGTCGGTAGAAAGTTCCTCGATTTTTAAGTTCTGTAAGTGTGATTGAATACTGTCGCCGCCTTTGCCTTGGAGGGCAATTGTGTTTGAAGCAAGGACATTGACATCTAAGGACCGTGGAACTTGAAATGGTGTCGATAGAGCAATGGGTCCCGAGAGGATGGACACACTTGGCTTGACCTGTGCAGGATCTGGCTTTTTCATAGACTCCAAGACTTGTCCATCCCAGCCTAGCCATATCTTCCAATTGTTGGTACGAATAATGCCAACGGTGATAACTGAAGTCTGAGGTTTTTGTGCGCCAAGTCCCTTGCTGGATTCATAGATCTTCAATCCAGGTGTTGCATCAGGGTATGGTGTAAAGCCATTTTCGCACAAGATGACAGTGGCTTTGGGACTGTAATGCTTATATTTCATCCCCGGAGCTCTTGGGGTAGCATCACCAACCTCACTATCATCTTTATAGCCCTTTTGAATATTCTCCCATCCTGCGCACTGTCGGATTTCAGCTATACCGACACCCCCGGGCCTGAGAATAAGTGGTGGGTCCCTCAATCCATCCACGACTGTACTCTCAACTCCAACGTCACAAGGTCCTCCATCAACAATATACTTGATCTTTCCGTTCAAATCATGAAATACATGTGCTGCTGTTGTTGGAGAGGGTTTCGTGGAAGAGTTCGCCGAAGGTGCTGCGATTGGAGTGCCAGACAACTTGATCAGAGTGAGGGCAAGTGGGGAGTTCGGCATACGAACGCCAACCGTGTCGAGCCCAGCCGTGACCTCATCCGCAAGACCTACAGGAGGTTTGGGGAAAAGGAGTGTAAGTGGTCCAGGCCAGAACTTGTCTATGAGGACATCGTAACGACGCAGTCGCTCCTTCATCTCTTCTGTAAATGACAATTCCTCCATCATCTCAGCAAGCATATCCATGTCGCAAATATGAACGATCAAGGGATTGTCGGATGGCCGACCCTTTGCTTTGTATATCCCTTGAACTGATCCGCTGTCTGTCGCGTCTGCTCCCAAGCCGTAGACAGTCTCTGTTGGAAATGCAACTGGGTATGTTCCAGCCTCCAAGGCTTTGGCTGCAGTTCGAACATGTTGCATCGTCGCTGAATTGTCGTCGGCAACCTTCCACTCTTTGATCTGCCTTTGGCCATTCTCTTGCGTCACAAACTCTCCAAACTTGTCGCCTGCTCGCACATCGAGTATCTTTGTCTCCAACATTGGAGATATGCCCTCCTTGCTGTTATTCGTGAGCTTCTTGCGAAAGGGAGACGTGTTGCCGTCATCCCTGCTCGCCCGTTTGCGATGTCCCCTACGCATCGCGACCTGGGTGTCCCCGACGTGGTTTATGTTTGTATTCGATGCGAATCTGCAGTGATGAGTGCCGTAACGTATGCTTATGAGAGTGGATGTTCCTGAGAGAACTCGAGTGGCGCTGGGTAACCTTCTCTTCAACATTCAACCCGAATAAAGACGCGCGACGCGCTTTCCTTCACCTCGGGATGCGGGGACTTCGCGGGCAAGAACTTCTAGACCGGCGAAGATAGGCGACCTTTGGCATTCTCTCGCCTTTTGCCTCTATTTAAACGGTCGTGACCTCTTGCGAGAAGTTTATTGAGGATTCACGGGCGTTGATTGAATTCAGCGGCGTAGATTGAGTCCTTAAATGCGCAAAGACGTAGGTGAGTCCCTTGTTGACTCGAAAACAATTTTCGGCATTAGCAAGGCTGAGGGGCAACTATCATTATGCGCGATCTTGGCGAGGCTGGCCGAGGGCGGGAGACATGTATGTACACACCATTTTGCGGCGATATGATTTCAGGTGAATTAATGACGGGGTCCTTTTTTTTTAAATTTTCAGCCTCAATGTTAAGGCTACATAATTCAAGTAAGGCTACTAGCTAGATTAAGTATAGTTTCTAATGTTTAATTTATGTTTAAGCTATATTTATACATTTAAATAAGTCTCAGGGAGAAGGGGTAAGGACTTAACTGAAAGAAAGCATTGATTCCCATTGCTACTTTTAGAGCTAAACTAATCTATTATTCCTGTAATCCTTAAGCAGAGTGGTCAAACTAATTTATTCTACACAACTTGTAACAAGAGGAGTGCTTAACCAATTTATTATTCTAAGAATACTTGAGCAGCCTTATCCATGCATCACCACACCATCTCCATTAATCCTGCTCGGATCGACAGGGCCGCCAGGAATCCCCCCTCCCAAGCCCCTTTCTGCCTCGCTCTGCTGCTATAATAAAAAGTCAGAAATTTCTCTCACAGGGAGCGGGAATTAGACCATACGGTAGTAGCGGACGCCATCAAATGCATTGGCGGCGGCGAATCAAGATCTTGAGTTGGGTTAGCCTCCTGATACTTCATAGCGAGGAGGAGTTTATAAAACGCCGTCGCCAGCAAGGCGCCGAGACCCGGCCCAATAACTATCCAGTCAGCTTCTGGCATTACCAAAACAGAAGAAGGGGGTCTGGTCTCGTACAGTATATCCAAAAGTAACCAGGAAACGACTTTTCAACCACGGCAGGACCGAGAGAGCGCGCGGGGTTGAGGCCGGCGCCGGTATAGTAGATGCCGACGATGTGGCCGATGAAGAGGGCTGATCCGATCCCAAGGGGAGCGAGGAAGGTGGCGCGGTGCTATTGGGGATAGTTAGGGAGTGTTATACCAGCGAGGGGGGGTTGTATTAGGATATACCTTTTCGACTGCGAGCTGTGGGTTTTGTATCAGAGATTGATCTTCACGTAGAGAGATGGGACGTTACCATGAAAATTGAGAGGATCAACTCGGCAGTGAGAAACATCTCCATAAACAAGCCTCGGGCGATGCTGACATTGGCTTCGCGGACAACATTAGCTCAATATCAGTTGTGTTTCCACGACAGGAACTTACGACCGAGGTTATTGGCGACGTTCAAAGGACCGGGAGTGAGAGCGTCAATAATAGCAGCCGCAACGATGCCACCCAGCAGTTGTGCCACAAAAAGTACAGCACCCCTAGACTCTTTCAATGGATAGTCCTTTCTGCCTTCTTTCATAATCATACCTTATTGGGTGCATCAAACCAGCAAGTACAAATGCTGTCGTGACCTTCCAGCTATCAGTTCTCGAATCCAACTAGATCTAGGACGAATACTTACAGCGGGGTTAAAGAGACCTCCAGTGACGCGGTAGAAAATCCATGCATTGACTGCCAGACTGACACCAAAACTTGTCGCTGCAAAGAGGAGAAAGACGAGAAATTCACCAGAGGTCGAGGGATCCCCACCCAGAGCGCTCTTGCCGGCCATAACACCTCCGAAGGCAAAGAAGAGAAACATGACGGTTCCGCAGAACTCCCCAATCTAGTTAAATCAGTAACGCACCGATGATATCCGGCGACTTGGAATCGTACCGTCGCGAGGGTTACTGGAAGATAAGAGAAATTAAGTTAGAGGCCAAGGATGAGTTGAATGGATACTGACAGTACTTGAAGGTGTTCGCATCCGGAGATATGGGGTTTTTCAGGTGGTTTCTAAAGTTGAACATCGTGTAGGATCTGCCCGTTGTCTGATAAGAGGTACTAAATAACAATATTTGCGGGGAACAGTGGAAAGGGTCTCATGGGAAGGTGAAGACGGGGTAAAATATAGACAAAGAGATCCCACAGTCGTGCAGCATCGTCATCTGAAAGCGGACCTTTCGTTGTCCGCGTTCAGCTTACCTGAAAAGGGCTGACCTTGTATTGAACATTATCGTATTAGATCTGACCCTTCGTTGTTCTCGAGGAGCCATGGCTGCGAATATTCAGTAACGTTGTAGCATATCCTCGAGATCCCATGGCCTTTCTCGAGATCGTTCCTGCATGTTTGCTCTTCAGAAGTTGTAGACTAATCACCAACTGGTTTCACAAGAATAAACATGACTCTGGCTGTGATCGATATCCTCGAAAGTATTCAGGGCCAGCTCCTCTTTCAGGGTGCTCGGGACACCTGGGAAGCTGACATCGAGGCATTCGCGCCCGGATATTTGGCCTTGGAAAGCGCATCGAACGGACTTGTCAACAACTACGACCCTAGGAATTTCAAGAATGAAGCCGAGCTCCTGGTTTAGTCAAAGGAAATTTGCGACGCCGGTGGACGTGGTTCTATTCCTAAATGTTTTCTACTTCAGTCTTGCCGGAAAATAATGGGTGCTGCACCAGAAATTCACTCTGCCAGATAGAAGAGATGATACAGATGTGACATGCCTGACAAGATGGGCCGGAACTATGTCGGTTGATACAAATTGCTACGGCACAATGTTAATGCGAAGCCGAGGGACAGACAAGGGGATTATTCACGTGATGGATCGATGGATGGATCCTATTAATCCATTTTCTTATGGCTCTTAGCGGTAGAGCACGATCGATAGAGCACAATCGATCAATGAGTCGTGCGATGGAATGGATGTTGATATTGAGTAGAGTAAAGAAGGGGAAGGAGTTGCGAATGAGCTAGATATTAGGTGGGTAGTACGCAAGCGTAGATCGAACGAACAGCTGAATGCGAACATCGGCAACGCATGCGGCGAATGGCCAGCTTCGGCGGAAAACTTACCGTGTGTTCCATGATCTTGGACCGACAGCCCTTTCAATGACCTCGTTGACAGATTTTCCCAGCTCGCTAATAAGGTTCCAAGCGTTAAGCATGTTCATAGGGCGTACACGTCCACTAGCACCGAGCTGGCCATTATTTTGGAAATCACATAGAAGCGCCAGTCCAGTATCAAGGGCTTGCTGGTCAACCACAAGGCGATCGTAGTTGCGAATGAAGATGATAGTGCCATGGCTTGTCATAGTCATGTGATTGAAGTCGGAATTCTCAACAAAGCTCCACATAAGGAGTGAGTCTATGGTCAATGGTATGGCAGCATCTGGATTCTGCTCAGCAAGCGCGACATCTCTCTCAGGCCCGAAGAGAGGTCCAACTTCACCATCTAGATGATAGAGTAGAATCTGAATTTTAGTCCAAGCGGATCGGTTCTGAGGGGTGTCCATGGAGGCAATACAATTGCAAAAGGCCACATTTATGTTCTGGTCCTGTCGAAGTGCTTGCTTAGTCTGAGGAGGATACCAAGCCTCACTAGCACGTGGAGGAGCTCTTGTTTGATATGACTGCAGTTTGAGTTAACGATTGCTCATTTAAATCGAAAGTTTCCTGACAAACCTAGGGGTCTGATACGGTTTCTAGCTTCAACTTACGTTTCTAAAGGCTTGGTCTGCTGAAGCCCATCGATCTACCAGAATCCGTCTCTGTCGCAAGTCATACTCGGCATCTGCGTTCCCAGGACGGGCAATCCAATTTTCCTATATACCGCATCAGTTTTTGCCTGGGGAGACTTTGCTCTAAATGGTATCAAAACACATGCTTTCTCGAGCTTCGCACAACATTATATAAAGAATCGAAAATTACCTCAACGAACAGCTGCCATCCCCTGACCTCTTCTTCGACTATGCTGAAATCAACAGGTTCAGGATGCGCTCGAATGTGAGCTGGAATACCGCCAGGCCAGTATTTCGTAGCCATGTTCATGTACAAGTCTTTTCTTCCCTTGACGAGAGATACAGATCCGATCTATAGAAGCTAAGGAAGCTTAAATTTGAGAAAGCGCAACGTGAGATAACACAATCACAGTGGGGGTTATTGTAGAATTCAATTGCCGAAGCTTCGGGTGCCAACGCCGCCGAAGTATGAAAACGGTTCCTATACTTCGACTGAGGATAATTCGGGTTTAACGGCCACGCAGCACCACCCGTAAAGCAGTACGTAGTCAGTAGAATAGTCAAAGCTCAAGACAATATGCACTTCAATTTACAATGAATGGGAATACCGTGATACCTATTGCTGGTAATTAAAGCTTTAGCTTTTTTTAGGCTCCGAGTCTCCTGCGCACGTGTGAGGCGATTTGTATTAGGATTACTATTAAATTACTATACATTTGGAGGTGTTAAGGGTGGAATGCGCATCACGTGACTTTAGAACTCGATCACGTGAATCTAGCGATTGGCTGACAGTGTTGTATTCTAGTGCGCTGCCAGGCCTTGCTCGGGCCCAGGGGGCAGCCACTAGTATATGGGCAACGTACGTGGCCATCTATTTAGTGATTCAATCGACTGTTATACCAGTAAACTGAGCCCCATACGACATGCCTATATCCCTAATTGCTAGGCTGTCGAGCCCTAAGTTGAGCCCAATACGACCCGAATATCCAGTGTCGGAACACCGGATTGCAACAGACAGAACTCAATCACCTAACTCTGTGGGCACATCTGCGCTGCACCTATTCCTTGCTCTACGCCACGATGGATTCTAAGTATTGCTCTTCTTGCGTGAAGAAGCTCCCACTCATTTTCTTTCTCAAAGATGCTTCTGCTGACCTGGGCAGTAAGTTTTTTAAGACTTGCATCGCTTGCCGGAGTTCGAAAAGAAAGGCACAGCCATTTCATCCTGATATAGCGCCCAAGAGGCCTGCGATCGTTCCTCATCCACTAGAATCACGACTCTAACCCTATAGGTAGGATCCTTCTTTAATGCCTTCTTTAATACTTGTTAAGTTTAATGAGTATACTAGGCTACTTTTTCTACATTGTACATTAGGAATTGTACCTATTTTTTCCCACTACTTGTTAGTTTAAGTTTAAGGGAATTACGTGTTTATATACCTATGATTTGGTTTTGCACTCGCCTGTGTGTTGCACTCCCATCTGGGACACGTTATATAATAATTATATCTGTTGCATGATCGAGGTATCCCATGTCCCACTTAAACATGCTTGCCACCGTGGTAGTGATGTCCCCGTGGATGCTTAACATGCTTAGCATGCTTGCGAACTGACACCATTGGCCTAGTATTATAGTTAAAGAAATTTAAGTTAGTGCAGAACAGAGCACTAAAAATGCGAATTTGCGCACAGACTACAAATCTGCATCAACTTAGGCAAAAAAATGTTAGTAATAAGAGGTAGTGACTAACTTGGTTGCACTCGAGTGCCATAGCCGTATAACATGAAAGACATTTTGCTATCATCATAAACCCATACTTGCAACATTTCAAAGTCTCGACCTTGTGGAGTCTCTGGTGAATAAAGGCTTTAAATTACAAACATGAGTAATCTACCACCCACCAGTCCGCAATTCACCTTTGCCGATCTTATGACCGCATAGAAGGCTTCAGTCGACAAAGTGGTCACATTGAAGTTACCGACAGCTGCGAGGCCGATTCCCCTCCCTATAGATCGCATCACTCCCATGCATCGCACTTGTTAATGGAGAAACCGACTCATATATTCCGAACCGGTCATTAGAGACGCGTGATCTTCTTACACAAATCGCGCCGCTATCCCGGATTCCTGCCAAACATCAATCACTTCTCGCACACTTCATACAACATGCGACCCACAGCAGCACATGCAGTGCGACTGCTCAAAGGAGATTCAACCAGCTCGTTATTCCTAGAGCCCTCCGAAGTCCATCTCTGTTAAAGTCTATCTTGGCCTGGTCTGCTGGCCATAAGAGTCTCTGATGTGAGCTGCTAGAGGAGAAGCCAAGACTGGAGATCATACACAGCGAGCTAGTGGAGTCAAGCTTGCAGTCACTACAGATGGAGATTCGAGATCCTCAAAGGAGGGATAAAGTGTCGTTAATAGCAGCCAGTCTGATGCTGTGTCTACAAAAGCTATGTCAGGAAAGGCTGGATTCAAAATCATGGCGTGTGCATTTGGACGGAGCAAGGGTCATCATGTTGGCAGCTAGCCGATCTACCTATGACGATCCAGATGATTTGGAACTACTAAAGATGCTTAACCGGTGGTATTAAGCAATCGAAACTCTTGCGGCGCTCACAGCTCGTGGACTTCCCTTAGGCCAAGTGGAAGTCACTCAACAATCAACGCTTATTGCAGTTTCTAAAGCAGAAAGTGAGTATCTAGATGAATACTGCGGTTATGAATCTAAGCTCAATGAAATGTTACGAGAGATTGGTGCGGCAGTTTGGGCGCGACGGACAAGATCACACGCAGCAGGTCAACATGTTGAGTTATCATCTAAGGACTTAGACACAGACGCAGACTTCCTGCAGAACTCTTTGCTTTGTATGTTGGCTGAAGACCGCTCAAATTCTACGTTTTACCCTAGAGTGGCCGACAACCTCTCTCGACGCGAAATCAACGAGTTTGTCTTGTGTAAGGAGTCATACTAACATATGGCATTTATTCACGTTCAGCGACGAGTGAGACGACTGCCACAGTCTTCTGCTACTGTACAGAGCTCAGTCAGCAGAATTCTTGAGTGCAGAAATTTATTAAGAAACAGTACTCAACCTTCCCCATGGGTAGCTTTCACAGGGCCTCTTTTTACAGCTGGATGTAATGCTTTTGAAGAAGATAGAAGCATCACGAGAGACTTGTTATAAGCACTGTACAGATCATCGCGGTCGGAAAGCATTCAGCGAGCACTCTCAATTTTGGAAAAGTTTTAGGTAGATGGTCAAGGATTTGATTATTATGATTGGGAAATGGTACCTGGTACTGAAACTCCTTTTAGCTCCTAAGATACCTGCTAACAGTTCGAATGAAGGAAACCAAGATATAGACTTTATCCCCTATTAAAATCTAATTTTCAGGTTTAGCTTTCTATCTCTATTTAGCTATCCTAAAATTATTTCGTACTTTTTAACCTGTTGTAAGACATAAGCTTAGAATATCTATAAGCTTTACTAGCTTAAAATATTATTTGTTATTATCTAATCTAAGTATATATAATAAAATATACTCAAACTCAGTACATTAGCTTTTAACAACCTATTAACATTTCTCGTTTAGTGATGCTAGCTAATATAGAAGTAAGTCTTCACCATATCAGATTAAGAAAATTAGCCATTCTCTAAGCTGTGTTGAATGACTTCTCGCACAATTTGAGGAAAATTTAACTTTACAATCCTGCAAAGCACGTAAAAAACGTTTACTAGGCTGCAAATCTCCGGCCTACTCAAACTATTGTAATTGCGTTTCACAAGTAGACGTTGAGCTAAAAATTTCAGTTGCCAATATCCCTCCATGCGCCCTAGCCGACTTCCGTACAAAAACTAAGAAGGCCAACCTTGCAGTTATTGTTGAATGTAGTCATGTAGATAGCGTAGCAGAAGATGAATACAAAAGGAAAGACTGAATTGATTGAATTGAACTATCTAGTCTATGAAGCTCTATTTGTATGCAAATAGAGCGTTTGTAAAAGAGTGTTTGCACGAGGGGTTTTGAGAACCCTCATGCATCTGAGCCATTTCCCTCCCGTGAGTCATTTTCTCACAGGATCCCCAAATTGAGAATCCAAACGGAGGATTCTCAGGGTCAACCGGGTTATATACAAAGTTTATGTTCTCACATTTTGGTGAGGCGTCGCAATTCACTTCCGCCGTCTCAAATCGTTTCCTCCGACCTCTGAACAGAGTGAAGGTGCGGGTCCGTCGATTACCCGATCGATATGCCTACACCAATGAGACGAGGCTTACCATTTGACAAAACCTAGCACTCGGCGAAGCTTGCCACTCGGCGAGAACTACTCTCAGCTATCTAGATCCATGGCTGACGGTTGATTAAGTTTGTTTAATATGAGCTACGGGGTGCGAGCTTGCGAGCACTATCGTAGCTAGTGTTTGATATTTGCAAATCACCTTTCATAATGCAAATCATGGCTTTAGGCCTTTACATCTTAAGGCCAAAGCTTTAGTTTCTGATTAAGATGATACAGCTTAGAACCGTAGCCTAGTCTTGTCTAAGTCATGACACAATAAATAAATGAGCAGGGCAGCCTACGTTCTGGTTATTTGTTCTTATCCTGCTGTAAGAGCCCAACAACACCCCAAAACACTAGGAATAGCAGGGGAAGGATTTCTGCTCCACGCTTTCTCTCGGCGCCTTCGACAATGCGCGTGTCAGAGCGCCTTGCAGAGCTGAGGCTGCTCATGAAAAAGAACTCTATCAACATATACAGTCTGTAGCTAGTATGAATCACTAGTACACAGCAGATGCTAATCGTAACTCTAGTAATTCTCTCCGAAGACAGCCACTCCTCTGAACTGTTGAATAGGTGATCACGAGGGGAAAAGTCAAAGTGAGAATTGTAAGAATAGCATGTAGTATAGAGTGTAGCTAAACTATCAAATCTATCTACTATTTATATGATCTCTTGCCTGAATAGGCATCAGTCGGCTATTGGACTGAAGGTAGGTGAATATTCCTCTCTATGTTCTCTGCATGTGAGACATGCATGAAGTGAGAACTGAATATCCCCGTGCAACATGAACTCATAGCACCGTGTGATGCAAAGCGAGAATATATCTCTGGGTTCACAGGATCAGCAGGATGCGCAGTGATTACTCACGAGAAAGCGGCTCTTGAGACGGATGGACGATATTTTAACCAGGCATCGAGACAACTCGAGGACAATTGGATTCTACTCAAGAAAGGTTTGAAGGACGTCCCAACGTGGCAAGAATGGACAGCGCAGCAAGCAGAGGGGGGAAAGGTTGTGGGAGTAGACCCGACGACAATCACGGCGTCAGATGCTCGGAAGTTACTGGCTAACATCAAGAAACACGGCGGTTCTGACTTAGTGTTGAGATATTCAGATCTCATGCATGTCTCATATCATGCACCGAACGCCAGAGCAGGATCTAGAGCAGGATATTCACCTGCATGCAGTCCAATAGCCGACTGATGCCTACTGTTGCCT